>SDBS01000543.1_pt1 | contig 36995 bp, 38 predicted proteins | sample 2277091 | NCBI WGS metagenome assembly SDBS01 (sample SAMN10404972, study PRJNA504765) | marine sediment metagenome | isolation source: marine sediment core GS10_PC15, 163 cmbsf | place: Arctic Ocean: Southern Knipovich Ridge | collected 2010
CTCCGTGCCCTGGAAGTTCAAGTAAACAAGATTGTAAGGTTCGGGTTGATTTTGGATGTCCTCCTGATAAAAAAAATAAGTAAGAAATATCACTTGGAGTTGTTTTCTAAACGTTTCGGTTTTCATATTCATCGATCTACACATTTTTTTTTGAATAACTATGGGGAATGAATTTGCTTTCAAATACTCATAAACGAATTATAATATTTGTTATAGCTATTTTATTTGGCTGGATCATTTGGCAAGTAAATATCTCATTAAGAAACCCTTGTTATTCTTCAGCCTTTTCGAGGTGTTTTGTCTTATCAACCACAACTTTTTTAATAGTGTATACACCCTTTGAGATTTATTGGTCAATTAGAGATCTCTGGTTCGATCGGTGGACACGGCTTTCCTTTAAATATGTCGAAGTTTCAAAATTATTTATTGAAGTTTCGGATGGGTTATTGTCAGCAAACATAATAAAGAAAAATAATTTGACAGATTCATTCACCAAGAACGCTATCATCGTGATTGCTCATGGCTTTTCTGATACAAAAGAAACTCTCCAATACTATTATCTTCCTTTAGTATTCCAAGGATATATTGTTTTAACTTATGATGCAAGAGGCACCGGAAAATCTAAAAAAACGGGAAAAAGAAGTGATTTTCTAAGGAGAATTGATGACTTCAAGAATATCATTGATTGGGTTAAAAATCAAAGCGAATTTTCGACTTTGAAAATTTATAGTATCGGATTTAGCATTGGTGCTATAACTGTTTTATGCGGGGGAATCCCAAATAAGGATGTTGAGAAAATCATTGCAATCTCCTCAATGTCTTATTATCAACAAAATATTCCCAAACTCAATCCACTCATTATGATTAGTTATTTGATAAAACGAGTAAAATTATTTCCTACAGAAGAGGAAAACCGAAGATTGTCTCCATATTTGGTTATGGAAGCTCTTAAAAATACATTATCTCAAGAAGAATGGAAAATTATTTCTAAAAAGATTATGTTAATTCATTCCAGAAACGACCGAATAATCAAGTATAAGAATTTCAAGGAAAACAAAAAAATTTCAGAAATCCATGAAAATAATTTATTAATTTATAAAAAGGGGGGACATTCCCTTAAAAAAAACGAAATTTCTTTAGTTGGGGGAACTTTGCATTTTTTAAATTCATAATATCCCATAAAATTTGGGTAGTTTTTCTTTAAGAAGCTTTATATTTTAGTGTAAGATGTCTAAAACCCTATGATTAAGGGAAATAAAAATTTTTAATGATATTTAGTAAATTTCCTTATCCCATTCGGAGAAGTTTATGATTTGCTTATAATTATTTGCTATCTTTGCGAAAATTATGCAACTTATGATGAAAAGGTTTACAAAATCATCAATATTTAATTTTAATAGTTTGCTATTCTTACTTGAAAAACCAATTCCACGATCTACTTCAATTTGACCTTCAAATCCAGTTAAATTTACCACAAATTCATTCTTATCCGAACCATCTGTATATTTCTGTCGGGCTATTCTTGCCAATCCCCCAACAGGTATTATTCTTCCAGAAGATTGAGTTAAATAGATTCTTAGATCGTAAGTGTGATTCTCACCTCTCCATTCAATTAATCCGAAATTAGCTTTTTCTTGTATAGTATATGGAAAAGGATTGCGATTTTTCATGAACTTGGCATAAAACTCTGTCTTGCTCTTAAGTACTTTCCTCTTGATATCATTTAATCCCAAGTGTTCAGAAATAGGAATAACACCGGCTCCACCAGATCCTCCATTGGGTTTAATAACAAAAGGCTTTTTGTATTTTTTTGTAAGGTAGAAGAGTTTTTCTATTAACTCCTTTTCATTGAAAGCTTTCGTAAAAATTAAATAATTTAAATTGTATTTTTTTAACGTGTTTTTACATAAATAACCAGCTAGATATGTTAAAGATTTATCATCAGTGATTTTAAATATAGGATTGACAATTATAGTTTTTATTTTTTTGAAATCTTCCTCAATTTCTCTCTTAAATCTTTTACTGACTATCCGCCTTGTAATACCATCTCCTATTAAAACGCTTACTCTTTCGCCGTCAAATTTAACCCAGTTCTCAGAAAAAGAGAGATTCATAGAGAGCTGTTTATAATCAGCAATTAAAATAATTATTTGAGCTTTACATTTAATATTAAAATTATCAACATCGATGACTTTAATTAATAATCCCTTCTGCTCAAGGAACTTTCTAAAATAATCAATCATAATTGCTTTTTCATGTATTAATGCATCATTAACAGGGATCCCTATTAAAATTAAAACTTTATTATCGGTTCTTGCATTTTTCAATATTGATTGATTTATAGCTTCAAGGTATCCGTCATAAATTAATTTTCGCTGTTTTTCTGTCATGATTGAAACCCCTCTATGTGATCCTCCATTTGTTTCAAGTAAAAAAAAACTTTTTCCTGAAGGTTCATTACTAACCATGAAATCTATGCTTCCAGAATAAAAAGAATCTTTCTTTATAAGGATCTTCTCTTGATTACTTATCAATTTCTTAAACATTTTATTTCTAATAGTGTCCACAAATTTATCTTCTTGAGAAGCTCTTAATTCTGCAAAAGCCGACAAATCTAAACCTAAAGAGTTCCCTAGCGGGATTAGTTCAAAATCAGAATTAGTCGAGGATAAAAGTTGAAGAAATTTAGTTAAGTAATCATACATCACTTTTCTCCCAGAAATTTACAAATGTTAAATTGATAATAAGTTTAGCATTATCCTAAATAAAATTATGTACTCATAAAAATAATGTTTCAATTGTAATATTTGCAGATATATGGAGAGGTTTTAATCAAAAATTTCTGTTTGATTTTTATAAGTACAGATAACCCTGATGGTTGCCTTTGGTCGAGAGTCGTAAAGACCCCAAAACTATTTTCTTTATCCGGATTTGTTGTTTATATGTTAAATTTGAATAAAGTAAAATGTATTTTTTTGCGATATTTATCGTAAAAAGAAGTCCTATTTCCACCAATTCAGAATTTTCTGTGAATAACCCAATTATTACATAATGATAAGGGAGATTTACTAGTTCATTAATATTTATTTCCTTTTCAATTATTTCATTATTTTCTTCATCATAATCTGTTTTAATAAAACTTATATCATTCAATGGAAGAGATATCTTTCTAAATTCTTCAAACTTCTTTGAAAATTGGCTTTGCCTTAAAAAGCGTCTCTCTTCTTTGTCCTTTTCAAAGAAATACTCATTCTTCTCCTTAATAAGATGAATTTTCCTATCTTTCCGTTGATTTGAAGTTTCTTTCTCAATTTCGCTTAATTCTTCAATTTCATCATCATGAAATACTATTAATACATCAGGATCTACTGTTTTGATGAAAAAATTCTTATATAGAATTCCTGCTTCTGTTTTTATCCATCCATCAGTATCAATTAGCAAAAAATCAATATCTTTATTTTTTTCTACATAATTATCTATTAGTCTTTTACATGAGAGTGATACTATAAATTTGAAATTACCCTTAGGAAATGTTGCTCCGATAAATACAGTATCATCAGAATTAATATTATCACTTGAAACAATATATTCGTTAATGGTACCTATATTGATGGTTGTCGGAATGTTAATAATTTGCTGGCCAAGATCAGAGTCAATATATCCACCTTTTAATCCTTCCTTAAGAAAATTATTTGCTAAATATTTAATTAGAGTGGTTTTTCCGCTACTAATTCCCAACACCATAATTTTTAATGGTCCTTCTTTTTTTTTTTGTAGATCTTCTATAATATCATTTTTTATTTTTATCCAAGTTGGATATATCGAATTTTCTTTAATAATCCTCAGATTTTCTTCAACGTTTGTATAAATTTCTAGTTTTGACTCTTCCTGAGCATAAAGAGGATAACTTTGAGCACTGGGTATTATTAAGACATTTTGCGATTCAATGTTTAAAACATCCAGTTCAGAGACTTTTTTTTCTGGAAGAATAATCTTTCCGATTATATCTAATTTTCCTTCCAACAACGTTATTCTTGCAGGACCTTTTATTAATAGAGTATTTCCCTTATCTATTTTCTGAATCATTATTTAATCATCTAAAGTTCAATTTAATTTAAAAATTTTGTTGATTCCATATTTCTTTTATAAATTCGTTTAATTCTGAGTTAATTGGTGGATATTTTAGACTCTTTACTTTCTTTAGAGGTTTTCTTTGCTCTTCAAATAACTTTCTATATTTAGTTTTGATTATTAGATTCAATTTGTAGGAATTTATTCAAAATCTATTTGTTTTGGTTCTAAATACTCAAAATTAATTGAATTGTGTTCTATAAACAATTTAAAGGTTGGTAGAAAATTCATGATTAACTTTTAATGGCTCCTTGGTTTTGAAATAAAGTCTTTTTTTAGCTATTTCCTTTGAGTTTTATAACAAGGAATGCACATGCTACTATCCATGTAGAACATTAGTCTGCTGTTCATTGTAGATTCTCCACAAATATCACACGCAATAGATTCTTCTATCTGAGCTAATCCTGGGGGATCAAATTTGATTTCATCAATTGCAAATATATCTTCCGGTTTTGAATCCATTAACTGCTTAATTTTTTCATGTTTTGATTGTATCTTATCATTACTTTCTCTTTTCTTGAGTGAAAGTTTTAAAGCTTTCTTGGTTTTTCTGTTATAGAAATAATAGTTAGGTTTCCCATAATCCTTATGAATAAGATTACCCTTACCATATGTAGTTCCTAATAAAACTTGAAGGGCATCAATGCTACAGTTATCATTTTCAACTACAGCGACTATTTCTTCATTGGGCGAATAATTAAAGCCATGTTCTAACAAATATTTAGCAGCCAAGACACCTATAGCTAAACCCGGACATATGTGGCCATGGAACCTTATTGATTTTTTTATTAGATCTTTTGTTTCCATTTGAAATATAAAATTAATAATATAATGAGATTTATTATATAATTTATTACAGATTTTAAATATTATTAATCAAGAATTATATCGATAAAAAACCGGCGCTGTTATATGAAATTCTTGGTGGATTCGATGTTGGGGAAATTAGCACGATTCCTACGAATATTTGGATACGATACCGTATATGCAAATGATTTAGTAGGTTATTTTAATTTGAACCCCGTACCTGATGATAAATTAAGACTCTACGCTAAGAAAAATAACAGACATATCATAACTAAGGATGAATTGCTTTATAAAGGCTACATTGAAAAAAGTTTTTACTTGAAAGGAGAAGGAATATATAATTACTTAAATCAATTAAAAAAAACTTTAAAAGTAAACTTCGAATTCAAAATTGCGGAAGCAAGGTGCTCAATATGTAATTCACGTTTGAAGAAAATAAAAAATAAAAGTGTTATTAAAGATTTTGTTTTAAAAGAAAGTTTCAACAATTATAACGAATTCTTTGAATGTGTAAATTTACATTGCAATAAAATCTATTGGGAGGGCTCTCATATTACAGATATTAAGAATAGGCTAGAAAATGACTCCGCTGTTCTTTGATGCTTTTAACTCGATTTTTTTTTAAAATATTTCTCTTTTATCTCTAAAAATCGTTGTTTGGTTTTTTCTACAAGTTCCGTGTAATTACCTTTCTTGTACATACCATGGGCTTGATTCAATAATTCAAGAGATTTTCGATATTCAATATTCATAAAATGGTTTTCCGCGAGAGAAACTAAATAATCCCCTTTCTTTTTGTAAAATTCAATAAATTGTGCCGAGGTGTCTATTTTCCTATTCATACTTAACCATTTAAATTGTAGTTAAAAACTATTTAATATTTTATTTAGTTAATTATGATAATTTAACTTATATTTTTGCTTTTTCTATTTGTTATCTATTTTCAAAGGTTATGTAGGTTTTTACGGTATTTCTTCATATCAACAATCGTACCTTTTAATCGGGAATCTTCCGCAACGAAAACCATCAAATGACTTTCAAGAGAATCCCGTGTATTTGTTATTAGGTGATTTCCTCTTTGTGGTATCATTTGTCTTATGAAACTTTCAATTAATTTAGGATCCCCACCCCCCATACTCAATGGTTCTTGGGGAGAAAGTCAGCCTTATTACAACTTTCTTTTTGCCTGAATAGGGGGGTCTCCATACACTTGGAAAATCCTACGTCCTACTCCTATTAAATCAGTAATAATAGGTAACTACATATTAAAAACCATGACAGTTAATTTTTTTGGTTTTGGGAATCTTCAAGTTTTTCTCTATAATCAAAAACACATGTTGCTATTGCTCCTAGGTAACTTATAGGATTCATTGGTTTTCCACATTTACTACACCTAAAATCTAGCATTCCTTCAATCGATACCATTGTACCCGCATCACAAGAGGCACATTGCTCAAATGACCACCTGTCTATTATTTTCACAACATCTTTAACAAACTTGTCTTGGATTGATGGTGTCATAATACTTTTTTTATTAAAGCAACTTTTTATTAGTTAATAGTTAACAGATTAGTCTTTAATATATGATCTTCTCTTTTTATGACTTAAATATTCTTGGAATAAATCCGTCAATCATTAAACAATCAAGTAATACTAAAGCAGTAATACTTTCAACAACCGGAATAACCCTAGGGACAATACATGGGTCATGTCGACCAGTAAATTCAATTTCTACATTTTCCAAGGTTTCTATATTTACTGTTTTTTGTGATACACCGATTGATGCTGTTGGTTTTACAGCAACCGTGAATTCAATGGGCATCCCTGTAGAGATGCCACCAATTATACCACCTGAATCATTTTTTGTTGTTTGAACTTTTCCATTCTTTACAATCCATGGATCATTATGAACTGAACCTCTCATTCTTGTTGCATTAAAACCCGCCCCAAATTCTATTCCTTTTATTGATGGAATTGAAAAAATTCCTTCACTTATTTTTGATTCAAGACTATTAAAAATAGGTCCACCTTTCCCAGCAGGAAAGTTATTTATTGTGCACTTAATCGTCCCTCCAATTGAATCTTTTAATTTTTTTACATTCTCAACCAAATTTTCCATCAATTTAGATTTTCCGGAGTCCAAACATCTTAATAACGATTTTTCACGCAAAGAATACAGATTTTTATAATCAAGTAAATGATACTCATTTTCATCAATGATATTTCCAATACTTTTTGAAAATGCAAAGATTGTAATTTCGTATTTTCTTAATATTTGCTTAGCAATCGCGCCAGCCATTACTAATGCAGCCGTCATTCTTCCTGAAAAACGTCCAGAACCGCGATAATCAGAATATCCTCCGAACCTTTTCAATGCAGAATAATCTATGTGGGATGGGCGCAAATACTTTTTAAATTTCTCATACTCTGAAGAATTTTGATCTTTATTTTTAATGATTAAACATATTGGGGCTCCAGTAGCCCTTTCATTAAAAATACCTGACAACACCTCTAACTTGTCTTCTTCATTACGAGATGATACAAGTCTCGATTGCCCAGGTCTCCTTGTATTTAGTTCTTTTTGGATAATTTCTGTATCAAAAACAAATCCCGCTGGAACACCGTCAACAATAACCCCAATTAGTTCACCATGACTTTCCCCGAATAAAGTTATTTTTAAAATTGATCCAAAAGAATTGTCCACATTATTCACATCTTTATAAGCTATATAGAACCATAATGTTAAATCACTACTTAATTAATATTATATCTATTTCTACCTATTTATTATTTAATGGATCTGAGAATTAATCCTATTTCAGAAAGTTTAAATGGTGAAATTGTAGCTCCTGGATCAAAAAGCTATTCTCACCGCGCCTTTATAGTTGCTAGTCTTGCTGAGGGCATATCTGTCATTAAAAACCCACTAGTCGATGGAGATGTTAAAACTACAATAGAGATTTTGAAATCATTAGGTGTAAAAATTTTAAGAATAGATAATGGGAATTCTTATATTGTTGAAAACCCAAATAAATCCTATAAATCCATTAATAAAATCCTAGATTGTAAGAATTCTGGAACAAGCTTACGGATTTTTACAGCTCTTGGATTAATTATTAACGGAGGAATAACACTAACAGGGGATTTTCTTAGAAAAAATAGACCAATTCTTCCTCTTCTTGAAGCATTAAGAAGTCTTGGAGGAGAATTTAAATTAACCAAAGAAAAGATAAAAATAAAAAGGAATGAATACCGGTGTAATATCGTAAAGATCCCGGGAGATATTAGTTCTCAGTTTATTTCAGCCTTATTAATAGTTTGCCCTTTAATAAAATGTAATGAAAAGGATTTTATTAAAATCGAGTTAACAAGCCCATTAACATCTGTCCCCTATGTAAAAATGACTATAGAAGTTTTAAACGCATTTGGGATTAATATACAAGTAAATTTCGAAGCAGGTGAATTTTATATATCTAATGATCAAAATTTTAGAGCCCAAGAATTTGTCGTCCCTGGTGATTTCTCTTCTTCGTCATTCATTATCGCTACTGCAGTTTTATCCAGTTATAACGCTAAAGTTATTATAAATAATTTAAGTACAAATAATTTTCAAGGAGATAGATCGATCATAAGAATCTTAAAAAGTATGGGTGCTGATATTGAATTTAAAGAAACTCAGAACCAAGTAGTTGTCAACGGAGATATAGTTAAAAATCCTTTAAAGGGAATAGAGATTGATTGTAGTGATATACCTGACTTATTTCCGATACTCTCTGTCGTAGGTGCATTTGCCTCAGGGAAAACCGTACTTTATAATGCAAAAAGCCTTAGATTAAAAGAAAGTGATAGGATCTCATCTATGGCTAGAGAGTTAAATAAAATGGGAGTTCATATAAAAGAAGAAGATGATCGACTTACTATTTATCATTGCCAAAAATTAAACGGTTCAAGAATAAATCACAATAATGATCATAGAATCGCAATGGCGTGTACAATCGCAGCACTATTTGCTTCCACCAACTCTTATGTAGAAAATATTGATATCGTAAAAGATTCCTATCCTACATTTTTAGATGATTTGCAGAAAATAGGGATTCAACTAGATTTAAAATGAGATCTATCTAAAACTTTTTTGTCTACGAGCCCGAGCTTTCTTCCCACCAAATTTCTTTGGTTCTGTTCTCCTTGAGTCACCACTCAATAGCGTGTTATCGTATTCCCTGAATGTTCTCTCAATCGTTTTTGTACCAATAAATTTATTAATAGATTTAGCGATAGCCATTCTTACAGCACTTGCTTGACCACTGATTCCACCACCCTCAACCCGTACGTTGATATCACACTTTTCAAGCTTTGGATGATTCACAATTTCAAGTACTTCTTGAATCCTTAATCGAGCAATTTCAGGTTCATAAAGATTTAAAGGGATATTATTAATTTTGATTTGTCCCTTTGCGGGATGTGTTAAAACAGCCCTAGCAATTGCTGTTTTTCTTTTTCCTGATGTTTGAATTACTTTCACTGACATTATTTTAATACCTCAATTCCCTTTTTATTCCAACCAATCCGTAAACAAAGATTCTCTAAAGTTATAAATTTATTATAATAAGACAGTCGCTTTTTATCCGCATTGTAAACTTCAGTATGTTTCAATTTTTGATATTTTATTTTAAACCGTTCAGGGATATCCGAAATGAAAACGTGAACTCTCTTTAAAGCTTCTTTTCCCCGAATTTTCTTTCTTGGAAGCATCTGTTTAATTACTCTTCTCATGAAAGTGTCTGGTCGCCTCTCATGAAATGGACCTCTAAGTGGATTAGTTGCTGTAGAAATATTTAACTTTGCTAGAAATTGTTCATGGATATTCCTCTTAGATCCGCTGATTATAGCATCCTTAGCATTAATGACCACTATGTAATCCCCCAATAGAGCTTTTTTAGCAATTTGACTACAAAATCGTCCTAAAATCTTATTTGTTGCATCAACTACTTGATATTCTATTACCATAGCCTCGATACACTCTTTTTTGTCTAGTTAATAAAAAATCTTTATCCCATTACCGTTTGGATTTTGTAATAGTAAATCTTCAATTGACATCAGTCTGCTTCCTGAAGACTCAACTTTTTTCTTTGCTGACTGAGAGTATTCTAAGCATGCAATTGTAAGTTTATGATCTAATTCTCCAATTCCTAAAACTTTTCCCGGAATTAGAATAACATCGTCACTCTTGGTCTTTTGATTTATACGATATAAATTTGCTTTAATTTTATTTTGTCTGGGACCACTTAATTTTTTTGAGATTTGTCTCCAAATCTTTATCTTCGTTTTCCATAGATTTCGAATTAATTTTCTAACGTAATAATTGCTTGGTCCTGTTATTCGGTGGCTCAATTTATTTAATCATCTGCTCTTATAGTTAAAATCTGATATCTTTAATTGTTAATATTTTAATAAACTTGTGGTTTTCATGATTCTAACTCGATTCCTTCAAGTCTTTCAACAAATTCATCTATTTTTTCCAAGAATATTTCGAATGATTTTTTAAATACTACCCTAAATGGCAAAACTCCGTCGCTTTCGATTGAAAAAATATAAGAATTAGGTTTAGTTCCAATTTTTACAGCATTTTCTGGACATTCTTTTTCGCAGGATTTACATAAAGTGCAACTCTTCCATGATTCTTCCTGTAATTTAGGTGATTTCCCATCTGTAAATGTAAATAACCTTTCAGGACATAATTTCGATATTACACACTTTTCTTTGCATTTAACACATTTAGAGGCTTCAAATTCTATTTCGGGATAAAATCTATAGAATATGTTAGAAACAGCTTGCCATTTAACATGATCCTTAGCAATGCCTAGTATAGCATATGCTTCTAAGATTAACTGATTATTCTTATCTATTTTAACAATAGGTATATTTGGATCAACTGGCATTATTTCTGGATCGTTTGATTTTAAATCCCCTGAATAAATTTCTAAGGGTGTATTCGTTGTATTCGTTACTTCACAAGTTAATGAAACCTGACATAAACTACATCCGTATCCATCACAACTACATTCGCGTGGTAGTTTATATGCCTCCAAATCTGTTGTTAAAGGGATCATTCCTAAACGATGGCTAACTATTTCATCATAAAGTGGACTATCATTCTTTAATATAATTACCTCATCGACCGCCATAACGGGAACCTCTGAAACTATTATCCTCCTGATAGAATTAATCATATCCAAGGAAACATTTTCAACTACAAATACTAATTTATGATCGGTTTTTTCAAGAACATTAATGTCCATAATATTTAAAATAAGTTTTTTAATGAATATATTCCCAAATTCATCCTTTAAGATAAGTTTTACTGTTATTTAAGAAAAAAATTGATATTAATAAAATCGAATATACTCGTATGCCTTATTTGGTGTTTGGAAACAATACTTTATCTCTTGAAAATCTTTTTTAAAGTCTGCTACATCGTTTTTTACTTCTTTGGGGTCTTTCTTATCGATTAATAGCTTTTTGAAGAATTCAGCAATATCTATCATTTCACTTTTCCCCATCCCTAGACGAGTGACTTCAGAAGATCCTATTCTCAAACCACCAGGATTTTGATAGTGTCTCCCTCCTGCGAGATCGTAAGGCAAAAGATTGCGATTAAGGATTATATTTGCTTTCTCTAGTAATTGCTCAATATCTCCACCTAACCCAAGAGTTTTCTCAAATTCCGTAATATCGACAATAATTTGATGTGATTTAGTAAAACCCTTATGTTCCATTAATACATTCAATCCCCTTTCATGTAAAGCTTGCCCAAGAGCTTGAGCATTCTCAATTACATTTTTATGATATTCTTTTCCAAATTCTAACATTTCAGCTAAAGCTACTGCCAGTCCCGCTACTGCTGCTAAGTGGTGGTTAGAAAGTAAGGCTGGAAAGGCACACGATCTTAAAGTTTCGATTAAATCTTCTCTATTTGATACTAATGCTCCATGTTGAGGCCCTGGGAGAGTTTTATGTGTACTAAAAGTCATAACATCAGCGCCTTCTCTTAAAGGGTCTTGAAAATACCCCGAGCCTATTAATCCCGCTACATGAGCACCATCATAACCAACATTCGCTCCGACCTCTTTTGCAACATCACCAAGTTCTTTAACGGGATGTGGGAATAGAAAAACTGAACCACCGAATAAAACTAATTCTGGTTTAAATTTCCGAATGATCTTAGCGGATGCATCAATATCAAGATTCATTTCATCGTTATTAAATGCTAAATATTCAACGTTTATTCCTCTTGTCGTTCCAGCAGTACCAAAAATTTCCCTTCCACTTTTAGCAAATCTTGGACCATGAGAAATATGCCCTCCTCTAACTATAGACATACAACACATTTTACCATTATTATCAGATGTAAATGCATTATACATTACTAAATTTGCGACAACTCCTGAGATAGGACGTACATCTGCATGAATGCATCTATAATATTCTTTTGTTAAATCCATACATATATCCTCTATTTCATCAATGAAACTACAACCAGCATAAACCCTCTTACCAGACCATCCCTCTGCATATCTATGAGAGAAGTCGCATGCACAAGCTTCATCCACGGCAGGACTAGTAATATTTTCCGAAGCTATTAACGGTATTGATTGTTTAAATAAATTATGATGTTTAAGTAATATTTCTCTGATTTCTGCTATTTTTTTTCTCAATTTTCCTCAAATCTGACTTTTCTTCTGAATGTTAATTAAAAAATAACTCTCCAATTTTTTTAAACATTATTACCAACTTAATGGTGATGAGAGAATTTAGTTAAACAATGAATTTCACAACTAGTAATGCAAGAATTATAAATATTCAAGTGGGAATTAGATTATAGGAGATATCCAACTCATTTAAGACTTATCTCTCAGATTTTTCTAAAATTAACCGCGCTTCAAAAAGATTTAATTTCTTACCAGCCTTGTGCTTTTCTAAAGCTTCAGCTAATTTATTTTTCTTAATATCTTCTATCATTGCATTTTTCTTCCTAATCCGCTCAAAACTTGAAGGAGATTTTTTATAGGATCTATTATTTGGTCTCTTATTTTTTGAGATTTTCTTCCTTTGATTCATTACTTGTAGATATTGCTCGTGGTAGCTATCAGCTGTCTTCTTATTTTCAATTAATTCTTCTTCCATTAATCTCTTCTTCTCACGTAATTCATCAACGTTTTTAAATAGTTCTAACATTTTTGCATGGTTTTCCTGCGATTTGTCAGACCACTTATTTAAACTATCATATATCTTTGAAAGATTTATTTTGACAATTTCTATTTTTCTTTCTAGCTTCACCAAATCACTGTTCTGTTGTTCAGCCAAAAATCTGTATTTTGATTCGGCTAACTCTTTGATAATATCAATAAGTGCATTTTCCTCAGCTATATCTAGATTTTCAGTCTCAATTCTTCTTTCTAAGTTATCAATTTTTCTTTCCACTTGTTTGATAGATATTATATTATCTGAATTTTTACGCTTTTTACGAATAGATTTTTTTTCCTCTAATAACTTCTCAAAAAGTGCTTTATACTCTATTTTTTTCTCTTTTAATTCCCTTACTTTGTTATTCCAAAAATCTCGCTTCTTTTTGTATTTGTCCTTAGCGTTTTTTAAATCAACATTAATCTCCGTTTCGATTTCCTGTAAATCATTAATGTATGTCTTCGTTTTTTGGTTTAATTTATCCCTTTTTTTCCGAAGATCTTCAACTAAGATCTGAAGTCCTTTAAAAGATGAACGAGAATTTTGTGAGTTTCTAGTATTATTGTTACTCATAAACTAAAACTTTAAGAAATATTTATAAAAAGGAATTTAATTAAAGTGTTTGATAATGACAATTCTAAATGTTTTATATATTTTTTGTATATAATTTTATAATACAAGTAAGTTAATTGAACAAAAATTAAAGCTATTTAAAAATTAAGAAAATTAAAAACCAAATTTTTAAAATGAGCACTAACCTAATCAAAGAAAACGATTTAATTTTGCTAATTCTTGATCAGAGAAGGAGATGGTTAATACCCGTTAAATCTGGGGGTTCCTTTCACACACACAAAGGAATTATTGAATTTGATGATATAATTGGTCAAAATTATGGGACAGTTGTGTTTTCAAAACCTCATAAACAACAAGGATATAAATTTCTTGTATTTAAGCCATTACCTTCTGACTACGTAGTTCATATGGCAAGAAATACTCAAATAATTTATCCTGAAGATGCGGGATTGATTTTACTATATACAGGGATCGGACCTGGCAGCATAGTTATTGAAGCAGGGTGTGGGTCTGGAGCGTTATCCTGTATATTAGGAAATTATGTAAGACCAAATGGTCATGTGTACTCTTATGATATTAGACAAAAATCATTAAAAAGAGCAAAAATTAACGTAGAGCAAGCAAACCTTCAAGATTTCATCTCAATTCAATATGGAGATATTTTAACAGATGAATTAAGTCATGTCAACGTGGATTCCATAGTTTTAGACATGCCTCAACCCTGGAAGGCGATTCCAAGAGTTAAAAATTACTTGAAATTGAGTGGGACATTTGTTTCTTTTTCTCCAACTATAGAGCAGATAAAAAAGACAACAGAATCATTAAAAAGAAATGACTTTTTTGAAGTTAATACTTATGAATTGATCAAGCGAAGAATGCAAGTCAAAGAAAACGCGACAAGACCTGAAATTCGTATGATTGGACATACGGGGTATTTAACATTCGGCAGAAAAATAAGAAATTTGAAAAACCCATATCGAGAAAAAAAACCAAAACCAAATGAATTTATTGATTTAGAAGGAATGCCTTTAAGAAGTTGATTTTTGAATTAATTGCGTAAACGGTATTAAAAAGTTAAAAACCTTTTAGTTGTGCTCCAACTTTGAATTCTTTCTTTTTTTTAAACCGTTCTGTTTTGAAATAATGCTTTTTTTTTTCTGGTAAGATGTCTATATATTTTCTTAATATATCTTCTAAAAAGGCTCTAGTTGGTTTGCTACTTGTAATTCTATTAGGTTCTGTAAGATATGATAGTATTTCTTTGTTTTTAGAGTTAGGTTCTAACCCTAAATTTTTAATCGGGATATGAACCGAGTGTAAAAACCAACCAGTCTTTTTTTCTTCATGAGCTAAAATTTTCAAAATATTTGCTACTTCCTTTTTTATTTTTAAATCAATAATTTTCTTGCCTGGCCTTATTATGATACTCGCGTACTCAGGAATTGAATTCTTTGCACTATGAATCTTTTTATAAAAATCTTTCAATCTTTCACTCATTAAGAAAGATTAAATTAAAATTCATAAAAAATTTTATTATTAAATAGGTTAAGCTTAAATTGCCTAAGAGGCAGTCGAATTGAACTCTTATAAGTCTCTAAATCCAATTCATACCCATATTAAGAAGAAAATTTGTATTCTTGGTGGAACAGAAAGCTATAAAGATCAGTTTCAAAATAGAATAAGTTCAACTTGTTTATCACTAGAAAACAAGCAAAATATTGGTGTAAATATAAGCAAAATTGACTATTTTTACAAATCCAAGGAAAAATTTGAATTTCTTTTATGGAATATAGATTGTGGAAAAAATCGAGCTTTCCTTCGTACAATTTTTTATTCTGGGGCGGAAGCGTTGATAATATTTATTTCAGAAACAAAAATATATCAAATCACCCAATATTTTGATGAAATTCAATCAAGGATACCAAATATATTAATTATCTTCTGTGTTATTCTTGAAAACCTTGTTAAAAAAGATGATACAATTTCATTCTTTAAAACTAAGGAATATTGTTTGAGAGAAATTGAATTTAATATCCAAAAATATCAGATATCAAATCCTACAGAAATATGTGATCAGATTTCTTCTTTTTGTTTGACAAGAAAAAAGACAAGAGAATCCGAGGGTAAATGCATTATTGATTTTATTTTATTGGAATCTTTATTGGGATATCAGTTTATCAAAGATAAATGTAATGATTATTTTGAACCAGAAGCCCTCACTGTGAAAACCGATCAAATAACCAATACTAAACTAATAATTGAATACATCCAAAATTTAGATTTTATTATAGATTATGAATCTCTTAATTGGATTAATATTCAAAATGAAAAATTTGGAAGATTTTCTATTTATCTGAAAAATGGTAATGTATATTACTTTCCAATAATATGCGAAATATGCCATAACAAAAAATGCCCAAAATTTAAGAAAGCACCTTATTTTATATGTATTGAGGCAGGAGCATCAGAAGGTTGGTCTAATATTGAGGGATTTAACCAGAAAGAACTTGTTATTCTTGTAAAGATTCTTGCTTTAAAGGATGGTAATGAATCAAATTTACCAGAATCAATAGTGTATCAAATCAAAAATATTAATACGTGTGAAAAGAGAAGAAGGAAAAAATGACTGTTAATTTTCAAAGTTTCCAGTTGAAATCGAATGCATATTGTGATGTAATAAATATAACCAACAATGTTCAAAATTCAATAAACACTAGCGGGATCACAGACGGAATCGTCAATGTTCATATCGCAGGTTCAACAGGAGCTATCTCTACAACTGAATATGAACCCGGATTAGTTGATCATGACATTAAAAATCTCTTAGAAAAATTAATACCCTATGAGAAAAATTATGCACATCATAAAACATGGCATGATTACAATGGAGCAGGTCATCTAAGGAGCTTTCTTATCAAATCTTCACAAACTTTCCCATTTAGAAACCAAAAATTAATTTTAGGGACGTGGCAGCAAATAATCTTTATAGAATGTGATGAAAAATCTCGATCAAGAACAATTCATTGTACCATTATAGGGGAATAAATTGTTTTAAAAAAAAAGAGAAAATAAAATGTTAATTTTTGGATCCTTGTATTAACTCATCTAATTCTGTGATTATAGTCTGATATTTATCTCGAAGTCGTATCTTATTAAATTTAGCTTGAAGATTTATTACTGCTATATCAAACTGTTTTACTTGCTCAGAGAAAACCGGAATTTTTTTAAAATTTTTATAGGTATTTTCCTTCATGCTAATCTGAAACTCCAAATTTTCTAAGAATTTATTCTCTTCTTTATACATTTATATCTACTCTTTTAAAAAGTAAGTCATTAACTTAGATCACTTGATTTGCTTTTAATAATATAAATATCATTTATATGTCATCAAAATTTCCTTAGAATTGCTGTACTTTTCAGATTTTTTATCAAAATTCCATAAAAAGGATTATTGGTGTAATATTAAAATGATATCTTAGTAATATGTCAATCAATATCCCACACTGTAATAAAAATAAAGTTCACAAACTTAATTTCCCATTCGCAGAAGTTTAAATGTATATTGATCTATTATTTTATTAAATGCTATAAACATTTCACAATTGAATTTAATGGAATCATTTATAAAAGTAATTATTTCTGGGTTAGATAATGCAGGAAAGACCTCAATTTTAACTGCTTTGGAAAAGAAGTATGATTTTCAGAAAGATATCGTCCAACTGAAGCCCACCATTCGAGTTGAATATCATAAAATGAACTTCCTTGCCTCAAAAATTATCGTATGGGACATGGGTGGTCAAGACCAATATCGAGAGATTTATATTCACTATCAAGATGTATATTTTGATGCTACTGACTTACTTATTTATGTAATTGATGTTCAAGACCCTGAAAGATTCCAGAACTCGCTTGAATATTTAAATGCAATTTTATCATTTTTTTCAGACAATAAAATGGATGTACCATTAATCATAGCTTTTCATAAATTAGATCCTGAATTAAGAGGAAATGAAGAGATTTTACAAAATATCGAGAACTTAAAGGAGAAGATCCTTGATAATTATTCAAATTTTAAGATTCTTTTTCAACAAACATCCATTTTCGATATAATTTCTATTGTTCAATTAGTTTCTTATGGATTATCCGTTTTTGATGATAAATTTTTCAAACTTTCAGAGTTATTAGAGAAATATTTGGTGGAACTTAAAAGCCAAGCCTTAATAATTTTTGATCGGAATGGCATAATCATCTCGGAATATTATGATGATCTTGAACCAGAAGTATATGTCGAATTATTAGAATCAATAAAGGAACATCTCTTTTTACTTAAAAGAATGGAAGAGGAACCAACTTATGAATATGATCATGATATCTCTACAAGCGAGCACACATTATTTTCATATTTGCATAGATTAAAGTTAAAATCAGAATTATTTTTCGTTTCTGCTGTTACAAAGGAAACTCAAAAAGAAGAACTTTTAGAAAAATTCCCCGATTTTCTTGATGATTTAACAAAAATTTTAAGCGAAATGAGATAGCCACTATTTATATTTGGAAAGTTTTATTTGTCTACTCACATTTTAATAGCTTTTTCGCAGTATCAATTAACTTATCTTTTTTCTCCCGATGTCTCTTAATAAAATTTAACACCTTTTCCACACATTATCGTTTACGATCTCCAAAGATAAGATTCCCTGCTAAACACATTTCAAAATATCTGGCTAAATTTTTATCATCTTCCTCAAAGTAGTACATCAAAATTTTGTAAATCATACAATTTTTTGGAATTCCACCTAATTCTTTCTATTCCTTTTGATTTTTTCGACCTCCCGTCTTAGGGCCTTTAATTTTTTTTTCTATAGATTCAAGAGGTTCATTTAATGTAAAAGCACTATTTGAATTTCTTTTGGATATTTTTTCTGAGCCATCTATTCCCACCAATAGAAGGTAATATGTTGCCCCTGGTAATTTTTTTTTTTTAAATTCCTACGTGTAAGATCTTTGTTAATTGAATATGAGTATCTTGATCAATTTCAACGGTACAATTGTCGGTTGGGGGACATCTAAAATGTGTGGTAGTATTAAATTTCAAGATCTAATCTAAATATTGCTCTTATTTAACGTTATAATGATTATTTTCTAAAGATACTAACTTTAAAAATCCCAAAATCTAATAAAAATGAAATTTTTACCTAAAAAAGTACTTTAAAAAATAATATTGATCAATAAATGCCTGATTTCATAGTTACTCCATGGGAAGTTAGTGGTGAAGTAGATTATGATTTGCTAATTAAAGAGTTTGGAATTGAACCTATTGATGAAAAATTATTATCCCATCTTAAAGAGATTACACAAGAGATTCACCCATTTTTAACAAGAAAGATTTTTTTTGCTCACAGAGATTTTAAATGGATACTTGATGAATATAAAAAAGGAAATCCATTTTACCTTTATACTGGAAGGGGTCCTTCTGGAAATGTCCATTTAGGCCATTTATTGCCTTGGATTTTTACGAAATGGTTTCAGGACAAATTTGATTCGGAATTATGGTTCCAGTTAACTGATGATGAAAAGTTTTTATTTAAGCAATCTATTTCATTAGAAGAAACTCATAAATATGCATATGATAATGCTTTAGATATTATTGCTTTAGGATTCAATCCAAAGAAAACATTTATTTTTTCTGATATTGATCTTGCAGGTACACTTTATAGAAATGCTCTACAAATAGCTAAAAAAATAACCTTCTCAACAGTTAAAGCAACATTTGGTTTTAACAATAGTTCAAATATAGGTCAAATATTCTATACAAGTATTCAAACTGTTCCAGCTATCATTAAAAGTCTAATAGAGGGAAAAAATGTTCCATGTTTGATCCCTCTGGCAGTAGATCAAGACCCTCATTTTAGATTATCTAGGGATGTTCTACCAAAACTTGGCTTTTATAAACCAGCTATAATTGAATGTGTATTTCTTCCAAGTCTTCAACAAGGTGGAAAAATGTCTGCATCAGTAAGAGAAACTGCAATCTTTACAACAGATAAACCAGAAACTGTAAGAAGAAAAGTAAGTAATGCATTCACAGGTGGACAAGCAAATGCAAAATTACAAAGAGAATTAGGGGGAAATCCTTCAGTGTGTTCGGTGTATAAATACCATTTTATGCTTTTCACTTTAGATGATAATGAACTTAAAAGTATTCAATCAAAATGTCTTGGAGGGGAGCTACTTTGTGGAGAATGCAAAAAAGATCTGACCCAAAAAATCAATAAATTCCTTAGTGAGCACCAGAAACAGAGAGAAAAAGCAAAGGACATTATAGAAGATTATCTACTAAAAGAAAAAGTAGATTTAAAATATTTAACAAAAAAATGAAAGAAAATAAAGCTTAAATTTGGCTCTTGAGGCACCTATGACTGCCCCTGGTTAGCTATTTTCAATTGCCTTGAAGACATATTGTAAATCCCGATGTCCAAAAATTATTTTTCTCCTAAAAAATCGATTTTTTTATCTCGTTAGCTTTATTTTTTCATCTATTTTCTCAATTCCAAACTCTTTAATTAATCGTATATAATCTTCTTCTACAATTGCAGAAGAATCCCACGGATCAAGCTTAAAATCGTTACCCCTTTTTATCTTCTTTTATTTATACTTATTACTAATAAAAATAAATACAAAATAATAAATTTTGATAAGAATGAAAAAAAATTCTGAAGAGAAAATCAAAGAAGTTATTGATAAGTTAGACTTTTCGAAAATTGAAGGAAATTTGATACCCGTAATTGCTCAGGATTACCATTCTAATGAAATTTTAATGCTTGCTTTTGCGAATAAAATTGCAATTGAAAAAACTTTGGAAACAGGAATAGCCCACTATTATTCTAGATCTCGACAAAAAATTTGGAAGAAGGGAGAGATAAGTGGACATATTCAAGAAATTAAAGAAATCCTAACAGACTGTGACAATGATTCCATTTTGATTCGAGTAAAACAGACTGGAGCAGCTTGTCATAAAGGGTACTATAGTTGCTTTCATAAAAAAATTAAAAAGGGAGATTTTAGCATAATTGGGAATAAAGTTTTTAATCCTGATGATGTTTATTAGACTAAATCTAAAAAGTTTTCATCAAAAATCAGATTTTTATAAACATTTATATATTTTTCAAAATAAATCTTATTGGTTTTTTAAAATATTTTTTAAAAATTAGTCTGAAAAAAGCTTATAAGGAATAATTTAAGGCTGATATTCTGTGAAGAAAGAGAAAACTCTTGATGAAATCGATAAAAATATTCTAAGAATTTTACAAGCAAATGCGCGCACGAGTTATAGAGAGATTCAAGATAAATTAGGGATCTCTATAGGTACAATTCATAACAGAATTTCAAAGTTAAAAGAGAGTAAAGTCGTCGAAGGTTACACTTTACGACTCAACAATGAAAAATTAGGGTATAAATTATCCTTCTTAATAAGAATCGATATTGATGGCAAGCATACAGAGCAAGAGCTAAAAGAACTCGTTAAAATACCTGAAGTTTGTTCAATCTTTCATACTACTGGAGAACAATCTGCTGCATTGATTTGTCGTTTTAAAGAACCTAACGATGTCCATGACTTCATAAGAAAATTAAATGAAAAGAGATATGTCACCCGGACTAATTCAAATATGATTTTAAAGGAATATAAGAACACTTCCTTCGTGGAGATTTAAAATCGTTTTTTCTGTAAATCTTTAAATATTCTAATTGAAGATAAAACTATTCACAAATTTTTCTTTTATTATTTATCCTTTTTCTTATGATTTTTAAGAAGGTTCGTTATTGAAAGATATTAAAATTTTAGAAAACTTTTTTTAACCTATTTAATTAAAATTACTTATAAAGAACTCTAAGTCATACAAAATAAAAATTTCAAATATTAGTAAAAACGTGAAAATATAATGTCTAGTGTACCGATATTAATACTTAAAGAAGGGACGGAAGAAATTCGTGAAAGAGAAGCAAGAAAGCAGAACATTTCGGCAATGGTTGCGATTGCTGAGACGGTACGATCAACTCTTGGTCCCAAAAGTATGTCAAAAATGCTGGTTGATTCAATGGGAGATGTTACCATTACTAATGATGGAGCCGAGATATTGAAGGCTCTTGACATCGAAAATATAGCCGCTAATATGATGGTAAATGTAGCCAAATCCATCGACGACTTTATTGGAGATGGTACCACTTCAGCTGTGATTTTTTCAGCGTCTCTCTTAAGTAATGCTCTTGATTTAATCGAACAAGGCATCCATCCAAAACCTATTATTCATGGGTATAAATTAGCTTCTGATAAGGCTCTTGAAATCATAAAGACAATTTCTGAAACGATTTCCGAAACTCCAGATGAAATTCTTAAAAATGCAGCAAAAACAGCAATGAATGCTAAGGATATCGCACCTTTAAAAGATTTTTTCGCAGACTTGGCTTTAAAAGCCGTTAAACAGATTACTGACAATGATGGGAACACATTTGCAAAAGTATCTGATGTGAAAATTGTAAAAGCTCCTGGAAAATCTCTTAAGGATACCACATTAATAAACGGTGTATATATTTCTAAAGACAAGGTTAATGTCATGATGCCTGAAGTGATTGAAAACGCCAAGATCGCTGTAATTAGAAAAAAACTTGACGTAAAAAAAACAGAATTCGATGCTCAGATTCGAATAACAAGCCCTTCAGAGATTCAAAAATTCCTTGATCAAGAAGAAAAAATTCTTATAGATTATCTAGCTATTTTTAAGAAAATGGGAGTTAATGTTATAGTCAACAGTAGTGATATTTCAGATAAATTTGGCGCTTTTTTAGCTAGAGAAGGAATAGCTGCTATAAAGAGCGTTGGCGAAAGTGATTATAAATCAATAATCAAAGCAGTAGGAGCAAAGCTGGTCGATGATTTAACCAGTTTAAGTGAGGATGATTTAGGATTTGCAGAAAAAGTGCAATTCGAGAAACTTGGTGATGATGATTATACATTATTCACAGGCTGCAAAAATCCTAAATCTGTTTCTATATTACTTAAAGGGGGTTTAGACAAGGTCTTAAGTACAGCAGAAGTATCATTACATGATGTATTATCAGTGGTTGCTAAAATTATGGATACTAAGACTGTTGTAGCAGGTGGAGGAGCAATTTACATTGAACTTGCAAAAAGAATTAGGGAGTATGCGACTAATATAGGTGGTAAAGAACAATTAGCGGTTTCTGCATTCGCTCTCTCTCTCGAAGAAATCCCAAGGACGTTAATACAAAATGCCGGTTTAGAAGAAATTGAAAAAATTACAGAATTACGTGCTCTACATAAAGAAGATAGCGATAAATGGATTGGAATTGATACTATTACTAACACAATTGGAAATAACTTCACAAAAGGAATTATCGAACCTGCTGAATTAATTAATCATATTTTGAAATCAGGTAGTGAATTAGCAAATCTAATTTTAAGAGTCGATAGAATCATAAGTGCAAAAGGTTCTGGGCCACCAGGTATGTAAATTTTTTTTTAATATTCTTATTTTTTTTATTCTTCTTTGCGACAAACCATATCAAAATTCGCTTTAATTTTAATTCTAAAGATTGTTCCTTAAGCCTAGAAAAAGTTAATATAGTTACAAGATTTCCACTACAACATTAAGAACCGTTTGAAATTAGTAGAACAAAAAAGAAAGTGATCCATTATGAGTGAACCCATAAATCAGCTTAATTTAAATAAATTGAGAGCTTTAAACAATGAGCATATAATAAAAATTGTAAACGAATTTGTTATTATCTGTAAACCAGCAAAAGTTACTGTAATTACTGATTCGAAGGAAGATATTGAATATTGTCGTAAAATGGTAATAGAAAATGGCGAAGAAGCAAGATTAGCAACAAAGGGACATTCAATCCACTATGATGGATTCTTTACCATGTCAAACCACGATCAAGCAAGAGATAAATCTAATACAAGAGTTTTGATTCAAAAAGGGAATTATTCCAGCCCATGGATAAATACAGTTGAAAGGGAGGAAGGTCTTAGAGAAATTTTAGAATATATGGATGGTTGTATGAAAGATCGAGAGTGTTTAGTACGTTTTTTTTGTTTAGGTCCAAAAAATTCTCGGTTTTCAATACTTGCCCTTCAATTGACCGATTCGTATTATGTAGCTCATTCAGAAGACATTCTCTATAGAGCAGGATATGAGGAATTTAAAAAATTAAATGGTTCTGACAATTTCTTTTCCTTTATTCATTCGGCAGGAGAAGTAACAGGTAATCCTCCAGTCACCAATGATTTTAGCAAGCGTAGAATCTATGTTGATTTACAAGAGAGAAGAGTTTTATCTTGCTACAATCAGTATGCGGGGAATTCATTAGGTCTAAAGAAACTTGCCCTTAGACTTGCAATCGATAAATCAAACAAAGAAAACTGGTTAGCAGAACATTACTTTATTCTAGGTATACATCCGAAAGGAAAAAATCGAGTAACTTATGCTTGCGGGGCATATCCTTCTGGTTGTGGAAAAACATCTACAGCTATGCTCCCAGGACAAACTATCATAGGTGATGATATTGCCTACCTTCGAAAGTGGGAAGACGGATATGCACACGCAGTTAATATTGAACAAGGTCTTTTTGGTATAATTAAGGATGTAAATCCCAAAAATGATCCCGTGATCTATGAAGCAATAACAACACCGAGGGAAACTATTTTCTCAAATGTACTTATTAGAAATAAAATTCCTTATTGGATAGGTGATGGAAGAGATATTCCCGATGAAGGAACTAATTTTTCGGGAAAATGGTTTAAAGGAAAAAAAGATACGAACGGGATAGAAATACCGTACGCACACCCAAATGCGCGTTATACAATTCGTATTGAAGAATTATCGAATGCAGACCCAAATCTACATAATCCTGATGGTGTTCCAATTAATGGTGTATTTTATGGTGGTCGAGATAGTAATACAATGCCACCCGTCTTAGAAAGTTTTAACTGGGATCATGGTGTTTTTTTGGGGGCAACAATAGAATCTGAAACTACTGCTCAAACATTAGGTGCTGAAGGCGTTAGAAAAGCCCAACCAATGGCTAATCTAGACTTTATTGTTGTTCCTCTAAGTGTGTATTTTAAGAACCATCAACAATTCGGGAATACCTTAAAAAATCCCCCTAAAGTGTTTGCTATGAATTATTTCCTAAAAAATGAGAAAGGAAAATATCTCAACGGCATATTAGATAAACTTTGCTGGGTTATTTGGGCAGAAGGGAGAATGCAAGGAGAATTTGACGCGATAAAGACATTAATTGGTTATATCCCCCTCTACAGTGATCTCAAAGAAATCTTCAAGCTATATCTAAACAAACATTATAAGGAAGAAGATTATATCGAGCAATTTTCCATTAGGATCGAGAGACTACTAGAGAAAAACACGCGAATTGAAGTGAATTATAAAAAAGAACCTAAGATCCCTCAATTCTTTTGGGACATATTACACCAACAAAAATCAGATCTCACAAACCTGAAGAAAAAGTGTAATAATATTGTACTTTCACCCTTCGAAATTGCAAAGGAGGGTTAAATTAAATGTTTAAGTCCCGATCTGACTTTATAAGTCTTATTTAATCTGTCGACTTCAATAAATCTTTTTATTTCAAGGTTATTTAGTAAATCCCTCATTTCTGTAACACTTTTCTTAAGGTTATCTCCTAAACCTTTGATGTCAGTCTCGTATGATCGCAGAGTTTGTATTAATGATGAATATTCTTCATAAATATTGTTGACTAAATAGGTTATCGATTCTTTAATATTCTGACCAGTTTTCGTACTGCTGGGGAAAATAGTGCTGTTTTCACGTAAATAATTCTGATCACGTATTATTTCTGGAGCTCTTGCTCCTTCTATATCTTGTTTGTGAGCAAGAAAAACTATGGGGATATTTGGTAATAATTTTCGAATGGAATTTAATATAATGATGGCATTTTCATCTTTCTCAGGATGAGCTGCATCGAACATAAAAATAATCCCATCGGCACCCTCAGTAACTATGTTCCTCATTGCTTTGAACCTGAGAAGTCCAGGTGTGCCAAATAAAAAAATATCAAACCCATTTAATTTCAACGACCCTAAATCCATACCAACAGTGTAATACTTATCATCTTTACCCTTTGCTTCCACATTCAGAGCATTTTCATCTAGCTTTTTTATGTAGCTTGATTTTCCCGACTGTTGGGGTCCTGAAACGACAATTTTAATATAGTATCACCACAATTAATTCAATGCAATTATTACTTAACTTTTTTTATTTTATATGAGTTTATTATTCAGATATTATAATATAAATTTCCTATTATAATTTTGATCATTAATTTTTGTTAACAAATATAAAAATCTTTAATTTCTTATCAATTTTTCTGATGTAATTGGATTGGTAGGTTGTACCCAAAATTAGAAATGTCTGGAGAAAAACTAAATATTTTCAATCTTTTAAGTTGTCAATGAAATACACAGAAAGGTCAATATTTACTAGTTTTTTGACAGTTTTATTACCTTATATTCAATTTTTAATAAGTGATTTGTAAATGAGTAAAATTGATAATTTGATTCTTGATCATGATTAATAATTCACATTTTCACTAAAAAATCGATATATAATTGATGAAATTAGTCGTAGTACAAAAACTTTATATGGAATTCCGTCGGAAATATTCATTAATTGACTTTAATAACTTATCAAACTGAATCGCAATTTTCAAATTTAAAAGAATATTCCTAAAAATTAGTATTATAACGCAATTTAAAACGAAAAATTGATGGAAATAAAGAAATCATGAAAAATAGCAATATTTTAATTATCGGTGCAGGTATAAGTGGAATAGAATCGGCATTAACTCTAGGTGAACAAGGATATAGGGTAATTCTAGTAGAAAAATCTCCTTCTGTTGGAGGCCGAATGGCGCAACTCGACAAAACATTTCCTACTTTAGATTGTAGTATATGTATTCTTGCTCCCAAGATGGTAGAAGTGTCTAGACATCCTAATATAGAACTCTTTACTTACTCTGAAGTACAAGAAATTTCAGGTCAAGAAGGAAATTTCAACGTTAAAATCCTAAAGAGAGCTAGGTATGTTAATTGGGATACTTGTACGGGTTGCGGACAATGCATGGAAAAATGCCCTATGAAGAAGATACCATCGGAATTTGAAGAAAGTATGGGTAATCGAACTGCCATTTACATACCATTTCCCCAAGCTGTACCAAGAAAAGCTGTTATTGATGCGGAAAAATGTTTGTATTTAACAAAAAATGCCTGTAAGCTTTGTGAAAAAGAATGTGGACCTGGTGCTATTACTTGGGATATGAAGGATGAAGTAGTTGAATACAATGTTGCTTCTATCATATGTGCAACGGGATTTGATCTCTTAGATCCAAGCATTCTTGATCGATATCATTATGGGGGATATCCAAATGTAATTACTGCTATGCAATATGAACGGTTATTAAGTGCATCTGGTCCCACTGAGGGTGAATTGTTACGACCTTCAGATAAAGAACATGTGAAAAATATATGCTTTATCAGTTGTGTAGGCTCTAGAAACATCGATCTATGTTCTTACTGCTCTAAGTTTTGTTGTATGTATCAAACTAAAGAAGGTGTAGTCACGAGAGAACATTCCCCTGACACTAAAGTAACAATTTTCTTTAATGATATTAGAGTTATTGGTAAGAATCAAGAGGAATTTATTGAAAGGGCTAAAAAGGAGTATGGTCTTGTCTATTATAGAGGAATTCCTGGAGATATACGCCAAAATCCAAAAAACAATAATCTCTATGTAAAACATGCAAATCTAGATACAGGTGATGTTCAAGTTAATGAGTTTGACTTAGTTGTTCTCGCAAACGCTGTTATTCCTCGAAAAGATGCTAACCAATTGGCGAAGATTTTAGGAATTGAACAAAACGAGTTAGGATTCTTCAAAACCAAGGACAGCACGGAGGATCTGCGTTCTACCAGAGATGGAATTTACGTAACTGGTTCGTGTCAATCTCCTGACGATATTGCAAATTCTGTAGCAAAAGCGTGTGGAGCAGCTGCTTTAGCTGCAACTCATGCAGTTCCTTTAAGCAGTGAAGAAATAAAAGTAGAACTACCACCTCTTAAAATTGTAAAACCAAAAGATGACCCTCGTATTGGTGTATTTGTTTGTCGATGTGGCATTAACATTGCTGGATATATTGATGTTCCTACGTTAGTAGAATATGCAAAAACTCTTCCAAATGTAGTATTCTCTATGGAAAATAAATATAGTTGCTCTCAATTGACTCAAGATGTTATTAAAGAAAAGATTGAAGAATTAAATTTAAACCGAGTAGTAGTTTCGGCATGTACACCAAGAACTCACGAACCTTTATTCCAAAAAACCATTAGAGAAGCAGGTTTGAATGAATATTTGTTTAATTTCGTAAGTATTAGGGAATTAGATTCATGGGTACACATGAATGATAATCCTAGAGCAACCGACAAGGCAAAGGACCTTATTAGAATGGGAGTAGCTCGTGTCGCAGCCCAAAAAGCAGAATTAAAAATCAAGGGTGAAGTTGTTCCTGAAGCTTTGGTAATAGGCGGTGGAATAACTGGAATAAGTGCCGCTTTGGAAATCGCAAATAAAGGATTTAAAGTACATTTAGTAGAAAAAGAAAATAAATTAGGTGGTCAATTAAACTTAATATATAAAATTAATTTCGACAGAATTGATTCACAGAACTTCTTAAACACAAAATTAAAAGAATTTAATGAACAGAAAAACATTACAGTCTATTTAAATTCAAAAGTCACTGATGTAATAGGTTCAATTGGAAACTTCAAAGTAGTGGTTAAGGAAAATAAAGAAGGGAAAGATATCAACTTGAATGTTAGCACAATTATTACTGCTACAGGAGCTTATGAGTATAAACCCAAAGGGTGGTACCACTATGGTGAAAATGCAAATGTTATGACTCAACTAGAATTATCTGAAAAACTTCGGAATAATGAACTTCAGGATGGGCAAACTTTTGTTTTTATCCATTGTGTGGGTTCTAGACAGCCAGAAGGAGGAAATGGGGTTACCTATTGCTCATTGATATGTTGCTCAGAATCAATTAGACATGCTTTATATGTGAAAGAAACATACCCGAATTCCACAATCTACGTGTTATATAGAGATATCCGAGTGGGGACCTACGAAGAACAATATTATTGGAAAGCACGTGAGGACGTAAATTATATACGATTTAACGAATATCCTACTGTCAATCCTAATAATGGTGAGTTAAAAGTAGTCGTCAAAGATATTTTAACGCAGGTTGAGCTGACTATCAAAGCTGATAAAGTGGTTTTATCTACTCCTCTAATACCCCATGATACTCAAAAATTAGGTGAAATGATTAAATGCGCTCGGGATCAAAATGGTTATTTTCTGGAAGCTCACGTAAAATTGAGACCAATAGATTTTGCGACTGATGGTATCTACTTAGCTGGTACTTGTCATGGTCCTAAAGGAATTGCAGATTCAATTTCGCAAGGTCGAGGTGCGGCAGCTCATGCTTTAATTCCACTAATCTCAGGTGAAGTGGAAAATGAACCACTCGTTTCGATTGTAGATCCTGCTTTATGTATAGCTTGCCAAAAATGTGAAGAAGTATGCAACTTTGGAGCAATCGGAGTTAATTTTGATAGTGACATAATGGTTTCAGAATCCAATCCGCTTTTATGCAAGGGATGCGGAGATTGCTCTGCGGCATGTCCATCAGGAGCGATAACGATGAGCCATTTCGCAGATAATCAAATTATTCCAATGATCCGTGAAGCTGTGAGAGGTGATTATATAGATGAAAGACCTAGAATTGTAGCTTTCTTGTGTAATTGGTGTAGTTATGCAGGAGCAGATACATGTGGAGTTAGCCGTTTCCAATATCCAACAAATATTAGACCAATCAGAGTTATGTGTACTGGTAGAATACCAAAAAGATTTATTTTACAAGCATTTTTAGAAGGTGCCGATGGAGTCTTTGTCGGAGGGTGTCATATTGGTGACTGTCATTATTTAAAAGGCAATTATGATATGTTGCAACGTTATAATGAACTTAAAGATATACTTGAAAGTGTGGGAGTCAATTCCGATCGATATCGCCTTGAATGGATTAGCGCATCAGAAGGAAAACGATTCTCTCAGGTTGTCACTGAATTTGTTAACCAAATTAAAGAGTTGGGACCGCTTTCGAAAACAGGGGATAAAATTGAAAAAAAAGAAAAAGTTAAAGAGAGTGCATAAAAAGTGGTAGAAATGATAAAAAAGGATGCTAAGGATTTAGATCATCAGTTTCGCTATGAAATTAGCCAAAAAGTTGGAGCAAAATCACTTTTAAACTGCATTCAATGTGGGGTTTGCAGCTCAGGCTGTACAGTGACGGAATATGTGGATATGCAGCCTCATAGAGTTGTTGCATCTTGTTTATTAGGGCTAAAAGATGAAGTGCTTGCAAGTAAAGCAATATGGACATGTTCATTATGCCATAGATGCACTGAGAGATGCCCTAAAAATGTAGATTACTCTTTTATTCTTGCTCTTCTTCGAAATATGTCGGTAAAAGCAGGAAGAATCCCTAAAGAATACTCAGGGACTGTAGTAACGATCTACGATAATGGATTTGTAATACCATTTACCGGTGGACTAAAGGCTAATATAGATAGAAGAAGAACAAGAATGGGACTGCCTGAATTTATAGGGCCCAATCTTGATGAAATCAGATTCATCATCGAAGAAACAGGATTAGGTGATCTAGCAAAAAAAAAGGAGGGTGAATAAAGTTGGAACTTGCATTATATTTGGGATGTACAATACCTTTAAAGATGCCTCATATAGAGAAAGCGTTTAGGGATGTAGCAAGCATTTTAGATTTAAAACTGAAAGAAATGGTGGGTGTGAGCTGTTGTCCTGAACCTGTATCTTTGCAATCATTAAATATTGATACATGGGTTACCTTAGGAGCAAGAAACTTGGCAATTGCTGAAAGAATGGGCTTAGATATTCTCACTATCTGTTCAGGTTGTTATGAAACATTAAAAACGGTTAGCGTGTTACTTGAAGAAGATGAGAAATACTTAGAAAAAATTGATGGAATACTAAAGAAAATTAATTACGAATATACTGGAAAAACTAAAGTGTATAGTTTCGTAGAATTATTTAGTCAACAAGAATGGTTGGATAAAATCAAAAACTTAATAATAAAACCCCTAGATAACCTAACTCTCGCTGTCCATTATGGATGTCATTTAATAAGACCTAGTAAAATTATGCAATTTGATCACCCAGAGAAACCTGAAAAAATAGATATAATTCTTGAAGCCCTCGGAGCTAAAACAATAGATTTTCCTAGTAAATTAGAATGTTGTGGGTTCTGCGCTCGACTACAAGATGAAATAGGTGAAAAATTAGTCGAAGATAAGATGACAGAATTATGCGAACTTGAAGAAAAGGTTGATGCCTTAATTACTGTGTGCCCCGCATGTACAACTCAGTATGATCGAAAGGAAAAAATAATATCTCGAAGAACGGGAAAGGAACTGGATGTCCCCGTCCTATATTTAACCGAAGTCATGGCAATTGCTTTGGGTGTTGATCTTCAAGACCTTAGTCTAAAAAATAGAAGTGTCAAACCTTACAAGTTAATTGATAAATTAACATCCTAAAATGTGTGAATTTTTAAACACTGTTAAAGCTAAAAAAAAGGAAAAAGACAAGAAAAAATTAAAGAAAATGTGAATAATAAGAGTTTGGTAAAATGATAGTTACACAACAAAAAGATATTAACGAAATATATGAACTAGTAAAGACCTACAATAAAATCTTAATTACTGGCTGTGATGGTTGTTGTCAACCTCCTCGATCACTTAATGAAGCAAAGTTTCTCGGACAACTTTTAGAGTTAAAAGCAAAAAATGAGGGTAAAGATTTAAAATGGAAAGCAATTACCGTATTAAGACAATGTGATGACAGGATCACTGCTACAACCTGCCGTCCTTATACAGAAGACTTTGAAGCAATTGTTACAATGGCATGTGGACTCGGTGTAGTAATGATGAATAACGTCCTTCCAAATATATTAACTTATCCCGCACAAAATAGCATGTTCGGTGGTGTTCAAGACAATAGTCAAAATAATTACATCGAATTATGTGAAACTTGTGGGGATTGTATAATTGGTGAAACGGGTGGCGTTTGTCCTCGTGCAGGATGTGCTAAGCATTTAAGCAATGGTCCTTGTGGAGGGATGGTTGAAGGGATGTGTGAAGTCGGAGGATATACAATTCCCTGTGCATGGGTGCGGATCTGGCAACGATTAAAGGAATTTGATAGGCTCGATCTTTTCATGAAATATAGAGCCCCCAGAGACTTTAGAACTTCAACAAGCCCTGGATATAAACATATCTATAAGGATTATACAAATATTGAGGAAAAAAAGGAGGAGAGCAAATAGATGGCAAAAAGACCAGCGTTTTCTAATTTAATGAAAGCAATTCAAGATGGTCATTTCGTGTTTACCGGGGAACTGGAGCCAAAAAAAATCTTAAACCTTGATAAAATAATTCATTCTGCGAAGGAGATGAAAAAAACAGGGAGAATTATAGCTGCAAATATAACAGACGGTCCACAGGGTGATGCCTATATGTCTTCAATGGTACCGAGCTACATGGTTCAGGAAAAAGCAAATCTTGAAGCTGTGTGGCAAGTAACGGTAAGGGATAGAAACCGCATTGCTCTTTTTGGAGATGTAATAGCAGGTGCAGTTCTTGGGTTAAAAAATATCCTTACACTTACAGGAGACCATACAGCCTTAGGAGATCATAAGAAAAGTCGGCCCGTATATGATATAGATAGTACTCAGTTTGCTGAAATGCTTTCTATGATGATTGATGATGGTACTGACTATGAAGGTAATGAAATTAAAGGGGGAAAAATAGAGATGAATTTTGGATGCGTAGCTAACCCTAATAGTGACCCTCGTGAACCTGAAATCCTTAAAGTAGGTCGTAAAGTGGAACAAGGAATTGATTTCATCCAAACGCAAACTGCCTTTGATATTGATCAAGCAAAAGAATTTCTCAAAGAATTAGAACAGTTCAATGTGCCAGTTTTACTAGGAGTCTTTCCTTTAAAATCTCATGGAATAGCTTGGTATTTTGATAATTATATACCCGGAGTATCTGTCCCTAAAGATCTTCTTAAATCCTTAAAAACTGCAGAAAAAGAAAATAAAGGAAATAAACCAGGAAAATATGCGGCGATTGATAAAATCAATATTGAATTCTTTAAACCGTTTATCGAAGAAATTAAAAAAACTACTAAAGCAGCGGGAATTCATTGTATGGCGGTGGAATATGAAAGACTTTTCGAGTCTTTATTGGGGGGTTTTCCAGAATACGTTAAATAAGTGATAGATTTAAAAAAATCTTTAATAAATTTAATAATTTTTATATTTTAATTAAATAAAAAAACCTAGGCGAAATGAAAAACTTAGATGAAAAAGATAAAAGAATTCTTGAAATGCTCTTAGAAGATTCAAGAAGACCTTACCATGAAATAGCCAATGATCTAAAAGTTAATTTATCTGAGTCAACCGTTAGGAAAAGAGTAAAGAAATTACAAGATGGTGGAATAATAGAAAAATTTACTATTAAGATATCTCACAAAGATGAGAGGAGCATTTATGCCTTCCTTACGCTCATACCAAAAAGTGAATCGGAAATTAAAGACCTACTAAGAGAAACATTAATTATTCCTCAATGCGAGGAGGTGTATAAGCTGGATGGCAGGTGTGGTATTCTAATAAAAGTTAATGTGCCCAATACTAATGAATTGGATGCAATATTAGAGATGTTTCGCTCTCGAACTGATATCGAAACTGTCGAAAGAGTGTGCGTAGTATTAAAGCCTATAAAAACACTAACCCAATCTTAGACTCTCGAAACTTTTTTACATAAACTTTCATGAAATTCTTTCAAAATATGCTTCTCTATAAGTAGAGTGAACACTAAATCCTAACTTCTTATATAAGTGGAGGGCAATAAGATTGTCTTTTTTAACATTCAGTCCAATTCTATCGATTACTCCATCAAAGGATTTCAACAATCGGGCGGTACATTTCTTTGCTAACCCTGTTCCTCGAAAATTAGGATGCGTAGTAATGTTTCCTAAAACAGCTATGTTATAAAATGAAGAGAAAACATGAACTCCCGCAACAGACACAATTTTTTTTTCAGCTTTTGCACCATAATATTTACCTGTTTTTAACATATATGGTATAAAATAACCTTCTGGGTAGGCTGTTTGATATAATGAAAGAAGATATAGTTCATCATCCTCGTTAAGGAGGATTATATCACTTGTATCAATAACTGAGAGTTTAGCAATTTCTCCTTGAAATTTCATCTTCACGTGGGTTCCTAAAAACGTCATTTGATAATCTGATTCGAAAAATTTATGAAAATTCTCTTGAAAATGACAATAGAAACGATCAGGAAGTTTGTCAATGATCCCTTTGATTAAATAAGGAATTTTTTCTGTTGATCCAAATATTAAAAGTGTAGGAATTTTTAAACCCGTATATAACAATATCACTTCTATTAATTGCTCATTTTCTTCTAATCCAAACCATTTACAATCTGAAAAGTAGAAATCATCTAGATCCCCAATATGATATGCAAATAGAAAACTATCTTCCATAAATCGATTGTATAGAGATTCTTTATCTTTAATTTGCGTTATCAATATATATTCATCAGTTTCCCAATACTTTTATCTTTTAATTTGATTTGATCGAAACTTAATATTCTTATTCTTCCTAATTAAAAGTAACCCAAGAAGTAGGAAAACTATATCAAAAAGCACATCCTTAACATAAACAACAATTCCTGTATACCCAAAAAACAAACTTATAATTACGGTTATAAATCCATATGACATAGAGATTAATCCAAATAAAAATAACGAAATACCTATAAAAACAGTTAAATCAATTCTTCTCTTCATTTCTTACACATATAAACTATGATTTCAGTTTTTACTTAATAGTATGAAATCTAAGTATTTAACTGATTTCCTTCCTTAAAATTTCACATTATCATAAAATTCGTTCATGGTTATAACTCGTCTCAAGATAAGGGTTGTCTTAAATCAAATTTCAATCAGAAAATTATATATCCAATCTTAGCTATAATACGATATATGGGACTAAATATTTTACTGGTAAACCCGAACCGGTTCCAGAATCCTCCAGTAATCCCAATTGGTTTGGAATACCTAGTTACAACGTTAGAAAAACACAACCATAATGTTCAGATATTAGACCTGTGTTTTTCAGATACACCAGAAAAGGATTTGGATAAAATTCTTAATAAAAAATCATTTGATTTAGTAGGCTTAACTATTCGCAATATTGATTCGGCAATTTATTTTAATAACCAATTTTTTTTAACCGACTTCACACCTTTAGTAAAGTGCGTTAAAGAACAAAATATTCCAATCGTGCTAGGAGGTTCAGGATTCTCAGCCATGCCTAACGAAATTATCAATTATCTTAAAGCAGATTATGGTATTATTGGTCCTGGAGAGATAATTTTTCCACAGTTTTTAGAATTATGGCAATCAAATAATTTAACACAAAAAATATTTGATGGTTGGGAAACAGGAGTGGATAAAGAATTAGTAAATTTGAGGGGAAATAAAATAGATTATCCACATTATTTAAAGGAGGAAGGTATAGTCGGATTTCAAACTCATGTTGGCTGTAATAACCAATGTCCTTATTGTATAGAAGCTAATACCCGGGTACATTTAAAAGGTATTTCTAAAATTATTGATGAATTAGCTCACTTGGTTAACCAAGGTTATAATCATTTTCATACATGTGATACCGAGTTTAATACTAACTTACAGTTTTCAATAGAGTTCTGTTTGGCATTAATTAAAAGAAATTTAGGGTTAAAATGGGCTCTATACATGAAGCCTACCCCATATAGCGAAAATCTCTTTAAATTTTTACATCAATCAAAAGCTTATTTAATAACTCTTTCAGTTGATAGTGATGAGAGAATTCAGGAATCAAATAAATATAACTTTGATGATTTAGCTCAAATTGTGAGCTATTGTCAAAAATACGATATTAAACTAGCCATTGATTTATTAGTCGGATATCCTAATGAACCGTTGAAATCAGTGAAAAAGATGATTGATTTCTTTAAAACTACCCGACCTTTTACTGTTGGAATAAGTTTTAATTTTCGCATCTATAATCATACCACATTAGCGAGCCTAATAAAGGAGGATCCTTCTTTACAAAAAAAATTAAACAAACCATACACTGATAATGAAAACTTTTTGGAACCAATTTTTTATAATCATTTATCTCAAGAGATAATAGAAGAATTAATTGACCAAGATGATCTGTTTAAGATTGCTGGAATTACCTCTGGTGTAAATTATCAACAAATTTAAAGATTTGGTTCATTTAAATGCACTCTTACTATTCTAGTTATTTAGGGAGAAAAAAATTCCTAAATTATAATAAAAATAATTTGTTTCTCTCTGATATTCATTTCTCCCTTAGTTTGCAATAAAAGTTAAAAAAAATTTATAAGACTCCCTTAACTTTTTTGGCTAATTCCTGAGCTTCCTCATCCGCACTTTCGAGAATTTTATACAGCTCCTTGGGGGCTATAATCAACGCCGCATCAATTAACTTTTGAAGGCCAATTACCGTCTCAATTCGCTCAGTCTTTTGTAGGTGGAAAATAACATTCCCTAACTGGTTTTTGAGCACACCTTTCTCTGATTCTAATGCTAAGCGCAAAAGAGCGGGACATACTTCCTCCAAGGTCTCTCTACTTACCCCTCTCGTAAACTCGTATATTTGGGCTCTCTGGGCATCTGTTATCCCTTCTGCCTTTTCCTCTATTTTTTGAATGTGTTCCATTTTTTCTATCACACTCCCATAACTTTTTTTGATTGTGTTTTATATTTTTCTTGACTAATCATAATAATTCAACTCTACTATTTAAGTGTTTTCGGGCGAAATTATGCATGAAGAGTGCGTAATCCGTCGAAAACAAATTTTTTTAATTTTTTTAGTATAAAAAATAACCAAAACTAAACAATTTACTTCAAATTAGTTTCAAATATTTTAAT
>SDBS01000545.1_pt1 | contig 36943 bp, 41 predicted proteins | sample 2277091 | NCBI WGS metagenome assembly SDBS01 (sample SAMN10404972, study PRJNA504765) | marine sediment metagenome | isolation source: marine sediment core GS10_PC15, 163 cmbsf | place: Arctic Ocean: Southern Knipovich Ridge | collected 2010
ATCATCGACCTCGCGAGCGAACCATGCGCCTGTTTCCATCTTTTCCCCAGTTAAATAACTCACCTGATCCGTGATTACGGTAACGCGATGCCCCAGCTCCGTAAGCTGACGTGCAAATTCGTGATGTCGCGTTCCGCCGGGCTCACCCAGCGCGGCGAAGGCTTGATGGACCAAGAGTATGTGCATGCGAGATTTCTAATTCCTCATCCTCGAAGAGGAGACGATCTAACGCCGGCTGACCCCTTTCTGGAGGCCGCCAGGCCACTTCGGCGGGTTCGCTCTCATCTTCTCCGAACGTGATGCTCGTCAACAGCCGTACCGGTAATGTGTTCGAGACGTGAGCGATCAACTGCAGGGCAGGGGTTTTTACGGCGTACGTCGTTGAAAACCACCCTAATACAGGATCATGCTCCCCTAATTCTTCCCCTGCGACGAGCGTTCCCGCAGTATAGATGCCCATCCTGCAATCTCCAGCATCCACCTCGATGAAAGCTTTCTCCGTACCCACCTCCAACTCAATCCCAAATCCTCGACGACGCCAGGGCAAATGTGCCAACAACCAGCTTAATCGCAGCGCATGGTTCCCCTCCCCAAGAATGTCGTCAGCGATTATCCAATGATCGTCCCCCAAACGGATTACGGTCCGCTGGTGGAGGACTTTGAGGTTCTCATATCCAGTATGACAGAAAGAAAGGACCTCGAATTTCCCTGTTGATGATTTCCACGAACCGATTATTTCGGCCTGTGCCCAATCAAGCCACAGGAATCTTCCCGCGCGCGTCATCGGTTCTTGATCATCGACGAGCACGGTATTGTGATAACGCGCCAGAGCCAGGGCATTTTCCCACGGCGGCGGCGCATTATACAGGTAACTCCCCGGGTCAATAAGCACATTCGTGCCGTGCCACCAGAGATCGAAATGTAGTTGGTCGCTGTGTCCGGGACGATGTGTGAAGTGCGCGGCGCGCAGTATGCCGCACGCACGATGACCGGACATCAAGTGCAAGCCGGCCTCAGGGAATGATGCCGCATCGCCTAATGTTGGCGCATCGCCTAATATTGGCGCATCGGCTGTGGACCCAACTGCCATTCCCGCGAGGTTCGGGCTCAACTCAACCGGTTCTCCTCCAAGGTCCGTACGCCCGTCTCCTGTCTCGCCCAAGCCAAGCCAAATGCACACATCATCCCATGGTCCGGGTTCATAAAGGCGCACACCTTTTAACAAAACACCTGCAGCTTGAATGGTCGGCCGGTAGTCCTGAATAGGTCGCGTGCTCCATGGAAAGATTCGTGCGCCATCGTTCGGACCAAAATTGGGTGCACGACCGTTCTCGGGCTGCACAAGCGCATGCAGAAGCGATGCCATCTTCCATAATTTCTCGAGCACATCCTCGGGCAGGTGATCTTGATGGATGCCCGCGAGCTGTGCTATCCACAAGCCTGCCTGCAGGGCCAATCGTTGATAATTCACCGAATGTTGAATATAACCGCCATCCTCAAAGATTTGGCGCCTGAGTGCATCGACCGTCCATTTTCTTCCCAGGGCTCGCCAGCGGTCAGCCCTTTTTAACTCCGGATAGAGCAGTCCCGCCGTATAGAGCGCTACGGCTTCAACGAGCAGGTGATTGTTCCCCTGTGCCTGTGCATAGCTCAATGTGATAGATATCCGCTTTGCATAAGCGGCGATGCTCTGTGTGAGTATTCCCTGACGTTCTTCCTCGAGCATGAGTTGCTGTGGGAAGGCATAGTTTGCAAACACGGTCCCGAGCAAACGGATAGCCACTTCTTGCGCCGAATACCAGTGGGGGCCAGTATTCGGGGGGTTGGATGCCAGCCATGAGGTCAGCAATTTCCAGAAGGTTTCGAAGTATTTCTCTTTAGCTGTGATCGCATCCGCGCGACAGAGAGGATACACCCATCCAAAGCGGGCGATCTCCCACAACAGCTTTATATCCTGCGGCAGATAGTCGATCGAATATTTGGACCAATGTTCATCGAGTGGCACAGGCGGACATTCAGAAACTCGAGCTACGGGCGCGAACGCGCCCCAATCAGGGGGAAGACCCAATCGGATTGGGTCGGCGCCAAATAGGCGAAAGCGACCCTGGGCAATTTCCTCGGCCTCGCGAATCCCGCCGGCAAGCCCCCCCTGCAAAACACCGATCAGTTGGGTCTGTAAAGAACGAGAATTGTTGAAGAAGAAAGGAGGAGAATTTTCCGAACGAAAAGCAGCGTATTCACCAGGCGTGGTTGGGACACCTTTCCGCAAGGTGGATTTGAGGGGCGCCTCATCCCAAGTGGATGTGGGCGCACGCCATCGGTACCATCCTGATTTCATCCCCAATTGATAACGGGCGAATCGGATGAGCGGTCCTAATCCGAGCTCACGAGCAGCTAAAACAATATGAGGAGGCATGACTGCTTAAGCAAGAGACATCGGCTCGAATTGGATTTCTGAGCCTGATCGCAGGGCATCCAATGCCAAGATCGATGCCAGGGAGACATCAAAAAGTTCCTGATAGGGTATCGGTGGTGGGCCGCCGTCCCGCACGGCGCGCATAAAGGCCTCCCATTCTGGGCGGTGTCCCTTATCCTGTCGCCAGCGATTTTTACGGACGCTATTTCGTCCATCGCGCATCAATTCAAGCCTGCGGAAATCATCCAGAATCGCCACGCTTCCACCACCGAATACCTCCAATCGCTCTTTTGGAAGCGAACGGTCGCCATTGGCAACGTACGTTATCGTGCCCACCGAGCCGTTCTGATATTTCAACATCAGAATGACATTGTCTTCCCGATAGCGATCATCCGACGGGGTACCCTTGGCCATGATGGACATGATCGGAGAGGATGTGACGAAGCTGAGGAAATCAATAAAGTGGCATCCCTCACCAATAATTCTTCCCCCGCCTTGAGCCGGGTCGTGGAGCCAATGATCCTGGGGTAAGAGACCAGCGTTAACGCGGTAGTTCATAATAAGCGGTTCATTCACGGAAACGAAAAACTTCTTTAATTCGAGCGCATATGGCGCAAATCGCCGATTGAAGCCCACAGCAAGAATGCGGTCGCTTCCCTCCAACGCCCTTGCGATAGAGTGAAGATCGTCTGGCACTATGGCCAGAGGTTTTTCACAAAATACATGTTTGTCCGCTTTGAGCGCTTGCAGGACGAGAGGTGCATGAAGATCATGTCGGGTGAGGATGGCCACAGCATTCACGCGGTTGTCCGTCAGAATTTCGTCGGACTCTGTCGCTGCATATTCGAATCCAAAGCGTTTCGCCGTTTCCGTGGCGCTTATGCCGGTCGCTGCTGCAAGACCGACGCGCTGCACCCCGGAACCCTGCATGATGGGGAGCATCACGACTCTGGCAAAATTTCCCGCTCCGATTACGCCCAAACGAACCTCATCGCTCCTGCCTGCGGTCGTTGTGGATAGCGCAATCCTTCTTGCCAACGGTTCAACATCAGCTGCTGCTTCAGGATATGTGATGACCACGCCTAGAAATGGTTCGGCTTTCTCCGAAGAAAGAAGAGCATAAGCCTCCTCCGCCCGCTCGATAGGAAATCGATGGCTGATCAATGGATGCACATCAAAAGCCTCCGTAGCCATAATCTCGAGGAACGCGGCCAGATTTCGCTGCTCTGTCCATCGCACATAACCGATGGGATAATCTACGCCCCCTTCTTCGTAATTCTTATCATACCGACCGGGACCATAAGATCGAGAGACGATAAAACTCAGTTCTTTTTCGAAGTATGTCCTTCGCGGAAGCCCGATCCCGACCGCGCCCGTCGAGATTACTCGGCCGCGATCTCGGGCTATTTCCCCCGCGAGGATAACCGTGTCATCCTCAGGGGTATCGGCGCAAATTTGAACAAGGTCGAACCCCATGCCTTTGGTGAAACTAAGCGCCACGGATTCGGCTTCGTCACGGGCAACTGCCGCAAATCCGAGCTGCTGTGCAAAAGCAACTCTGTCAGAGTCCACGTCAATTCCAAACACCTTACAGCCAGCAGCTCTGGCGACCCCCGCAGCAAGAAGCCCTAACACGCCGAGGCCGATTACCGCCACGGATTCACCAAGCGTGGGGTTAGCCAACCTGAAACCATGGAGTGCAATAGAGCCGAGCGTGGTGAACGCCGCCGCCTCGAAATCAACATTCTCGGGTATCTTCGCCAACAAATTCTTGGGAACTAGCACGTATTCTGCATGCACGGCGTGTCCCCCTCCCGAACAGGCAACCCGGTCACCCACCTGGAAATCGGCAAGATCCGGTCCAACCCGGACAACCGTACCTGCGGACGAATACCCGAGGGGCAGCGATTGATCCAACCTGGTCCGAACCGCGTCTATTGTGCTGAGAATTCCTTCGCGCCTAGCCTTATCGACAACCTGCCGAACCAGATCCGGACGAGACCGAGCTTTTCCGAGGATGTTTTTCGATGCAAAAGCTACAAGTGCACGTTCTGTCCCAACCGATACCAGTGATGCAGAATTCCGCACAAGCGCCATATTGGGCTTGAGTTGAGGGACGGGTACATCAATCACGTTCGTAGTTCCGGCTCGAAAATCCTGCACAACCTGCTTCATTCCACGCTCGCTTCTGTGCGATTTGATGCGATTATAGCACTCTGGAAAACACTCATGCATCCTCGCAGTCCATCGCAACCATCTCTTTTCCAAGAAAAGGGATGGTCTTCCTGGTGTACGGATTAGTCAAAGATACATCGATAAAATTCTCTCGCTTTAATTTGGGCAATGCCATAATCAGCTTTTTCGTTGATCAGTCTTTCGTTAATGTCTTTCGCAGTTGAGCGGAGGCCGTCATCTCTGATCGCACACACGACGGCTGTCGCCCATGCTTGAGGGTTCCCTGGATCGACCAGTAGACCGTTTTCTCCCGGCTCAATCCACTCGCGCATAGATTCGATATCACCAGCAATGGGAAAACATCCACAGGCCATGGATTCAAGGAATGTGTTCGGGGTGCCATCGTGTTCGGATGGGGATACACTTATCCACGCTCGCTTGAATCCGGCAGCCATTCCGTGCGGGCTCATTCTTGGTAACAAGTGGACATTCGATTCGATCTGAAGCTTCCGGACCCACGCATGAGCCTCGCTTTCATCTCTCATACCCACACAAAGAAAAATCGCCGTTGGTACTTCCCGTAATACAAGAGGGATGGATTCGAAGAATGTATCGTTGCGCACATAGGCGCGGAAGCCTCGGGGGTTGATGACCACGGGAGCGTCATAGGGGATTTCGTTTAGGTTTTTCGCCAATCGCTCGTCAATACCCTCCGGTATGTAGCTCCCGGGGTGAAAAATATCTCGCTTGATGCCTCCACCGGTGGGCAGTACGGTGGAAGCCGTGCCACGATAACCCCATTCGGCTGCAAGACGAACATCGCGGTGACAATCTGTATGGAGTCCATCGGCACGTGCCATCGTTTTACGCGTGAGTCTCTTCATTCCAGGAGAAGAGCCGGCATGCAGGGTAAAGTCATTTCCCCAAACCGAGATAATGAGCGGTGTGCTAATCTCGGCTTCAGCTGCGACCATGCCCTCAAAGGGGATACGCAGCGCATGGACTAGGTCGGGGGAAAGTGTATGGATTATAGATTCAACTTCTCTTGAAGCATTTTTAACGGTGAATGGGCCTACCCAGTGACGAATCGCACTGCGCATCCGGATGCCCCGGGCGCCTCCGGGAGCGCTGAGGGTATTCTGTACACTCGACCCCGCTGCCCCACTGAAAGCCACGGGAACGACGTGAAGCGAATGTATGGACGGAGGGAGCTCACACTGAAAAGTCGAGATTAAGTGGGTCTCGTATTCATCGGATGCAAAATGTGACATCCATCCTAGCGCGATAGGACTCCGGCCATCGGCGATAAACACAATTCGCTTTTTCATGAGCCCCCTGCAAAATCTAGCGCGTTGAGAAAGACCTCGGTCATCGAGTCGATGTTGAAGCGATCTCTCACCATCTCATAGGATCGCATCCCCATTTTCTCAAGCCGGACCGGATCATCGAGTGCCTCCCGCATAGCTGCCACAAGCGAGTCAAGATCTCCGACGGGAACCAGCCAGCCATTCCCACCTGATACGAGATCATTTTGAGTCCCATCACCTTCAGCGACGATCACGGGCAACCCATAGGACATGGCCTCCTGCACTGCCAATCCACCTGTGCCAGGCAGGACAAAGAGGTCCGCATTCTTAAACTGCTCCTCAAGTTCCCGTCCTCGCAGAGCGCCGGTGAAGGCTGTTCGTGGATAGTTGTCCGAAGCGAGCGCGCTCAGCTCGGTTCGCGAGGGGCCGTCGCCCACAACGGTGAGATCAATATCGAAACCAAGTAGGGCACAAGCCTGGATGAGCAGGTCGAGGCGCTTCCGCGCCTGGAGGCGTCCTACAAAAAGGATCTGAGGCGGATTTCCATCCCGTTCCACCCTGACGGGAACCTGTGATCGGGCTGAAGAAACTGCATTGTAGGCCACAAACAATCGCTCCCTGGGAACGCCCAGGGCTGCGAATTCCTCCGCGCCCGCCGTGCTGTATGCAATGAGGGCATCAAACCGTTGCACGAACCCTTTGCGGAACCTGGACCGGAGTTTATGCAGAGATCCGCCTCCAGAAGGGGCACCAAGACCCCATCCAATGACCGGGCGACCTCTGGTCTTCATCCATGAGACAGCTTGTGAACTCGAGAGATATCGGGGATTCGCTTCCATGATGATTGCCGCAGGATCCCACTCCTCCAACCACTGGAGCAGCCCCCTCTGCCAGCACAAATACGCAGAGCCGCCAAGCAGATGGAGATTCTGCGCCCGTTTGAATTGGGCTTTCCCCAAACCCGGCGCCTCAATGATCCCCTCCGAACTCCTCGGTGAGCCGGCGAACAGACTCATCCCCTGAGAACATACACCGGCCAATCGGTTAAAGAATGGCACCCTGTAAGCCGGCAGCACCCGTTGTTGAAGTCCTAATTTGCCCGTAAATACGTGTGACATCATTTCTGATCAAGCACCCCGAGCTACTCGGCACATGTCGGCACAAGCTCGCCGTTGGGGAATATGGCCTTCCCAATGACACCCTGTAAAATTACTGCTTGCGATGCAAGGTTGTCTCTCGCTTCCAAATTGGGAATAAGTGTATTCCCGCTCTGCTTGTTTAACTCTAGCAGGTTTTTGATGAATTGGACTTCCTGATCATACGCCTGCCCCTCTCCTGTTTCTCGAAACAGCGCGAACTCTTTGAGGGACATCCCTTGTGCGGCCGCATAATCCGGCGTACATTCGCCGGGCTGGTTTACGTGTGCCGCTTCATGGACGATCAAGCCTGCGATCCAGAGCACATCCGCCAGGCGAGGCGCGCCAAGAGCCTCGCGCCTATAGAAAAGACTCTCTGGATCGAGGCGAATATCACCCCGGCCGCCCACGCCGGCGATCCATTCGGGAAGTTCGGTGCTCCGAATCGATACCACCTTGTGCAGCCTCTCGGGGGCGTCGTTGAGACCGAGGTCGATCCAGGCAAATGATTCCCACAAGAGATCTAGATCATCCTCGGAGAATCCAAAGAAATCAATATCGAACCCGTTCACCAATTTGTATCGCTGAGGTCCAACCATTTTCCAGGGTTGAAAGTGGTTCTCTTCAGTGGACAAGAAAGCTGCCGGCTTACCATCCGCATCCACGACCTGCATGCCACGAGCATGGTCATCCCAGGGATCGTCGAGATACACAAAATGCAATGGATTATTCCATGTCGTAGGGACTTCGCCTGGAAATGCCTTCGAGATCACAGAAATATCATCTGCGTTTATGGTAGAAAATATTGAATCCGAGCCCTCGATCCATATCCGATGATCCGGATCTTGAGCATCCCGATAGAAGACCTCGATTTCCGTAGTATCGCTGTAGGATGATGCGCCATTCCACCTGAGCTCTACAAATACCGTCCCACCGCTTGCTTCAATGGCTCTAACGTCGTCTTCTGCGCGCTGCATTGTCGTCTTGAGTTCATCAAGCATGGCGCCATATGTCGTTTCGTTTTTTAAAATTTCGGCTGTGATGGGGTGAGCTTCTCCCGCCACTTCCCACATTTCGAGTTCATGTTCCTCGAGAAGGGCGGCGAGACTCAGTGGTTCTCCTATCTGCAGGGCGGTGGGCGTGTTTGCCGCTGTAGATGTTGAAACTGGTGGCGGCAATGTAGACGCCCCCAGATCGTCGACCGAGAGGGATACGAGACCAGGTTGCGCGGGGGCACATCCTCCGATCAAAAAAATCAGGGATATGCTGACCATGGTTAGAACTCGATAGTGGTTGCCCATGCCCAATTCATAAGTGGATTTCTGTTGCCTCAACCCACGTCATGCTTTATCCGTACCTGTTCCCAAGCCAGATATCCGAAAAAACGCCTATATCCTCACATGTACAAAGATGCCTCACGCCCAGCCAAGCGCAGATAAATAACCCTGCACCGTCCGCTCTATCCCAAACGCTTCGACCGCGTGAGCACGTGCGCCCATCCTGAACCGCTCCTGGTCCCGAAAAACCTCAATCGCTGCATCTGCCAAAGAGCCAAAGTCTGGGTCTTCTAACTTCCATGGATCTGACCCATAAGGCACAATGCGCCCGGAATCTCCCTGTATCATCTCGGGAAGCGCTCCCGTGGCGAAGGCGATCACGGGCAGCCCAGCGGCCATAGCTTCGATGACTGAATTTGGACAGGCAGGATGGATATCTGCCGAGAAAAGAGCATGAGCTGAACGATCTAACGAAGGAATATCTTCGGGTGAAACTACCCCAGCCCAGTTCAACATCACCCCAACATCGCCGGCGTATTCCTGCCGGAGTTGTTCAGAGACTTGCCCAACAATTAACAATTCGAGGGACAAATCGAGCTTTTTCTGGAGATGACGGGCCAACGACAGGGCGTGGTCCAACCCCAGTTCATATCCGCCATCCAGCCTTCCTTCTACAATCAGGAGCCGAACCCTGTCGTTCGGACGAACTTCGGTGCCCTGCGGGGAAAATTCCTCCAGATCGACACCGTTATACACAACCGAGTGCAGCGCCCGGGTATGCCCATAGATACGCTCCCACCATTCCTGCGCAAAAGCGCTCTGGTACACAACGGTGGAAGCAATCCTTGAGCGGATAGTAGAGAGCAGCCAATTTCCCCATTCGGCCCTGAGGTAATGCCTGGTTCCAGTTCGTCGGTGGCGATGGATCCAATTCATCCCATTCAGGCGCTGGATGATGGGGATCCCTTTTCTCTTCACCCGAAGTAAATCAAAGAGCTGTTTTGTGCCGCCGATGACGAGGACCGCGTCATAGGGCTCGTCTTTCAGGTCAAGCGTAACTGCCACCCCACGCGCTTCCAGCGCACGCTTGAAGCGCACCTGAAAGGAAACCATTCCTCCAATACCAGACACTCTGGGGACGAGGCAAAGTCGCCGTGATTTTAAATCCATGATCATCGTGAATTAGTCATAGGAACACGGGCGTTTTGGGGTCAATCTCGATCCCCAATCCGATGTGCCGGGATGCCCGCCCATATTCCGCCAGGATATGATGATTCGACCAGTACAGCATTTGCGCCTAACACAGTGCGCTCAGCCACTCTCATCTCTCCAACCTTCCCAAAGACTTTCGAAGCAGCAGCGAGAATAACGTCGTTCTCAACAAACATTTTTCTGAACATTGATTTCCTCCGCAGAAAAGTGGATATCCCCCCGACCCAGAACAACGCTTGGATAGATTTTCACCCCGTCTCCGATGATGGAATCGCGATGCATCACGTCACCATAACCGCTATGCATCAGCGTGAAATCCTCCTCGATCACCACCGAGCGAGGGATCACGATATCCAGGATTTATAAGTAGGTAGTATGCAAACCAGCCAATGAAAGGGATGGATCGCGCATAGACCAAAGTTGTGGGAAAATCTCGTCGCGCCACGGTGGATTATCCTATCGAGCTAGATTTAGAAAAGTCCAATAAAGAATCCACGATCCTCTGCGCAGCTTGACCATCTCCGAAAGGGTTTTTAGCGGTCGCGAGCTCGCTGTACACGCGAGGATCATCCATTAATCGGTGAAATTCCGAAACGATTCGGTCTGTATCGGTGCCCACAAGCAGAGCCGTCCCCGCCTCTATCGCCTCCGGTCGTTCCGTCACCTCACGAAGCACAAGCACCGGTGTATGGAACGACGGCGCTTCTTCCTGGAGACCCCCCGAATCGGTAAGGATGAGATCAGCTTTCTTCATGAGTTGCACCATCGACAAGTAATCCAGTGGCGGCAGCAGGGTCATGTTGGGGATGTCGCCCAGCTGCGCGTAGGCGGGTTCGTGCACGTTGGGATTTAGGTGCACAGGATAAACAAGGTGGACATCCTCGGAATAATCATCAGCAATTTTTCGAAGTGCAGTGAAGATGCGCTCCATTGGTTTCCCGAAATTCTCCCTCCGGTGTGCCGTCACCAGGATGAGTTTCCGATCCTCCGGGATGCCCGCAAGGGGACCCTCACTGAAATCGTAAGGGCGGCTCGAAACATCTAACAACGCGTCCACAACTGTATTACCTGTGACTGTAATTTGCTCTGGAGGGATCCCTTCCCGGAGCAGATTGGCTTTTGCCCATTCTGTCGGTGCAAAATGCAGGTCAGCGACTGCCGTAACCACCCTTCGATTGATTTCCTCCGGGAATGGCTGCCACTTATCATCCGTTCGCAAGCCTGCCTCGACATGGCCCACCTTCGTCCGATGGTAGTACGAGAGGATGCCCGCGATCATGACAGTTGTGGTATCGCCTTGTATGAGCACCCAATCTGGACGGAGGTCCGTAATCACGGGATCCAACCCCGTGAATATCGCTGCGCTCAAATCCCCAAGGCTCTGATCTGGACGCATGATATCCAGATCAAAATCTGGTCGGATCTCAAACAGATCCAGCACTTGATCAAGCATTTCGCGATGCTGCGCCGTCGTGCAGACCCAACAGCGAACGCCTTCCACCTCAGATAAGGCGCTAATGACGGGCGCCATTTTCACCGCTTCAGGGCGGGTGCCGAGAATTGTGAGGATGTTCATGAGTTGGAATGCGCTTTCGATTCCCCCACACCGAGTGCGATAAACTGGAATCCGGCTTCGGTCCATTCGCTTCGATCCCAGGTTCCGCGAGTGTCGAGGATCGTTCGACCCGCCATTAGCTTTTGAACTGAAGCTGGTTCGATATCCTCAAACTCCGTATGGTTGACGAGCAAAATCGCAGCCATAGCGTCGCGCACCGCATCCTTTATGGATCTCGCTCCGGTGGCTCCCGCGATTTGGACTTCAGGTGCATATGGCTCAAAATAAGATACTTCCGCCCCGGCTTCGACGAGCTTCTGGACAACCGCGATCGCCGGACTTTCCCTCATATCGTCGACGTTTGGTTTGTAACTTAAACCTAGTGCGGCGATCTTAATCCCCCGGAGAGACCCTAATGCCCTTGAAAGAAGTTCAACGACATGTGCAGGTTGACCATCATTGACGCTTCTTGCTTCCTGGATCAGCGTGCTTATCTCGGGCGCTGCTTCCACCAGGAACCAGGGGTCCACACTTATACAGTGCCCGCCGACGCCCGGTCCTGGTCGCAAGATGTTAATGCGCGGGTGGCGGTTGGCAATATCAATTGCCTCCCACACATCAACACCAAAAGACTCTGCCAATCTGGAAAATTCATTTGCGATGGCAATATTCACATCCCGGGACGTGTTCTCCATCAGTTTGACCATCTCGGCAGTCGTGGAATCGCTCAGTAGGATCTCGCCGCGCACGAACATCGCGTAGAGATCTCGTCCCGCCGCCGCCGAAGCCTGGTTGACACCTCCAATCACACGAGCATTCTCTACCAATTCCTGGAGGATCTTCCCGGGCAGCACTCGTTCAGGCGAGTAAGCCAGGTAGAAACCCTCACCCGCTTTCAGACCGGAACGCTCAAGGATAGGCGCGACGATATCAACCGTCGTCCTGGGCGGACAGGTGGATTCGAGGACCACAAGGTTGCCTCTTCGTAAACACGGGACGATCGACTCTGCTGCTGCGACGACGTAACTCAAATCGGCGCGTCGATCGCTGGTAACCGGGGTTGGCACCGCTATAATGAAAGCATCAGCCTCACGAGGTGCGTCATGAATGGAGAGATGTCCAGATCCTAGCGCTGCCTGAACCAGACTTCTCAAACCTGGCTCTTGAATGTGGACTTCGCCGCTTCTTAGGATATCCACAACCCTTCGGTTGACATCCACACCAATCACAGCCAGGCCGTGAGTTGCAAATGTACTCGCCGTAGGTAAACCTATATACCCGAGCCCCAGAACGCACAATTGTTCGAACTGCACTACATTCCTCCTAGCGGTTTATTATCCCATAATACCTGCTTCAAGCCGAAATGGTAGCTCTCGCTTTCGTGAATAGTACTCATCGAAGAAGCACAAAATTAGGAGTTTCCGATAGAATCACATAAGAGCGTTAGTTTTCATTGAAAAACGATGGTTGGATCGTCCTGCACATGAAGATCCAGGACTTGTGAGGATGTCGATGAAGATCGCAATTGGATCAGATGAGAAGACGAACATCACCGATGCCGTGCTGGAATTGCTGCAGGCTGAACATGAGCTCGTTCCTTTTGGTCCTTTGCACGATCAGGATGCATCCTGGCCGATCGTCGCTCTTGAAGTAGCCGAAGCTGTTGCACAGGGAGACGCGGACATGGGAATTCTATTTTGCTGGACCGGTACAGGCGTGAGTATTGCCGCCAATAAAGTTGCCCGTATTCGAGCGGCGCTTTGTGACGACGCAGAAACCGCCCGTGGTGCGCGCCTCTGGAATGATGCTAATGTGCTCTGCCTGTCCCTCAGACGCACATCAGAAACCGTCGCAATCGAAATCGTTGAAGCCTGGATGGCGACTGCATACATCCCAAACCCGGAGGATGATGCATGTCTTACCCTCCTTAGTGATATTGAGGAGAAATACTCCGGGGCTTCGTCGTAATCACGCTCAATACTGAACCCCCAATTGAGATATTTTCGCTTGAGATCGGGTAATTTTTAAGAGGTCGAGCCAACGTGAACCTATTGTTCTCCCCGTCTAGAGCACACCTGCGGCAGGGTACAATTAGAAAGTTATGAATATGAACGCCGGAATCATTCGATGAAGAGGCGCATTCTTATCACAGACGGGCTTTCTTCTTCTGGGATAACGCTCTTAAAAGAGAAGGTCGATGTCACCGAGATGGATTCGGCGATGTTATCTGGTGAGTTTGATGCGCTCATTGTTAGAAGTCGTACAAAAGTGGGCTCACAGGTGATTGAAAGCGGTGGGTCACGTTTGCGCGTCATCGGTCGTGCGGGAGTTGGGATTGACAACATCGATTTAGCGGCGGCAAAAAAATCCGGGGTCGTCGTGGTCAATGCCCCCGAGGCTCTCACCCTTGCTACTGCTGAGCTCACATTGGGTTTGATGTTAGCGCTCGCCCGGAAAATTCCATTTGCAGACGCAACCACCCGAGCTGGAGCCTGGCGCAAGAAGGAACTTGTGGGCACGCAGCTGCATGGTAAAGCCCTGGGAATCATCGGCGTTGGACGAATCGGCACAGCTATTGCGAGTCGTGCGGCAGCTTTCGGGATGAACGTACTTGGGTTTGATCCCCATCTCAGCTCAGAAGAAGTTGGTCTGAGAGGCGCAACCCCAGTCACGTGCGACGATCTGCTCACGAGGGCGGACTATATCAGCTTGAACCTCTTTCTTTCGGAGGATACGTACCACCTCATCGATCAAGGCGCGCTTGAGAAGATGAAAATTAATGCGCGAATCATATCTACGTCTCGCGGTGGGATCATCGACGAAGAGGCTCTATTATTCGCCCTCGAGGCAAAACGGATTGCCGGTGCAGCGCTTGATGTGTTTGAACACGAACCGCCGGGATCAAACCCCCTTCTCGCACACGACGATGTCATCGTGACCCCGCACATAGGGGCTCAGACTGAGGAAGCGCAAAGTCAGGTTGGCATTGACATCGCTGAAGAAGTCCTGGCTGCACTAGCAGGTGAACCTCTACGATGGCGCGTGGTATGAAACATAAAGAATAACAATTTGTACAAAGTATCCTGGTTACCATAGGTAACCTTAATACTGATTAGGAGATATTCATGGGAGATAAGTTAGAAAAGCTGCGCGAGATGTTGGGAGAAGTTGCAGATATTTCACACGCATCTGCTCTGCTAGGATGGGATCAGCAAACATACATGCCGCCAGGCGGTGCGAAAGACCGGGCGTTTCAACTAGCCACGCTCAACAGTCTCGCCCATTCAAAATTCGTAAGCGATGAAATGGGTAGCGCCTTGGATGCAGCCAGCCAGGAGATTGAGGGTGCGGATCTGGATTCTGATGAGGCGCGGCTGATTAAGAAAACCAGGCATGACTATGATAAACAATCTCGCGTTCCCACGACGTGGGTAGCGGAATTTTCTCGCACTGGCGCGCTCGCGCATCCTGAGTGGGAAAAAGCCCGCGCAGAAGCAGATTTCTCAATCTTCCAACCCAGCCTCGAGAAGTTGATCGCGTTGCGGCGGGAATATGTCGAATTTTTCGCTCCGTACGATCACGTGTACGATCCATTGCTAGATGACTTCGAACCCGGTATTAAGACAACCGAGGTCAAGGCTGTATTTGACGCTCTCCGCCCCAGGCAGGTCGAACTCATACAGGCCATCAGCGAAGATGGCGCTCCTGTGGATGATTCCGTTGTCCGCCAGAATTACGATGTTCAAAAGCAATGGGATTTTGGCGTCGAGGTCATCACTGCGCTTGGATACGATTTTGAACATGGAAGGCAGGATAAATCCGTACATCCGTTCACGACAAGCTTCGGGATCGGAGATGTACGCATCACCACCCGATTCATCCCGGATTTCCTGAACACTTCGCTGTTTGGTTCCATGCATGAAGCCGGTCATGGCATGTACGAACAAGGCATCAACCCGGAGCTGGGGCGCACCCCGCTCGCGGATGGCGCTTCGCTTGCTATCCACGAATCTCAATCTCGGATGTGGGAGAATCTTGTGGGTCGAAGCCGGCCCTTCTGGAAAGCCTTCTTCCCCCGGCTGCAGAGCTACTTCCCCGAACTGCTCGATAACGTTGATCTGGAGACCTTCTACCGGGCGATCAACAAGGTCCAGCGCTCCTTCATCCGAGTCGATGCCGATGAAGCCACCTATAATCTTCACATCATGCTGCGATTTGAACTGGAAATCGCCCTCATAGAAGGGAGCTTATCGGTTGCAGATCTTCCAGAAGCGTGGAATTCGAAATTCGAAGAGTTTATGGGTCTCATTCCGCCAGACGATGCGAAAGGTGTACTTCAGGATATTCACTGGTCCTTCGGTGGATTTGGCTACTTCTCGACGTATGCGCTCGGAAATCTGGTGGCATCCCAACTGTGGGAGAAGATCGTTTCTGATATCCCCAATATGAATGAGAAGATCGAATCTGCTGATTTTAAAGATTTACTCCAGTGGTTGCGGGAAAACATCTACCAGCACGGCGCGAAGTACGAGCCGATCGAGCTCCTTAAACGAGTGACCGGGAAAGAGCTTGATTATGAGCCCTATATGGATTACCTTGAGACAAAGTTCAAGGAAGTCTATCAGCTCTAAACGAAGACTCGATTGCATCCAATAGGTTTTCACCATCCAGTTTTAGAATGGATGGGGGATCTCTCGAGGGAGGGTAGCTCATTGACGGTTTCCGATGTACACAGCCGACTCTTGATCACGATCGTCCTTTTTGCTCTCGTGGCGGGAGTTTGGGGGATTGTAGCCCGCTTACAGGGAAAAGGCATAAGCGCGAACTATTGGGGCATCCTCGCGGTCGGTGAGCTCTTGTTCATCGCACAGGGTGCATTGGGAGCTTATTTATGGATTAGCGGGGCTCGCCCCGGAAGATTAGGTATCCATGTGCTTTATGGCATCTTGGTAGCCATCACCTTTCCGGGTTATTATTCGATCAGCAAAGGACGCGATGATGCAACTGCCTCACTCATCTACGGCGCCCTGTGTTTTCTCATTGTTGTGTTGAGTTGGCGAGCGATGACCACGGGCGTGTAGAGCCACATAAAAAAGTTGGTCCCTTCTGCAACGGGCATGCAAATGGAAATTCTCGTGCCTCAGTGGATATTGGAACTCATCGCCTGCCGGACAGCGGCTAGCCTGCCGGATAGCTGCTAGCCTACCGGGTAACTGGTAAAGCCGAACCCAAAATCGGTATGTTGAGATGAATTCAGTCTGACGGACCTATGATCTCAAGTTTGAACGCCCCACGAATCATCACCAGGAAATATTGGGTGCCACTGCTTTTGGCGGGGGTCATCACTTCATGCAACTTCCCGCTCGAACAAGTTTCCGAGCCATCGTTCCTGCCAGTGGTCGACCCCAGCACGACACCCATGGCGATCACCCCGTTATCCCCGGAAAGCACGCCCGCGCAGCAGCCTTTTACAAATTCCACACAAGCTGTGATCATCGAACCCGAACATAATCCAACACCTACACAAGCTCCGCCTGCGGTAAGCGTTTCGCTGGAAGAAATCAGCATTTTATCTCCTGGACCAGGATCCCACGTCACCAACCCGATCCAGGTTTCTGGATTTGGAGGACCCAGTCAAACCGACCGTGTTCACGTGGAGCTGATCGGCGAGGACGGCAGGGTAATCAGCCGTGGATACACCTACCTCTATGTCCTCCCAGGTAATGCCGGTCAGTTTTACGCTGAAGTTCCTTTCGTAAGCTCCCTCGTGGCTGAGCAAGCCTGGATTGTCGTGCGATCGTTTGGAGAGAGGTATGGAGAGCTGCGGCACCTCACGACGCAGGAAATTGTCCTTCTCTCCACCGGCAGTCCCAAAATTTATCCTGCTATTCGTGGTGCGGAAAAGATCTCCATCTTTCGACCGAGAGGCAATTCCATTGTTGAGGGGGGCCGCTTGCTCGTCCAGGGGGCAGGGTGGACAGATCGCGAGGGTTCTTTCCGGGTTGAAATCAAAGATCGCCTCGGCAACGTGCTGGGCTCAGCTTCCGCAGAAGTGGAATCTGGGACGTACGGACAACTAGGTCCCTTCGCAGTGGAAGTGGAATATGAGACGCCATTTCCACAGTGGGCGCGCGTGGCGGCCTCCGAATGGAGCGACTCGCATCCAGGTCTGATCCATTACACCAGCGTCGAGGTTTGGCTGCGTCCGTAAATCATCTTTTTATACTTCCTGGCACGAAAATTGGAACTCAAATCACAGACTCACCGTCCTGACGGTGATATAATGCCAGCCGTTTAAGAGCAGTCGATGAATACTGAAACTACAGTGACTCAAGGTGAATCAAAGATTTTCCGAGCTGCGGCTGGTGTGTTTGTGCTCCTATGCACTGCGATTCTCATTGCCCTCTTCGGTCTATTTGCCTATTTCTTAGGCTCACGCGCCTACTACTTCGAACAAGCTTTTCCCGGTGTCCGCATCCGGGGTGTTGATCTCGGCGGCATGGACCATGATGAGATTGTGACCGCACTCCAGGAGAATCTCACTTATCCACTTACTGGCACGATCGTGCTTTCAGATGGCGAACGATTGTGGACCGCCACACCCGTGGACTTAGGGGCTTTCATGGATTTCAACGTCATGGCGCAGCAAGCCATCGCTGTGGGACGCTCGGGAAACGCAATGGACCGTCTGCGCATGCAAATCGAGTCATGGTATGGGAACCGTCACCTGCCAGCCGTAGTCGTCTTTGATCACATCATCGGAAATCACTACCTTCACAACCTTGGACAAGAAATCGACCAACCCACCGTGGAAGCGACCATCACACTGCGGGGGACGGATGTCGATACAACCGCAGGACAGATTGGACGCGCATTGAACATTGCCGCGACTCTAGACACGCTTAAGGCGCCGGTTGCAGCGATGATCGATGCCGAAATTCCCCTCATCATCGATGAAAACCCACCATTGGTGTTAGATGTTTCCCGCACCGCCGAGAAGGCGGGCCGCTTACTCAGCGAACCCATAAAACTGACCGCGGACGGATTTGAAGGCTTAATCCTCAGCCCGGAGGACGTCGCCTCCCTGCTCCGATTTGAGCTCATCGACGGCACGCCGACAGGAACCTACGACATCTCAATGGATCCGGTCGGGTTGAGAGCCTTGCTGGAACCTCTGGGGCCAGATCTTGAGCGAAAGGCGGCCAACGCCCGTTTCATCTTCAATGATGACACCGGGGAATTAGATCTACTGCAGCCCGCCGTGATCGGTCGCACCCTCATCCTAGAAGAAACGATCGATGCCCTCAATGAGAGCATCGAGACCGGCGAACACGAATTTGCCCTCGTATTCGAAATCACTCCCCCGGAGGTGGGGGACGATGCCACCGCCGCAGAACTGGGAATCAGTAAACCTGTGAGTGTGGTCTCATCTTATTTCAACGGGTCGAGCTCTGCGCGTATTCAAAATATCCGGACGGCATCATCCGCGTTTCATGGACTCCTCATCCCTCCGGGTGGGTCTCTGTCGATGGCTGAAGTTCTCGGTGACATCAGCCTCGACACTGGTTATGCTGAGGCGCTCATCATCTATGGCGACAAGACCATCAAGGGTGTTGGCGGAGGTGTCTGCCAGGTCAGTACAACCTTGTTCCGTACGGCATTTTTCGGCGGATTTAAGATTGAAGAACGTCACCCTCATGCCTACCGTGTCGGCTACTATGAACAAGGCCCGGGATCCCCAGGACCCGGCCTTGATGCCACAGTATTCGTTCCCGTGGTCGATTTTATATTCACAAACGACACACCTAATTGGCTGCTCTCAGAAACCTACATCTATGGAACACAACTCTTGTGGAAGTTTTATTCCACTTCAGACGACCGTGTTGTCGATTGGAGCCGCCAGATAAGTAAGAAGATAGACGCGCCAAAGCCGCTCTACAAAGAAAACCCCGATCTTGATAAAGGGGAACTTAAACAGATTGACTATGAAGCTGATGGCATGGATGTCGTTGTAGTTCGCGTGGTAACCCTGGAAGACACTGTTCTCCATGAGGACATCATAAAAACGCACTATCTTCCATGGCAGGAAATCTGGGAGTTTGGTCCTGGCACAGAACTCCCTGATGACGTTGAAGTGGAGGAATCCTGAATCCTCCAGACTCCTCACCCGTATTTGACAACTTGCCAGTCATCGTCTATCTTTCTGAATTGAAAGCCGAACTCTCAGGAGCTGAATATGATCAGTGAAGATCTTCTAGAAATACTTCGCTGTCCTGCCTGTGTGCGAGAAAAAGAAGGATTGCTCACATACCATAAGGAAGCCTGGCTTATTTGCCAGGATGCGGATTGCGGACGTAAATACCCGATCAAAGACGATATCCCCGTCATGCTAATTGAAGAAGGAGATAAGTGGGTCACGGTCGCTGTGGATGACCTTCCTGTCCCACCACCTGGAGATTGAGCACCTCGTTGTATGGAGGACCTTCACGCACTCCTTCACGAGTTGGATGTTCAAGATGATGAGCAAATTGAGCAGGTCCATGCTCTTCTCATCCATTATGGCAAAGCCGCACTCCCAGATCTGAATGAGCTGCTTAATTCAACCGATTCTGAAAAGCGCGCTTTAGCGATCAGCGCGCTTTCTCACCTCCCCCATCCTGCTTCACGACCGGAATTATTTCACGGCTTGAGCGATCCAGACCCCATCGTCCGATACAGCGCACTTTTAGGATTCCGCAGGCAACCGAACCCCACGGCATTACCTATGTTGGTCCAATTTCTTGGTGAAGAGGATGCTCTTCTCGTGCGTCTCGCGACCGATGCGCTGATCGCTCTCGGGAAGGATTCCATCCCCGACCTGGTGGAAATTCTGGGGAGACAGCACCCTCACGTAAGGATCGGAGCGGCGCGAGCACTCGCATCGATTGATCATGAGGACGTGATCCAACCACTCCTCAAGGCGCTGGGAGATCGGTCTACACTCGTGGATTATTGGGCAAGGGAAGGTCTTAATCGGCGTGGATTGGGCATGGTGTTTTTCTCCCCCGGGGCATGATCACCCCACAAATACCCAGAGGAGCCAGGCTGCGATCATCCCTAACCCGAAAAGGAATTTAACCAAGAAAGACGCGCCGTACCCCAAACCCGTACCTGTTGTCGCACGAGCAGCATGCCTGACATCCCTGTGACGGAACAATTCCAGCAGAAATATCCCTAACAACAGCCCGATGAGAAACCCCAGGGGGCCTAGAACGACGAGGCCGACAATACTGAGGGCGAACCCACCAACCACACTCCACAAAGATGCGCCTCCTTTACGCGCACCTACACCCGTCACCCATCCTTCAGCTAACCCTCCAAGGATTCCGAGCAGCGTGATGACGGCGAGCATCCATGGCCCAATCGTCCCCCAGCCCACGATCAGTCCATAGGCAAGCGCACCACCCCAGATTAGAAGCAGATCTGGAAGGATCGGGATGACGATGCCGATGAGCCCAAGGAGCATCGTCAGTCCGACGAGTATCGTTACAATCGTATCCCTCATGCAGCCCCTTCTGCCCGGATTACTTCAACACCCCCCATCCCGGGGCGCAACACCTCAGGTACGATGACGCTGCCATCTTCCTGCTGGTAGTTCTCTAGAACCGCAATAACCGTTCGCGGTAAAGCGAGCCCAGATCCATTGAGCGTGTGGACAAAATCTGGTTTGGCTTTGGCATCAGGTCGGAAGCGTATATTTGACCGCCTCGCCTGAAAGGTTTCGCAGTTGCTGCATGAGCTCACCTCTAACCATTCGCCACAGCCGGGAGCCCATAATTCAATATCATATTTTTTTGCAGCCGTGAAACCCAGATCTCCGGTCACCATCTCAACTACACGATGAGGGATCTCCAGGGCACGACAGATATCTTCTGCGTTCTGTACAATCTGCTCTAATTCATCGTAGGACGCTCCAGGCGTGGTGAAGTGGTACATTTCGACTTTATCAAACTGATGTCCTCGCTTGATCCCGCGCACATCACGGCCTGCGGAAAATTTCTCCCGCCTGAAACAAGGCGTATGAGTCACATACTTAATGGGCAGCTGATCGACTTCCAGGATTTCATCCCGATGCAGGTTCGTGAGCGGAATTTCAGCCGTACCTACCAGCCATAGATCGTCCTCGACGTCCTTGTAGATATTGTCGCGGAATTTTGGCAGCTGACCGGCGCCCCACATACACAATTCCTTTACGATCGCTGGTGGATAGACCTCCGTGTATCCGTGCTTAGCCACGTGAAAATCGATCATCCAGTTAATCAATGCTCGCTGCAGACGGTAACCCAGGCCGTAGAGCACATAGAAACGACTCCCCGAGAGCTTGACCCCGCGCTCGAAATCGATGATGCCCAACTGCGGACCCAGATCCCAATGAGGCCGGGGCGCAAACCCGAACTCGGCCTCTGTTTTGGGCTTCCCTTCCTCCCGAACGATTTTGTTCTCGCTTTCATCTTCCCCCACCGGTACGCTTGTATGCGGAAGATTCGGAACCTGGTACATGAGCTCTTCCAGGTTTGTTTCCACTTCACGGAGCTCGGTTTCGAATCCCTTGATAGAGTCGTTAACGCCGCCCATCTCCTCGATGAGCTCCTGCCGCTTCCCATCATCCTTCATTTGACCGATCTGCTTGGAAGTCACATTGCGCTGGTGGCGAAGATCCTCCAATTCCTGCAGGATGTCCCGGCGTCTTCCATCCAGCCGTACGATCTCGTCGATGGGCGCGTCAGCGCCCAAGCTGCTGATAGCCTCTTGCACTTCTTTTGGGTTCTCCCGAATCGAGCGTATGTCGATCACAGCGCACCTCCTGCTAATTGAACGCACAGCGCCTCCCCATCACGCAGGATAAGCCAGCGTCACGTAATTCTATACCAAGAACAAGACAGGACCTACTAAGCGTAACGGCACGGTAGGTCCTGCTTTGCGTGTAACGCCACCAGGGAATTTGTGCCCCTGCGATGGCTTCATAATTATACATGACGTGCCCAACAAACAAGCACACACGGACCAACACGGAACGCTTGGACCGCCTGGAATTTAGGTAGGTAAGGACCGCTAGGACCGTGACCGTAAGAACGCTTCAGAGACCTGCTGTCAGATGTGGTACGAGCCTTAGTGGGTAGTTACGTGGTGAGTAAATAGCAACGGCGCAGAACAAACCACTAAGTCGAGTAATCTCCGGCGCACTCATACCTTGAGGATGGAACACCTACCCTCAGGGCGTGGCACGTCAACTGAGCAATCATCTGCGAGGCGTAAGCTGTACGAGTAAGGAGTTGCGTAACTCTATGGACCACAGTTCAAAGTTAGCATGTGCAGCCATTATCAAGGAAGCTGTCAAAGACTGGCGCCGATGGAAGGATGTAAGGGTACGTCCTGGCAACCTCCTTCCTGGCGACATACACAAGTGGGTGAATGCCAAAGCTCTTGGATACGCCACTGTCCACGACGAGGTATTGGACTTCTTCCAGGGTGTTTGGTTCGAGGAGTTATGCGAGGGCGTTGGCCCTTCCATCTGTCCCTATGCGATAAGGGCGGAGTTGGAGATTCCCGACGAGGTTCCAAGTAGGCTGCCCGTGCAACTCGTAATGTCCTCGGTGGTGGGGTAGCGATATGACCTGTGACCCCAGAGAAATCAGTACAATCGAATCCAGGGCATAACATAATGACAAACACACCTAAACAGCCCCGTGGAACACCCGTGGAACGAATTTCCGAGTCTCAATTACGGGAAATGATTAGCTTCATTTTAGAGACCTACCCAGACACCATGAGCCTTAGAAAGCGTTTTCAGCGTCTTGGTAGAGATGTGGCTTTGACTGGTAAGAGGGGCAGAAATCCATGGTCGCCGTCTTACGTCGGTAATGCCTATTATGGGAAGTTTGCCGATGGTCGAAAGGCTAGTCCTGAGTTTGTCAAAGGTGTAGAGGCAATCGCAGCACGTATCGAAGGCGCACCAGTGCCGGCGTTTCTGCTTGCTTCTAGAAAGGCAAGCGTAAGGACGTGGGAAGGTAACATCATTGATGGTTCATTCGTCATGGGTAGGTCTGTGTTATGCGCCACACCAGGATGCAATGCTACATTCGTTGGAACTGTTCCCTGGCGTAAGTATTGCCCTGGCTGCAGACCTCATTAAGTGTTACGTAAACATCACTATTTTTATGTCATGTGTGGTTCGAAGTGTTCAGAAAAGGTTAAGACTGACATAGTAGAATGGGTTCAGCGTCAGGTTCGAACCACAATAATATTGTTAGGGACGGTTTACCTATTGATTACAATAAATAGGGTGATTATCCTGAGGTTGAATAGACTCAAATGTCCTACCCCACAACTGTCGTAGAGGGTTGATATTCCCATGTTTGACGCTCTCTTAATTGCACTCTTTAATTTCTTTACAGTTGCCTTGTCGCTTTTTGCATTCCAAGACTTTAACCCAATGTGGAAGGTTCTTATCCTATTTCTCTCTACTGGATTGGCTATCTATATTTGGTACAGAAGCATTCATTTACCGGTTTTGAAGGTCAAGATAGAATACGCAGACTCTTTCATTTCAACCATGATTCTGCCTGCATTAATTACCTCATATTACGAAAAGAATCCAGGAGAGTATGAGTTAAGAGCTTGTGTACTCAGAGTAAGAAAGAAACTCGTAAGGAGACCGCCTTTCAGAATTCCAGAACTCCTTATCCAACACTGCACCCCTGGATACTCTGATTCAGAGCTATCATTGCCATGGACAGGTGTTATGGGGGCATGTGGGCGAGCTGCTAGTTGGAACAAAATGATATTCTATGACCCAAAAGAACACCCTGAAGCAGCGGGGGGGATGACGCCACAACATATTGAAGCGACAAAACATCTGAACTCAGTAATGGCAGTTCCAATTTATCGACCAAAGGATGAAAATCAGGAAAATGTCATAGCGGTTCTTGGATTGGATAGTCAGCAAAACATCAGCCAAACAAAATTCCACGAGAAACAGTTCCATGGTATAGTGACCACATCAGCAGCGTTGATTGGGGCATTCTTGCCTTAGGAGGACATAATGCCAAAATTTGTAGCGAATACTTCGGACACTGATGACCTTGGTGGAGGATATTTTTCGCCAAAGTATTCAGCTTCCGAATTGAAAAAACTATATAACCCTACGAAAATATCAATTCTAGACCTCTTTTCGTCTTCGGCGTCAAGAGATATGGCCGAACGGTTGGTAATTGAATATGAAGAACGAAAGAAGGAAGAGAAGTAGAATCAAATAAACTGAGAAGTGTTTTGGTTTACAAAACCCCTTTCAGTTTTGAAAGGGGTTTCATTGTTCAGTTTAGATTAAGTTTCGAATCTAGAATTACTATATTCGTCCGTCCAGTCCTACTGGACGTATTGTTAATTTGGACTAAAAGGCCTTGATTTTCGGAATAATGGCTTTATGAATAGGCGTCCGCCAGTACCTTCGGGAACGCGGTACGCTATGCCCCCAGCACGCCGCTTCGTGTTGGGGGCGATTCATTCTCACCAGCATATACTCATTCAGACTTCGGTCTAATATACAATTTACCCGTCTTTTTCTTACCTTTGTCTGAGACAATTTCATAGGTCAGTTTGTATTCGTAGTTGTACTGGTCCTTTGAATTGAGAACGTAGTTCAAAGAAAACAGAGGAAACGGCATTTCTGGATACGAAGCAACCTCACCATGGCTTGAGAAAGTTAGAGTGTATTTACCTCTATCACTAGCCTCTTGCCATGTGCCTCCTTCTGGCAATGCACTTGAAAAAAAGTATGGCTGTACACTTGGTCTTTGAATTCTGTAACAGGAATGTCAATTCTGAGAAGCCACCACGGCTCGACGGCATTGCCTGTGTTTGTAACAAAAAATTCTACCTGGTTGCTTATAGCCCCACCTTTTACGGGTCTTATAGGCGAGAATGCTTCACCTAGTGTTCCGTTATTTTGCTGCAACCTGAGGTCGAGAATGGGTTCTTCACGGGAATGACGGAACTCAATAAACGCAAGAGTAAAACCAACAAGTGTTATTGGGACAAGAACTGCCTCCAATACGACCTGAGCTAAGGAGAGTGTTAGGTCGGTGTCAAGCCTGGCTTTAAAGCTAACCAAGAATACAAGTCCTGCCACGACAGCCCATACAAAGACCGCACCTGCAAGAGCGAGTCCAATATATTTTTTTGTCTCCTTCATAGTCTTTCCCTCTCTGCCACTTTGAAGTTTAGACCTTTAGTGAGCATTCGCCAAATTCTATTAGTTCCCCTCGCCTCGCAAGGGTCGGGAGTGTTGTTATTTTACAATGTTGATGCTGCCCAACTATTAGCGGAAGTGGACGCAGCCTCGACACCCCCTCATGTTCCCCTGGCATGAAATCTGCAACCTTTGTCTTTTGAGGTTGCCCGCTTCTCCTTCGGGGCTGGCGGGAGCCGCCCCTCGAGTCAATAGCTCGGGGGGCGGTTTTTTCTTTTCCCCCAAGCTGGGGGCATTTGCTTTTAGAACAAATGTTCGATATAATATTAGGTGGAACTAAAAGGATATTACATAATGGCTAAACCAGGACCAATACCAATGTATGGTGAGACGATGGTGCAATTCACTTGCAAGATACCCAGCACCACAGCCCAGGCAATTCAGGCATTAGCTGTGATAGATAACTCGTCTATTGGAGATGTGGCTCGAAGGCTTTTGGAAGATGGCGCACAACGACAGATTAGCAGAAATAGAGAAGCAGCTTGATGCTGCAAGTGGGCATCACGAGGACAGGCTTCTGCGTTTGTATGACGCGGAGAAGGAGAGGTTGAGAATGACGGATGCACAAGAACGGATAAGGGCAGCAGCAGAGGCAGAGGCAGACAAGATTGAGCAAGAAATCTTTGAGGCCACCGACCCTGGCAGCAAGTTGGCTGCTGAGCTTGAAAAGCAGCGGACAACAACAGGACGGATAGACCCCAAGGCACAAGAAGAAGCACTTGAAGCATTGATTGATAGCTTACAACGAGGTGGCTAATGAATAAGCGTGAACAAGAATTAGTCGTCGCAATGATTGACCACGTTGAGGCTATCCTGGAAAGTGTGCCAAATCCCAAGGGACAGGTCAAAAGAATCCGTCTCAAGAAAGTTAGGGAGGGAGGCAGCGAGTTGCATCGTTTGGCAGGTGAGGCCATTTTTGGCTATGACTTGATAAAGCTGGTGCAGCCGGACAAGAGGTTGCCTGCTCACCGGATACTAGAACATAGGCAGGACGCTTTCAAACAGTGGAGCAAGATGACGGCTAAGCAGAAGTCCATGTTGCCAAACGTCGTCAATGACGAGTGTCGGGCTATGGCCAGGAGTGCTATTCAAAAGATAAAGATGGACGAGCGATTGCGGGACCGTGAACTCAAGAACAAGGCGGCTGAACTTGCTGCGAGTGAGGTGAAGATTTCAGATGACCGTCATTCTTGGGAAGATAAACAGGTAGAGGCGGCGGTTGCAAAGGCCGCACAAGCTGAGCGAATAGTGGAACTAGAGGAGATGAGTGCAGATGGGACTTAACAAAGGTGGAAATTCACAAGGCCGTTATGTCAGGCGGCAATGGCCGGTCGGGGGTGGACAAGGATTCACAACGTCTAGCGCATCAGCGATTGGCAGTCCGATTACGCCAAAGAGAAAGAAACGACCGAAGCCAAAGAAAGGCGGTTTCAAGAAAGTACTTAGGAGGAATAAGTAATGAGAACACCGAGTACGTTCGTAAAAGTTGAACCTGGTATTGAAAGGGCTTTTGCGGGTCAATATTCAGACAAGTTAAATGCATTTCTTGTGAATGCCGGAGCGAGCGGAAATGGTGGAACCGTCTCAACCGTCAGTTTTGGAGGATTCCCACCAAGCTCCGGCGGATGGATACCGGCGAATGGGCATATGATATGTAACCCGCTATATGATTCTAGGACTGGGCGATATCATTTCTATTTTGTCGCTAGCTAGTGGGCAAAGGCAAGTCTTGGAAAGCACGAAACGCAAAACGTGAGCGTTCCCTGGCAGGCAAGAAGTCAGACGCCATCTTGAGGTTTCGTAAAAATGAGCAGACAATCAAAGATAGACAAGCTGCGACGGGCAGAAGAAAAGAGATTAAGAAAAGCCGCCAGGGCAGCTTCTAGAAAAGAGAGGGTCAAGCATGTGCAACTTTCCACATGAGTGCTTTGTATGTGGTGAAGATATGGGTGAGTTGACTTTCCAGGCACGTAAGAACCACGTGGTCTGGACTGAAGGCAATTTTACTATTCGGCATCGCCATAACTTTGAAGGATTCACACCAGAGGCTAGCAAGTCGAAACTGCCTGACCTTCTAACCAAGCTGCTCAAGGATCCAAACGATGATGAGTTGCGCCAGAAGTGCAAGGGTGAGATTTACAACCTTTTAGGTGAGATAAGTTCCCAAGCAAAAGGTGCTGCCAGTCTACGAGCGATTGAACAGTTAGCGTCCATGATTGGATTGGCGTTCAGCCAAGAAGAACGTAAACCGGATGAGTGGATGGTTCTTCATCTGTCAGACAAGGCCGTGGCTGGTCTGGATGAAGCAGACAGAATAATGGACGAACTTTGGGCTGAGGCATGACATACGCCGAACTAAAGCAGATTATGGGTGAGTTCGTCACGATTACTAAACTAGGTGACATCACAGAGCAAGCACCTCCTGATTTGGTCGTGCCGGCGCATGTACTTACCAGGCTTGGCGTGGTGGATAACGTAAGTAGCGAGGTAGATGCACGTGAGATACAGGGTAAAGATAGCACAGGCATCCCAAAACAGGGGTAACAGTGATACAGGTGGGCTATGAGTGGCCCTGGCAGCGGTACTGGCATGACTGGCAGCGTAACTGGCGCAGCTGGTACGGCGCAGCGGCGCAGGCGTGACGGTGGAATGGCTTGTGCGACATGGGGTAACCCACTCTTTCAAAGGCAGTAAAGCAGCCCTGTCTTGCAGGCTTGGAACAGACAGAAGCAAAGACAGAGACAAGGGCAGGGAAAGGGGAAGAACTACAGGTCTTGTGGCTAGATGGATAGGGGGTGTACGCCACGTCGGTTGGAGTTGGCTGGTGCTGTGTGGGGTAGTACTCGCCCGTAAAACTATGTCATTTTGCAATACCCCTGCCACCATGACATGCCAAAAGTGCCTGTGGACAGGCGAAAAACATATAGGTGCCATTTTGTGCCAAAAACAAGCCGTAGCACACCTGTTCTGGTCATTCGTAAAACGTGCCAATTATTGCTGTAGGGGCATTTAGGGCACGTTCTGGGGCAATAGGAGAGATATGTTCGAGCGTGAAGTCAACCAGGCAGTAAACGCCGTCATAGGCAACCATGACAAGCCAATGGTGCCAGGCGAACTGTTCGGTGAACCTGCTGCTCCGAGGGAATACCATGACGATATACCCATCAGGGAGCAATACGAACTCCACATGGGCGCAAGGAACATCATCTTTCCTGGCTTGAATAAACCTGACTTCAACACCTACCGTGAACAATACGAGTACGATAGGATGGTGAAGGCAAACGAAGATTGGGGGCGCAGACAGGATGCGAATATCAGGCTTATTCGTAGGTGGAGAGGTTGGTAACGACAACCGAGGATGAGTGATGGCTAAGAAGGTAAAGCGAACATTGGAAGGATTTGAGGCAAGAGTATATGAATTGTATAAAAGGTATCGAAAGTTGCTCCGTACCACTAATGACCCATCAGTGCGTAAGGAACTGTATGAAGAGGGAGATAAATGTTTCCATGCAACTATGCTTGCTCACAGTTTTGTACATGGGTTATTAGATAAGCCAAAAGAAAAGACTCCAAAAAGAACACTTGAAAACTTCAAAACAAGAGTAGATGAACTTACTAATGAGTGGCATAACATTATGGAGTCAGTGCGAGAAGATGGCGATAAATTGATACACAAGAAAGCAGTTAAAACTTGGTCAGAATATTTTGCTACGCAATGCCTAGTCGAGTACTTTGTTAAGGGTTGGCTAGACGAAGATAGGACTTGGTAATAGCACCCGCCACCGTGCTGACCATGTTGCTGGCAGCAAGGTTTTGATGGACCTGGAAGGGCACATGGTATTGGATGATTATGAATGAAGATGCATTATGTCAGGCATGTGGAAGTCGTAGTGGCAACCTGTACGCTACCAGATACTATGACAGGGGCGAGTTGAGGATTGAAAGCATGATTTGGATTTGCATGGATTGTAAGACACAACGAACCATCTACCAGGATGATTATGACACTGGATTGGTCGAGGACCATCCGTGGATTATTCCAAAACTTTGAGGAGGGAGGTATGAATTTTAGGGAGATGTTGAAAGTTGCATGGTTGGCATTCAGGGGCAATCTGCGTTTCGTAGATACTCCCCCACCAGAGGTACAACAGCCTAAGAAGAAACGGCCTGACGGTCGGAAGAGGGTGCGCCGTGGCTAAGTGGTTTATTGATAGTGGCTGGTCAACAGGCGCATGTTCCGCAAAGAGGTATGCAAACCCATTAGGAAAAGCATACGGTAAGGGTAAGAAGTTGAGGCTGGAGGGCATTCAGGCAAATTGGGGACTGGCAGGACTTGGTTCGACTGCCAACTTCTTAGTGCTCCACACTGGTCTGTCGAGCGAATCTGTCAGTAGCGCCGTTATTGGCTTTCCAAGCTCTCAGGGTGCAAAGACCTTGTTTATGAACAACCCGAGGGGCATTGTAGATAGCGCATTTATCCGGCTAGAGTTCTCGAGTACCGAGGGGCAGCCTCTCACGGTCCAAGCCTGGGGTGACACAGTATAGCAGCCGGCTGAGTTCTGGCGCTTCGATTTAGCCAGCGGTGCGCCAGGCCCCTTTCATGGGTTTTCCTGCCGCTGGCCCAATCATTAATTTTAAGGGAAGCGTAGGGCATAATATCCCCACAAGGGTCATATTATATGATATTATTTGATTGTAACGGAAAGGGACAGATGATGCCAGCAGAACCTTACAAGTCAGATGAAGAGAAAAGGACAGCCAAGGTTAGTGTGACTTTGACGCAAACCGAGAGGGATGAATTGCAGTTATTGGCCAATGAGTTTGGGCTTTCATTATCGGGATATATTCGCAGCGTTGTAACGATGCCTGGCATTCACCATGAATTTGTGCGCCAGACAGTTGAAAGATACAGCAGCACTTTGGCTGATTTGGATGGGTGACGGACGGCGCACCCTTGTGCTCATGGTCGATTAAACTTAAAATGATGATAGGATATTTGAGGATGCAGAACAAACTGATTTGAAATGACTACATAACGCACTAACCCACCGTGTGAGGTGGGCTAGACGGACGAGGACATTTATTGTCTAAGTCTGTCGCAACAGGTGGACCATGCACCCGCTGAAACGTGAATCCAGTATAACACGGTGACAGCGAAAGGCAATAAAGTGGCTCACCTGCGAAGGTGAGTTTTTTTGTTACACCCTCCTGTACGAGGGAAAGGCACAGCAGATGACAGTGGTTGTAGATTGGTTATCAACCTACGATAACCAAATAACCCAAGACGGATACAAACGCTATACAGGATACGTCCTGGCATGGCTTGATGCTGAAGGTATCAAACTTCAGGACATAACCCCACGCCTTTTCAATTTATGTGCTATATCGCACGGCTGGAAAGGCTGCCACAAACGAAATGCCATTATCGCAATGCGTTCACTTATCACCTACGCATTTGGGAAAGCACACCTATTCCTAGAGTTGAAAGTACCCACCCACAAACCCAAGCCACAACGCACCCTGACCTCTGATGAATTAGACAAGCTGGTACGTTCTATCAAGACGAAAAGCAAAACAGGGAAACGCAATCTAGCCATGGTCATGCTCATGGCTGATTGTGGAATTAGGGCAAGCGAAGTATGTCGGCTTGAATGGGCTTATGTGGATTTGGACCGCCGTTGTCTGGACGTAATAACCAAAGGTGGGGATTGGCAGCACAAATTATTCAGCGAACAAACGGCTGCATTCCTAAAAGCATGGAAAGTTGAAAGCCTGGGATTCGCCAACGGTAACGATTGCGTATTCATGGGAATTGGAGGCGGTAACGCAGGAAACCCGCTGACACGCAATGGCCTGGTGGACATATTTAGGGGCATGGGTAAACGTGCTGGGATAAAAGGCCTGACCCCTCATGTGATGAGAAGGACCTTTGCTACGTTGGCATTGAAGAAGGGCGCAAACACTCGGATGGTTCAACTTCTAGGTGGATGGTCAAGAGCGGAGATGGTCGACCAGTACAGCCAGGCATTACAAGTTGAGGAGTTTGATGCCTATTTCCCGACTAACTTCTTAGGCGGTAACGATGAGCTATAAAAAGCGAGCAGGGAACCTGTACGTTCCCTGCTCTAAGGCACAGCAGATAACTGGCCTTGGATATCCTACACGTTGGACGTGTAGGGAAATCCTACGTGGAATTAGCGATAGCATCACGCAGGACGAGGAGGCGCCCCGTATGTGCCACCTGCTTTCACCGCACTTGCGGCCTCTTGTCGCTGTAACGGGCGAACCCGGTCTCCTTACGGCAGTATTCGTGCCCCTGCGGAGGCGGACGGGCCATCAAATGGCCGATGAAGTGGATTTCCCTGGCGATCCATGCTGCCTCGCACCGTCCGGCAGCTCTCTGTGGTATGGTTTCTTGAGGGATCTTCTTCACGCACGTCGTTTTAAGGTTGGAATCACCCTTTAAATTTGTGAGATCGATTATACAGTCGTATCGCGGCGAGTCAAGACAAGCTCTTTAGCTGCATGAAATCCACTATTCAATCCTTTATACTTGAGGCAGTTCATCACGATCGAGCGTCTCCTCCGACAACATGGATTGACCTCACGACGGTTGACTTTCTTGCACGGAAAGCATATCCTCATTCAGCTTGATGCCATCATTTTGATCATACACCATCAAACTCACGAGAGATCCCCGCAACCCCTTGATCGCGCTGGCATCTAAACAATCTGGAATTATTCTTTACATTTCAGGCGGGGGCTCCTGAAAGGATTTTTCTCATGGATATATTCGATAAATGCTACAACTATACGCTTGCGCGTATGGCACAAGCCTCAGGCCTCTACCCATACTTTGTGGCCATTGAAAATAGCGAGGGTTCTGAGGCGATCTTTGATGGTCGAAGAGTCCTAATGCTCGGGTCGAACAACTATCTTGGTCTTACCACAGATCCGCGCGTACGTCAGGCCGCCGTGGACGCGACCAATAAGTTCGGCACGAGCTGCACGGGATCGCGGCTTCAAAATGGCACGCTCGAGATTCACGTGGAACTTGAACGCAGGCTGGCAGCTTTCGTCGGTAAAGAAGCTGCGCTCGTCTTCAGCACCGGGTATCAGGTCAACTTGGGCACCATTTCATGCATTGTGGGTCGGGGCGACTCCATCGTCACGGATAAGGAAGACCACGCCAGCATTATCGATGGTTCGATGCTGGCGCTCGGTGATCTCCGCCGGTTTGCCCATAACGATATGGAGCATCTCGAACGAGTCCTTAAAGGCATCAATGAGAACACCGGTGCGATAGTTGCAGTAGACGGGTTGTACAGCGTCTTCGGAGATCTAGCCGATCTTCCAGGAATGATCTCGCTCTGTAAGAAATATGGCGCTCGCCTGTTTGTGGACGACGCGCATGGGCTGGGTGTCATGGCAAGAGGACGGGGGACTTGCGCACACTTCGGTGTGACCGACGATGCCGATCTCATCATGGGCACCTTCAGCAAGTCGTTCGCATCGTTAGGCGGGTTTATCGCCGGCGAGGAAGATGTCATACATTACATCCAGCACAACGCTCGGGCATTCATCTTCAGTGCGGCCATGCCAGCTTCTAACCTCGCCGCGGCACTCGCCGCGCTCGACATCATGGAGACCGAGCCCGAACGCGTCGATCGGCTCTGGGAAGTCACAGACCGTATGCGCACAGGTCTTACCGAGCTCGGATTTGATACCGGGCCCAGCATTTCACCCATCATTCCCATCATCATCGGTGAGATGGAACCCACGCTGATCGCCTGGAAGAAATTCTTCGAGGCAGGCGTATATACCAACGCGTTCATACCCCCTGGCGTCCCAGAAGGACGAAGCCTGCTGCGCACCAGCTATATGGCTACGCACACCGACGAACAGATCGACACCGCGCTGAGCATCATGGGGGAGGTCGGTCGGGAGCTCGGACTGATTGACTGACCGCTGTCTGGTCACGGGTGGGACAGGATTCATCGGGTCGGCACTCTGCCGGACTTTGATCGAACAGTCATACACTGTACGCGCACTCCACCGGAAGACTTCCTCATTGACCATGTTGGAAGAACTCCCCGTGGAACTGTGCGTTGGGAACATCCTTGACCCGAAAAGTCTGAAGCCGGCGCTCGAAGATGTCACCTATGTCTTTCACGCCGCAGCGCAATCAGCGTACTGGCGCGATCCCGACTCTGTCACCCAGACCAGTATCGATGGGACCCGGAACGTACTCAAGGCTGCGCTCGATGCCGGAGCAAAGCGTGTAGTCCTCACCAGCTCGCTCGCGGCGATGGGTGTTCCAGATAATAGCACCCCTCTCACCGAAGAAAATATTTTTAACCTCCCTCCCAATAAATTCCGATACGGATATTCGAAGTATCAAGCCGAGCAGGAGGCGCTTCGCTTCCTTCATCAAGGGCTGGATGTGGTCATTCTAAATCCGTCCATCGTGCTCGGCGCGGGGGATGTCAACCAGATCGGCGGCTCGATGGTGACGGAAGCAGCCCGCGGTTGGGGCTTTTTCTACACAGGCGGAGGCACAAACTATGTACATATCGATGACGTCGTCGCAGGTCACGTTGCTGGACTCAAGCGTGGCGTTTCAGGCGAGCGCTACATTCTCGGCGGGGAGAATCTGACCTATTACAATGCGATCACTACGATCAACGAGGTCGTTGGACGGAAGCCACCCTGGTTGAAGGTGCCCGTATGGATCACCGAACCCGGAGCCTATCTCGCCGATTGGTCTAGACCGTTCCTCCATCTTCCTTTTGACAGCAACCATCTTCGCATGAGCCACTATGACGTGTTCTGTGATGCCGCAAAGGCGCGTCTCGAGCTCGGTGTCTCGGCCACGAAAAGTTTTCGACAGGCGGTTGAAGAGACTTACGAGTGGTACCTATCTCACGGGGTTATCTGAATATAACTAAAAGTATCCCGGATACTGTATCTGTGGTATTTGGAGTATCCGGGATACTAATCTCGGGGCTTTGTTTAACTTGTTCAGGAACTAGATATCCAGATTCGCCATCTGCTCATAAAACTTCCACCGTGTGATCACATCTTCACGTATCGCCTCAAGGAGCATCCCGGCGCGATCTGGGTCCGACTGACGCAGCACCCGGAAGCGGTTTTGTTTGTACATGAAGGTTTCGATGTCTTCGGTGGGCACTTTCGAGTCCAACTGAAGCGGGTTCTTACCTTCATCCCTCAATCGAGGATCATATCGGAAGAGCGGCCAGAACCCGCTCTTCACAGCATCGTCGTGGAGGTCCGTGGCGGTCCTCATATCGATGCCGTGTGCGATACAGTGGCTGTAGGCGATAATCAGGGAAGGACCTTCATAGCTCTCGGCTTCCTGAAATGCTTTCACCAGCTGGGTCATATTTGCGCCATAGGCAACTTGTGCCACATAGATATTGCCGTAGGTCATCGCAATCGCACCAAGGTCCTTCTTAGGCATGTCCTTGCCTGCTGCGGCAAATTTGGCAACCGCAGCCCGAGGCGTAGCTTTGGAGGCTTGTCCACCGGTATTGGAGTACACACCTGTATCCATGAGGAGGACGTTGACGTCCCGCCCTTGGGCAAGTACATGGTCCAATCCACCGAAGCCAATGTCATACCCCCAACCGTCGCCTCCCAGGATCCAGACAGATTTCGGCACGAGGAAGTCCAGCACGCTCAGCAAGCGCTTGGCTTCATCGCTCCCGTCTTTTTCGAGAAAAGTGCGCATCTCTTTCACCCGCTCACGCTGCGCCTCAATGTTTTCCTGCGTGCTCAGATCGGCGGACTTAATCTCCTCCGCCAGCTTGGCCTTGCCATCTAATTTAACTGTCTCCAACATCTCAAGTGCGTACTGCGTGAGCTTCTCTACGGTCAGGCGCATCCCGAAACCAAACTCGGCATTATCCTCGAAGAGCGAATTCGACCATGCTGGACCGCGCCCATCGTACCTGGGAGCGTACGGCGTGGTGGGGAGATTACCTCCATAGATCGACGAACAGCCTGTGGCGTTTGCGATGATCATGCGATCGCCGAAGAGCTGTGTAAGAAGCTTCACGTAGGGTGTCTCGCCGCATCCAGCACACGCTCCGGAAAACTCAAACATGGTCGGCATGTACTGTGAGCCCTTCGTGGTGAAGGGGTTGAATAACGAGAGCTCCGGGTCGGGAATTGTGAGGAAATAATCCCACTTGGCGACTTCCATTTCCCGAATCGGCGGCTGTTCCACCATGTTAATCGCCTTCTTCTCGGTCTTGTTCCCACTTTCATCCTTCGCATAGGCCGGGCAGATGTAGACGCAGTTGCCGCATCCGGTGCAATCTTCCGGTGCGACCTGCAGTGTATATACGTAGTCTTCCAGACCACGTCCTTTTGCCGGCACCATCTGCCACCCATCAGGTGTGCCCCCGTTCGCATCGCTGGCTTTGTAAAGTTTCGGTCGAATTGTGCCGTGAGGACAAACGAACGCGCACTGGTTGCATTGGATGCACACTTCTGGGTCCCAAACCGGGATCTCGAGGGCGATGTTCCGCTTCTCAAACTTCGTAGTCCCGGTTGGATAGGTGCCATCCATAGGCAAGAGCGAGACGGGTAGATCGTCTCCACGACGTGCGATGATTTCGGCCGTCACGGACTCAACAAATTCAGGCGCTCCTTCAGGAACGGGCGAGAGCATCGATCGTTTGCTGGTCGCTTTCGATGGCACTTCGACCTCGTGAATGCGCTCCTTCGCCAGGTTGGCAGCTTTGATGTTCATATCCACCACGGCTTTGCCCTTGTCGCCATAGGTGTCTTCGACAGCCATCTCGATCATATCGAGCGCCTGATCTTTAGGCAGCACGCCCGAGATATCAAAGAACGCCGTTTGCATGATGATATTAATCCGGCCTCCCAGTCCCAGGGACTTCGCCAGAGAATAGGCATCGATGATGTAGAATTTCGCCTTCTTTGCAATCAATGCCTCTTGAACAAGGAGGGGAAGTTGATCCCAGACTTCTTCAACGGGGAACGGACTGTTCAGCAAGAACGTCCCGCCCTCTTTCAGGTGTTTCAACATATCGTAGCGTTCGAGGAACTGGAATGCATGACAGGCCAGAAATTCAGCTTGATCGATGAGGTATGTGCTCCTGATCGGATCTGGGCTGAAGCGCAGGTGCGAGATCGTCATAGAACCAGCCCTTTTTGAGTCGTACTGAAAATAGCCCTGCGCGTAGAATTCTGTGGCTTTGCCGATGATCTTGATCGAGTTTTTATTCGCGCCCACAGTGCCGTCGGCCCCGAGACCGTAGAACATAGCGCGATGAACCTTTTCCGAGGTCGAAGAGAAATCAGCGTCCCATGGCAGGTTGCTTCCGGTCACGTCGTCGATGATCCCGACCGTGAAATGGTTCCTGGGTTTCTTCTCCACGAGATTATCGAGCACGGATTTTGCCATGCCGGGATTAAACTCTTTTGACCCCAAACCGTAACGCCCACCCACGACATTCGGCCTGTTTTTCGCGAGGATCACCCCTTCGGCGACAGCCTCGCTGATGGCATTTTGCATATCGAGGTACAT
>SDBS01000546.1_pt1 | contig 36920 bp, 28 predicted proteins | sample 2277091 | NCBI WGS metagenome assembly SDBS01 (sample SAMN10404972, study PRJNA504765) | marine sediment metagenome | isolation source: marine sediment core GS10_PC15, 163 cmbsf | place: Arctic Ocean: Southern Knipovich Ridge | collected 2010
GCGATTTCCAGGAGACGGGCGCGCTGGAGAGGGTGGTCCTCTCCATCAATCTTGCGAACGATCCGACGATCGAGCGTATCGCGACGCCGCGCGCCGCCCTGACCGCTGCCGAGTACCTCGCCTTCGACAAGGGGATGCACGTGCTCGTCATCCTCACCGACATGACGAACTACTGCGAGGCGCTCCGCGAGGTCTCGGTCGCGAGGAAGGAGATCCCCGGCAGGCGAGGCTACCCCGGCTATCTCTACACAGATCTCGCGACGATCTACGAGCGTGCGGGGCTGCTCAAGGGCGAGAAGGAAGGAGAGGTACTTCCCGGATCGATCACTCAGATCCCCGTTCTCTCCATGCCCGATGACGACAAGACCCATCCGATACCCGACCTGACCGGGTACATCACCGAGGGCCAGGTGATCCTCGACCGTGTCCTGCACCGAAAAGGGATCTATCCGCCGATCAACGTGCTGCCGAGTCTCTCGAGACTGAGGGACAAAGGGATCGGCGAGGGGCGGACGCGCGAGGACCATCCTCATCTCGCCAACCAGCTCTTCTCGTCATACGCGAGGAGCAAGGAGATCGAGGAACTTGCCGTGGTGCTCGGGGAGGCGGCCCTGACCGAGACGGACAGGGCGTTCATGAAGATGGGCGAGAAGTTCGAAGACCGTTTCATCAGGCAGGCGCTCGACGAGAACCGCACGATCGAAGAGACCCTGTCGATCGGCTGGGACCTGCTTACGATGATCCCGAAGGCCGAGATCAAGAGGATCAAGGACGACATGATCGAGAAGTACCTGCCCGCGAAGACTGACGATGACGAAGTCCCCGCCGTCGAGTCCGGCGACGCCGCGGAGGAGAAAGGCGCCGAGTGAAGAGGAAGGTCAATCCCAACAGGATGATGATGCTGCGCCTGCGGAGGCGGCTCGAGCTCGCCCGCCGGGGGCACAAACTCCTGAAGAACAAGCAGGAAAAGCTGATGCAGAACTTCATAGCGCTCGCCCGCGAGACCTCCGGTCTGCGCCGCCGCCTCGAGAAGGTCTTCATGGAGATATCGATGCATTATCTCAAGGGCCGCTCCGTAACAGGCAGACAGCGTCTCGAGGACGCCCTCGCGCTGACGACCATGGCGGGCACGCTCGAGGCGGGCATGCGCAGCGAGATGAACGTGAGGATCCCCGAGTTCACGTTCAAGATTCCGGACACTGATCCGGCGTACGGCCTTGCGGGCACATCGCCCGAGCTCGATGTCGCCTTCGAGAGGCTCCGCGACAACTTTCAGGAACTGCTTGATCTTGCCGCCTCCGAGGACGGCCTCTTCAAGCTTGCCGACGAACTGGAGAAAACGCGCCGCAGAGTGAACGCCCTCGAGTATATCCTCATCCCCGACCTCGAGGACCAGATCCGCTCGATCGCGAACAAGCTCAGCGAGGCGGAGCGCAGCACACAGACCCGCCTGATGAAGATCAAGGACATGCTCGAGGCGAGGGGATCCCGTCAATAGGATTTGACCGGGCGGACTGCCGGGGATATATTGAAGTGTACTCACTCCGTCGGGCTGTCACGGAGACCCCACCTGATTCTTCCCCGACCCACCTGGAGGGAATACCCGAACAACGCACTCTGAAGAAGGAGCCGTGTCATGGGTAACCGTCCCCTGTTATCCCTTTTTATCTCATCCCTCATGATGTTCTTTTCTTCCGGTGCGCTCGCGAAGGATTCGAAGTACGATGTCAACCGCAAGCTGAAGGACCCCGACAGGATCTGGGTGCTCGACTGTTCGGCGATCCATAATGTCGGCAATCTCCACATGAACGTGACGAACTGGGGATGCTTCGGTTCGTACCCGAACTCGACGCAGCCGACCGCCGAGTGCCCGTCGGCGCAGTGGCCGGCTAATTCCGGCATCGAACACCTGTGGATCGCCGGGCTCTGGGTGGGGGCGAGAAAGGCCGGGATACCGGTCGTCTCGACGGCTGCCTTTGACAGGGAGTTCAGGCCGCCGGGGAACGAGGACCCTCTGGCGTTCGTCTACGAATCGTTCGAGGGGATAATCGGAGGGGCGCGGCTGCCGGCGCCGCCCGATGATGACAATGACGGCCGTATCGACGAGGACTGGCGCAACGGTGTCGATGATGACGGCGATGGAGCGATCGACGAGGACTTCGCGGCGATCAGCCAGCAGATGTTCACCTGCTGGTATACCGATGACCATCCCCAGTCGGTCGTCGTCAATCCCGAACACACTCCGCTCCATCTCTTCGTCCGCCAGGAAAGCTACCAGTGGGAGGACGAGCAGTTCTATGATTTCGTGGGCGTCGAGTACCGGATACTCAACTACGGGCACGACATCATCGAGGATATCTACATCGGTTTCTTTGCCGACGGCGATGTGGGGCTCAGGACCGACGATGAGTATGCGCAGGATGACTGCACGGGGCTGTGGCAGGGCTACAGGTGCGCTCAGCGCGGCGACATCCTCGTGCCGGTCTACATCAGCGTAGCCTATTTCTACGACTGCGACGGTGACAACGGTCTGTCTCCGGGATATTTCGGTATCCTCTTTCTCGGTCACGACATCGATCCGCTCGGCGATGAAGCGCCGACCACTGTCGGCATCACCTCGTACCAGAACTTCTCCGGCGACCAGCCGTTCGAGAACGGAGGAGATCCCAACGATGACTTCCAGCGGTACGATCTTATGAGCAGGACGAACTTCGACCGCAACGCCGAGGTTCCCCGCGACTACAGGATGCTGATGTCGACGGGGCCTTTCAGGGAACTGCTCCCCGACAGCCAGATAGTCCTCCAGGTCGCCTTCGTCTGCGGCAACGGCCTCGACGGGATGCTCGACGCGGCGGCGAGCGCTGCGATGGTATTCGATGGCAACTGGTTCAACGTCGACGGCAACCCTCTCACCGGGATCAACGGCCGGGAGACGCCGGTCTACGGCCCGGTAAGCGAGATCGATCCGGATTCATGCGACGCCGATCTCTCTCTCGAATCGGCGCCGAGGGGAGAGATCATCTGGGTGAACGCCGACTGCGTCGAGGAGATCGAGCTCTTTGTCAACAGGACCCTCTGCGGGACGGGCGACGTGACGCCGCTCGATTTCCAGACAGGCACGGGCGGGAGGGAGACGAACGTCAAGTGGCTCGTCGGCACGGCGCCTCCGCCTCCGGCGATGAGGATCCTGCCGGGCGACCGCAAGATCACGATCATCTGGGACAATTTCAGTGAATCGACTCCCGACCCGAGCACGCTGCAGTTCGATTTCGAGGGATTCCGTATCTGGCGCGCCGACGGCTGGCACAGGCCGACGGGCACCTCGGTCCAGACAGGGCCGGCGAGGCACCTGTGGCAGCTCCTCGACGAGCGCGACATCGTCAACGGGATCGGAGCCGACCGGGCGTTCAAGATGCCTGTCTCAAAGGGAGGCTGGGAATATGAACCACTCATCGGGCTGAAGGACCGAGAGGAGATCATCGCCTACTTTGAGGAGAACCTCATCTACGCGTCGCTCGATACGGTACCTTGCCCCCCCGGCCTTACGAGGTATGATTGCGACACCCTCGAGGCGCTGGCGAAGTACAATCTCGGCTACGAGGGGGGGACGCAGTACTACAAGTTCGTCGACAGCGACGTGCACAACGGCATGCACTACTTCTACAGTATCACAGCCTTCGATCATGTCATCACGGCAGGAGTGCCGGTGAGGCTTGGCAAGTTCGGAGAGCCCGCGTCTAACTTCCAGTATGTGACGGCGCTCTCCGGCGCGCAGGAATCGGAGGAATATCACGGGAAGGAAGTCTATGTCGTACCCAATCCGGCCACGGCCGGATCGATGGCGCCGTGGCAGCTCGAACCCAACATGTCGGACCCTACGGGGATCAAGGTGGAGTTCAGGAACCTGCCGGCCTGCAGGTCGACGGTGAGGGTCTTCACGCTCGTCGGCGACCTCGTCCAGGTGATGTATCATGACGGCAGCGAAGGGAACGGAACGCTCACCTGGGACCTCGTTTCGCGCAACAGCCAGGATGTCACGAGCGGGGTCTATCTCTTCACTGTCCACCCTGATGACGGGGGTTTTCCGGATACGATCGGCAAGTTCGTTATTATAAGATGAGAATGTTCATGTTATATTCTGTTTTCGCAAGGAGTTGGGGTATTAAGAGGGTCGTTCCCCGGGGAATGACCGGAAATATCGCTCAATTTTACGCCTCGGAGGGCAATTTTATTGACACCTTATGCAGAGATAATTATATTATCCGTGAGGAATTAGAGGAGAGATTGAAACCCCACACCTGCTCCCGCCCCGGTATTCTGAAGGTATGCTCCGGGATGGGCCTATATTTACAGGCATAGATGCTAAAGGCAAGTACAAGGAGATTGACATGAAAGCCCGCTCTTGTTTCAGGCTGCTTGCCATTGTGCTTCCCGCCCTGGTCGTTCTGCTGGCTGCGCAATCCGCCATGGCGCAGGCAGGAAGGATCACGGGCAGAGTCACGGAAGCGACGTCCGGCAGCCCCCTTCCCTATGCCAATGTAGTGCTGGTCGGTACAAACATGGGTGGTATGACCCTTACCGACGGAACGTTCAACATCATCGGGGTCCCTGTCGGGACTTACACCGTCAAGGTCATGATGATGGGGTATGCGCCGGCCGAGAAGACCGGTGTCAGGGTCGGCGCCAGTCAGACCACGAGAGCCGATTTCAAGCTGGATGAGATAATCGTGGGAAAGACTATGGAGATCCTCGTCGAGGCCCAACAGGTCCAGATCGATGTGAGAAGCTCCGAGGTGAGCTATACAGTGTCGAAGGATGAGCTCGAGGAGCTCCCTGTCGATAGTGTCGTCGAGGCGATCGCTCTCTCGGCCGGGATCATCAAGACGGGGGATGAGCTTCACGTGCGCGGCGGCCGCGACGGTGAGGTCCAGTTCCAGATCGATGGTGTTCCCGTGGACGATCCTCTCGGTGGAGGAATGATCTCGGTCGGTATGCTCGGAACCGATGACAGCCAGGTCATCACGGGAGGAATGGACGCGCAGTACGGTAACGCGCAGTCTGCCATCGTGAATATCAGTACCAGAGAGGGTGGACGGACCTTCGAAGGACAGATCCGGTACATGACTGACGATTTCGGCCGCAAGGACAAGACGTATACAAACTATGACAGGTTCAGCCTCGGTTTCGGCGGGCCTACCGGGGTCAGCAACCTGACTTTCTATGTATCGGGCGAGTTCACCGCCACTGACGGTGAAAACTGGGCTATATGGGGCAGAAACGACCATATGGCCAGTACACCCCTTGCGAGCTACATGAGCTTCGCGCAGAGGCAGTCGGAGTCCTACAATCTCCAGGGTAAGCTGGCCTGGCAGGTAAAGCCAGGCATGAAGCTGATAGGCGAGATGATCTACTCGCACCGGCGCACCCATGGCTACAGACACAACTGGAACATCGAAGGATACGTTCAGAAGATATACAGATTCACGACGCTGCGGCTCAGCCGTGAAAGCCTCGCTGACGATGCGAGGGCATTCGGCCCGTACGTATCAGTCTATCACGGTCCGTGGATCGAGAAGGACGAGGCGGAGATCGAGGCGATGAGGGTCCATCAATATCCCGGTACGCTCGAGGAGCGCCGCCGGACGATCTACCCGATCACGATCTACACCAAGGTGCGCGATCCGAACAACCCGGACGCGGGTGCCTTCATAATACGGTACGACAATTTCCACGCGAGGCTCGTGACGAATATCTACGGTGAGGAGACCGAGATCATCTGGGAAGAGCAGGTCGTCAACGCGCAGGGTCAGACGGACTATCACAACAAGGTCCTTTTCGAGGGATTCCAGAATCCCGATTCGAAGTTCAGCCACTTCAGGGACGACTCGAGTCATGTCTACTTCAACTCCGCCGAGCGGACGAACATAGCCGAAAGCAACAACCTCAATATCAAGGTGGCGCTGAACCACAACATCAACGACAACGTGCTGTACAAGATCAACCTCAGCCGTTCTCAGTTCGACAGGGTCGTATCGGTGAAAGATCCCATTACGGGCGAAATGAAGGATCCGTCCGATTACCTCGTAGCAGGCACTCCATCGATCCTTCCGAGCGGCGTGTTCATGCTCAGCGGTGTGAGCAACTCGATCTTCTATACCGATCCAGACTATCCGTACTTTGTCGACGCCTACGACTTCCCGTATTATCAGGACCGCAGCTCGGTCATCTATACGGTCAAGGGGGATATCACGTCGCAGCAGTGGTACAGGCACGTGTTCCAGACAGGAGTACAGTTCATTTACAACGACCTCAATGACCGGGCGATCAACTCTCCCGGAAGCGTCCGGCGTCTCGAGGACGGCACGTACATGACCGGTACGAGCGCGAACATATTCCATAACTTCAATCCCGAGGCTTCCTTCTATGTCCAGGACAAGTGGGAGTACCAGGGGATGGTAGTCAACGCCGGCGTCAGGTTCGATTTCTTCTCACCTGGAAACAACGCCGAGATCCTGATCAACTCCTCGGAGATCGATCCAACAGTGGAGAAGTACAAGTTCCAGATAAGCCCGCGTCTCGGCTTCGCGTTTCCGATCACGGACAAGGACAAGTTCCACTTCCATTACGGGAGATTCACGCAGTGGCCGAGCAGGACGTATCTGTTCCGCTCGCAGGACATGGTCTTCGGGGCCGGAGTCCTCGGAAACCCCGATCTCGACGAGGAACTCACCATATCGTACCAGGCCGGTGTATCGCACCAGTTCACCCAGACCATCGCGGCCAACTTCGTGGTGTTCAACAAGGACATCTACGGACTGATCTCGTCGACCAGGGTGACCGACGAGGACCTGGGCCTCCAGGGATACCGGTACATCAACAGGACGTATGCGAGCTCCCGCGGAATGGAGATAGCGATCAACAAGCGCCTCAGTCATCATATCGGCGGCGAGATATCCTACACATGGTCTTTCGCCGACGGCGTCGCCTCGGACGCGAACTTCGGCGTTACTGCCGAGGGACTGTCCCACCTGCCGACGCAGGAGATGCCCCTCAACTGGGATCAGCGTCATACGCTGAACGTCACGCTGAGGCTGCAGGACGAGAACAAGTGGGGAGCCACCGTGGTCTACTCCTTCGGCAGCGGACTGCCGTGGACGCCTGTCGACAGGTTCGCGAGGCGCCAGGATCCTCTGTGGGAGAACACGATGAGGCTCGACCAGACACATGTGATCAACCTTCAGGGAAGAAAGAAGTTCAACATATACGGACAGGAGCTGACGCTTTTCTTCGAGGGCAGGAATCTGCTCAACGATGATGTGCTTCTGCCCTTCGGTGTGGCTCCCGGCGCCGCTCCCCTCATGGTTAACGCCAGGATGGACGGCGGCTCCTATCTGACGGAGACGGGTAATTTCGGGGGCGCATACCTGCAGGATCTTGACGAGGACGGCATCGATGATTTTACGCCGGTCAACGATCCTACGATCTGGGCCTCGCACAGACTCTGGCGAATAGGCTTCGGATTTGAGTTCTAGGAAACTCTATGGAGAGGTAATGGAGGTCCTCAAGATGATACGCAAGGGATGCATGCTGATCGCTCTTGTTTCGATGCTGATCTTCATGCTTCACTCTCCGGCTTCTGCCAAGAAGGAAGACAGGGAGTGGAACGACAAGCTCAAACAGCTCGAACAGATATGGGTCTATGACGGCACCGGCATTCACAATGTCGGAAACCTCCAGATGCATGTAACCAACTGGGGCTGCTTTGGATCGTACCCCGCCTCGAACTGGCCGATTGCCGAGTTTCCCTCGGCGCAGTACCCGGCCAACTCGGGTGTCGAGTATCTTTACATCGCAGGACTCTGGATCGGTGCGAGAAAGGGCGGTATCCCCGTTGTTTCGACCGCCGCCTACCAGATCGAGTTCCGGCCCCCCGGGACGGATGATCCGAACGCGAAGATCTACACCGCGTTCGAGGGTATCCAGAACGGAGCGAGGCTGCCCAGCCCCGATGACGACGACAAGGACGGGGTCTCTGACGAGGATTGGCAGAACGGTGTGGATGATGACGGCGATGGAAAGATCGATGAGGATTTCGGCGCGATCGGTAAACAGATGTTTACCTGCTGGTTCACTGATGATGAGCCGAACGCCACTCAGATCTACCCCGAACACACCCCCCTGCATCTCTTTGTGAGGCAGGAGAGTTACCAGTGGGAAGAGGAGCAGTTCTACAACTTCGTCGGTATCGAATACAAGATCCAGAACTACGGATCGGATATCATCGAGGATGTGTACGTCGGATTCTTCGCTGACGGAGATGCCGGTCCCCGCGACCGGGAACAGTACTGGCAGGATGACGCTACAGGTCTCTGGGAAGGTATCCGCTGCGCTCAGAAGGGCGCGAGGCAGGTGCCGGTGAGGATGAGCGTTGCCTATTTCTATGACAAGGACGGCGACGAAGGGATGACGACCGGTTATCTCGGGATCATCTTCCTCGGCCATGACATCGATCCTCTCGGTGACAGCGCTCCGAAGAAGGTCGGCATCACGTCGTATCAGAACTTCTCGGGAGACCAGCCGTTCGAGAACGGTGGCGACCCGACTAACGATTTCGAGCGCTACACACTGATGAGCAAGGATGGCAAGGACCGTAACGCGGAGGTCCCGCGCGATTACAGGATGTTGATGGCCACGGGCCCGTTCCGCGAACTGCTTCCCGACAGTGTGATGATACTCCAGGTAGCTTTCGTCGCGGGCGAGGGCCTCGAGGGTATGCTCTCATCCGCCGCGAGCGCGACGATGGCCTTCCAGGGCAACTGGTTCGACATCGACGGGAATCCCCAGACTGGAGTCCTTGGAAGGGAGACTCCGCTGCCCGGACCGGTCAGCGGTGTCGACCCCGATTCGTGTGACACTGATTTTGAGCTGCTGTCCGCGGCCAGGGAAGAGGTCCTCTGGATCAACAACGACTGCTTCCAGGAACTCGAGCTCTGGGAGGACACGAAATGCTCAAAGGGCGAGGCGATCTTCGAGGATTATCAGACCGGTGTCGGCGGCAAGGAGACCAACGTGAACTGGCTCGTCGGTTCCGCACCGCCTCCGCCGAACATGAGGATACTGCCATACGACCACAAGATCGTTCTGCTCTGGGACAATTTCAGCGAGGTCACGCCGGACGTCTCAACGCTCGAGTTCGACTTCGAGGGATACAGGATCTGGAGAGCTGACGGCTGGGAAAGGCCGCTCGGCACCTCGGTGCTCAGTGGACCGGCCAGAGAGCTCTGGCAGCTTCTCGAGGAGCGGGACCTGATAAACGGCGTTCTGCCCGACATCGAGTTCAAGAAGCCGGTCAGCGAGGGAGGATGGGAATACGAACCCCTCTCGGATCTGGACAGCAAGGACGAGATCATAGCCTACTTTGAGGAAAACCTCTGGTACTACCCGCTCGATACGGTTCCCTGCCCGCCGGGACTGAGCAACCTTCAGTGCGATACGCTTGAGTCTCTTGCGAGGTACAATCTCGGCTTCGAGGGAGGGCTGCAGTACTACCAGTTCGAGGACAGGGACGTGCATAACGGCATGCACTATTTCTACAGCATAACGGCTTACGATCATCTGCTGGACAACGGGGTGCCCATCAAGCCCAACAAGTACGGAGATCCGTCCTCGAACTTCCAGTATACTGTGCCTCTCTCCGACGCTCAGGAGTCGCAGGAATACAAGGACGACCAGGTCTTTGTCGTTCCCAACCCTGCTACCGCGGGATCGATGGTGCCGTGGAGGCTCGAGCCCAACATGGACGATCCGACCGGAATCAAGGTGGAGTTCAGGAACCTGCCCGCATGCAGGAGCACGGTCCGGATCTTCACGATTGCCGGTGATATCGTCGAGGTCCTCTATCATGATGGATCCGGGGGGCGAGGCACCCTGCGATGGGATCTAGTATCCCGCAACGGCCAGGACGTGACAAGCGGCGTCTACCTGTTCTCGGTAGAGCCGGATGACAGTGAATTCAACAGGACTATCGGAAAGTTCGTAGTTATCAGATAGATGACAATGAGATCAATTTCAGGAGGTCTGGTGATGTTTCGCAAGGTGTTTCTCGGGTTGGTCGTAGTGATGGTGCTGGCGCACGGCATCGCTTACGGCGGGACCAAGCCTTTCGAGAAAGTGGGCACGTATACGGCCCAGTTTCTGAAAATCGGTGTCTCGGCGAGGGCTGCGGGAATGGGTAGTGCGTTTACGGCAGTTGCCGATGACGCTACATCGATCTACTGGAACCCTGCCGGTATGGTCGCTCAGACAAGGACGCAGGTGACCCTTAATACGGTCACATGGCCTGCTGACATCGACATCTATTTTGCCGCCGCAACATTCTCCACTCCGTATCTCCCGGGAACCTGGGGAATCAGTGCGAGAGCGTTGACAATGGATCCGCAGCTCGAACGTACGATCTATATGCCAGAGGGTACGAACCGGTTTTTCGACGCCGGTGACATGTCCTTCGGCCTGTCGTACGCGATGTGGTTCACCGACAGGTTCTCCGCCGGTATCACTGCCCATTTCATTCACATGGGCCTGGCCGACAAGAGTGTACAGACGATGGCATTCGACTTCGGCCTCCTCTACCGGATCGGCATCCAGGGCATGAAACTCGGCATGATGATCCAGAGTCTCGGTTCAGAGGTCGATTTCGACGACCGCGCGTCCAAGATGCCGACGCTCTTCAAGCTGGGCCTGAGTATCGACGCCTACAGGAGAGGCGCTCACGCACTGCTCGCGTCGGGAGAGTTCTCTCATCCTGCCGACAACAAGGAGAGACTGAACGTAGGTATGGAGTACGGATTCAACGAGTTCTTTTATGTACGTTCCGGATATAATATTGATTACGACACACAGGGTCTCGCGTGGGGTCTCGGCTTCAGGTTCGATACGAGCCAGACTTCCGATATCGGAGTCGACTACGCTTGGGAGGATCTCGGTTTCCTCGGACAGGCTCATCGCTTCACCCTCAATTTCAGTTATTAAGCTGAGGGGAGGGCGCCGGGCCGCGAGAGCCCAGACCTGTTATGAGAGAAACGCGAAACATCACACTGATAACATTGATTGCTCTGCTGCTGCTTGCGCCGGCAGCAGCCGGGCAGGTCGCAAGGGGTGAAGGGGATTTCGAGTTCTTCCTCGACACTTCCTCCATTCCCCTTGAAAACGGCAGGACCCTGGCACTCTTCCAGATCGCCATCCCGGTAAAGGAAATCGAGTACAAGGAAAAAGACGGATCGTTCGAGGCTGCCGTGCGGATCTCCCTCGTGCTCAGGCGCGGGGAAGAGAAGATACACGAGAAAGGTCTCGTTATCAGGGACTCGCGCGACACAAAGCCCCTGATCAATGACCTCTCCGGATTCATCTACCTGTCCGATTCAAGTTCCGTCGAGCCTGGAAGCTACACGATAGAAGTCCGGGTCGAGGATCTGAAGCGCAGGAAAAGGACCCTCATGGGTCTGGTCAACCGCAAGCATTACTATTCGGAGATCGAGGATCTGGAGCTTGAGATCACCGGCTTCTCTCCCGATCGTCTCGCTCTCAGCGATCCGGTACTTTTATGGAGTCGTGAGAGCGGCGGAAGGTATGTCCCCAATCCTATGCAGATATACGGGCTGAAGAACGATACGCTGTCGTTTTTCACCAGCGGACTGGTTCCCGCCGGCGACGATCCCGATTCGGCAGAGGTCCACCTTTCCATACTCGATTCGAAGGGAGAGGCGGTAGGCACCAGGAGCGGGCTCGTTCCAGTCAAGGACAGAAGGATCCTGATCTTCGGATCGTTCGACGTCAACACCTGGGCGGCAGGCAACTATACAGCCAGAGTGGAGGTCCTCTACGGCGGTGCCTTGAGGGGTACGTCCGCAAAGGAGTTCAGTGTCGTATGGCAGCTGGTCAACTGGCAGAAACCTCGCAGGGATATACTTGTCGAGGCGAGCGTGATCTTCAGGGAATCAGAGTTCACCGAGTTCCAGAGGATGAGTATCGGTGAGCAGGAGCGGGTACTGACCGCCTTCTGGAAGAAGAATGACCCTACGCCGCATACCGCAGTTAACGAATTGTACGATATATTCCAGAACCGCGTCAGGTACGCCGACGCGAATTTTTCCGGCGGAGGCTCGCGTGGAGCACTGACGTCACGCGGTCTTCTCTATATTAAACTCGGTCCGCCCGATGAGATCATATCGGAAAGCATTCCCTTCAACAGGACCGACCTGAACGAGGCTCTCGGAAAGCTCGAAGACAAGTATAAGGTCATCATCCACTCCACGTACAAAGGGCCGGGCACTGATTACGTGATGATGAGGGAAGCGACGAGCAATATCAACAGGCCCTTCAGGGGCGGCGGCATGGACACCGGCGGATATCAGCTGTGGATGTTCACAATGAGGGGGGACCCGCTCTTCGCGAGAGACAGGGTGATGATGGGAGAGGCCGGTATGAGGTATCTGTTCGTAGACAAGGACGGTATCGGAAACTACATATTGGTAGGTACTTCCGAGGAGATAGAGGGCTTCGGTACATCGGGCATCGATCAATGACGCTGAAGAAACGCGCCGGAACCGGCCCCTGGAATTTTTCGTTGACAAGGGGGTTCGCATAAAGTATTTTACAGCAGTTAAGAGGCTGATACGGGCTGATTTGCGTGTTTCCTGGATTATTCTTCCAGCCCTTGCGTTTGGATAAGGCCTCTCGGCTATTTCAACGGAAAATCCGTAACTGAATGAAAGTACACCAAAGGTACTGTTTATCCCCAAAGGAGCGCGTCGCATGGTAAAGACAAACTCTTCGGTCAGGTCGGTTCTTCTCATCTCGGTTCTCCTCGTAGTGTTCGCTTCTGTTGCCGTCGTGGCACAGGAAGCGGAGGAGACCGTTGTTGAGCCTGAATTCACCGTCCAGGCCGAGACCGATTCACTGGCCACAGCAAAGAACGACTCGATGTTGGTCGCAAAGGCCGTCGAGGATATGGCCGAGAGAAAGAAACTCGGAGTCGTTCTTTACAACCTCAAGCACAGCGGTATCGGCGAGAAGTACGTCGATGGCGGCAACTTCATGCACGCCCTCCTTATCGCATCTATCATCGGTTTTGTCTTTATCATCGAGAGACTCGTTACATTGTCGCGCGCCCGCGTCAACATCAGAAGGCTTATGTCCGAGGTCCTTCAGGCGATGCGTTCGGATGGACTGGACGGAGCCATGCGGGTCTGCGAGGGGACAAGGGGGCCGATCGCCGCGGTGCTCCACTCCGGCCTGCTCAGGGCGGGCCGTGGTCCTGACGCGGTGAAAGAGGCGATCGAGACGGCGGGTTCTATCGAGACCTCGTTCCTCGAGAGAGGGCTGGTCGCGATCGCGACGGTCGCGCAGGTCGCTCCGCTCCTCGGGTTCCTTGGAACGGTATCAGGTATGATCAGCGCGTTCGCCGCTATCGCGTCGGCCGAGCAGGTCAGCGCGAAGGTCGTAGCATCCGGTATCGAGGAGGCTCTCATTACAACGGCGACCGGTCTTATTGTCGCTATTCCGGCGAGTATCGGCCATTCGTTCTTCGTCTCCCAGATCGACAGATTCGTTCTCGAGATGGAAGAAGCTTCGGCCGAGCTCGTCAACGAGCTCATCGAGATGGGTATGGGCCAGTAACCCGTCCGGAGTAACAATATGATTAAGAAGACAGCCAAGGTTTCCCCCGAATTCAGCACCGCCTCGATGTCGGACATCAACTTTCTTCTGCTCATCTTCTTTCTGGTGAGCACGATGTTCGCGGTAGAAAAGGGACTGCCCATGGCCCTTCCCGGGCAGCAGTCGAAGTCGGTAAAGCTGAAGCGGGATAACGTTCTCACGATCCAGGCGTTTGCCAACGGATCGGTCGTCATAAAGGGTAAGGGACCGGTAGGGATCAGGGATCTCCGGCTGATCATCGAGAACAAGCTTCTCGCCAATCCCAAGCTGGTCGTTGTCATAGAGACGCACCCCGAGGCCGATTACGGTGTGATGATCGATATCCTCGACGAGTTGAGGCTCGCGAATGCCAACAGGATCTCACTGAGAACGATGAAGAGCAGTTAACGGAGGAGAGACGCCTTGAAGATTACGAAAAAGCAGGGTGTACAGAGCTCGATCCCGACAGGGTCGATGGCGGATATCATCTTCCTCCTGTTGATCTTCTTTATGGTCACGACGATCTTCAAGATGGAAGAGGGTCTTCCGATCTCACTGCCGCGGGCCGAAACGGGCGCGGAGCTGGAGCGGGAGAAACTGATGAATATCTGGGCCGACCGTTTCAACAGGGTAAGTATCAACGACAAGCTGGTCGAAGTGGAGTTGATCGACGCAGTGATAACAAAACGGTTCGAGGAGAACAGGAGCCTCATCGTCGCATTCAACATCGACAGGCGCACCAAGTATGACCTGGTCTCCCGTATCATGGAACAACTGAAGGAAGCAAACGCAATAAACGTGACATTCGTATCTGTCAGCGAAGAAGATTAGATTATCGAAAAAGGGGGCCTTCGTGGCCGTAGTCGCTGTAGAAAACCAGAAATTCAAGGCGGGATACAACAGATACCTGCGGAACGCACTCTATCTGACGCTAGTTCTGCATTTCGCCGGCATCTACTTTTCGCCCCCCTTCGAATTCAAGCCTTACGTACTGAAGGAACAGGAGTTCATCGTAATCGATACGGCCGAGGACTTCGAGCTTCCGCCGCCTCCCAAGGAGATCGATCAGCCCGTAGTGCCGATGGCCGCCGAGGAAGGCGAGGAAGTAGACGAAGATACCGAGATCGCTCCGACAAGTTTCGATCGCATCGAGAACCTGCCCCCTCCCCCTCCGCCACCGTCCGAGTCGGCGTCTGAGTTCTACGCTTTCGATGAACCGCCGCAACTGATCCGGTATGTCCCGCCGAGCTATCCGGCGCTCGCAAGGCAGGCGGGGATCGAGGGAACGGTGCTGCTGCGCGTGGTCGTGGGGACGGATGGAAAGGTCGAGAGTGCCACTGTCATCCAGTCCGACGTGACGCCGGCAATGGAAAAGGCAGCCATGGCAGCTGCGAGAAAATTCATCTTCAAGCCGGCGAAGCAGAGAACGATCCCGGTGAGGGCCAGTATGGCGGTGCCGATCAGGTTCAAGCTGCACGGCAGCTGATCTGCCGCGAATCAAGAAGTTACAGGGCCCGGGCTTTCCGCCGGGCCTTTTTTTTATTCCCTCCGGAGGAGCGGGGAACCGCACCGGACCTCATCCCAAGGATATATTGACACGCAGTCACTCTTGATTGAAACTTAGAGACCGAATATTCGTAATAATTAGGTGTATCGTTTTATAGAGTAACCGGTTTTAAAAGTCTGAACCACAAGGAAAGGCTTCAACGATGTTTCAAGCAAAGAGAGTAATATCGCTCCCCGCAGTAGCGGTGGTTGCGGCGATCATGGTCTCGATGATGGCATCTGTGGCATTCTCCTCAGGCAGGATCCTGTCGTTGAGGGAGTGCATCGAAATTGCGCTTGTGAACAATCCCGACATGGGGATGGCGCGGGAGTCGCTCAAGAAATCCGAAAGCTATGTACTGAACAGTTACGGGAACCTGCTTCCCAACCTGCAGCTCGATTTTTATGCCGGTCACAGGTACTACGGTCCGTCTTCCGTGCTGATCGATGGTTCGGGGCGTCCGGTGCAGGCGCAGGGATTCGACTACGAGGACTACGCATTCCGTATCGCCTCAGACATCGTCATCTGGGACGGCGGCGCCAACTACGCGAGGCTCAGGCAATCGAAGCGTAACCGTGAGGGAGCAAAGGAAGAGCTTCAGTATAACTACGATATGATCTCGGCTACCGTGATCCGGGCCTACTACAACCTCGTCAGATTCAAGAAGTTGACCATAGTGGCCGAGGAGAGCGTCAACCAGGCGAAACAGAGTCTCGACAGGACCGACGCGCTGCTCGAGGTAGGTTCCGGCACACGGGCCGATGTGCTGAAGGCGAAGGTGCTTCACTCGAACACGAAGCTCGACCTTATCAGGGCTACGAACCGGGTCGAGATCGCGAAGGAGGACCTGATCGCGGTCCTCAACCTGGAGGACTACTCCGAAGTCAGCATCGATACATCGCTTGTGATGAATATGTCCAATCCCGACCCCCACAGTGAGATAGGCTTCGCGATGGATAACAGATCGGACCTCAGGGGGCTCAGGGCCTACCTTAAAGGGGCCGACGCCGGGGTGAGGGTGGCCAAGTCAGGCTGGCTGCCGGTATTCGGGGCGAACTTCGGATATTACTGGAGCGACCGCGAGATGGCGGATAACCTCAATTTCTTCAGGGAAGAGTATTCCTGGAATATAACCGCGTACATGCGGATCAATATCTTCGACAGGTTCAATACGAGCGCCAACGTCAAGACGGCAAAGGCGGATTACAGAATATCCGAGTATCAGCTCGAGAAGAGCAGGATCAATGCTGTCAGGGAGATCAAGAGCCTCATCATCGTCATCAATGAGGCGATCGAGCGTGTGGCGGTCGCTTCGGAGACGGTCGAACAGGCAAGTGAAGATGTGCGGCTCGCGGAGGAACGGCACAGAGTGGGAGCCGGAACGATGCTCGATACGATCGCGGCGCAAGTGTCCCTCACCCAGGCGAAAGCGGACGTCATCGGCGCGAAATGCGACTATCTCGTCGCCATCGCCGACCTCGACCGGGCGACAGGCAGGGAATCGAGGCTCAGAGCCGGGCTGGAGGGAGAATGATATGCTTATAAAGGTCCGCGATGTTAAAAAGATATACGAAGTCGGGATACAGAAGATAGAGGCGGTCGCGGGAATCGATCTCGAGATCGAAAAGAACGAATACGTCGCGATCATGGGGCCTTCGGGATCGGGTAAATCGACATTCATGAACCTGCTCGGGTGTCTCGATACACCGTCTGCCGGTGACTACTGGCTAAACGGCAAGGAGGTCAGCAACCTCAGCGACGATGAGCTCGCCCGGATCAGGAACAGGGAGATAGGCTTCGTCTTTCAGACCTTCAATCTCCTGCCGAGAGCTACGGCGGCGCAGAATGTCGAACTGCCGCTCATATATGGCGGCATCCCCGCCGAAGAACGCCGCAACAGGGCTGCGGAGGTGCTCGAATCGGTCGGCCTCACCGACAGGGCCGGGCACAGGCCGAACGAGTTGTCAGGGGGCCAGCGCCAGAGGGTCGCTATCGCGAGGGCGATGGTCAACAGGCCGTCGATAATCCTCGCTGACGAACCTACTGGAAACCTCGACAGCAAGACGGGCATCGAGATCATGTCTCTCTTCGACACGATCCACGCTGCCGGCAATACGATAGTGATGGTTACTCATGAGGAGCATATCGCCGCTTACGCCAAGCGCGTGATAAAGCTCCTCGACGGCAAGATAGAAGAGGACTTCAGGACAGGCTGAGCCGTCCTGACAGATGAAAGCCCCGATCCGCTCTGATCGAAGGGCTTTCGAGTACACAAGCAGCTCGAAAATACAGGAGGAGAGATGACCAGGAAGCACTGGATAGCCATCGGTGTCGTCGTGGTAGTGGTCGTGCTCGTGCTGATTAATCTCAAGGCGAAGGGGGGCAAGGAACTTCCCGTCCAGGTGGAGGAAGTGACCCGCAAGGACCTCGAGATGATCATATCCGCTTCGGGAAGCATCAAGCCGAAACGCCAGATCGACATAAGCGCTTCGAGTATCGGCAAGGTCACGAAGGTCGCGGTCAAGGAAGGGGACTATGTCGAGCTGGGACAGTTCCTCCTCCAGATAGACCCGATACAGCTCGAGACGACTGTCGACAGGCTCGAAGCGGCCGTCCAGTCGGCCAAGGCAGGCGAGCGTCAGGCGAAATATCAACTGAATAAGTACGAGAGCGACCTCGAACGGGCGGAAAGGCTCTTCAAGCAGGGATACCTCACCGACAAGGAGGTAAATGATGCCAAGACAGCACGGGACGTCGGGATCTCGAATATCGAGTCGGCAAGGCAGCTCGTGAGGCAGCAGGAGGCTCAGCTCTCCAGCGCGAGGCACAACCTCCAGGAGGTGACGATCGAGGCCGAGATGGCCGGTATCGTTACCCGCCTCAATGTCGAGGAGGGCGAGATCGCCATCATGGGAACGCTCAACAATCCCGGCACGGTCCTGATGACTATCGCCGACCTCTCCACCATCGAGGCCGAAGTGGAGGTAGACGAGACGGAGGTGGTCAGCATCGAGACGGGACAGTCGGCCAAGGTCACGCTCGACGCCTTTCCCGACACCTCATACGCGGGGATCGTCACCGAAGTCGGAAACAGCCCGATACTCTCTTCCTCGATATCGGGGCAGCAGGGTGTGGATTTCAAGGTCGTCATCACCATTACCGACACTATCCCGAATGTCAGGCCGGGCCTCTCGGCAGACTCGGAGATCATCGCCGCCAGGGCCGAGGATGGACTCGCCATACCGATTCAGAGTCTGACGGTCAGGCTGAAGAAGGACCTGAAGGGGGCAGCGGAGGAATCTGATCCGGTTTCGGGTGATTCGACCGCCGTGAAGGAAGACGGGGAAGACAGTGAGGTCGAAGGCGTTTTCGTAGTGGTAGACGGCAAGGCCGAGTTCAGGCAGATAAAGATCGGTGTCGCCGGACAGACCCATTTCGAGGTCATCTCCGGGCTCGAGGAGGGCGACAAGGTCGTAAGCGGCAACTTCAGGGCTATAAGGGACCTCAGGGACGGGCAGCGGGTCAAGATCACGAAAAAGGCCGCGAAGAAGTAATCGGTCAGGAAGGCAGAGAAGAAATACCAGGGCCATGCAGATATTTCAGGGAATGAATATCGCCCTCAGTGCGCTTCGTGAGAACAAGCTCCGGACCTTTCTCACGCTTCTCGGCAACATCGTCGGGACGATGTCGGTAATCGCCGTCGTGTCGCTCATCGGCGGGATAGACGACTACGTCAAGGAGGAGGTCGCAGGGGAGGGGAGCAATGTCTTTACCATCGAGCGTTTCAATTTCTTCGAAGCTATCACCGACCTCGACGCCTTCCTCGAGGCGATAGCGCGCAACCCGAGGATCAGACTCAGCGACGTGGATTATATGCGCGAGAGGATACCCTCCGCCTCTTACGTGGCGGCGGCGGCGAACAGCGATGCGCAGGTGAGTTACCGCGACGAATGGGTCGACCGGATATCGATCAGGGGGAGGTCCGAGGAATACCCGATGATCGAGGACGCCCCTCTCTTTATCGGAAGGCACATCTCCCGCCTCGAGGACCAGAAGTCGGCGAACGTGGCCGTTCTCGGATGGGAGGTCTACACGAGGCTCTTTCCCCGGGACGATCCTCTGGGCGAGAGGATCAAGATAGGAAGAAAGCATTTCACCGTGATCGGAGTGGTGGAGGATATGGGAACGGTTCTCGGGAAATCTAAGAACAGGTTCGTCTATACCCCGGTCAACACCTTCCTCAAGATCTACGGCGCGAGGACGTCGATCGAGATCAAGGTCAAGGCCGCGGATATAACGCTCCTCGATCAGGCTGTCGACGAGGCGACGATGGGGATGAGGATCAGGCACGGACTGAGGCCGCTCGAGGAGGACGATTTCGCCATCGTGACCTCGGAGAGCCTGATATCGCTCTGGGAGAAGATATCGACCTCGATATTCAATGCTCTGATATTCATCGTCTCGATAGCGCTCGTAGTCGGAGGCGTGGTCCTGATGAACGTGATGCTCGTCTCGGTCACCGAGCGGACGAATGAAATCGGCCTGAGAAAGGCCCTCGGCGCGAGAAAGACGAACATAATCTGGCAGTTCATCGTCGAATCGGTCACTCTTTCGCTTATCGGCGGGATCATCGGGATACTGACCGGTTTTACGATAGCGGCGATAATATCGATCGTCTCTCCGCTTCCGTATGTAGTTGCTCCCTGGTCGATAGCGGCGGGGCTGATAGTGACCTTCGTCATAGGGATCGTCTTCGGGACATACCCGGCGAGCAAGGCGGCGAACCTCGATCCGGTAGTCGCCCTGCATTCCGATTAGGATGAGCATGGCTGTAGACACGACGGAAAAGATCAAGAAGAGCCTGGTCTGGAAGGAGAACTTCCGGCAGGCCCTCGAGGTGATACGTACCCACAGGATGCGGTCCTGGCTCCTTATAGTCGGGGTCGCGATCGGGGTTACGACCGTACTCGCGATGGTCACCGTCATGTCCGGCCTCGGAAAGAGGATACAGTCCGATATCGTATCGGCCGACAGGCCCTATCTCTTTCTATCAAGGTTCGATCCGATGGGCGGCGGCAACGACAGGCGCGATCTGCTGAGGCGCAAGCAGCTCTCGATCAGGGACGCGAGATTTCTCGAGGAGAACTGTGCGAGCTGCGATCGTGTAGATCTCAATATCGACCCGCAGGGAAGGATGCGCGTCCTGAGGTACGAAGGCGAACGGACCAACCTGATCCAGGTCATGGGGTCCACACACAACATGGTGAGTATGTACAGCATAGTCATCGAATACGGGCGGTTTTTCACGGAGTTCGAGACCGACCGCAGCCGCCGCGTGATCGTCCTCGGTTACGGCCCGGCGCACGATCTCTTCCCGAACCGCGATCCGATAGGCAAATGGATCAAGATAGGAAACCACCGGTACGAGGTCGTCGGCACCATGGCGACAAGAGATAATATCCTCGGAAGCATCAGCGACAACTACGCGGTGGTTCCCTTTACGACCTACGAGAAGGATCTCGGATTCCGCTTCGACGATTACCAGATCGGCGTCACGATAATACCGGAGTACTCTATCGAAGAGGCTGTCGACGAGGTCCATGCCCTTATGCGGGCCTCGAGAAAACTCGGCCCGGGGGAAGAGAACGATTTCTACATCACGACCTCCGAGGGCTTCAGGGAGATGCTTGGCAATATCATGACCTATATCGGCCTCGTGCTCGTGGTGATCTCGTCTATCGGGCTGATGGTAGGCGGGATCGGTGTTATGAACATCATGCTCATCTCGGTGACAGAGAGAACGCGCGAGGTAGGGATCAGGATGGCGCTCGGAGCGAGAAGGAACGATATCATGCAGCAGTTCCTCATCGAGGCCGCCACGCTGACGGGAGCGGGAGGGATGATCGGGATATTCCTCGGGCTCCTCGCGGCGAAAGGTGTGGCGGCGATGATCAGGTTCCCATACTCGGTCCCGCTGATATGGATAGTCATCGCGTTCGTATTCTCCGCCTCTATCGGCCTGATATTCGGCCTCTATCCTGCCAACAGGGCGGCGAGGATGGACCCGATAAAGGCCCTTCACTACGAATAGCCCGCCCCTCCTTCATCCTCCGCTTCTCTATTGACTTGCCCGCACCCTCTGCTGATGACTATAATCCATATACAGGGAGGTATCGATGCGAAGGGGTATTCCGGCTGCTGCTGCATTTTTTCTGGCCGTCGCCGCGTTCTCGCTGGCGCCGGCCGAATCGTCCGGCCAGGCTATGACCAGGTCGGCCAGGGGATCTTTTGAACTGACGGCGAGTCAGAGCATCGATGCAGAGGGGAACATCCTGCTCGTCATCGACACCGCGATCGAATACAGGCGCCTCGTCTTCTTCCGCCGGCCCATCGGCTATGTGGCCGAATACCGCATATATATCGAGATCCGCGATGAGGACGGGAAGAGGGTCCGCGGCGAAGTCATCGAAAAGACCGTGACGACCCCGGAATACAGGATGACACGCAGCTCCGGAATGCTCTCCGAGGTGAAGAAGAAGGTCCCGCTCGGTTCGGGTGATTACGACATCTACGTTACTATCGAGGTTGTCAAGACCTCCCTGAAATATGAACGCAAAGCCGAGGTCAGGATATACGGCAGGGAACACGGACTCTTCGAGATGTCCGATCCGGTATTTTCCGCCCCGGTGGACGGGAGAACGGGCCGCAAGCCTCCCTCCGGGGAGCTGTCCTTTTCCACCTGCTCGAAGGAAATATCAGAGGGATACAGGCAGCTTGCCGGTGAGGTCTACATCGGTTTCGAGGGATGGGTCCGGATGAGCTGGACGATCCTCTCCCCGATGAAGAAAAGGACCGGCCGCGGGATGGAAGTGACAGTGAAGGTGCAGGATTCGCAGAAGCATGTGAAGGCCTATACTAGACAGACATTTGAGGTGAACAGCGAGGGGAGGGGGATGTTCTGCATCGATATGAATGTCGACCATCTGCCCCTCGGCTTCTACGAGGTCACCACGGCGGTATCGATTCCCAACTCGACGAAAAAGGTCGTCAGGAAAGGCAACTTCACCATGCTGCTCGGCAGGGCGATGTTCGACGAGTACTTCGAGGATACTCTCGAGCTGCTCGGCTTTACTGCCGACGACGACGATGTCGAACGGCTTCGCCGCATCACGCCTGAAGACCGCATAGACGAGTGGAACAGGTACTGGAAGTCGAAGGATCCGACGAGGACGACCGATCTCAATGAGGAACTGAGCGAGTTTCTGCGCCGGGTGAGATTCACCCTCGAGAACTTCTCCGGGCACGGTCCCGGATGGAGTTCAGCCATGGGAAGGATCTACATAAGACACGGTCCCCCCGATAATGTGGTCGATCGCGACGGGCGGACACTTGGCTCCAAACTGAAGATCTGGTACTACTACTCGAAGGGACTGGCCTTCATATTCGAGGATTCGATGGGATCGGGGCTCTACATGCTCTACGATACGAGGAGTATCTGACCGGCCGATGATAAGACGTCTTCTGTCTATCGCCGCCTCTTTCATATCCGCCCTGCTGATAATCTCATGCGGCGGCGGGGAAGGGTCTCCTTTCCTCAGGCTCGCCCTTCAGACCGAACCGACCAATCTCGATCCGGCTCTCGCCGTGGATTATTCCTCCGGCTGGGTCAGTTCACTTATACATTCGAATGTCGTCAGGTTCGAACCGGACGGCTCGATCGCGCCTGATCTCGCCCGCAGCTGGTCGGTATCGGCGGATGGACTCGAGTATCTCTTCCATATCAGCGGCGGCTGGTTCAGCGACGGTTCTCCTGTAACGGCGATAGATGTCGAGAGGTCTCTTACAAGGCTTGTCGATCCCTCTACATCCTCTCCGAGGTGGTGGGTACTCGAACCGGTAGCGGGTGCGCCTGACTTTCACGCCGGTCGCTCCGGTGGATGTTCGATAGAGGCGAGGGATGACTCCACGCTCGTAATCAGGCTCGGCTCTCCCGCTTCGCACTTCCTCAGCCTGCTTGCCATGCCGGCCGCAGGGATCGTCTCTCCCTCCGCCGCAGACTCCCTGGGAAGGGATTACGGGAGGACACCGACAGGCAGCGGGCCGTGGCGACTCGTCTCGTGGACTTCGGGCGATGAGATCGTCCTCGAGAGGAATCCCTTCAGCTGCGAGGCTGCCGCCGGTATCCCCGGGATCATGATACGGTTGATCCCGGAGAGCATGACGAGGATCGCGGAGTTCGAGGTAGGGAACCTCGATATTCTCGAGATCCCGCCGGCCGAGCTCGAGCTCTGGCGCTCGGCCGGGGTGAGACTGCTCAGGAGCCAGGAGCTGAGGATCGTCTATATAGGGCTGAATAACGAAAAACCGCCCTTTGACGACCCCCGGGTGCGGCGGGCCCTGAACATGGCTGTTGATATAGATCTGGTGATCGGACGGCTCCTCTTCGGGGCGGCGGAGAGGGCGACAGGAGTCGTCCCCGCCCGGTTGAGGGGATCTCCCCTTCCCGGCCCGCTCTACAGGTATGATCCGGAAGGGGCCGTCAGGCTCCTCGAGGAGGCCGGTTATCCCGATGGCTTTACGATGGAGATATGGCAGAGAGAGAATCCCGAGTCGGGAAGGATACTCGAGAGCATGCAGGGATTCCTCGCCAGGGTCGGCATAGAGGTGAAGCTGGTCACGCGGGAGTGGAGCGCCTTCAAGCAGGCTGTCGACAGGGGGACACCCGATGCGTTCTATCTCGACTGGTTCGCCGATTATCCCGAGGCGGGAAACTACCTCGTGCCCCTGTTTCACTCGGAAAACAGGGGCGGCGGCGGAAATCGGGCCGGATTCTCGGATGCGGCTGTCGACTCGATCCTCGACGCCGCTTCGGCGTTGAGCGACCCCGCGGCGAGATGGGAATTGTACGCTGAAGCGGAGGGAAGGGTGCTCGAAGCGGCCCCCTGGATATTCCTCTGGTTCCCTGTTAGGTACGAGGTCGTTTCACACAGGCTGGAGGGGTATGAGATACCTGTGATATTCAACGGCCAGAGGCTTACGGGGGTATCGCTGAGATAATGGGTAGATTTATCGCCAGAAGGCTTCTGCTCCTGATACCGATCCTCTTTGGTGTCGTAACTGTAACATTCATAATAATGTATGTCATACCTGGCGACCCGGTGCTCTCCCTCGTAGGGGAGAGGTACGACGAGGAGACGCTCGATCGGCTGCGCGCGGAGCTGGGACTCGACCGTCCGCTGGCCCTCCGTTATGTCGATTACCTCGGACGGGTGGCGAGGTTCGATTTCGGAAGGTCGTTCGTAACGGGAAGACCGGTACTCGAGACGATACAGGAGAGGTTTCCCCGCACCCTCGTCCTCGCGGGGGCGGCGATGCTCATCGCCGTGGCGGGTGGACTGGCGGCCGGGGCCGTCGCCGGTTCCGGACGGGTTCCGTGGGCCGGGAAGGGGCTTATGGCCCTCACCCTCGTGGGAGTGTCGATCCCCGTTTTCTGGCTGGGCCTTCTGCTGATACACCTCTTCGCGATAAAGCTCGAGATACTTCCCCCGTCCGGATACGGCGGCGGTTCGATCAGGTATCTCATCCTGCCGGCCCTGACCCTGTCCTTCGCCTCGATGGCGACGGTCGCGAGGGTCACGAGGGCGGGTTTCCTCGAGGCGGGCTCGGAGGATTTCGTGAGGACGGCCAGGGCCAAGGGTCTCGCCGAGAGGGCGGTGATGGGAAAGCATGTCTTCAGGAACGCGCTCATCCCCGTGGTGACGATCGTCGGAACGGATTTCGGGAGTTATCTCGGCGGTTCGGTCCTGACCGAATCGATATTCGGGTGGCCCGGGCTCGGGAGGCTGATCGTCCAGTCGATACTGCGAAGGGATTTCCCGGTCATCCAGGGAGCGATCCTCTTTATGGCGATAATTTTTGTCCTTGTAAACTTAATAGTAGATATAAGTTACGGTTTTATCGATCCACGGATACGAGAAGAGGGGGCGAAGGAGTAATCGCTGCGGGAACGAATACGGGAGATGCCGCCGCGAGGCGCGGAGAAACGGAAAGGGCGGTTGCGAGGTTCTTCTCCAACCGGGGCGCCGCGGCGGGACTGATCGTCCTCGGTGTGATCGTCATCGTCACGATCCTTCCCGGCCTGGTCACCCGCTTCGACCCTGTCGAAATGGACCTGCCCGCCTCTCTTCAGGCTCCGTCGGCGGAGCATCCGTTCGGTACCGACCCGTTCGGCCGCGACGTCCTCTCGAGGGTCCTCTACGGAGGAAGGGTGTCGCTCGGGGTCGGGCTGACGGCCAGGACCCTCTCGCTTATCCTCGGTCTTTTTGCCGGCACCTTCGCGGGATATTTCGGGGGCAGGCTCGACAACTTCATCATGAGGCTCGCCGACATCACCTTCGCCTTCCCGACCCTCCTGCTCCTCATAGCGATCATGGCCGTAGTCACGCCGGGGATGGGGGCGCTCAGCGTGGCCCTCGGAGCGGTCGGATGGGCGGCGATGGCGAGGCTCGTGCGTGCCCAGATCCTCTCGATAAGGGGGAGGGACTATGTCCAGGCAGCGAGGGCCGCCGGGGCCGGGCATTTCAAACTCATTGCAAAATATATACTTCCACAATGTCTCTCGCCGCTCGTGGTGGTCTTCACGCTAGGGCTTGGAATGACGATCATGGCCGAGTCGAGCCTCAGTTTCCTCGGGCTCGGTATCCAGCCTCCCGACCCGAGCTGGGGCGGGATGATATCGAGGGGGATACCCTTCATGCGCACTGCGCCATGGCTGACGATCCTTCCCGGACTGGTCCTGACACTCGTGATATGCTCGATCAACCTCGTCGGGGATGGACTGCGCGACGCCCTCGATCCGAGGAGACTCGTACCGCTGAAAGGCGGGAAGGAATGATATGAGGAATTCGGCGGCAGGGATCAATGAGGAGATAGCTCGAGCGGTGGAGAGACTCGGCTTCGACTGGAGGACCTCGTGGTCGAAGGTCGTACCGGATTCATCGGGAAAGCTGCATGTTTCCGTCAGCCGGCGGGAGATATACGAAGAGCTCCAGCCGCGGGCCGGTGTGGAGATCGAGCTGGCCGGTTCCTCCCAGGCGAATATCCTCTGGTCCGTCTCGAGCGTGGTCGATGTGAGGCGGGATCCGGAGCATTCCTCCGAGCTCCTCACCCAGGCTATCATGGGCGAGATGATGGTCCGCCTCGACATACGTGGGGACTGGTACCTCGTCATGCTCGACGACGGGTATCACGGCTGGGTACCTTCGTGGAATGTCGGAGAGTTTCCCCGCGGGACTGTCGAATCGTACGGGCGGCGGGCAGGCTCGATGGTCTCGGCGAGCGTGGCTTACGTTCTGGCCGAACCGAAGGCGGGGAGCCTCCCCGTCTCAGATATAACGGCCGGCTCCAGGGTAGTAACAGGTGATATTGTAGATGGTTATGTCGGGGTCGAGCTTCCCGGCGGCCGGACGGGCTTCCTCGAGGATGGTTCACTCGAGGCCCTTCCGGGAGGCCCGGCGGCCAGGGGAGCAGTGCTTGACAGGGCGAGGCGTTTCCTCGGGATACCCTACATCTGGGGGGGCACCTCGGCGAAGGGGTTCGACTGCAGCGGACTGGTCAAGCGGGTCTTCAGGATGGAGGGGGTCGAGACGCCGAGGGACGCCGACCAGCAGTCGGCCACCGGCAGCCCGGTCGAGGCGGCTTCCGGCATGATACCCGAGGCGGCTCTTCTATTCTTCGGCGAGGGAGGCAGGATCACTCACGTTGCCATCTCTCTCGGGGAGGGAAGGTTCATCCATTCGTACGGCGATGTACGTATCAACAGCCTGTTCGAGAGCGACCCCGCGTACGAGGAAAAACTCGCGCGCATCTTTCTTTTCGCCCGCGATCTGCTCGCCTGATACACCGGCCGGGGGCCGGAATCGGGGTGAGCTGACTCACTCGTTTTCAGAAAAAAACAAAAATTATTTTAAGAAACATGTTGACAAGACTTTTTCTATTGGTTTAGTTTTCGCCCAAATATACGGCAAGGTGTGTTCGGCGGTTCTGGAAGGGGGTAGTTTCGGACGGCTCGAGCATTTAATAAACGCCTGGATCCTGGAATTCAAGTTGGCCTGCGGGCATGGCCGCAGGTTGTGAGAGTTTGAACGCAGGGAGGAGAGGAGGTTCTGAAACCAAAATATCACAGGTCGTCTATTAGGCGACAGGTCGGAATCACTAGGGAACATATTCGCGCAAAGAGCGCGGTACAATAGAACAAAGGTTCCTGGAGATCTCCCCGTGAGGGAGGATCCTGCAGGAGGTAGAAATGAAGAAGTTAGTACTTGCTATGCTGATAATCGCGGTCGCTATGCCCGCGTTCGCTTCGGAGACCCGTGTCAGGTCGCTCGGCGCCATGACCGCTCCGTACATCCAGGACGACTCGAACGTATTCATGTGGCCCGCCACCCTGGTCAATTACGCCAATCTCGTGACAGTAACCGCCGGTTACTATGATGTGATCAAGTGGTATGACGACAGGGGCTACTACGACGATCAGATGACAGCCAAGTTCGGCCTTACCTACGGCCTCGGCGAAGACAACAAGTACGGTGTCTTCGGTATCTGGTGGACCGAGCACACCTATGGCCCCAACTACATGGGTGACTGGTGGGGACCCTACGGCGGCGGCACCACGAGCTTCGGCGAGAACGTCTTCAACAAATGGAACGTCATGTGGGCGCTGGCCTTCGAGACGATCGACATCGGTATCCGCCTCGAGCGCGCCGATGAGGGCTACTACGAAGAGGATGACAGCGAAAAAGGCGAGGACTACATCAGCTACACGACCCTCGGACTGGGTCTTGCCTGGGAACTCAGCGACGTGGCGAACCTCGATGTAGCGTTCGACTACACCACGGTCGGCTACACCTACAAGCAGACGGGCGTCGACGAGACGATCGAGGCCGATTCGAAGGGCATCATGGCCCTGCGGGCGCGCTTGTTCTACGAGTGGTCGGATGTCGTCACCTGGGTGCCCTACTTCAACTACAAGGGCGGCAACCTCAGTCTCAAGTCGACCGAGACGGGCTACTATGACACCGAGGACTGCTGGGGAATCAAGGGCTATCAGCTCGACTTCGGTATTGCGGCCAACCTCAATGTCAACGATGACAACCTGATCATCGTCGGTATCGAGCCTTACGGCATCTACAAGGGCGAGCCCTCCGAGTGCGGCAGCGACGCCGGCAGCGAGGAAGAGAAGCTTACGATCTTCCCCGGATTCGTATTCGGTCTCGAGAGCGACGTCAAGGAATGGCTGACCTTCCGGATCGGCTGCTCCAAGGCACTGCTGAAGACCACGTACGAGTATGCGGCCGAAGGCACGAGTTATAAGGAGACCTGGACCTGGGCGCCGTTCGAATGGCAGCTCGGCCTTGGTTTCCACGTGGGCGATTTCGACATCGACCTTCTCGTGAACAAGGAAGCTCCTTTCTCGATGGGTTACTGGATGACCGGTATTCAGCCCGGCTCGTATGAGACCAATGATATCGGTACCCCGATCGGGATGATCTCCGCGACCTACAGCTTCTAGGTCCGGTTATCTGCTGAAACGACAGGCGGGAGGCCCTTGCGGCCTCCCGCCTTTTTCTTTTTTCCCTGAAAATCTCCCGGAAGTCCCTCCAGCGCCTCGTATGGTCTGCTAATTGCATTCAAAGGACACAAACAGCAGAAAGGCGCCGATTTGTATTTCTTCTATTATTTCCCCACGGGGCTCGATGTCCGCTCCCGCAGGACGCCGGTGATCACGTATTTCCTGGTCGCGATGTGCGTAATCATGTTTGTTTTATACAAATACGGGCCTGTAAGCGGGGCATGGAACCTCTCGAACCTCGTCTTTCTGCCCGCAGCGCCCGTGCTTCCGGCCTCGCTGAGCTACGTATTTCTTCACATGGGCTGGTTTCATCTGATCGGAAACATGGTTTACCTGGTAATTTTCGGACGTGCCCTCGAGGACAGATACGGTCCGGGCAGGTTCTTCGCGATATTCATCCTGACCGCCATCGCAGGGGCATGGGTGCATACCTGGCTCGTCGCCTGGCTCGCCCCCAGGTTCCTCGTTTACGGTGTCATCGGTGCTTCCGGGGCGACGTCCGGATTGCTCGGAGCGTTCATGGTGAGGCTCTACTATGCGAGGATCGAGGTAGCCTACTGGGTGTTCATGCCGCTCCAGGCCGTAAACAGGGCAGGACGGCGGTACATACCGGCTGTCATCGGTGTGGTCTCCTGGTTTGCCTACCAGGGCGTATACGCGGCGATACAGTACGGGATGGACAGCGCCGGGGTAGCGTACGGCGTCCATGTGGGCGGATTCGGGGCCGGGGTCGTGCTGGCCCTACTTTTCGGGTCGCTGCCGGCCGCCAGGGCGGAGAAAAGGCTCGCCCTCGCGCGCAGGGCATTCTCGAAGTCGGAATTCTTTGCCGCCCAGGCCGAATATCTCGAATATCTGCAGCGAAGGCCCGAAGATGCCGAGGTACATGTCGAAACGGCCAGGGCATGTCTCTGCAGCGGAGAGACCGGTCTCGCGAGATTTCACTATTCCGAGGCGATCTCGGGACTGATCGAGGCGGGCGAGAGGGGCGAGGCCGAGGAGGTCCTTGCCGCCGCGATGCGATCGATCGATGGCTTCGTCCTCGACGAGAAACTGCATCTGGACCTCGCATACGGGATGGAGAGATCGATGAAATTCAATCTTTCACTGACCGCTTACGAGAATTTTGCCCTGAAGTATCCATTTTCGCCGGATACGCCCTTTATTCTGCTCAGAATGGCGGGGATACACGAAAGGCGCATGGATTGCCCGGAGAGGGCCGTAATATGCTATGAGAAGATAGTGAAACATTACCCGGATGACAGCTGGGCGGAATTTGCCGAGGGTGAGATATGGAGGCTCGGACGCAGGGAGGCGCCTGTCGGCGAAAAATCTTGAACGGTAGAGAGTGTTCTGATACTTTGCAGCAGGGAATGCGGGGTGGTGCGGGGTGAAGGATGAAAAGAGCAATCCTCTCGACGTAGTAAGATCGAGGGGATATTTGAGGGGATTCGGGCGGATCGCCGATACTGAGCTTCTCGCCCTCGTGATGGGGAAGCTCGGAGCGAGGTCGTGTTTTTCGGTCGCGCAGGAGCTGGTCGAGCACTACGGTGACCTCGCCAGGCTCGGCGGGGCAAGGATCGAGGAGCTGCTCTCCTTTCCCGGCATCGGGAAGGCGGGAGCCTTCCGGTTGAAGGCATCGTTCGAGCTGGGCAGGAGAAGCCTTGTCGAAGGGAAGGAAAGGACCGTACGCAAGGTCCGCTGCCCGGAAGATGTGGCGTCTCTGCTGATCCCCGAGATGAAGGGCCTCGACAGGGAGCATTTCAAGGCGGTCCTTCTGAATACCAAGAACGGTATTCTCAAGATCGTCACTGTCGCGATAGGTTCCCTGAACGCGGCGCTCGTACATCCGCGCGAGATCTTCAAGGAAGCGGTGATCGCGAGTGCTGCGGGGGTCATAATAGTACACAACCATCCTACCGGCAACCCCGAGCCGAGCAGGGAGGACACCGATCTTACGGTGCGTTTCGCGAAATGCGGGGAACTGATGGGGATCGATCTCGTCGATCACATCATCATCGGAGGTGACGGGTTCGTCAGTATGAGGGAGAGGGGGCTGGTCACATCCTGAAAGAAAGGGACGTCAGTGTTAGGGCGAATCACCACATATTTCTCCAATGATATCGCTATAGACCTCGGTACGGCAAACACCCTCGTCTATCTCAAGGGCAGCGGCATCGTCCTCAACGAGCCCTCGGTCGTGGCGGTCGACCAGAGGACGAAGAAGATCTACGCGGTCGGCCTCGAGGCGAAGGCGATGCTCGGCAAGACGCCGGATCACATCGCCGCCATCAGGCCGATGAAGGATGGCGTGATCGCCGATTTCGAGATCACCGAGGTGATGCTCCGCGAGTTCATCCGCAGGGCGCAGAAGAAAAGATTTTTTATAAGGCCGCGTATCGTGATCAGTGTTCCCTCGGGGATCACCGAGGTCGAGCGCAGGGCCGTCATAGATTCGGCGCAGAACGCCGGAGCGAGGGAAGTGTATCTCGTAGCCGAGCCGATCGCCGCGGCGATCGGAGTCGGGCTTCCCGTCGACAAGCCGTCGGGGAACATGGTCATAGACATAGGCGGCGGCACGACTGAGATCGCCGTGATCGCGCTCAACGGGATCGTCACTGATATATCGATACGGGTGGGCGGCGACAAGATGGACGAGGTGATCGTCCAGCACATCAAGAAAGCATACAACCTTCTGATCGGCGACCAGACCGCGGAACACGTCAAGAAGGTCATCGGATCCGCTACCAACCTCGGGCAGGAGGAGGAGATGGAGATCAAGGGCAGGGACCTTGTCTCCGGCATACCCAAGATCCTGCGTATCTCGAGTGTTGAGATCCGCGAGGCGCTTGCCGAGCCGATGAGCCAGATCGTCGTCGCGCTCAAGACCGCTCTCGAGCGGACCCCGCCCGAGCTCGCGGCCGACATCGTCGACAGGGGAATTGTGATGACGGGCGGAGGTTCGCTCCTCAGGGGCATCGACGTCCTTCTCAAGGAAGAGACGAACCTTCCGATAAACGTCGTCGAGGATCCGCTGACGTGCGTCGTGCTCGGCACAGGCAAGGTGCTTGGGAACCTCCACCAGTTCGAAGGCATCATAATGAAGAGCTCCCGGTTGTAGGCATGCAGATCTTTTCATTCCTTTTTGACCGTCATCTCGAGAGAACGGTTCTCGCCGTCGCGATAGCGCTCTCTGTCTTCATGCTGACAAGGCCCGAGGACAGCAGGATCGCCACCGGGCGTGTGATAAGTTCCTTCCTCCTCTATCCGGTAAGCAGAATGGACGATTATTTTGCGAGCGTAGAGGAACTGACCGCGGAGAACGACAGTCTCCGCACGCGTGTCGTCTTGCTGAGCTACGAGAACGAGAGACTGACGCAGTTCAGGGACGAGAGGAACAGGCTCAGGGAACTGCTCGGTTTCAGAAAAGACTCGTTCTTCGAGTTCATGCCGTGCGATGTGATCGCGAGGTCGTCGAGCAGGTTCCATCACTCGATAACGGTCGACCGCGGATCCGATTCCGGTGTGCTTCCCGGGATGCCGGTCGTCGGCTACAGGGGGCTCGCGGGAAAGGTCACGCAGGTATTTCCCTCCTCGTCCCGGGTCCTTCTTCTCAACAACAAATCTGTCTCGGTAAGCTGCCTCGTCAAGCGAAGCAGGGTCGTCGGTATACTGGCCTGGGAAAGGGGCAGCCTCTTCAGCCTCGATTACGTCGGCAAGGAAGAGGACGTCCTGCCGGGAGACACTCTCATCACGTCGGGATTCGGCAGGGTCTTTCCAAAGGGATTCCCGGTCGGAGTGGTTTTCCGGGTCGCCGAGGAAAAAACGGAGCTCTCACGGAGGGTCGGTATCGTATGCATGACCGATCTGAACAAACTCGAGGAGGTCTTCATCATCATCGGCGGCAGGGACTGGAAAGGCGGCGAAGCCTGGCTCGAGCTCGAGAATGGGAGCGGGGAGAAAGACGGGTCGAAGGATGACAGGGACGGGGGAGGTGAAGGGCGGTGACCTATCTGCTGAGGATCATCCTCGTCTCGTTCATCGTCTTTGTTCTCCAGGTCACCCTCGTACACAGTGTGACGGTGGCCGGGGCGTCACCCGATCTCATAATGGTCCTGCTCGTCGTACTCGTCATCGACAGAAAACCCGTTGCCGGCATCATCGTTGGATTCATGCTCGGCTTCCTCCAGGATCTGGGCAATGCCTCGTTCCTCGGGATGAACGCGCTTGCCAAGACGATCGTCGGATACGGCATTGCCAGGTACGGGAGGGATTACCTCCCCGACAACATTCTTTTCAGGGGGCTGCTCGTCTTCGTCGCGTGCCTGATCAACGACATCATCACGCTCAATGTCGCGACAACGTTTCATCCGGCCGAGGTGATCATCGCGTTCTTCCGCTACTCGATCCTGTCGGCCGCGTATACGGCGCTGCTGGCGGTCTTCGTCATGCAGTTGATAGATCTACTTCCGAGAAGGAAGGTGCGCTCCGGTGGCAGGTATTGACGTACGCAGCGAGAGGCTTCTCGAGAGAAGGCGTACCATTCTGCTCTTCATCCTTGCCGGCGCTCTCATCGTGCTGGCGCTGAGGCTGTTTCAGCTGCAGGTATTCCAGAAAGACCATTACAGCAGGCTTGCCCTGTCGAACAGGATCCAGAAAGAGGATATCCCCGCGCCGAGGGGGTTGATCAGGTCGTCGGACGGATCGAAGCTCGTCGTTAACGTGCCCGTCTACCGGGTCAGCATCCTCCCCAACAGGATCTCCGGCAGGGAAGACAGGCTGAGCCTCGCGTGCAGGTGGCTCGGGATCGACGAGGATCAACTCAACACGTCTCTGACCGTATGGATGGAGAAATATCCCGACGGCAGGGAGATGACCGTGGTCCAGGCCGCAGGCAAGGGACAGATATCTGTATTGACGGAAAACAGGGCCCTCTTTCCCTTCTTCAGGCTCGAGATGAAACACAGGAGGCACTATCCGGAAGGGAGCCTCGCCGCTCACCTTCTCGGCTATACAGGAGAGGTCTCCGATACCGATCTGAAGGAATCCAGCGATCTCAGGAGAGGCGACATCAAGGGAAGGACAGGTGTCGAGTATATCTACGAGGAGTTCCTCAGGGGACAGTACGGGCTCAGGATCATCGAGATCAGCGCCGAGGGGACACGGATCGGGGAATATATCGGACTGGTGGAGAACGACCAGCTCGAGGGCCGGGTCGAATCGAGGCCGCCTGTTCCGGGACACGACGTTTATCTGACGATAGACATCGATCTGCAGAGGGTGGTCGAGGCGGCGTTCGAGTGGAACAAGGGCGCGATCGTCATCATGGATCCGCGCAACGGCGCCGTACTTGCCGCCGTGAGCAGGCCGGTCTACGATCCCAACATCTTCATCGGCGGGATCAGCGAGGAGAACTGGAGCGTGCTGAACGGGGATCCCGACAAGCCGCTCTTCAGCAGGACAATACAGGCCACCTATCCTCCCGCATCTACATTCAAGATGATAGTCGCCTATGCGGCCCTGAAGACCCATGCGGTCTCGAGGGAAGAGTGGTTGAAGCCATGTTACGGGGGATACCAGTTCGGCAACAGGTACTTCCGCTGCTGGAAGCCCGCGGGACACGGTTATTCGAATCTCACCGGGGCGATCGTAAATTCGTGCGACGTATATTTCTACCAGCTCGCCGAGCGGCTCAAGGCCGACGATTTCGCGTATGCTGGAAGGCTCTTCGGATTCGGCAGGAAAACGGGGATAGATCTGCCCAGCGAAGCGAGGGGCATCCTTCCTGACAAGGCATACTACAACAGGAAGTTCGGCGTTGGCAAGTGGACGAAGGGACATCTTCTGAATTACTCGATCGGCCAGGGCGACCTGCTTGTAACGCCCCTTCAGCTCTGCCAGATGGTGGCTATGCTGGCCAACGGGGGGAAGCGGGTCCAGCCGCATGTCGTAGAGAGGATAGAGGACCCGGAAGGAAGCGTGATATTCAGATTCGAAGAGGTTCCCGAGAAGGTCCCGCAGATCGATATGTCGTCGCTGAGATTCATACAGAGAGCGATGCGTGCCGTCATCGCCGGTGATACGGGGACCGGCCGGGCGGCGGCGATCCCGGAAGTGGCTGTGTGCGGAAAGACGGGGACGGCCCAGAACTCGGGTAAGGATCATGCCATGTTCGTGGCCTACGCTCCCGAGAAGGATCCCGAGATCGCACTGGCGATCATCCTTGAGCATGCCGGCCACGGGGGAGCCATGGCGGCGCCCCTGGCGAGGAAGATACTTTCCGCCTATTTCAATCCGGTCACAGTCATGGAGACAGTGGGGGAGGAGGAGCGTTGAGCGACAGGTCGCTTCAGAATATGGACTGGCTGGTGCTGATGTCCGCCGTGCTGCTGATCGGGATCGGACTGCTCAATCTGTTTTCGGTCGGTCATATCCCCGCCGAATTGAGCGAGACCTTCGAGAGCGGGAATATGCGGTTTTTTCAGAAGCAGGTCATCTGGGGAGCTCTCGGCCTCGGAGTGATGGCACTGGCATACTTCATCCCCTTCAGGTACTACGAGGGGGGCGCCGTGATATTCTACTTCATCGTCCTCATCATGCTCATCGTCGTGCTTCTCATGGGCGCGGCAAAAGGATCGAGCAGGTGGATAGTGCTCGGAGGATTCCGGGTCCAGCCGAGCGAGGTGATGAAGGTCGCCATCATCTTTCTGCTCGCGCGGTTCCTCACCGAGAAAAGACACGATCCCAACCAGTTGAGGATCCTGGCCGCCGCCACGGCGATAACACTCGTTCCATTTCTGCTCGTTGTCAAACAGCCCGATCTTGGAACTGCACTCGTCTATCCGGCTCTGATGATGATGATCCTCTACTGGCGCGGTCTTGACGAGGGACGGATGATACTCATAATGAGTCCCCTGGTAAGCGCTTTCCTCACCGTATACAGTCAGAGCGCCATGCGGAGCGGAAGCTATCCTGTCCTTCTGCTCGCTTTCTTCGTCGGGATACTGATAATCGCGTACAAGCGAAGAGAAAAGATATTCCAGAGCATCCTGCTCGTAGCGGTAAACCTCTCGATCATGCTCGTTATCCCCACGCTGATCGAGCGTCTGAAGCCCTACCAGCAGAGGAGGATACTTGCCTTTCTCAGGCCTGAATCTGATATTCTCGGATCCGGGTGGCAGGTATACCAGTCGAAGGTCGCGGTCGGTTCTGGTGGTTTTCTCGGGAAAGGATTCCTAAGAGGGACGCAGAAACTGCTCGCTTTCCTTCCCGAGAGGCACAGTGATTTCGTTTACTCGGTCCTGTCCGAGGAGACGGGATTCGTCGGCGCGATAGGAGTACTGCTTCTCTTCTCGGTCATCATCGTAAGGGGCCTGTATCTTGCCACGAAGGTCAAGAGCCGGTTCGCCTCGCTCGCCATCGTAGGCATCTGTTCATACTTCACTTTTCATGTGGCGGTCAATATCGGCATGACGATCGGGCTTGCGCCTGTGACGGGGCTTCCTATCCCGTTTCTGAGCTATGGAGGAAGCTCGATGCTTGTCAGCTGTTTTCTGATCGGGGTGCTTCTGAATTTCGGATCGAGTTTCTACGAGTATTGAGGAGGCAGGGATCTGAAGGAGATAGTCGAAAAAGTCCTCGATCTGGCCTCGGCCGGGTCCATCGAGTGCGAGATCTACGGCGAAGAAGCCGACAGCTTCCAGGTCGAGGTCTTCGGCGGAAAAGTCGAGTCGGTAGAGAGGTCAAAGGAGGCGGGCCTCGGATTGAGGGTCGTCAGCGACGGCAGGGTAGGATTCGCCTGGACGTGCGACCTTACCGGAGAGGGGCTTGCCGCTGTTCTTTCGGAGGCGGAAGCCAACGCGCTCTCGGGCGACAAGGCCGATGCCGACGTGCTGGCCAGCGGAGACAGCGGGGAAGTTTCTGACGGAGATCACAGGCGGCATCCCGGTGAGTTCCCGGCGGAGATGAAGATCGAGGGAGCGCTGGCGATGGAGGAGGCGACGCTCTCGAGCGACGCAAGGGTCAGAAGCAGTGAAGGAGCTTCGTATTCCGAGG
>SDBS01000547.1_pt1 | contig 36857 bp, 26 predicted proteins | sample 2277091 | NCBI WGS metagenome assembly SDBS01 (sample SAMN10404972, study PRJNA504765) | marine sediment metagenome | isolation source: marine sediment core GS10_PC15, 163 cmbsf | place: Arctic Ocean: Southern Knipovich Ridge | collected 2010
GCTTTTTCCCGTAAGACGGCGGCGGTCGGTTGGTACGGGTAATGGGGGTCTAAGTAATGGACCCAAATAAATTTCGGCCTTCTGGAACCTTTACGTACGACGGATAGGGTTTTTTTGGTCAATATCCGGTTGGCCTCGCCCGGGGCCTCGGGGATAAAGGTTTGCCCGCGTTTCGCGTAGTACCAGGCCGTATCGTAAAAGTGAATCGCTCTTAAAGAAGGGTTGAAGCGTACGTAGTCGAGGTGAGTGAAGCCGCGGTTTACGAAGCGGATCGTGTCCAGGTACGGATTATGGAAGACGGCGAAAGTATCGTACCCGCCGTCGCGCATTACCTCGGCCCAGGTCGTACGTACGTCGCCTCGGCGTTCGACGCCGTTGGACCGCGTTACGTTGTAGGAACCCGTGAATATGGCCGCGAACGACGGCAGCGTCCACGACGACGGCGCCCGGGCGTTAGTGAAAACCAGGCCGTTTTCCCGCGCGAAGGTCGCGATTGCCGGCGAAATGTCGTCGCGGAAGGCGTCTGCCCGCCACGCGTCGAGGGTTATGAATACGACGTTGGGTAGGCTCGACGGCCTCGGCCGCGACCAGGACCGGAACCGCTCGTAGCCGTAGGATATCGCGGCCAGGGCCAGCGCCGCGGCCAAGAAAGCATAGCCTACGGATTTAAAGACGGCCCGAGCCGCGCCGACACGTCGCCGAAGCCGAGCTAGAAAGAACATAAAAGCGGTTACCAGTATAAGCGACGGGAGGGCACCGAGAATTATTAGTACGGGCCGGCTCCCGGGGCGGACGCCTATTTTGTCGTGGAACAAGTAGGCCGCCATTATAGTCAAGTTGACCCAGGCCGCCACCCCGGCCCAAAAAGTTATAACGCGTCCGGATACCGCCTCGAGGGAGAAGTCGCGGCGGAAAAACCAGCGCCACGCGCTTGCGCCGAACATTACTAGCGCCCATACGGTTACAGAAACCAAGCCGTAGAAGACGACACGGCCGTTGAAGGCCGACGTAAAGCTCCGGCTAAAGTAGAAGCCCGAGTCGAAAACAATTCGGATTACCAGCGTTTCGGCCAAGCTCCAAGCAATGCCAACGGCCAAAGCGCCCGCGGGCCAACGCAGCGGCCGCGCACCCTTTACCAGCGCTGTTCGTATGCGACTAAGTTTGACCAAAACCTCTTATGTTCCTCTAGTAGCGGTACCGGCGCGACCGCGGGTAGGGGCTCTTACATATAACCCAACGCCCGTAAGTCCGCCCGTTCGCCGAATAGCGACGTATCGCCGAAGCCGATTTCCCGAGAGACATCCCGGTCTTCGACCCATTTTAAAAGTTTCTCTTTCAAACGTTCGCCGTCGTCATCCAGCGGCAGCGGCCTTTGTTCCGCCGGGTCGGTTTTTAAATCAAAATATTTTATTTCCGTGTCCTCGCCCTTGATTTTCGCTATGACTTTTTTATCCCGTTCTACCAACGCGGCGAGCATATTTGTGGCTCGGTTTAGCGTGAGGTAAACCGCCCGGTCCGCAGGCGGGTTTCCCGTAAGTAAATCTTGCCGTCCCTCCATCGTCGGCGGCACCGGCAGGGCGAGGTAATTTAAAACCGAGGGCGCGACGTCGACCAAGCTTACGGGCGCGGGTACTACGCCCACCCGCGGGCGGTGACCGCGGACGCCGGGTAACGCGACGATAAGCGGGACCCTGCATACTTCGTCGTATAGCGTGCGGCTGTGCTCCTTGCCGCCGTGCTCGAAAAATTCCTCGCCGTGGTCCGCCGAAATGACTACCAGCGTATTCTTTCTGCGCTCAAGCTCGGCCAAAAGCGGCGCGACGAGCGAATCTGTGCTCCTAACTTCTTTTTCGTAGAGCGCTTTCGCTAGAGAGGAATTTGCTTCCGTTAAATATTTCCTGTCGACGCCGTAATGGGTTTTATTTAGCAAATAGGGCGCTTCCTCTTTCAAAACCCGGCGAAGGGGTTGGTACGGGAAGTGCGGGTCGAGGATATGGACCCAGATGAACTTGGGCCGTTTAGTAGGGCGGCGGAGGATTTTTAAAGTTTTATCGACCAGGCGCCGCGTCGTTTTGCCCGGCACCTCTGGTGAACATCTGCGCCCCCGCAGGGCGAAGTACAAGGCGGTGTCGTAAAAGCGGACCGGCGTTAAGGTGGGGCGGAAGTCTATGTAGTCGAAATGGGCGAAACCGCGGAAGATGAGCCGGACCGTATCGAGGTGGGGATTGCTCAGAATGGCGTAAGTGTCGTAGCCGTTGTCCCGCATTACTTCGGCCCAAGTCTGCGGAACGACGTCCCATGATCGGCGGCTTGGGCCGCCGCTTCGCAAACCCTCCACGTTGGCGACGTTGTAAGATCCCGTAAGGGCCGCGGCGAAAGACGGCAGCGTCCACGACGAAGCGGCGCGTGCGTTAGTAAAGACCAGGCCGTCCCTTCGCGCGAAATCGTATAGCGTCGGCGTGAGCTTTTCGTTGAACGCGTCGGCCCGCCAGGCGTCGAGCGTTATTACGACGACGTCGGGGAGGTCGGGGTACGCCGGCCGGGCCCGAGCTTTGTGCCAAAGGTAAAAGGAAGACGACAGCGCGCCTGCCGCGGCGGCGATAAGCAAGATATAGGACGCAAATAAAAAGGCGCCGCGCACCGCTTTGTATTTCGCGTAAAATCGGCTAAAAGCCGTCGCCACGGCGGCCGTGATCAACGCCGGTATTAAAACGCTTGCGGCGACGTACGCCACCTTGTTCCAGGTCGGCAAGTAGGTTTTCTCGTAGAGGAGGTAAAGGAAGAGGAAAAAGAGGTTGGCCCAAAGGGCGACGGTGGCCGTGGCTATCAAGGCCCGTCCGCGGATGGAGGGCGGCGTAGCGGGACGCCTTCTTCCGCGTTGCCACAAGCTAAACGCCAACGCGAATAGTAACGCGAGGGCGACGGCGACGAGGCCGTAAAAAAAGAAGCGGCCGGTTAAGGCCGATAGGAAGTTCCTGCTAAAATAAATACCCGATGTAAAAGTGTGCCGGATTAGCAGCGTCTCGGCTAAGCTCCAATAGAAACCCACCGCCGCGGCGCCGACGAGCCATAGGACGAACCGTCCGGCTTTCGAAAGGACGTTTCGTATTCCGTCCGCACCGATCACTAGGGCGCCCCGTCTTGGACCGAAGCAAGTATATCTTCCGGCGTCAACACCTTCAATAATTCGACTACGATACTCCTGACGTCGCGTCGGTGAGCTATTATGTCTACGAAACCGTGCTCGAGTTGGAATTCGGCGCGCTGGAAACCGGGCGGCAGTTCCTGTCGGATGGTTTCCATAATCACTCGCGGTCCCGCGAAGCCCATCAGCGCGTTGGGTTCGGAGATGATCACGTCGCCCACCGAGGCGTAGGACGCCATCACGCCCGCCGTCGTGGGGTCGGAAATAACGACGACGTAGGGGAGGCCGGCGTCGGCCAGCTCGGCCGCGGCGGCGTTGGTCTTGCCGAGCTGCATGAGCGAGACGACGCCTTCTTGCATGCGGGCGCCACCCGAAGTAGGAGCTATCACGACGGGCCGCCGGCGGGCAACGCCGCGCTTGAAAGTACGGGCCACCTTCTCGCCTACCACGCTGCCCATCGAGCCGCCTATAAAGCCGAAGTCCATCGCGGCGACGGAGATGGGAAGGCCCTCCAGCGTCGCGAGGCCGCTCACGACCGCGTCCTTAACGCCCGTCCTTTTCTTAGCTTCGGCGAGCCTTTGGAGATAAGGCTTTTTATCGGTGAATGATAGAACGTCCACCGCGGTCAGGTCCGCGTCGCACTCTTGGAAAGAACCTTCGTCGGTTAAGAGGTCGATGCGTTTATAGGCGCCCAGCGGGAAGTGGTAATCGCACTTCGGGCATACCATAAGGTTGCGCTCGAGTTCGGCGGCGAAGAGCGGCTCGCGGCAACTCTTGCACTTAATCCAGATGCCGGACGGTACTTTATGCTTGGCTTGGTTTTCTTCTCGGTTATTTTTGTTTTCTTCTGTCATTATCTTTTAATTAAAAAACCGGATTCAAGGCCGGTGCGAGTACGATTGGAGCAAATATTATAACATAGAAGCCTTTTCGTTTATGCGAACGTTTTTACATTAAGTAGTTTGGGGACTCCTTATTAAAAGCGCGTCGGGCTAAACCGGCGCGGGTACGTTTATGGGACTTAAGCTTCAACGGGTATAAATCGCCGGAGCGGAAAATTCCGATTACCCCGTCTAAAATATAGATTTTACCGGAGGCACTTTGCCGGAAGCGGCTATTCGATATCAAAAAAGGTTTTTATTTTCTTCAAAACGTTCTCGCGGGAATATTCTTTTTCCGCCGTCGCGGCCGCGTCTGCGTCGCCCGCTTCGGCGAATTCCCGTTCGATGTCCGCTAGCCGTTTTTCTATGGCTCTTGATAGTTTATTGGCTATTTTGGGGTGGGCGGCGATTATCTCCCGAAATCCGTCTTTACCGACTACCACCACGTCTACATCCTCCGTCGCCGTGATCGTAGCTCGCCGCGGCTCCCCTGTTAAAAGAGACATTTCGCCGAAGAAAAAACCCGCGCCGAATGTGCCCAAATCGACGGCGCGGCGGTCCTCGCGGCGCACGGTAACCCGGACATTCCCGGATACGACGATAAAAAACTCTGAGCCGGTATCGCCCTGGCGGACGATCCTTTCGCCGGCGGCGTAACGTCTTTCGGTGGCTCCTGCGGCGAGTTTGTTGCGTTCGGTTTTGGAGAGGGCAACCAGGAGGTCGACGTCTTCAAAATACGCCCTGACGTGGGCCCGGCGCTCTTCGGCGGCCCGGGTTTCGGCCTTCTCGTCGATTTGGCGTAACGTCACGTCGCGGATAGGGAAGGGGATGGTGATGCCGGCACGTTTAAAGTGATACCAGATATTGGTCATGATGCGGTCTTCGGTTTGCGGCACGTCGCCGAAATCCTTTAACCAGTAACGGAGGCGATATGTGATTGCGAAGTCGCCGTATTGGGTGAGGAGGACGTCCGGGTCCGGTTGTTTTAAGACCCCCTTGGCTGCGCGGGCGGCTTCCAGTAGTACTTTTTTTACCGTATTGGGCGGCACGCCGTACACTACGCCCACCTCGACGTGGCGACGTTGAAGCGGCGTGGGTACGGAATAATTGAAGATTTCGGCCTTTGCTATGTTCGTGTTCGGGATTTCGATGATGTGATTGTCGCGGGTCTTGATGCGGGTCGCGCGCCACGACGTCGAGATGACCGTTCCGGTTTTGTCGTAAGCGGTAACCCAGTCGCCGACGCGAAACGGTTTTCCGATTTGGAGGGCGATGCCGGCGAATATATTAGCCAGTACGTCTTGCATCGCCAGGCCGATGACCGCGGAGAGTACGGTGGAAGTCGCGATGAGGGCCGTAGGCTCGAGCCCCAAAAAGGTTTTCAACGCGAATAATACGGCGAGAACTAAAACCGCCAGGCGTATGATGTCGCGAACTATGCGCGGAATCTCGACGCGCTTTTTCTCTTTGACGACGCGGCGGACGAAGATATGCTCGAGCAGGCGGAATGCGAGGTATATGCCGAAGACGAATATTGCACCTCGCATTATGCGGCCCACGGTAGGTATCCACCCGTAGTCGGAGACGTGCTCGAAGGCCGCCGCCGCGAGTAATACGAGGAAAATGTTGACCGTAACCCGGAGCCCTTCTAACTTTAGGGTTCTCCTGAGTACGGCGAAGACGGCGCGGCCGCCGACGAAAACGAGCGCGGCGAGAGCGAGCGACGAGAGCACGTCACCCATTGTCGCGCCAAGAAATTCTTTAAACGTATCCGGGAGCATAATTCCTTCTTGACGTTCGAACTAAACTCGGATATACTAACACTGCTAAGGGCGATTAGCTCAGTTGGCTAGAGTACTTGCTTGACATGCAAGGGGTCGCAGGTTCAAGTCCTGCATCGCCCACAAAGCCCCCGTTCGGGGGCTTTTTATTGATTCAAAGGCCGTTGCGCCGCCGTTAGGCGCGGCCGGCCCGCCCTCGCCGTTATCACGGCCCTTCCGAACTCTCCTCGAATAATTCGTCAATTCCGGGTATGCCCGGGGTAGTTTCCTCTTCGCCCTCGGCGTCTTCCTCTTCGGACGAGGCTCCTTCTTCCGGCTCGAACTCGATGTATCCCTCCTCTTCCGGTATGACGACGTCGAGCGGGGGCTCAACGCCGCCGAAGAGCAGCGATACCGAGGCCAGGTGCGAATCGCCCAAAGGTCCCCCGATACGCAAGCCGTAGTCGAAACGGAAATCACCTAAAGCGAAGCCCAGACCCGCCCGCGGCCTTTCGTCGCCCGTGTAGTACCCGCCGCGGAGGGCGACGTATTCAACGGGCGTAATCTCTATGCCGACGCCGACGTCGTAAAACGCCTCTCGCGTAATTTCGAACGACGCCACCGGCGATACTACGTTAAAGCAGTTGTAACTCGCGCCGACCTCAAGCGTCAACGGCGGCGCGTTTTTCAACGCTTTTAACCGGAAATTGGGAGCTATGACGTTGCGGAAGACGGCACCCAACGTGAGGTCGCCGAGGGGCTTGTAAGTAGCGCCGACGTCCAGGCCGAAGCCGGAGTCGCTGTAGTCGGCGACGCCCCGGGTAACGTTTTTAAGGGCCAGGCCGAAAGCCCCTTTAGCCCCCAACGTATGAGCATAGCCCAGGTACAGCTCGACGTCGGTGTTGGCGAAGGTGCGGCCGGTGGGGCCGGCTTCGTTGGCCTCGCGTATACCGCCCGCCCGCCGGAACGCTACCGCCGCCGCGAGCGTCCCCAGGGAGCCGCCGCCGCCCGCTCCCTCTCCCATGGAGTAAAGCAGCGGCTTCGCTACGACGGCGTCGCCCAACGTTACGTCGCCCACGTCGCCGAAGGGGGCGCCGTAGGCGAAGGCGAACTCGGTACGCTCCAGGGCGGCCAGGCCGGCCGGGTTCCAATACAACGCCGCGGCATCATCCGCCAGCGCCGCGTACGCCCGGCCCAAAGCTTCCGCCCGCGCTCCCAGCCCCCAGCCGGCGGCCGCGCCGGCGTCGCCGCCCGGGTTCCTTCCGAAACCGAAGGCAATTCCCGCCGAAGCGACGGCCAAGGCCGTTATTACGGTTATTCTCGTCGGCATAATTTATACGAAAGCGAGGGCGACGCCGATGGCTGCGGCGAATAGGAACGAGATTAATACGTCGGCGGGGTATACGTCTTTATAGTGACGCTCGTCGCCCCGCAACGTTACTACCTGGTAGAGGCGGAGTAGGTCCGGAACCGGCGCGACGAAGAAGAAAGCCGGCGTGAGTTTGAAACCCAATATTATCGCGGTGACGACTATGGCCCGGGATAAGACGCCGGTAGTTTTTTCGTAAAGCAATATGGGGCGAGTTTGGTAGTCTTTTTGGAACGTCAACTTTACGAAAAAGACGAGAATGGTCCCGGCGAACGTCGCCGCAAGGTAACCTATTACGTATAACGCGAAAGGCACGTTAAAGTAGTACTTCGCGACGACTTCGGGCAGCGGTACCGGTTGCAGGTTCCGGCAAAGAAGCGCCACGCCCGCGATCAACGCGACGTGCGCCGCCTGGTCGGCGAGCCACATAAAGACGTTGGTTTTGCTTACGGTGTCGATGAAATAGTGGAGGACAATCGTGGCGCCGAACGCGACCCAAATTTGCCAGTGAACGAGGAAAGGGTATATTAGGAAAAGGCCTGCCAGGGCGTGAATAGCGACGTGCAGTAACCCCCCGAACTTGTATCTATAGCGGATCTGGAAGACTAAGTTCGATTGTAGCGGATAGTCCGCGATTAAAAACGCGGCTATCAACCACAGTAGGATGTATTTAAATTCGCCCAACGCTCACGAGGGGTTAAAAGCCTTATAGGCCGAACTCTTCTTTCATCTCCAAGTAATTCATAAAACGTTCCAGGCTGTCGGCCGACTTGACCATCATAACGTTGTTCTCGAATCTGACGATTCCGGCTCGACGTAACGTCTCCAGCACTTCCTCGGCTTTTTCAAACGGCAAGCCCGTCATGCTGACTAGTTCTTCGAGCGTCTCTTTGCGATCCATCACGACGCCCTGTTCGGAAGGGGTCCCCCGCTTGGACATTAACAGCAGAAGCGTGCCCGTCACGCGGGAATGGTTGTCGCGCATGAGGAGGGTTTTTATCTGTCGGTCGGCGGCGCGCAGGCGTTCGCTCATTTTTTTCAGGATCGACATTATTATTTTCGGGTTGGTCTTTATCTGCGACTCGAATATGTCCTTGGAGAGTACCAGAATTTTGGATTCGGCCGCCGTCGTGGCGCTGGCGGAACGAGGTTCCTTATCGATAATCGCCATCTCGCCGAAGAAATCGCCCGCTTTGAGGACGGCCAACGTGGTCTCGCGGTCGCGAATTCGTTTGTGGATCCTGACTTCGCCCGTTTGGATTATGAACATCATTTCGCCCACGTCGCCTTCCCGGACGACTACCTCGCCCGGTTGGTAAACCCGCCCGTACCTTTTGAAAACTTCTCCGCTAACATTGAGCATAAGGTCGTACCTCTCGTTTGATTTTAATTTCCGGCGATTATAGTATTTCAGCGGCTTTTTGTAAAGGCCAAACAAATGGCCGGGGTGGCCAGCGCCGGAGGGAGGTGGCGAGCGAAGAAATAAGCCGCAATTTCCGCTTGACGGCGGGACCCTTTTTTGCTACGTTAGCTCCGGCGTTCGGCGGGTAAAGAACGCCATATTGAACATATTAGCCGGGTGAAGGCTTTAAAAGGAGGAATGCCGAAAAATGGCATACAAGATAACCGAAGACTGCATCGCGTGCGGCGCGTGCATCCCGGAGTGTCCGGAAGAGGCTATCACGGAAGAGGACCCCATCTACATCATCGACCCCGAAAAATGCGACGATTGTGGTTCGTGCGCGGACGTCTGCCCGGTTGACTGCTGCATTCCGGAAGAAAAGGGTTAGGAATTCACTCTTGGGCGTTATCATCGCCCGGTAATAGATGGCGCCGTCCGCTCCCGGGCGGCGCGTTCTTTTATGGCCGGTTCGCCAACGGATAAAAAGTTCGTCAAAGACAAGGATACCAGTTATCTGGGTGATCCTTGGCGCGATGCCGGCGCGTTGGCCGGCTTCGAACCCGCCATCGAACAAGGGCCGGGCCTTTTCTTGGCCGCGGTAGGCATCCTTATTACGGGTGCCGCGGCCCTGTTCGTTCTATTTTGGTATTCTATCGCGCCGCGGCTCGAGGCGTTTTCGCCGTCACTGCCGGTTGCGGTCTTATTGGCCGGCGGCGTCTTAGTTTCGTATATATTTTTAGAATATCTGGGGATAATCGCGACTACGTACACCGGGAGAGCGTTACTCCTGCCGCTCGGGCGTTCGACCCGGGTAATCATAAAACTGGTTGCGCCGGCCCGTAGGTTAGCGAAGCTTTTGGGCTCGAGCGCCGATCGGATGGCGCATTCCGCGGTCCGGGTATCTAACGCGGTTACGCACGCTGCGGCGAGAGGGTTTAAAAAGCCCGGCCCGGTTCTCGTTCTGCTGCCGCGTTGCATACAGCGGCCTGAGTGCAGCCAGCCGCTAGTCGAGAACGTGGACAGCTGCCGCCGTTGCGGCGAGTGTCCCGTCGCGGGGATCTTGTCCCTCCGCGAGGAATACGACGACGTCGTGATGGCGGTACTTACGGGCGGCAGCGTCGTTCCGTCGGTGGTAAGGCATTTCGACCCGCGCGCCGTAATTGGCGTCGCGTGCGAGCGGGAGTTGATTACCGGGATATATGTAGTCAACGATAGGCCGGTGCTCGGCGTCGCTAACCAACGGCCGGAGGGGCCGTGCCGCCTTACGGTTCTGGACGTGGCCGAGCTCCGCGCGGCAGTAGAAACGTTCGCAACCGGCGCGGCGGACGTTGAAAAGCTTGATCGGGAATAAATACGGAGGACGCGGCCTCGTCGCGGGTCGGTATTCCTGCTTCTTGGCTAACGTAAGTAGCCCCGCGCCGGCTAATTAAACGGGTTGCGTTTCGTTATTTAAACTTATTAACGTTAACGGTAAAGATCAAGTACTTCCACATTGCTTCTAGGGAGAAGTCGTATGCGTACGAGGTTTACGTTAGGTATTATCGCGGCGGCGGCCGGTTCCGCTATCGCGTTATTTAATCCGGCAAGGGATTCGGTGGACGACCCACGCTTTTTCGTGCCGCACCTATACGACGGCGCGAAGGGCACGAGCGCGGCGGCGCCGGTTCCGCACGACTACGACGTAAGGGAGTACGTAATCGACGTAAAGCTCCACGACGTCGAAAAGAATATTTCGGGGAATTGCATAATAACCGCCTCGAGCTCGAAGAACGACCTCCGCAAGGTCCAGTTTAATTTCTCAAACGATATGAACGTCTCGGCCGTAAAACAGGACGGTAAAAACTGCACCTTCAAGCACGCGAACGACGTGTTGGAGATAACGCTACTAGCGCCGAAACAGCAAGGCGAAAAGTTCACCGTAACGGTATTCTATAGCGGCAAACCGCAGGACGGCCTTTATTTTACGAGTAAGGGCGTCTACGTCTGCTCGGCCATGGAGGAGGCGCAGCATTGGTTCCCATGTTACGACCTGCCGAACGATAAGGCCGACCGCGTGGAGTTGAAAGTCACGTGTCGCGACGATTGGTACGTCGCGGCCAACGGCGTTCTAAAGAGCGAGAAGAGCAACCCCGGCGGGACAAAGACTTTTACGTGGGTTACGACGAACCGCATCGCAACGTACCTTGTAAGCATTTCCGGCGCGTACAAATATTCCCGCTTCGGCACCAGCTGGGGCGGCATCCCGATCAAGTATTACGTCTTCCCGGAACACCGCGCCGGCGCCGAAATTTGTTTCGAATATGTGCCGCGGATGATGAACTTCTTCTCCAACAGGTTTTGGCGGTATCCGTTCGACGACGAAAGGTACGGCGTGGCCGAGGCCGAGATGGGGTACTTCGGCGCCATGGAGAATCAAACCTGCATAACGCTGAACTCCCAGTTTGTCCGGCCCGACCATAGTTCGGACCATATCCTGGCCCACGAGCTGAGCCACATGTGGTGGGGCGATTGCGTATCGCCCGGCACCTGGAAGGACCTGTGGTTGAACGAAGGTTTCGGCACGTACTGCGACGCGTTATGGGAGGAGCACGACAAAGGTAAACAGGCTTTCCGTGCTCGGATGCAACTTTTTGCGAACACCTACTTCGCCGAGGACGCGGGGCATCGTTTTCCTATCTACGACCCGGCGTCGCCTTGGAGCGCGACCGTATATCAGAAGGGTGCGTGGGTACTTCACATGCTGCGCCACGTCCTGGGCGACGAGAAGTTCTTCCGCGCGTGGAATAAGTACGGCCGCGCCCACGAGTACAGCCACGCTTTCACGTACGAGCTCCAGCGCGCAATGGAAGCCGAATACGGCAAGAGCCTCCAGGAATTTTTCGACGATTGGGTCTATAGAGCCGGTTACCCGGTATACGAGTACGACTGGACGACCGCCGGCAACTCGGTTACGGTTAATATTTGCCAGGTCCAGAAGCAGAGTCGCCTAACGCCGCTGTTCGATATGCCGATAGACCTCACCATCACGACGCGGGGCGACGGCACTCGCGTTGAGACCGTCTTCGTCAAGGACCGTCATCACCGCTTCAAGTTCGCGTACGGCAGCCCGGTGACGAACGTCGAGTTCGACAAATACGGCTGGGTATTGTGCAAGAAGAGTAACGTCGTCGACGTCCCGGTGGCGTCGTTCGAAGCGCAGCCGGTCCGCGGCGCCGTTAAACTAACGTGGAAGACAAACCCGAGTGCGCGCGCCGCGGCGTTTAATATTTACCGGGCGCCGACGGCCGGCGGCGACGGAGGCCGCACCAAGCTGAACGCCGAGCTTATAACCGGCCGCTCACCCTACGCGTATCTGGACCGCGACGTCGAGGCCGAGGAGAGGTACCGTTATTGGCTCGAGGCTACGAAATTGAGCGGGGGCAGTGAGACCTTCGGGCCGGTGGAATGCGAGGCCGGCACCGGGGCGCGCGTTTTCGCCCTTGCTCAAAATTACCCCAACCCCGTCCGGGACGTAACGACGGTAAGGTTCTCGCTGCCGGCGCCGGCCGAGGTTACGCTTACTGTTTACGACCTGGCCGGTAGAAAGGTGCGGACGAGCCGCATAACCGCTTGTTCCGAAGGGGAGAATGAAGCGGCGGTCGACGTATCGGGCCTCGCGCCGGGCGTTTATACGTACCGCCTCGAGGCGGGCAACGCGGTGGCGGCGCGGAAGATGGTCGTAGTCAAATAACCTAGCTTCTGTTATTATATAAGAAAAGCCCCGGCCTAACCGAGCGCCGGGTTTTTTCAACTTTGGGAACTGGGTGATGTAGATGGGTTTAATCTATCTCGACCACGCGGCGACGACGCGGCCCGACCCGCGCGTCGTAGAGGCTATGCAGCCCTATTTCAGGGAGTACTTCGGCAACCCCCTCTCGACGCATCCCTTCGGCGAGAAACCGCGGGAGGCGCTCGAGCGAGCCCGAGGACAACTCGCCTCGCTGCTCGGTTGCGAGAGCCGCGAGCTTATATTCACGTCGTCGGGAAGCGAGGCGAACAACCTCGCCGTCAAGGGGGTCGCGCTAGCTCGCGAGAATAAGGGCAAGCACGTCGTCATCTCCGCGATCGAGCACGAGTCGGTGACGAACGCGGCGCAGAGCATGGCCAAGCTCGGTTGGGAGGTCACGACGGTACCGGTCGATTGCTACGGCATCGTCGCCCCCGACGACCTTAGGGCTGCGCTGCGCGCCGACACGACGCTCGTATGCGTCAACCTCGCCAACCTTGAGATAGGGACTATAGAGCCCATAGCCGAATTAGTGAAGGTAGTAAAGGAGAACTCGGGCGCGGCGTTCCACGCCGACGCGATGCAGGCGGTAGGGCATATGCCGGTAGACGTCGTTGAACTGGGCGTCGATTTGCTATCGGTATCAGGTCACCGCTTCTACGGCCCCAAGGGCTCGGGCGCGTTATACTTTAAAAAGGGCGTGAGGGTTAAACCGCAAATCGATGGCGGCGTTCAAGAGGGCGGCCGCCGCGCGGGAACCGAGGATGTCCCCGCCGCCGTCGGCCTGGGCGAAGCGGCCCGTATTGCCGAAGAAGAAATGGAGGAACGCTCGGCGTACGTACGGGCCCTCCGCGACCGGCTGCACGACGGCTTGTTCGAACGCATACCTCACCTGTACTTGAACGGCCATCCGGAACGGCGTCTGCCGACGCACGAGTCCGTGTGCGTGGAGTACGTCGAGGGCGAGGCGATGATACTCTTCCTCGTTCGGGAGGGGATATGTACGTCGAGCGGTTCGACCTGTTCGTCGCGTGCGCTCAAGGCATCGCACGTACTGTTGGCCTGCGGCCTTGACCCGGCCGTAGCGCAAGGTTCTCTCCAGTTTACGCTGGGGCGGGAAAACACCTCCGAGGAAATAGAAAGAGTTCTCGACGTGCTACCGGAGGTGGCGAAACGTCTTCGCGCGATGTCGCCGATTTACCCGGGCGATGACAAAGCTTAACGTAAGGTCGGCTCAGGCCCCCAGCACAGTGGCGTTTGCTATCATTTTATTTATTCGGCATGTTGGCTAAGCTAACCACAGGAGCCGGGAAAAATAAAATTTTCCTTGTTTAGGACGTTTTTTCGCTTGACAAACGTCGCAGAATATATAAAATTAGGCTTCTAAGGGGAAAACCGCGTGACCCGATCCACTCGCATCCGTGAGAGCGTACGTCGGCTTCGCAAGAAGCACGTATCGTTAGTATTTGCCCCCAGCGGTACGGGGGTAAGTCGTGCATTTCGCGTTTCTATCTTTAGGTGTTACGTCATTGCCGCCGCGTTGTGCTTCTTCGCGGCGGGTCTTCTCGTTATAAGTCTCCAGTACGCTTCCCGCAAGGAACTTGCGAATCGCTTAGACCAACTGAAGAGCCGAGCGGGCGCGCGCGATACGCGTTTCGACGAAATCGCCCGCGAGAGAAGTCGTCTTCAAAGAGAGTTGTTGTCGCTCGCCGGTTTCGACGATTCGTTGCGGGTGATACACGACCTCGAAACTATACCGGCCGACATCAGGGAAGCCGGCGTGGGCGGCCCTCTTACGAACATTACCCAAATGATAAAGTTCGGCCGCGACAAGAACATCGACGACCTCGAGCTGGCGCTCCGACAAGCTCAACTTCAAAGCGATTCCTTTGGAGAAATTATTACCGCGCAAACCCGTACCCGCCATATCTTCGATCACACGCCGGCCATAAAACCCTGTGGCGGCCACGTTTGTTCGGGTTTCTTTTGGCGGCGCAATCCGATCTTCGGCGGCGTCCAATTCCATAAGGGCGTCGACATCGCGGCCACGACCAATATGCCGATAGTAGCGCCCGCCGACGGGGTTGTGACCTTCGCCGGGATGAAGGGCGGTTACGGTTATTCCGTATTTATAAGGCACGGCTACGGCTTCGAAACGCGCTACGGCCACTGTTCGATTTTAACCGTCGGTGAAGGCCAACCGGTGAGCCGGGGCGACATCATCGCGTACGTCGGCGCTACGGGGTGGGCCACCGGTCCCCACCTCCACTACGAAGTCCTCGTTAGCGGGACGCATGTTAACCCGGCGCAGTACATCCTTCCCGATTATTTAATCGATTGATTTCAGGTAAAAGTAAAAGGCGGCCCGCCGGGCCGCCTTTTTAATTATGGTGGGTTAGCTCACCGCACTTTTTGAATTATTACCGGTTCGTTCTCCCAATCGTCTACGTTCAAACAGAACTCGCGAAACGCGGCGTAATCGTCGGGTCGGATGCGTTGCGCGTATAGTTCGAACTCCTGTTTAATGGAAACGCGGTTTCCCTCGGTGCGGACGTTGATGGCCAGGGTTCCGAAGGGCGAACGGAATTCTTTAGCCAAGGGCAGGGCGGCGAACGCGTACCCTTCAGGGATAATATAAGTTAACTCCGCAACGGCCTTCTCGTTTTCGCGGAGTATTAAAGGCCAACGGCGCGACGCTTTTTTTCCGTAACGGGCGAGCAAGTTCGATTTATGGACGACGGCGTCGAGGTGGACGCGCACGCCGGCCGGGTCGTACAGCCGTTTAACCACGGCGTCGTATTCCGTGCGTACCGGTTGCGAGAGGTTGGATATGTCGGAGAACTTCTCGTTGAAGACCTTGGTGCCCGGATACAGGCCGTTCCAATATTCCTCGATTACGGCTTTTCGCTTCGCCTCCACTTGAAAACGTTCTCGCTGGTAGGGCGCGTCGGCGGCGCCGTACTCCACGACGCGGTGGACGTGAGCGTCCCCGCCCGGTTGGAGGACGAAGGTGGTTCGGGTTTTTATGCGGTTCTCTTCGAGAGATAATACAAGCGTACGGAGGAACGTCGCCCGGTCGGCGAAGACAACCAGGGCGTCAATGCCTTGGTCGCCGGCGGGCAGCTCGCGGTACGAGTGGTATTCGGCCGTGCCGTCGAGGAAGAACGTGCGGCCGTCGGGGAGCTTAACGTACGAAATCATATGATTGAAAAGGCCCAGGATGGGTAGCTCGTAGTCCAACTCGCCCAAACCCGCGGTTCTTATCAGCGCCGGATGCGCCTCGAAATCCATAAGGCGGTAGAGGGTGTTCATGAGCGTCGCCTTGTCTTTGCAATCGCCGTAATGGGATTCGAGACACTGTTTAGGGGTGTGAGGGCGGTAACCGCCGATGCCGAACTCCAGGCCCACGTATCGGATTCGCGTAACGACGAAGTCGTATACGCGTTGGAGTTTCGTCAAGTCGTCCGGGGCATCCGCGGCGAGTTCGGCGGCTAGAACCTCGATTTCAGGGGAGGGTCGGAATACGTCTTTAATCAAACCGTTGTACCAACGCCCAACGTCGTCCCAGCTGGCGAAAGTCGATACCTGAACGCTCGGCAGGATTTCCGCCAACGGCGGCATATACGGTTCTTCATCGATCGCCGGTAAGTCTTCCATCCGGTAGATGTACGTGGTTTTTGCGTCGCGCAGTATCGTTTCGGCCGGCGGAGCGCCTCGCAGACGCTTAAGATAGTGGTCCTTGCCTTTAGGGAAGGTGACGGCGTAGCGCGCGATAATAGTAGAGTTCTTGTCGCCGAAGTAATAGGAGTCGCCGAAATAGCCGGCGAAGAGGTTTTCGCCCGTTTGGCTTATTTTATATTCGACATCCAGGGTGTCGCCGGGCGACAAGCTGGGCATCGTTATGACTTTGTTTACGTAGCTATAATAGAGCCGGCTCCAAACGTCGAAGACGTTGTATTCTTTGATCTGGCTCGCGGTAATCTCGGTCCCGTCGGCTTTTAACACCGCGGTGCGCTTTAGCTCCACGTTCTCCAAGCCAGGGGAGTAACTGACGTTTATGTTTCGGAACTTCTCCGCGCCCTCGGCCGTCAGGATTTTTACGACGTAGTGTACGGTTCGCGTGCTCGTACCGTTTTCGAATACCTCGACGTGACGGTCGTCGAGCAGCCACACCGCGGAATCGTGCGGAAAAGCGTCGTCGCCGGGGTAGGCGACGAGCAGCTCGTTCGCGTCCAGCCGCGGGACCGCTCGTCGTTCCGAGGACGGCTCGAGGTAGTTGAGATAATTTTCTAAAGTGGGGTAGTTGCGTTTGAAAGTTATCGCTTTTCTATACGCGTCGCGAGCCGGTGCTTCCCGGCCCAATTTCTCCAAAGACGTTCCTCGGTAGCGCCAGAGTTCGTAGTCTTCCGGCCGGAACTCGAGCGCGGTTTTAACTTCGGCCAGGGCTTCGGCGTGGAGGTCGTAATGGTCAAGCGCTGCGATCAATTTTTTGCGCGCGCCAACGTCGTAAGGATCCGCTTTTAAGACGCGACGCATTACCGTCGCTGCCTCGTCGAAATTGTCCTTTTCCAAAAGTAGTTTAAATAGTTCGTTCCGCGCACTCGTCGAATAAACGTCGACTTCGTAAATCGTGCGCCAAAGTTCCGTCGCCCGCCCCAAGTCGCCGTAGTTCGTTTCGAACAAAGCTTCGACCATCTTGCTGAACGGGTAATTCGGTAGCCGATCGCTGAGCTCGCCGGCTACGCGCGCGGCGTCGTAGGCGTAACCCGATTCCCAATATAATTTGGCGCGGTATTGCTCGGCCTCGACGAACGTCGGATTGCGGTTTAAGACGTCGTCGACGACGTCCAGGGCGGCTTCCGGGCGATCGAGCGCGTAAAAATATTTCGCCAGCTCAAGGCGCGCTTGGTTATGTTGAGGCGCCAGCTTAAGGGCTCGAGCCAGGCTGGCACGTATCCGCGATTCCTCTTCTTCGGTAATGCCGACGTAATAGTAGAAGTCCGCGGCCTCCGGCATCGCCGATTGCGCGGCGAGCATTAACTTAGTCGGGACCTCTTCTTTCTCGTCGGTATCGGCCCGGGCGTAGTGCTCGAGCGCCGCGTAGTAATAATCGAACGCGTCGACGTTGCCTCGCATAATGCGGCGGTCGAAGTATTTGAGTTCGTCGTAGGGCGGGGGCGGAAGGCCGGCGGCGCGGGAAGCGGCGGCGAGGGCTGCCGTACCGGCGTCGAAGGTAACGTCGGTTAGCGGTTCACCGTCGTTTCCCAGGAACCGGGCGCCGAAACCCCAGCGTTCGTCGTCGCCGCAGACTTTTACCAGTAGGAGATTGTAGCCCGGCAATAAGGGCGCTGGCGCGACGTACTGGTCAAAGTAACCTTCGTGGTAAGCGTCTCGCGCGAAAATCTCGACGCCGTTGAGCCAAGCCTTAACCGCGCCGGCCGCGGCCGTAGCGACGAAAGCGTCCCTTTGGGCCGGCGACTTGACCGCGACCGCGGCGTACGCGACGCATTTATCGGCGGGCGCGAAGACCGTCGTGAAATCTAAGAAGCCGGTAGGTAATGGCGTGGGAAGGCGCCGCCAACTCACGGCCCGGGCTTTCCCGTCGTACGTCGCGGCGAGCGAAAATTCGTTCTCCGGGGGATAAACTTTGTCGAACCCTTCTTTACCTTCGTTATCGAAGGGCCCGATGATTTGCCAGTCCCGCACGAAATTGAGGGACGATAGCAACGTCTCGGCCTCGCCCGGGTCGGTGGCGCGGTGAGCCCGGTCGAAGAGGAAAAGGGTGGCTTTGGCTTTTATCGCGGGCGGCACGTCGTCCCGATTTAGGAGCGAGGCGAGAGATTCCAGAAAGTAGTCCCGGCCGTCGGTGTCCTCTGCCAAAACGTAGCACCGATGCAGGTATATATACGCCGTCGGGTGGTCCGGCGCCGCGGCGACGAAGTCGAGGTACGCCCGGAGAGCGCCGGAATAATCTCCCGATATCTCGAGCGACCGGCCGTAACCTTCGAGGGCGCGGGGCAGAGACGGCTCGAGAGCCAAGGCGCGCTCGAAGTACTCGCGGCCTTTTTCGTAATCGTTTTCGACGAATAGAGCTAGCCAACCGGCGTCAACCCACGCCTTGGCCGACGCCCCCGGCCCGGGCGTACCGGCTCGTTTCGCGCGTTCGATAGCAACGGCCGGGCTTTCGTACGTTGAAGTTGCCCCGGCGTTGACGGCTAAAGCCGCCCATGCGAAGGCGCATACGACGAGAGCCGATTTGAGGAGTTTCATCTTCTCAATCCGCGGTCAAGAAAAACCCCGCCCCTCGGGGCAGGGCAACGGCGGGAGCCCCGCCATAAGCCGTTATTAAAGCCGTTAGCGAGTTTCGGCGAAAGTCGCTTTAATAGCTCCTATCGGCCTTTCTACAACGGTGCTCGCAACTACTAATGCGGCGAGGACCGCTAACATCACGATCAATATCACTGCGGCTATCTTCTTATTCATGCGTTACCTCCGAGAGAACCTCGGTATTAGTGTCCATAAAGGTTCAGCGGTTACAATTTTATCCTATTTTAACCCTTTGCGCAAGTCTTTTCGCTTTTGTACGGCCTCCCGTAAGTACGCTTCGAGTATTTCGCAATGCCGGCGCCACCCGAATTCCTGTTTGACGGTTTCCTCGGCGTAGCGCCCCATTTCTTGGGCGTTTTCGGCCCGGGCGAGGCCGGCTAGGCGATCCCCGAACGCGCCGGCATCCCCGGCCGGAACGAGGTATCCCGAACGCCCTTCCTCCACCATTTCGTCGAGTACCGGGTATTGGCTGGCGACTACCGGTAGGCCGCTGGCCAAACACTCGAGAACTTTGGTCGGCGCCCAGAAGAAGCCGAAATCGCGTAGCGGGGGATAGTAGGCGTCGTTGAAGGGAGCGACCGCGGCGTCGGCCGCGGCCATTACGTACGGTAGTTCACGGTGCCGGCGCCACCCTAAGAACCGGGCCGCACGCCCGACGCCGAGTTTTTTGATTTCGTCTTCGACTCGGGGCCGTTCGTCGCCGTCTCCCACTATCCAGAAAAAGGCCTCCGGCGCCGCCTCGACGGTTCGAGCGATTATGGCCGGAAGGTCGCGCGCTCCCTGCCACGGCCGGAAAGACCCCACGAATAAAACGACGAACCGCCCCACGCCGCCGGCTTTTTCGCGAAAAGATATCGCGCGCGGCGAGGCGGCCAGCGCGGATGAAAACTGTTCTTCGTTGACGCCCCAGATTATCTTTCGCGCTCTGGCCCGGGCGATAGGCCGGACGATATTGACGTTCGGCGCGCAGGCGCCGTCGGCTCGAGCGAACTGCCGGTCCACCCACCATTCCAGGATTTTGGCGCGGTAGGTCCCGGCGAGCCGCCACCGGTACGTTACCTCTTCAACGTGGGGGCCGTTTACTTCGACGTAGTAGGGGAGCTTCTTCGTCGCGGCCAAGAGGTAGCCGAGGCCGTTGAGCGTCAAGTACCTTTCCATGACGACGTCGTAGCGGCCCGGCAACAACCGGGCGAGGACGAGCGCGGCCGTTAAGTTGCACTTCACGCCCGCGAGCCGCGAACGTCGCCTGAATATCGATACGCCGTCACGCTTCTCTTGCGCGGGTAACCCGGCAGCCGCGGCGGACACCAGCGTGACGTGGTGGCCGCGTCGCGCTAAGCCGCGAGCCACTTCCCAAGTGTGGACCGCGCCGGCGTGGGACGCCGGGACGTCTTCGTTCGAAAAATATATTATCCTCAATTTAACCTATATATTTCGACCGTCGGGCCGGGACGGTCGGCGCCGCGGAAGCGTTTTACGGAGTAGCCGTTGCCGCGTAGGAACCGCGAATATTCATCGGCCCAAGGCGCCAACGTTATCCCGTACGGCTTGGCCTGTTCGGCGTAGAAGTCGCGGTCGTCCGGCAGCGTCCGTAACGCGTAGGCCGGCCGGGGCGCGTTTGTAAAGTCCCCCAATTCGGCGACGAGGTACGTATCAAATGTCTTTAGGCCGAAGGGGTAGTTGGGATTTTTTAATAGGTACGCGTACCGACCCGGTGAACCGCCGCCGGTTACGCGGTAATATTTTAAGAGTCTTTCGAGAGCGGGTTTGGAAGGCCGAAGCGGCGGCCCGTCCACGTCCGGCGTTAGCGTTTCAACGATCACCGCCGTTTCCGGTGGAATCTCCGCGGCGACCCATTTGGCCGCGGCGGTACGCGTATCTTCCCGCCAGGCCCAGACTACGTGGCTTACGTCTACGGCTAACGCGGCTCCGAATAGGACCGCGAGGGTTGCGGTTGCTATCTTTATATAGATTAGCTTTTTTAAATTCGCGGCGCCGGCGGCTGCTGCGGCCGCGGCTACAGCTAACGGCGGTATGAGCGGCAGGAGGTGTTTGGGCGGCAGCGGCCTTATTAACGTTGCAACTAAGAAAGGCGCCGCCGCGAGCGCCGCGACGAGGGCGAAGCGGTCGCGCCGGCGAATCAGCGATATGACGCCCGCGACGGCTATTGCGACCAGCGGCCAACCTAACGTTAAGGGAAACGTCGTGCCGAAGACGTACGCGGGCGATGGCAGCCACCGGACCATTCCCGGCCGGCGCGCCATTAGCGTAACATCTGATATAAAAGTAGGCGCGTCCAAAACCACGAACGGGCACGCGAGTAAGAAAGCCGCTACGGCGGCCGCCGTAGCGGCGACGAACGTTTTCGCTTTACCCGGCTCGTTGCTGGCGGTTAGAAAGGGGCAGGAAATCAACGCCGGTACGTAAAACAACATGTGGTATTTAGCGGCTACTGCCAGCCCGAGCATAAACCCGGATATCACATAGTACCGCAACTTCGGTTCGCGAGCGAACCGTACGCCGTAGGCCAGCGACGCCGCGCCGAGCGCGACGGCGGCCATATCGGGAAGGGCAATAGCGCTTGCCTTTACGGCCGCGGGCGCCAACGCGACGAAAACCGCCGCGACAAAACCGCCGCCCGTGCCAAAGGATTCCCGCGCCCAACGCCACGTCATGAAGATGGCAAGTACGCCGAAGGCCGAAGAGAGGGCGCGGCCGATGAAGTAGAAGAGGCTAGGCTCGCGCCAATATAATTCGGCGAAAGCGGCGGCGGTGTTTACGATCCCCGTTACCTTGGCGACTAAGAAGTAACAGGCAAACGCCAGGAAGTTCAAATATATGACGAGCGTCCCGGGCCACGTAAAGAGACCCGGGTTAAGTTCGCCCGCGCCGACGCGGAGCGCCCGCTCGACGATTTGGAACTCGTCGGCTTGATAATGGTAGGGGAGTTGTGCCGCGGCCAACACAAGCCTAATTGCTAGCGCGGAGGCCGCGATCGCCCACAACGCCCCGCTACGTTTTTTCGACACGTGCGTGCTTAAGCCGGCGCAGCGTTAGGACGGTCATTCCAATTAACGCCGCGACCCAGGTAAGAAGTGATATCGCGAGGCCGGCGTAAAAAAACTTCGGCCTATATTCGAATGTTACCGTATGCCGGCCCGCCGGTACGACGACCGCCCGCGAGATTACGTTCGCGCGGTGTATTTCCGTTGTTTGGCCGTCGATTTTCGCCGTCCAACCCGGGTAAAATAATTCATCCAAGCACAAAAGCGACGACCCCTCGAGCCGACAGCGGACGACGAGCGGCGTGCGGCGCTCCAGTAGTACCGGTGTCTTCGGAGTTCCCCCCGGCTCAAATCCCGTAAGTTCCGTGGTAAGGATTACCGCGCGGTCTGGGTCAAACTCGTCGCCGAGCATCATTCCCAGCGCCGCTTCGTCGCCTTCGGCCAATCGGTATTCCGTCACCGCTCGAACTCTAGTTGCCGCGTGGACGTTCACGTACACGTAATATGGCGGCACGTACGCGACGGGCTCGATTCCGTCGCCGCGCCAGGGCGTCAGGCGCACGAAGTACTTTATGCCGTACGCGCCGAATATTTTCATATCGGGCGCCGTCGGCCTTGCGAACCGCCTACCTCCCGGTTCCGGCGCCGTAGTATATAGGTTTTCCAATTTTTCAAAAACGCGAACCGCGTAGCCGGGGCGAAGCGACGCTCGCGGAACGAGTAAGTCGTAACCCCAAATAGCGTGCGTGTTTTCATGGATAAGGCCCAGGCCCAGTTGTTTGTTGGGACCGAGTGAGAAACCGCTCGAGTAGATTCGCGCGTCCGCCGGCCTGCCGAAGGCCGCGGCGACCGGGGGAGGTTTATCAACCAGCGCGGCGGGGACTGTGGGATTTAGGCCCGCGCCGTAACGGTAGAGGTCGGCCGCAGTTATTATAATAAATATGTACGGGGCGGCCGCTGCTACGGCGCGGTTGCGGCGAGCCCCCCAGAAGACGAGCACGGCTGCGCCCAGCACCGCGAATTGAAACCACGTCGCGCGGTTTCGGAGTCGGCTGGAGCTCGCGGCTCTTCGGAAAATAATTCTACTTTTTTCGGCATAATACTCGCGCACCGCTTCCGCGTTTTTATATCGCGACGCCGCGACCTCGGCCCTGGCGGCCGCTGTTGTCTCTATGGCGTTTTTAAGTTGAGGGAGCGTAAATCTGAAGGTTAACGCGAGGGCCGCGGCCGCTAGCGCGACGCCGAGAGCGGTCATAACGTATGCCCGGCTGCGCGACCGTACGAAGTAGTCCAGGCCGTCGCCGGCGAACACGGCGAACGCGAGTGTCGCGTACAATAATAGTCGGCTCGGCGCGCGGAACAGGCCGAAAGGTGGTATGTATTTATAAAGTTTGAACAGCGGCGTGTAGGTACCGCAAGCGAACGCCGCGGCCAGTATCGCCAATACAATGAAGAACCAACGGCGCTTTTTCGCCAGGCCGACGGCGGCCAGAAGAAGGGGGAATATGCCGACGTAGAATGCCGATTCGACAAACGAACTTCGTCCCCAGTAATTGTCAATTTGGGCTCCGCCGAGCGGGGCGAAAGCGGGGTGGGGCGCGCGCCCGAACAGGTCCGGGAGTACCAGCTGCAGAAACTGAGGGGGCCAAAAGGAGTACTCGCCGGCGCGAGTATCGCCCGCCCGATCGCTCAGGCGCCACAGTTCGTACGTGGGCAATAATTGCACGGCGGCGAGGGCCAGCGGCAGGGCGCCGAAGCAGAGTACCGCGGCGACCGCGTTTTTCCGGGGTCGGGAGTAAATCGCCGCGTACGCCGCGGCGGCGACGACGGCATAGCTCGCCAGCTGGAACTGGCCGGCGAGGAGGGCGAGCGCGCCCCCTATACCGCCGGCGAGCGCGTACCTGAAGTCCCCCGTCTTCGCGAAGCGGCCGCCGAGCCAGAATAGAGCCGGCAACCACACGCCGTTGGTCACGATGGTATAGATGCCGAACCGCGCGAGGAAGAAAGCGCTTAGCGCGAAAGCCGGCGCCGCGAGGGACGCGGCGAGCCTGCTCTGACCGAGGTCGCGGCATAACAAGTACGTGAATATTAAGCCGGCGTATAAGTGAACCAGCAGGAATAAATTCGACGCGGCCGGTGCCGGCAGCAGCGCGAAGAGCAACAGGGCCAGCGGGTGGGCGAAGGCGCCTTGGCCTTCGGCGAAAAGCGGCGAGTTGAGGTGGGTGGACCAGAGCGGGAAGTATCCGCCGCGGAGGGCACGCGATAGCTCGAGCTGGGCGGGGTAGGAGAAAGTCAGCGTATCTTTCGCCGCCGGGAGGTGGGCGAGAGAAACGAGTCTCGGGAAAAATATTAAGATAAGTACGCCGAAGAAAACGAAGGGCGCGATGCGTCGAATGGTCGCTGTTTTCACCGCTGCGATTATTTAATGTAACCCAAGGCGCGCAGTTTGTCTACAGTATCCGGGTCGGTGCTGAAGGTGGGTGCCGGCGCCGGTTCCACGCTTGCCCGGATACGTTCCAGCGTCGCGAACAGCTCCGCAACGCGTTCCCGCTTCTCGTCAACCAGGTCGTCCTTTTCGTACGGGTCCTCCGCCAGGTCGTAGTATTCGGCGGCGCCGGCGCCGTGAACGATCAACTTCTCTTCCGACGTTGCGAGTGCCTCTAACCGCCCGATTGCGTATCTGCTTTTTCTACGCACCTCGGGTACGCATATACAATAGGTCGCGGGCAGGGGTGCCGCGTTCCTAAATAGCGCCCGGCCCCGCATAGAGGAGGGGACAGGCAAACCGGCGAGGTCGAGTACGGTGGGAGCGACGTCGAGGGTAGAAGCGGCCCCCGGGGCGTTGGGAAGGGGCGGCAGGTTACCGCCCAGGTCACATATAATCAGCGGAACTTCGATCTCTTCCCGATATAGCCGAAAACCATGGTATTTGGTCCCGTGCTCGCCGAATGCTTCGCCGTGGTCCGCTACGACGACGACCGTGGTCCTTTGCGCCATTCCCATGTCGTCGAGCGCGTCGAGGAAGCGGCCGATCTCCGCGTCCATAAAAGCGATTTCGCCGTCGTAGAGCGCGGCAATCCGGGCCGGTAGCTTCGGCCCGCCTTTGCCCTCGGCCCAGTTTTTATTTATCCTCTCTTGTAGCGGACGGCCGCTTAACCCGGGCGGCGAGAAGTCGGCGGGGGGAAGGTAATCGTCGTGAGGGTCGAAGTAGTGCAACCACATAAAGAAAGGCCGCTGCCGGTGGCGTTTCAACCATCTCAACGCCGCGTCCGTAACCTCGTTTGCCGGCCTTTCGGCACCGTTGTCATCCTTGGCGAGAAGGGATAGTTTTTCGGCCGCGGCCGGCGGCATCATAGGTGACGGACGGTACGCGTCGCGGGGGGTCACCGCGTCGTCGTAGAATTCGAACCCGCGGTCGAGGGCGGTATCGCGGGCATAAACGGAGCTGGAGGCCACGAAAGCCGCCGTAGCGTAGCCGACGTTCAGGAACTGTTCGCTCAGCGTCGGTACGTCGGGACGCAATTTCATTCCGTTTAAAACGACGCCCGTAGTCTCCGGGTAGAGTGAAGTCATAATCGTCGCGTGCGACGGCGCCGTCAACGGCTCCAGGCATAACGCGCCGTCGAACTTCGCCCCGGCTTCGGCCAGGCGATCAAGGTTGGGCGTTCGGGCGTCGCGGTAACCGTAACAACCTATGCGATCTGCACGGGTAGTATCCAACGTAATTAGGACGACGTTGGCGCGGTCCGGCTCGAGCGGCCGCGTCCGCTCCAGCAGGTTGAAGGCCGTGAAGACAAACAAAACGACGACGGCCGCCGCCGCAAGCGCCGTCGCGACTCGCCGGCGCCGGAGCAGCGCGGCCAAGCCGGCGCCGACAAAGGGCGCGACTATGACGCCTATGGCCAGGGCCGCGGCCCAGGATAGTCTAGCCTGCGGCAAAGCCGCGAGCGCGGCGAACCATAGAAACGGAGCAGCGATTGCCGCGTAAGCGGCCGGGATGGGCCCGACGAAAGTACCCCGTCGGCGCCGTATTATCCGGAAGGCCGCTGCGTACGCCCAGAATAAGGCGGCCGTAACGGCCCACGCGACGAGCGCTTCCGCGGCGACCGTGCGCCACACGGGAGGCCGTAAAACGCCGTAATTGCGGGCCAACTGCCAGGACACCTCGAAGGCGGCGCCTAACGCTCCCGTTGCCAAGGTAGCTTGTAAATAACGGACGTTAAACATCACGTTTTCTCGATAAAAAAAAACCTCCCGAAGGGAGGCGCCCCACGTTAGCTACGGCTACTGACCTTTTACGGCCACATCCCTGGCGAACGTAACGATCTCGCCGAAGATTGCGAGGTCCGGGACTTTATCGCACATAATCACGCCCACCTCGCGTTCGCCGTCTACCAATAATTGGTCGCCGAACTCGGGCGTCGTGTCGATTCGTACCGTACCGTACTTATCCGTAGCTCGACTAAGCAGTTTAATCCCGACGATATGTTTGAGCGGTACCGCAACGATATTGTGGTGGGGATTAAATTGCTCGCGGATGAAACGCTCGTTGGTAATTATGAAGCGGTTTCGCCGCTTACGTTTAAAATAAATGGGGAGGAGGGCGATTAGGCCGGCCAACGCGATCCACCCTATCTGGACGATAACGGCGGCGGCGACGGCGAGTAGTAAAATTACTACCGATAGGATTACGGTCCTATAAATAAACGAGATGTGCTCGTAAAATATCCGTTCAACTTGTTCGGACTCGTTGACGTTCGGCATACATCCTCCGTGGCACGCAGGAAAGGATTATAGGAGCTGCCTCCCAAAAATATTATACACGCTACCCCCTATGTTGTCAAGCCAAACCTACCACGGTTCAAAAATATGTTTCGACGTTAAGGCCGGCGCGGGTTGCGTTGCCCGTTTCCCGGAGGAGGCGTTCGATTTCGGCTCGGACGTACCGGTATAGGACCTGGTTTCGATAGCGTGGGAATAGCTTTTCCAAGACAGCCCGGTCGCGCGGCGGCTTTTTTATAAAGAGAGACGGGCGCTCGAGGAAATATCCCAGGAGTTCCTTGTCGTCGACCTTTATTCGGGGGAAGACGTAGAGGTCTATATATTTGGCAATAACGATTTCATCCGCCAGGTAGCCGCGAAAACTCGTCGCATTGACGTCTCCGCCAGTTCGGTGTGCTTTCGCGGCGAGCGCGGCGGCCCGGTTCACTTCGTCGCTCGAGGCTGCCAACGCTTTTTTCTTCGCCAGTGAGAGGACGATCTCACGCTGGATCCAGGTCTCTACGGCCTCGCGTAAGGCGTCGTCCTCCGGCATATAGCCGGCGGCCGCGATAACGTCGGCGGTGGTGACGACCTCGCCTCCTACCGACGCCAAGACCTTACCCTGGCATGCCCCGGCCGAGATCGTGAAGAAGATTACCAGGCCGGCGAAAGTTTTTTTGGGGATAGTGATCATTCGCCCTCGGTCCTTTCACGGGAATCGGTTTCCGCCAACGCCGGTAAGACGGTCGGTTTCCGCCAGCACGAGCCGTAGTCGAAGAGGATTATGCCGTCGACCGGCGAGGCCGAGAGGCCGGCTGCGATCGTCGAGGAGTACGACGCGTCGTGATTAAAAGCGCCGACGCCCAAAAGTAGGCGGGCGCCGCCGCGCCGCGGCTCGAGCCTGTCCGCCAGCGCCGCCAGCTTGGCCGCGTTACCCCAGTACGTCATGGGGCATATGATGTCAACCAGGCCGCGATCCAACCAACCGAGCCAATCCTGGCCTACGTAGCGGTAAGCGTGCTCGGGGTTAGCCCAGGGCGCGGCGGAGAATTGCACGTCCGGGTCGGCCGCCTTGACCGCTCGCCTAGCGGCGGCGACGACTCGCGTCACCTGGTCCGCGCGCCAATCCAGCCACTCCAACTCGTGAAGGTCGAACCAGCGGGCGGCGAGGCCGTCGTAACCTACCGCGGGGCTGTACACCGTACCGTCGAGTTTATGGTAGCCGAGCAGGATAGGGTCTTGGCGGCCGCGTTCTTTGAGGTATCGGCTGCGAATATTCTTGCCGTACCCGAATCGATAATTCGGGTAACGGATGAAGTCGAGGTGTACGCCGTCGACGTCGTATTCGCGAGCGACTTCGGCCGCCACGGCGGCAAAGTATTCGGCGAACCCGTTAGCCGCGGGGTCGATATACCACCCTTCGGTATCGCCGGCCGCCATTTCGCGCTTGGTATAACGCGTAAGGCGCCGGCTATCCCGGCCTACCGCGATCCATTCCGGCCGCCGGTTCGCGATGTGGTTTTTCATTGGCGGCATCTCGGGGCCGGGCCAAATGTAGTTAACGTTCAACCACGCGTGCACTTCGACGCCGAACAATTTAGCGCAGCTGATGACCTCGGCGAGAGGGTCGAAATCGTCGGGTTGACTTTCCAGTTTCCGCGAACGCGGCTCGGTTGGGGATTCGTAGTACGCGTCGCCGGCCCGGCGTATCTGGACGAAGAGCGCGTCGACGTCGTAGGCCGCGGCGGTAGCGACTAACCGCTCGATTTCCTCTTGATTGTAGAGCGACTCGGTGGTGACCCACAGCGCACGGACTTGCGGGCTCTGCTCACCGGTAGACGCTCCGGCGGCAGCGGAAATAGTTAACAAGGCCGCAACAATCGCGCGGGTTATTACTCTTGCTCGAGCGGGCATAACGGCATATTTTTATTATATTTGACTGGAAGTTGCAAGCTTAAACGTAGGTCTCGCCAAGCGGTCCGTTTCGACCGGCCTTTTTTAGCCTAGGCGAAACAGTTTCCGTTAGAAACGTATTTACGTTATAGTATTATGAAATCACGCTAGTCGCCTATCCAACGAGGAGAGGCCCAATGAGCTATTATTTCAGCAAGGAATTAAACGTATCCTTCGACGAGGCGGTGGAGAAGGTCCGCGGCGCGCTCGCGGCCGAGGGCTTCGGCATCTTGACTGAGATCGACGTGAAGGCGACCCTCAAGAAAAAGCTCGACGTCGAATTCAGGCCGTATAAAATTTTGGGGGCGTGCCACCCGGAATTCGCGTACCGGGCGCTCCAGGCCGAGGATAAGATAGGCCTTATGTTGCCGTGCAACGTCGTCGTCCAGGAGCGCGAGCCCGGCCAGGCCGAAGTGTCGGCGATCGACCCCGTAGCATCTATGGCGGCGGTAGATAACCCGAACCTGGCCGACGTCGCCGAAGGCGTGCGCAAGAAACTCGCGAGCGCAATCGACAAACTTTGAACGGGATGCGTTAGGCGTTCAGAAAGTTGGCAGGCCATGCCCGAGTCCGGCAATCCTTTCGCGGGCCTCAAGCACGACCGCAAATTAACCGACGATGAGGGAGCCGAGGAGGTCGAAGATATAATAAAAGAGACCGGATAATTCGAAGGGCGTGGCGCCGACGCCAGTCAATAGTTTCGCACGGGAGGTAAATATATCTCATAAGGTTATATTTATTGACAGCGTTGGGGAAAAATGTTAGAATTAAAGTAGTCAATCGCTCATCGGGGGTGTAAAACTGGGAAGCTTGGGTGTAGCGGTGGGGTTCTGATATAACTGCGTGAAGGCTGGCTCGAGGAGTAACCCGGGCGGATATAAATTCTCCCTCAGTCGAGGGTTTTAATATTGTGGCCTTAGCGTAAGGTGACGCCCGGGCGTAAAGGAAATGAGCCCTAAACAAGCCCTAAACCCTGCGTTAAATAAAAGGGGTAGAAAAAGGATGAAAAAGAATTCGGTGAAATGGGCCGCGGTAGCGGCGTATCTGGTGTTGGCCGGCGTTGCGAGCGCCGCGGCTGAGATTTCGCCAGCGTTAGTAGAGCATCTGGCTAAGACCGGGGCCGACGAATTTGTACCCGTGACGTTTGCGCTCGAAGGGGCCTTGGCGCCCGAAGCTTTCGAAGCTATGACGGCGGGGCTGAACAAAGACGCGGCCCGCGAGCTGGTACGTAGCATCGGGAAGGAACGCGCCGCAAAAAGCCAAAAAGAACTTGTGGCGGAGTTGGAGGAAGGCGAGAGCCGTGGCCTGGCCCGCGACGTCAAGGCGCTCTGGGCGCCGAACGTCGTCGCCGCCGAAGTGCGGGCGTCGTACCTCACGAGCCTGGCCGCTTTTAAAGGCGTGCAGCGCATAAACCTGGACGCCGATTATAACGTTACCTGCGCGCTCGCTTGGGGCGTCGCGAAAATCGGCGCCGACCGCGTATGGAGCGAGCTGTCCGTTAATGGCGACGGCGTCGTCGTAGCGGTTACCGATACCGGCGTCGATTACGAGCACACGGACCTCCGCGAGCGCGACTGGGTGAATGAGGGCGAAATCCCGGACAACGGCATCGACGACGACGGCAACGGCTACATCGACGACTACCACGGGTGGAATACGTATGCGAGCTCGAAAGAGACGCGTGGCGGTTCGGGCGGCCACGGCAGCCATTGCGCCGGGTCGGTATGCGGCGACGGCGCGGCCGGAACGCAGACGGGCGTCGCGCCGGGCGCGCTCGTGATGCCGGTGCAAGTACTGTCCAACTCCGGGTCCGGCAGCGAGTCAACCGCTATGGAAGGCATGCAATACGCCTTCGAAAACGGCGCCCACATAACCAGCATGTCGTTGGGGTGGAAGCAGTACTGGAACCCCGATCGGGTGACGTGGCGCTCGCTGTGCGAGACGCTGATCGCCGGCGGCATGGTGTATTCTATCGCCGCCGGTAACGAACGCACCGACTCCGGTTTACCAGCGCCCACCAATATTCGGACGCCCGGCGACGTGCCCGCGGTCATAACCGTCGGCGCGACGACCCAGGACGACCTTTACGCATACTTTTCATCGTACGGACCTACTACGTGGTCGACCGTAGCGCCGTGGAACGATTACCCGTACCCGCCGGGCCTTACCAAGCCGGACGTCTCCGGCCCCGGTTACCAAATCACGTCAGTGCGGGGTATAGCCGGCGGATATAGCGTCATGAGCGGTACGTCGATGTCCACGCCGCACGTAGCCGGCTTCGCGGCGCTTATCCTGCAAGTGGACCCCAACCTCACCAACGCCCAAGTCCGGATATGGATGGAGGATTACGCGTTGGACCTCGGCACGCCGGGTAAAGACAACGACTACGGCTCCGGCCGCATTCGTTGTTACGAAACGATTTCGGCGATGCAGACCACGCCTGTTACTATAAAGTCGTTCGCCGCGGAAGCCATGCGGAAAAGTATCCGCGTCCGGTGGGCGACGTCTTCCGAAAAGATGTTGGCCGGCTTTAACCTTTATCGCCGCGCCGTATTCGGTAACGAAGGGCCCTCGGCTCAAGCCGATGCGGCGCTTTCGTACGAGAAACTGAACGGCAACCTTATTAAGGGCAAGAGCCCGTACGTTTACGACGACGGGGACGTCGAGGCCGGTTCGCGGTACGAGTATTTACTCGAGGACGTTGACGTTCTGGGTCGTCCGCACACCCACGGGCCCGTTGAAGTTCGCGCGGGCGGCAACGCGTTACCGGTCACGTATTGGTTGGCGCAAACCGCGCCCAACCCGGCTCGCGAGAACACGGTCGTTAAATTCGGCCTGGCCGACGGGTTTGCGGGTCGTACCGTCATTGAAGTTTACGATTTAAGCGGGCGTCGCGTACAGACGCCGGTGGACAGCAACTACCAAGCCGGCGTATACGAAGTCGCGATCGATACCGCATCTTTAACCCCGGGCGTTTACGTTTACCGTATGTCCGCCGGGCCTTTCCACGCGGCGAAACGCATGGTCGTGATTCGGTAGCTGCCAGCCCGGCGCCTGCGTTACATCATTATTGCCTTTTCCCGGGATCGGCCAACGATTCCCGTAAAAAACGTACCGGCCTTTGCAGGCCGGTATGTTATAATAGCCTAGAACGATACATTTTTCACGGTGGAGGTTGCGTATGAGCTTTAACTTCAAAACTAAAGGCGCCCTCGTAGTGGTAGCGGTCTCTTGCTTCGTAGCGGGCGCGGTCGTTACGGGGATATTGGATTTGACGCCCCGAGGGGCGGCCGAGTCGGAACTATCGGGGGACCTCGAGGCGCTGCGGCGCATCGGCCAGGGATTCTCCCAGGTCGTAAAGGAAGTTTCCCCGTCGGTAGTAAACGTCAGGGTTTCCAAAGCGGTCAAGAAGGGGCATCCGCCGCTGGGCGGGTCTCCCTTCGATTTCTTCGGCGAAAGCCCCTTCGGAGAGTTTTTCGAGTGGCCCGAAGGAGAGGATTTCCTGCAAGAGGGTTCCGGGTCAGGCGTGATAGTGAGCAAAGACGGTTATATCCTAACCAATAACCACGTCATCGCCGGGGCGGACGAGATTACGGTGGTATACGGCGACGGCGACAAGTATGAGGCCGAGGTCGTGGGGACGGACCCCCGGACGGACCTCGCCGTCATAAAAATCGACGGGAAGGATTTTCCGGCGGCGACGTTGGGGGACTCCGAAAAAATAGAAGTAGGTGAATGGGTGTTAGCCGTCGGGAACCCGTTCGAGCTTCAGAATACGGTGACGGCCGGCATAATTTCGGCGCGCGGCCGGTCGAACGTGGGTCTGGCCGACTACGAGGACTTCATTCAGACCGACGCCGCCATTAACCCGGGTAACTCCGGCGGGCCGCTGGTCAACCTCGACGGCGACGTTATCGGCATCAACACCGCCATAGCGACGCGAACCGGGGGAAACATGGGCATCGGCTTCGCGATTCCCATAAACATGGCCAAACAGATTATGGCCCAACTCATAAATACGGGCAAGGTTACCCGCGGGTGGCTGGGCGTTTATATTCAACCGGTTACGCCCGAGCTCAAGGATCAATTCAAGCTTAAGTCTACCGACGGCGCTCTCGTCGCGGACGTAACGGAGGGCGGGCCGGCTAAAAAAGCCGGTATGAAACGCGGCGACGTTATCGTCGGATATCGGGGCGAAAAGATAGAGGATACCGGCCACTTACGCAACCTGGTCGCCGTGACCGACGTGGGCGCCGTGGCCGACGTCAAGGTAATCCGTGAAGGCCGGGAAAAAACGTTAAAGGTCAAAATAGGCGAGCTGCCGGAAAAAGAAGCGGTAATCGGGCGTCAGTTCGGCGAAGGTTCGGAACACGACGTGGGTTTTAGCGTCAGCAACCTGACACCCTCCGCGAGGAAACACTTGGGCCTACCGGAAACCCAGGAGGGCGTCGTCGTCCGCGACGTTAAGAAGACGAGCGACGCCTATCGTAAAGGGCTCCGCGAAGACGACGTAATATTTGAGGTCAACCGGGCCCGGGTCTCAAGCGTAGGCGACTTCAATGGCGTCATCTCGCGGGTTGGGGCCGGCGACGAGGTTCTCCTCCTAGTGATAACCGAGGGCCATACGAGGTACGTAACTTTCGAGATGGAAAAATAACGGGTTATGACCTCGAGAACTACCCGCGACTACTACGAGGTCTTGGGCGTATCCCGTGACGCCCCGCTGGACGAAATCAAGAAGGCGTACCGTCACCTCGCGTTGCAGTACCACCCCGACCGCGACCCGGCCCCGGAAGCGACCGAGAAATTTAAAGAAGCCTCGGAAGCTTTCGAAGTCCTGGCCGACCGCGACAAACGGCGCATTTACGACGCGTATGGGTACGAGGGGTTGCAAGGCCGCGGCTACGGCGGCATCACCGACCTCGACGACGTATTCGAGCGCTTCTTCTCCGCGGGCGGAATCTTCGGCGATTTATTATCCGATTTGTTCGGGACGCGCCCGGCGCGCCGCCGCAGGGCCAGGCGCGGTTCCGACCTCTTGGCGCGGGTTACGCTCGAGTTCGAGGAAGCGGCTCGCGGCGCCGAGCGCGAGGTTGAAGTCGAGCGGTTGCGTACGTGCGGCGACTGCGACGGTACGGGCAGCGTCGACGGCAAATCCCCCGAAACGTGTCCGGCGTGCCACGGCGCGGGGGAGATCGTCCAGCGCCATGGCTTCTTCAGCGTAGGTATGCCTTGTCCCCGCTGCCGGGGAGATGGCGAGGTAGTTGGCGACCCGTGCGAGGAATGCGGCGGCCGGGGCGTCCGCCTCGAGCGCCGCGCGATTAAGGTCGACCTACCCGCGGGCATTGACACCGGTATGCGCGTACGGCTCGTTGGTGAGGGTGAGAGCGGCCGCTGCGGCGGCGCCCCGGGAGACCTGTACGTCGAGGTGGGCGTCAAACCGCATAAGATTTTCCAACGCGACCGCGACAACATCCTGTACGAACTCGAGATCTCGCCCGCGCGCGCGGCCTTGGGCGGCGACGTGGTCGTGCCAACGCTCAAGGGCGATGAGAAGGCGAAGATGCGGGCCGGCAGTCAGGACGGCGACGTTATTAAAATTAAAGGGGCCGGCATACCGCGCCCCGGCACCAACGCGGTGGGCGACCAGATGGTGACGTTACGGGTAATAGTGCCGAGGAGGGTTAAGAGACGGGCGAAAAAACTTTACGAAGAGCTCCTAATTTTGGAAGGCGAGGAATAGTGTACAAGGACACCGTACGAGTGGCTACGGCGGCGGCGGTTGCGGTCTTTATGCTCGTCGCGACCGGTTGCGGAAAAAAGGCCGACCCGGGCGCCGAACTCAACGTCCGGGCCCAGGCGCTCTACGCCGACGGCGATTACGACGGCGCGGTGCGCCTTTACGATAGACTGTTCGCCGGTCACCCTGCCTGGGCCACGGAGAATAACGTGGGCGAGGCGCGGAAGTTAGCGCGAGCCAAAGGCTTATTCTACGCCGCTCGCAAAGCGGCCCGGTCCGGCCGCTACGAGGAGGCGGGCGACGCCCTCAGCGAGGCCTTAGCCCTCGCCCCTGACGACGTTGAAGTAAATTACGGCATCGGATGGGTTTACGTAGAGATGGCCGTTCAATATCGAACGAAGGCCCAAATGACGAGGGGGGCGTCACGGGTCGACTACATATTGCTGGCGGACGCCCACGTCGACCTCGCCCGGTACCGCTTCGAACGCAGCATCAAGCTGGGGCCTGAGAACTGGGCCGGTTATCGCGGTATGGCGGTATACCATATATACCGCGGTGAGAACGACGAGGCGTTGGAAACGTTGGATAAAGCGGACGAGTATTCCGAAAAAGCCGAGGACAAGATCGCCGTAGCCCGGCTGCGGATCCGCGCGTACGTCGCCAAGGAAAGTATCGACAAGGCAAAGGAGACGCTCGACGCTTTGATCGAAAAATACCCCACAAGCGGCGAAGCTTATTTTGCGCTCGGCGAATATTACCTCCTTAAGGATAAGGCCGATCTCGACGAGGCCGCTAAAGCGTTCGAAGTGGGCCTTACCAAGGAATTTGAAGACGAAGGGACGCGAAACCAGATGTACGTAATGCTGTCGCGTTTGCGAATGAGGAAGGGAGATTACGACGGCGCGCTGGCCGCGGTTAAATCCGCGTTGGCGACGGATCCCTTCAACGGCGTGTTTACGGACGAGTACGCCATAGCGTGGGGTGCTAAAAAGCTATCCGAGAGGAAGAAATAAATCCCATACCTTCGTATACAGGAGGGCATATGCGCATCGCAGCGGTGCTAGTATTGGCGGCCTTTGCCGTCGCTGCTTTCGGCCTATATCCCGGCAAGATCGCCTTCACCTCGAACCGGGACGGAAACCGGGAGATATGCGTGATGCAGGCCGACGGCTCGGACGTGGTCCGTCTTACCAACAACAAAGCCTACGACGACCAACCGGCGCTTTCGCCCGACGGGGTTTGGGTCGTGTTCGTGAGCAACCGCGACGGCAATCACGAACTCTATATAATAGGCGTGGACGGTAAAGAGTTACGGCGTTTAACCGATACGCCGTATTCGGAGATAGACCCGTCTTTTTCGCCGGACGGTCTATGGATAGTCTATACCGCGATGGCCGAGGGCGATAAAGATATCTGGCGGTTCAACGTCGAAAGCGGCGAAACCGAGGTGTTGGTCACCGGCGAGGGGGACCAATTCATGGCCCGTATGGCGCCGGACGGCGCGTTAGCGTACGTGGAGAACGGCGGCGACAACGAGGTCGTGTTGCTCGAGGACGGCGTCAAGACGAATCTATCCCGTTCGCCGGGGATAGATACGCTACCGACGTTTTCGCCGGACGGCGGGACGGTCTACTACACCACTAATCGCGGCGGCGATTACGACTTGATGGCCGTCAACCGCGACGGTTCCGGCCTACGAGAAATAATCACGTTGGAGAGTACGGAGGGGCGGGCTTGGCCCTCCCCGGACGGCGCTTACGTCGCGGTGGCCTCGGATAAAGACGGCGACCTGGAAATTTATATCTTTTCGCCCGAAGGCGAGTTGCTCGAGCAAATAACCGACAACGAGTACGAGGATTATGAACCCTCCTGGAGTAAGTAGGCCGGGAAGCGAGACTCAGACTCCTCCGGACGGTGTTTTATATGAAAAGGCTCGCGGACGTCTTCATCGTATTAGGTTTTATCGGTTGGACCGTAGCGATATTAACGCGCCTCGTGAATCGCGATTTTATATTCCCGGCGGTGCAGCTACCGGCGCAGACGTATTTGGATTTTGGCTGGACCTGTTTTATAGCGGCCGGCGTTTTGTTATTACGCCAAATAAGGGATAAGTAAGGTGAAAATATTAGTCACCGGCGGCGCCGGTTTCATTGGCTCCCACGTCGCGGAGAGGTACCTCTCGGCGGGGTGGAAAGTCGCGGTAGTAGACAACCTCTCGTCGGGACGGCGGGACAACGTGCCGGAGGGCGCGGCGTTCTACGAGCTCGACGTCCGCGATATGGAATTCGCCGAGGTCGTAGCCGCGGAGCGGCCGGGCGTAATCAGTCATCACGCCGCCCAAATGGACGTACGCATCTCTACTACAAACCCGGCCTTCGACGCCGACGTCAACATCGTAGGGTCGATCAAGGTCGTCGAAGCCGCGTTGGCGGCCGGCGTGAAGAAGTTCATCTTCTCCTCCACCGGCGGGGCCGTTTACGGCGAGCCGGAAGAGTTACCGGTGACCGAGGAAACGCCGGCGCGGCCTATTTCCCAATACGGTTGCTCCAAGCTGGCCGTGGAACGGTATCTATATCTGTACAACGTCCAACGGGGCCTGGATTACGTAGCGCTGCGGTATCCCAACGTCTACGGGCCGCGGCAGAACCCCCACGGCGAGGCGGGCGTAACGGCGATCTTCGCGTTGAAGATGCTCGACGGCGAGCCCTGTATCATATACGGCGACGGCACCGAGTCGCGCGACTACGT
>SDBS01000548.1_pt1 | contig 36846 bp, 71 predicted proteins | sample 2277091 | NCBI WGS metagenome assembly SDBS01 (sample SAMN10404972, study PRJNA504765) | marine sediment metagenome | isolation source: marine sediment core GS10_PC15, 163 cmbsf | place: Arctic Ocean: Southern Knipovich Ridge | collected 2010
GATGAGATGATTGTTGCGAAACACCTTCCATCGTCTGCTGAGAGCAGTCCTTTGACATTTTCGAGAAACAAAAGTCTAGGTCTTTTGGATTCCACGATTCTGCATATTTCATGGAAAAGAGTACCTCTTGTATCTTGGAAACCCTTCCTTTTTCCAGCAATAGAAAAAGATTGACATGGGAATCCTCCACAGAGCATATCAAAGTCTGGGAGTTCTTTGGGATTAATGTCTCTTGCGTTTCCATAGTTCTTATGGGTTGGGAAGTGTTTGAGGTAGATTTCTGTGGCGTACTTGTCGATTTCTGAGAAACCGATACATATTGCCTCTTGTCTGTTGTTACTGCTGGATTCTCTTCTTTGTCTGAGTATACTCGATTTACGTGTTTCCAAGCTCTCGATAAGTTCTTTTGGTTCTCCATCCCTTTTCTCGTTTTTCCCAAACCCATTATAAATTCCAAGTTCAAAACCTCCAATTCCTGAAAACATACTGAAATATTTCATTTTTCATTGTTAATTCGTTTTATCCGAACTTGTTGTGTTAAGCTCTCCACTTCTCTTTAGGAACTTTATTCTTGTTCCTATAGTAATCTCTATGATATAATTTCTGATAATCCCTTTTTCTTTTTTCAACATTTGGTTTATTTCTTGCCTTTTTTAATAATCTATTAAATTTCCCAATCCCTATTTCAGATACCTTTCTTTCATAAGAATTATCAATAATAATAGATATGTCTTCTCTATTTGAAAAAGCCCACATTAAAGCACATATAACCAGATAATCATATTTATTTTTATCATTCCTACAATTTAAAAAATCACCCAAACAAGCGAAGTCTTTTGTTTTTGCATAACTTTTAAGAAAGCTTATTTGTATGTCTGTTAAATACCCACTGTTATAGGCATCTTTAAAATTCTTATTATGCCAATTAATAGACACCCTGTTTCCTTTATTTATTCTTATTATTGTTTTATCCATATTAACTCACCTTCTCCGAACTTGTTGTGTTAATCTCTTTTTCTTTCTTTTTTAACCAGGCATCAACCCAAACATCAGGTTTAGGTTGCTTTCTTGGCGATTTGCCATGACTTAAAGCTTTGAGTATATCGGCTCTAAGTTTCTTATCTATTGGTGTCTTTTTTGGAATTGTCAGAACTAACATAGCTTCCATCCGATCTAATCTCAAATTTATAAGGTTAAATTCCTCTTTTAACCATTTAGCTTCATCTGTTTCCATTGCTATTACCTCATCTTTTTATTTAGTGTGTTAAGGATTTTTCTTAGCCTCAATGAGCTTCTTTAGCTCTTTTCTTTTGCTAAACCATTCAAAGAGTTCTATAATCTTTGGCTTAACTCTTGCAGAGAAGATTCCTGTCTTGTCTGACTTATCTCCTTTTTCTCTTTTCTTGATTTCTTGGAGTTCTGCTTTTGTGAATAATCTTGAGTTTTGCATTTTATTACACCAATTCTATTTTACCAGTTCCTTTACAATCTCTACATTTAATTAATCCTTTCTCTTGCCCTAAAACCTTTTGATTTCCATTAATGACCTTTGCGGTTATCCACTCTGTTCCAAAACCATTACATCTGTCACAATAAGTTTGCATTTTATTCATTGACATTTTAACGCACCACCACTAAATTAGATATAATTTCTCTTCTTGGTATCCATTCACATTGTCCCCCTGTTCCATCTAATAATTGGATAAAACACTCGCAGGAACTCGTCTTCTCATCCTCATCAGTTGAAAAACAATCTATTTTTACTTTTTTATCTTGGATATATGTTTTGGCAAATCTCCCATTATAAAAATATACTTCTCCTTTCTTTTTTCCAAGATATTCTATAATATTATTATGACATTCATTACAATGACAATCAAAAATAGATTTACTTCCAAAACCACATTTCTTTCCTGACATTACAATTGATTTTTTCCTTTCTTCGTTTGACATTTCCATCTTGTTTGCCTCCAGAAAGGTTTTTGCCTTCCTTACATATATGTAAGTATAGGTTATATATAAACCTTTCGTTTTCCTTACACACTTGTAAGGTCATATTGGAGTATATGCTTAATTCTCTTATTTACCTTTTTGGGAACTTTGGTGGATCATCCATCATTTCAGCAATCTTAAGAGCCAATGTAGCTACTTGTATAGCTTCCTTACGAATTTCCATCCAAGTCCCATCTCGATATTCATATTCAGCTATAGCCTTTGCTAATTCTCCTAGTTCTTCTGTAGTGTAAGTTAGCCATTCAAACATGGAGTGAGTTTGTATTCCCCACTTGTCTAACTGCCTTTTATTTTCTTCTTTGACACCGTCAATTAACTTATCTAAATCGCCAAATATTTGGTCTGTATATTCATTCATCATCAATCACCTTAATTCTTTCTTTACCTTTTTGGTGTATTTTTCTCTATAATCACAGTTATCTTATAATCTGTCTTAAGTTTACAAACTACATATCTTCTCTTTCTTTTTCTTGTAAAAAACTCTAATATAAAATCAATAGTCTTACCCCAAGTTTTCCAATCTTCCGTTCCTTTTTTGAATTTAAATACTTTCTTTTCCATGATTCTAACCTCCGTTAATTCTTTTATTAACTATTTGATGAATTAGGATTCATTATAATTAAATCCTCTTCTATGATTAAATCATTTGAACTACATTCATAATGACATTTAAATGATTCTTCAATCTTAGGTTCTCCTTTCATACACAACATTAAAGCACAATCTCTTATATATCCCTCATTAATATCCAAACAGGTATGATAACAATCATTATAACTACTACATCCAAATAATAAAAACATACACAATCCGATTAATATTATGTTAGTTTTCATTTAACTAAATTGTGAGTTACGTTCTTTTTGCCTTCTTTCAACCATTTCTGTAAATCCTTTCATTAAGTTATCTAATGCTTTTTTATGAGCTATCTTAACACTTTTTCTTCTTTCTAATGCGTTGTGCATTTGGTCACAACTGGGTTTTCGAAACCCTTGTAAGGCTCTACACTTCCTGTCTATCTGTTGTTGAGTGTTCATACAACCAGTGCAAATCTTTCTAGTATAATCTACTCTAGCTAAATTGTATTCCATAATTAATAATGTATCTTCTGAACCCATTTTGCTTAATTCCCATTTTCCTTGTTAAACGATCTAACAAACACATCTCGAAACCACATTTGCTATTATGTTCCCGCTCTCTATGCGATACAAAATATACATCGACATAAAGAAGAACAAAGAGAATACCATTATCAGCCAAGTCAGTAAAGCGTTTGTACGCTTCTGCTGCTTTATGATCTCGTCTGCATTCTTCTTGCTCTGCACAAACCCATAAACTGTATCTCCACCCTCATCTTTAAATTCCATTTTTACCACCACCTTAGATCTTTTCTAAATATCAAGCCAAGGATTATTGTTGTTATTATGACTGTCACTATGCCTGCCCTCACTGGTATCTTCTCTTCATAATGCCAATAGTCCTTTGCTAGTATCCAAGCTACGCCAGAGTTCATTATTCCATCTTCACGTTCATAGCCTAGGAAACATACTTCTTCTATCTTTGAAAAATCATATTGATGGAACATTTCGTGAGCAGCATTACCAAAAACTATGCCAGTCAATACAATCATAAAGAACAATGTTATTTGTTTTATCATTTTGAATATAAAACCCTTGGCTAGAAAAAAAGAGGTGATTTCCTTTTTAGAAAAACCCAGCCAAGGGCCACAACGTAAGTTGTGATTATGCTTTCTTCTCTTGGTAAGGGATCACTTGATACCTTGTGTTCATTCCCTGTCCTTGCTTTATTACCTGGACAGACTTTAAGTCAGGTACTTTCTCTAGTATCGCTTTAATCCCTCCGAGAATGCTGCCAGCAACTCTGTATTGCTTCCCTTCAATCACTGCATACTTGTACTTAAACTCTTCGCCATCCTTGTCCTTGCCAGAGCCGTCTTTAAGTTCTATGTCTATTGGTATCTTTTCCAAGTCGGCTATGTTTAAGGTTTGCGGTGGCTCGTAAGCCTTTGCTTCTTCTCTTAACGTTCCCATTTTGGTTTCACCTCCGTCTCTGTTTAAAGACTATGAACCTTTTGATTTCGTATTGTCAAATAGTATTGCAAAAATAGCAATTATCAAAACAAAACCACCAAAGAATATGGAGAGTACAAATTCTTTTGGTAAGTATAGCTTTCCTGGAATTATAACAAAACATTCTGATGTTCTGTATGACAAGTTGTTTGCTCTGTTGGTTGCATGGATCATACATATCGAAAAGATATTCCCTATCAGGTAGAACCAAAACAATATTGACCAATCCATTTTATCTTTTTTTTATTAACCCCATACCTTCAAACAGACTTCTCCAACAACTAAACCAATGTTTAATCTTATCTTTAATATTGCCTTTACAAAATAACCATCTTATTGGGCTTTCAATGAATAAGGCACACAAGGAAACAAATAATGTTACTCCAATCCAAAAGAGAGCCACAAACACATTAAGGATTGCTTTGAATTGGTTAGGTTTTGTTTTTGGCTTTTTCTTCTCTCTCTTTTCATCCCAGTCTTGTAGCATTAATCCAATCCCTACACAATATGATTGCTTATAGTCCACCTTATTTCCTCCACCTAAAGCTACTGCCTGGTCGGAGATCATGTATCTTTGTAGTATGGTATTCATACTTCTTGCAGGTGTAGACATTGAAGTCTATGAAATATTCATTCCTGAAATGTTTGCAGTCAAGGCATTTTTGATGTGTCATTTGTATTCCTCTTTTTTAACTATTTAAAGTATTGAAACCAGATTAATGTTAATATTGTAATTATAACGATTACTATTATTATTAACAAAATCCATTTAAATGATTCTTCATATTCAAAGCCATCTAAAATAAAGTGATTATGGTCTTTCTGATAACCACTTCCAATCTTACAGCCCTTACATCCTTTCACTACTTTGTAAACTGCCATTTTTATCGTCTCATAAATGGATTAGTATTTCTTGGTGGCTTTGGCGGTTCATCCATTATTTCTTCTATCTTTTGCTTTGGATCTTCTTGTTCAGCTTTCTCCAGCTCTTCTGCTTCCTTGTTGTGTTGTTGCAATAACGTATCGCTTTTGATATCTTTCTTTTGTTCATTCCAAAGGTTAATCACAACAAGCCAACCCAAACAGCCCCACATGAAGCCGATGGTTCTTATAAAGAACTTGTCTGAGAATGCTGCTGCAACTGGCAGTGACATTATTATAACCATCATCATATATGCTTTGTTTTTCATTGTTTAGCCTCCTTTTTGGATATATATATTAACCATAAATATCACATTAATAATAGCAATCACAAAAGGCAAATATTTGTTTCCAAGCATTGCACTACCTACAACTGCAAAAACGGTATTTAAAGATAAAAAAATTAACCATATTGGATGTATCATTATTCAACCTCCTACAATATTACAAAAAATCATCCCATTGAAATATTAAATATAACCAAATTGCACCAATGAGTGCCACAAGGGAATACACTATTTTACCCCATAATGGTACTGTTAAAAACCATTCATAAGGTATTGTGAGTGATTGTATAATATCTTCTTTCAATCTTCAACCTGCCTTTTTTATTTTAATAGTACCAATAAAATATGTTATTGGTACTACCCAAACAGCAATTATGAATAAAATACTCAGTATCCATCTTCCAAAATCAAATAAAATTAGTAGTATTCCAAGTAATCCAAATAAAATACACGCATGCAACATTATATCTGTATGTCCTTTCTTATTCATTTTTCAACCTCCCATGCTTCAGTTACTTCATTACATTTTCTGCAGATATACAAATCAGTTTCAAGATTGCTTGGTTTTAATCTTCCGCCACAACTTTGGCATCTAAGTTTGCTTGGATCTTTGTATGTCATTTTAAAACCCCTGTTTCCTATGGAACTACTTGTGTTGTAATATATATTATAAAAGCTGTATAAAGCCAGGCTTTGGCTCAAATATTTCTCCTTCTGTTAATAATGTTTTGATTAATGTGTCAATCTTGTCTGTGTTTAAACCTATTTGCTTGGCTTCTAACGTAATATCTTGGATAGATACATTCTTTCCTACCTTGGGGGTTAGTTTGTTGATTACAAGCAAGATATCGGCTTTTTGTGGTATTTTTATTGAATCATCAACATATTCTTCTTGTGTTTTTGGTTGTTCTTCATCATAAGAGGTTACAGAGTTACGGTTGTCACGCAGTATACGGTGACTCCCTCTTTTTTCAGTATTTTGTTGATTTAGGCTTAAATTGGTTGTTTTATTATTTTCAGGAGTCACCGTAGTAACTGTTTCAACCGTAACTTCGTAACCATATCTTTCGAATAAATTTTCCAAATGTTTTTGAGATAAAGGGAGGCATCTTTTGGTCTTTCCTTCAATCTTTTTCGATTTTGATTTTTCAAAACCTAGAGACTTCAAAGTAGAGTTTATGCCCCTTGGTTTGAACAAATTTCCCTTATTATCAGTAATTTCACCAGAAACTATAATGTCTTGAGAACTTATGTTTATTTCCCCATTTTCTATCAATTTATGTATGCCACCAACTACTTGTCCAGCAAAACTTGTTCTCCTTTCATCAATCAATTCTTCCTGATAATTAGTTATAAATACCTTAAATCGTTCTAATTGTGCGTTATCTTCTCCAAAAAGGCTAATAAAGCTACTAACTATCTGTTGCACCCTGGGTTCAAGCTCCCCAAGGTCAAAATCAATCTCTTTGTCTGGATTTATCTTAAAGTAGTTCTTAAAACGCCACATAAGCAATTTGTTCCTCAGCTCCTGTGCTTTTTCAAAGAAAGCCTTATTTAAATTCCAAGGAATGTCCTTCCTTCTAGTTCCAGTCATAACTTGGGTTATACATCTGCTTTCCACGGCCTTGTCATAGAAAGTCTTTCTTGTAGCTAATATCTTTGGACAGAACGGATCAAAGAAGTTAATCTTATCATTCTTATCCTTATCACACCTCATTATATGTTTTCCTTTCTCATAGCCTTGGTTTATTATCTTGATCATATCTTGTGCTTCATCACTCTTCTGGAAGTCTGCTTCATCCATAATCAAAGTTCCCCTCCACTTTTCTATTATCCTAAAGACTGGAGCTGAAGTTGTAGCTCCAGAAGTAGCAATCGGTTTGTAATGCAGATGCCCTAAAGTATCTAGAAACCTTGTCTTGCCCTGGCCGGTATCTCCCAATGCTCTTAGATAATTTAAAGTATGGAATCTTTCATACACCCAGCTTCTTTTTATATTCCAGATAGAAAACTGCAGAACATCATCTGGAACGTCAAGCCATTTTGTAATGAATCCTTTAAGCTCATCATCTAACTTTTCATCTGATCCATATTCTTCTGCTCTGCTTGGTAATAGTATTGCTCCCTTATCAATTTCTTCTCCTAGTATTGGTTTATAAGTGATTGAGTTATTATCTATATCATTATCATACCGTATATCTCCATTTTTGTAAATACAGAACTTGCTAAATCCCCTATCGTAAATTTGTTCTACAATCATTTTATTTTCTTGGTCGATATGCAAGCTGGTGTGTATTACATTACTATCTTCTTCTTTATCACCAACCTCCTGTTTTGATTTCCATACTTCCTTTTTTCTGGTTAATGATTTTATTTTTCTGTCAAATACAGATCTTTTTATGTTAACTTTCTTGAGGATATCATCAATCTTTTTGTTTTGTGATTCTAAATCATCTTCTGTGGTATGATAATTCATTAGAATATCTTCTTGAGTATAGATATTTATTTTGTTTTTATTAATCAAATCGTCAAGGATATCTTTCAATACTAGATAATTTATTTTTAATTGATCGGGAGCGCAACCCTTAGAGAAGTCTATATCTACTTCTAATGAATTTTTCTTATCTAGTTCACCCAATTTAACACCTCTTAAAAATAAATATTCCCTTTCTATAATACTTCCTATGTGCTTTTCCTATCTTAGAATGTATTGTATGTGCTTTCCCACATTTTGGGCAATATCGCATAGGGGTTCTTGGACCACCATGCCTATAGTATTTCTTTTTCATTTTTCTTCTAGATGTTTTCGTACACGATCTAAGGTTACCCGAAGATTATTACAGATAAACACTTTCAGTACATCTTCCAATCTAACTACATATCCATTTTTAACTTCTTCAATAACAACGGTTTTTTTAAATTCCTAACCTAAACTGATTTTAAAACCTTCGCAATAATCGCCAATAAAGGGTGTTGTACGGATTGTCATACAAAACACCCCTTATTTGTATTACAATCCCAGCATTTTTGTTAGAATCTACATATCTAATCAGGCTCTAATTTAACCCTGTCTCGTCTAAAGAGCCATTTCAACCTATCCCTTCCAAAAGTGCTATGTGTGACATTTCTGCCTATCTCTGATAAGAATTTAAGCATAGTACTCTCATTCCTTATGTTAAAGTCCTTCATATCTTCCTTTAGCTGCTTATATTCAGTAGAGTTAAGTCTCATTGTAACTACCTTGCCAGTTTCAAGTGGATCTGGCTTATCTTCTTCTAAGGTATAACTTCTAAACGCTTCTTTTTCTATTGTCATTTTAAATTATATTCACCAAACGCAACAGCCCAACCTAGACTAACAACCGCCAATGATCCTAAAATTATAGATAACCAACTTTTTGTAGTCATTACAAAAATAACAAAGCATATAACAAAGATTACTAGAAACAAATAATTTGGTTTCAACCGATCCATATCAAATCTATTTTCTTTATTCATTTTCTTTCATATTCCTCATAATAATCATCAGCGTATCTTGGTGGTAACCAGATGTTCCAAGGTTTTAATCTCCATAACATAAACTTCTCTTTAGGTCTTAACCATTCTAATGTTACAAGTCCATAAATCAATCCCATTGGATAAGTAAAAAAGTTATGCCAAGATATATTTCTATATAGGTTCCAATTAGGATAAACTTGTTTTCCTGCCAATGGGTGTTTTTGTTTATTCATTTTCTTTGGGATTTGGGTATTACTCGGACTTTTCTTTTTCCAAATATTCCCATGGGGGATTTTGAAAACGCATATCCAAAATAACCTAACAACAGTAATGTTTGTATGTATTTTCCTATGCCCCAATCATATATTGGATACCACACGGCTAATAACAAGATTAAAGCATTAGTTACGTATAAGATGAACCAGAACCTATCCCCAGCACTTCCTTTGATCCATTCAATAGTTTTAATTTGTTTTTCTTTCATTCCTCATTCGCCTCTTTGTTATTAATAAACCACGATTTACCAGTCATTTTATAATTAATCCAATCTATAATTCTAACTAGAACAACTCCAGCTAAAATATACCATAACGGCGCCCAATCCATTTTAAATACCTCCTTCGCCTCTTTATCGTATTAGTCCCTAAATCTCCATAGAGTTTGCTAAACATTATTAAAGCTACAATTATCATAACTACCCAAGTTGCTCTAGTCCAAATAGGATTCCAAGGCAATATTTCTACAGCAGTTCCAGATATCACCCAAGTTCCAACGCCAAATACTGTATTAGATATTCCCCAAACAAATGCCATTATTATGCCCCCCATGATAGCAGAGGCTAATAATGTTACTGGAACTCCTAAAACATACAAAAAACCCATCAACGTTTTACCTTTCCAATCTTGGTTTTCATTTTCCATCTTAACTCTTACTACCTCCAAGTTGTATTAATAACATAATTAAAATAATCACAAACCCTACACTTTGACTAAGTAACCCTATTGTAATTGATGGGTTTATAAACACAGGTACGACAATTAAATATAGCCCCCCTATAATCAAAAACATTGATAAACCAAATTCTTCACTCATCTTAACTCTTACTCCCTCTCTTCGTTGAATTAAGCTCACAATCTTCTGAATCTGGATAGACTTCGCACCACTCAAATGAATAGATAAATGGTTCAATATCTACCTTTCTCCTTAGCTCGTATTCAATACATTTATCGGTAGGGGTGTAAATATTTTCATAATTACATCTAGTAAATAAGTCATTAATCCCTATGCTTTCCTGATTACATTTAACCGTTACATTCATTTGATATGTAGCACAAACCTCTTCATAATCATTAAAAATCTTATACATTAAAGGCTTGTAACTAGCCCCATTAAGCAAAGATACTATTAATATTATGACTAATGCTATTACTACATTAGTTATCCTTTGTTTAGGTGTTCCGTATTTGTTTGTTTTCATCCTTAATTCACTTACTTTTCCTTTGTTGTGTTAGCTAGTTTTGGAATAAATACATTTATCCTATCCCTGACCCTATCCTTCCATTCATCAAGCATAGGTTCACAATCATTGAATATATTAGTCAAGTCGTGAATCAACTCTTCCCATAGTTCATTTTCTTTCATCATTAACACCTTTAAGTTCACTTTGTTGTATTAAGCTGATATAATTCAGTTATACAAGTTAGCCATCCGTCCATTATCATAGTATATTCTTGTTGAGTCATCATCGAATAAATTATCATACCAATAAAAATACTTAAGGGTATAATCCAAAACAAATGTTTATAGTTCATTTTCTTAAGGAACGCTCATACTACATTCTAGTGTCCAAAATGGATAATTGTTATTGAGTACCAATAAAATAATTATAAATACGGCACAAAAAATCATTCCAATAGTAAATCCCTTTCTCCATTCTTTTTTATTATTTTCTTTCATGTGATAAATCTCCTTCATGTATCTTCTCAGCACATCTATAACAATAGGATTGGTTAAGGATTTTATAATATGCTTCAGTTACTAATTCTCTTTTACATAGATTACAATTCATTTTATTTGTTAATAATCCTCAAAACATTAGCATATTTCTCTAAAACCGCATTGATAAATACTATATGTTTAATATTTTCTTGTGTTTTTAAAAACATAAGTTTTGTTTGTGCTTCTTTTATTCTTTTACTTTCATTCACCATTAACACCTCAATCTTCACTTAAAGGAATTAAGAGCTTCTTTAAGCTCTTTTATTGATATTGTATGATAAGATTGTTCCAGATACACTTCTCCATTATGATTATGTACTTTAGCATCTTCTATCTTTGAATCATGCATTCTGACCCATTCAAGTAAATCTTTAACAGTAACATATTCCTTCTTATCAAATTCACTTCGTTCTCTTGTGGTCTCAGCATTGTAATCTGACTTCTTATTTGCTTCTATCACATCCAATCCATTAAAATAAATACTCTTTCCTGTTTTAATTTCCATTTTTCCTCCTAATTCGATTTTCTTGCCTTACGGGTGTTAATCGTTTGTTCTTCTGCAAATTGACTGCAAAAGGAACAATCCTTATTAGTTCCATGATGTTCTCCACACTTACAATTTCCTTCTATTGATTCAGTAATTCCTAGTCTTTCTGATTGATTCTTGTCACCAATAATTACATATGGCATATTCCAAAATCCAATCTCTTCAAATAATTCTTCTGCCTTATTCATCATTTCCACCTATTATCCATTTCATCTTCACTTACTCTGATACATTCGTGATTGTCATCTTTACTAACATCCACTTTACCACAATCAGGACAAACTTGGATTATTGAATTATATGGTTTTAGTGTCATTTTTCTTAATACCTCTTTCATACATTATTTGAATTTGACTTTAAACAAGCTTCTCTTTCTTCTTTTATAAACTTAAAGTGAACGCCATTAATATCCCTTTCTGAGTCGTAGCACATCAATCTAGGATTTACTCCAGGACCCGGCAGCCCATAATAATATCCTTCTTCCATACAAGCCTTACTGGCAGTTATTCTTAAGCAATCAAAATCATATCTGAGGGAACCCCACCATAATCCAGTTAAAAATATTATAAAAAATGCCACTATAAATCCCCCAATCAATAACTTTGCTTTTGTATCTTCTTTCATTTAATTCACCTTTCAAGTCATATATGAATTATTGCAATTATAGATATTACTCCAACACCAACTCGATACCAAACATATTCTTGTGTACCTTGAGTTAATACTATTAACGCAGCTATAAAAACTAAAAATATACTCGACATCCTTAATAAAAACAAATTAGGTTCTTTCATCCTTAACACACATCACTTCCAAACCTTATCGTTCTGTCTGTCTTGCTTACGACCTTCAATATCCTTGGGCCTGAAAAAAGCATATGGTATCCCAAAAAATATACATATCCCGATGATCCAAAACACTACTTTTTGTATTAATGCTATGAAATCCATTTTAATTCCTCCAGTTTTACGAACATTTTGTTTTTCATCCTTACCTAAATCATATTAATTCTTGCGTATTGTAGGCACTTATGCGAATATTATTTTGTTCTATACTGGCCTACTTTGATGTGCGATGATTTGTTTTGGGCTGTTTTGCCTTGCTTTGTCATGGGAGGGATTGTCGTGCCCTGTTTTGAGTTGTCTTGTTATGAGTTACTTTATTTTGCGATGCCCTGGTTTGCAGTGGCCTGATCTGCTCTGCAGTACTCTGCAATAGATTAATCTGAGCTAATTATCATTCCAAATCATATTATCAACAATCTCTAGCTTATCTAAGCTCAAAAATCCTGTGCTTAGTTTATGACAACCACCAAATGCTTTGCCTCTATCACATATAGTCCTTATAGCTTCCTCTACTTTTTCTGGTGGTATCAACTCTCTTGGAATTGTAATCTCAGTTGTAATAATACAATCATGTGGCAAACATTCTACTTTTACTGAACCTCTCCCTCCAGTCCCTCTAGAACTGCTAAATCCACTTTCTATATTAGTAACATATCTCTCCTTTAGATGGGTTGTTTTTTGACCATTAAGTTGGATAGAACCAAAATTAAAGCCAATATCTCCTATCGCACTTGATACTCTATTTATGAAAGGAAGATTAGCTCTAAACCAATTTTGAAAATGCTTTGGTTGGAATATAATATTATCTTTGTTATCTCTATAATGTTTAATAACTCCTTTTTCATCTGGCATAAACCCTTCAACATCACATAAATTATTCCTTGGTTTTAGATCAATTCTAACAACATAGTAATCAAAAGTTTTCAATCCCTTTTTCTTAATCTTTTTGCTGCGGTCTAATTCTTCTATCAGTGGTTTTACATCTTCATTGTCAGTTATATCTTTAATCTGTGCAACCTCTGGCAAAGCTAACTTGATCTTTTTCATTGCATATCTTTTCAATGATATGCCATTATCTTTCTTCGTCAAGTCAATACTTAGAATATCCCTTCTTCTTAAATTCTCAGCTATCTTTGTGGTTTGTTTCTCAGTTATTCTTCCACCCCAAGATTCTATTTTCTTAATTATATCTTCTATGCTAGCAAGTCCAGTCTTTTGGATTGCTATACAAACTGCTACTTCTCTTTCTGATTCTGTTTTAAATACATATTTATCATTTTTCATTCTTTTTCCTCCATTGTTTTGTAATGTTTTGTTCTGCTTTTGCCTGTTCTATATTGTTTTGCCCTGACCTGTTCTGTAATGCCTTGCCCTGATTTGTAGTATTATGTTTTGTATTGTTTTACACTGTTATGCCAGGAATTGGGGTGTTTTATGATATTATGACTTGCTCTACTCAGACGTGGTTTATGATAAAATCATAATCATAAAAAACATAAATCAGCCCTATCCCTTACCTTCCTCAGGGTTTGAAAAGGTACTGAGTCGTTACTTCTGGTGCGAGTCGTTAGTGTACTGTTGTCATCACTCAAGCTCCGTTCTGTTGTCGGTTTATGAAACAAATAAATTTAAACCCTTGCTGTTCTCAGAAAGCCAATGTAGATTATAGACCAAACAAATTACATCACATTGGGGGTTTAGTTGAATCGTTATTCCTGGCAGCAAGGGCCGAATAGTTCTGTATCCTAGGAAACTAGGATAAAGATTTATACCTCCGCAGGCATCCTGCGTATTGTTCTATTGTGATCATGCCTTTGTCATAAAAGCCTTTGATGACTTTCATGTATGCATCATAAGTTGGTTCGTGTATCATTTTTTCAAATATTCATTCCTTTCTTTTGACCATAATATTGTCATAAGTGCTACAACTCCTAATAATGTAAATGAAGCTATTATGAAAATATCAAATACATTTCTTTGATTGTTAATCAATTCCATTATGAAACCAAATAAAATAATCCCCATCCCTAAAAAAGATAATTTTGGATTCATTTCACTCTCGCCTCACCTATATCTATAATAGTAGCAACACATTTCTTATTCCAAAAAAGACCATCACAATCAATAACGACAAAATCAGCTTCTCCATTTTCCGATATACAATAACTGAAATCAGTCCCATGCCCGTGATAGTCTCTCCCTTGATTTTGACAGGCTATATCAATTTGTTTTTCGTAATACCCGTTGTCTATTGCAAAACCAGTGATGAATATTATAACTATAGATCCAACTACGGTGATAAAAGCCATAACCAAAGAATAGGGGTTATATAAATTGTTCATAAAGAATCCTCTCCATGGAATGTTTCAATATGGCCATGATACGTTTTCTCTAAATTATCAATATGGCAGCTCATCTTATCGATCCTTTTGTTCTTTATGCTAAGTGATGTATGCAGATCAAATATATCTGCTTCAACCTTCTTAAATTTGCTTTCTATTTCTTCTGGAGTCCTTTTACACCTCATATAAATAATTTATACACAACGTAACATACTATATATAGGAACGCGCAGACAAGGAATGTTATCATTGCTATATGGAACAATTCTTTTCCATCATTTATAATAATACTATTCTTCTTCTCCTTTACCATTTTCTAAACCTTTATCATTCCCTTTCAGGATTGTTGAATCAAGCTTGCCTTGTATGTCTAGGATCAAGGCCATCTTTATCAGATAGTGCAAGTAGTCACCCAACTTCTGTTTAGGTGGTTTGCTTGAATTTGCATTAATTATGTCCCAATCATCTAAAGGGACTTGTGCCTTTATTATTTTGATCACCTTCTTTTTTCATAATCTCATCCAACTTCCTTGCTGTAAAGTTCTTCAAAGTGGGGTACTTTAATTTGTCTTGCTTATCATAGAACTTAACCCATTGTTCATATACTTCATCTTTAATATCTAATGTTGTCATTTCAAATACCTCCATAAAAATAAAAGATTAGAGCTTGTTAAGCTCTAACGCAACCTTGTAAGGGTTGTTGAACCATTCTGAAACAAGATAATTCTTTGTTTGGAATGGCCAGATTTTTTCTAATGTTAATATTAATTTTGTCATATCGATCGCCTCTTTGGGTTATGTTTAATCTATACATAAGTAAAGTATAACTAATATATAAACCTTTCGATTAAAAGCTTAAAGGTTTTAAGCGTTGCTTAATATCTTTAAGATAACCTATCAGAACTAGCCTTCTTCAGATGTAATATAATGGTAGCTTCACAACCTATATATCTAGACTCAACATATATGATGCCCTTCTCCTTAGTGTTCTTATTAATATTCTGCTTGCGTTTGATTACCTTTGCTTGTATTATCTTTCTGTTAGATAGTTTCATAGTAATAAATAGTGTTAAAAAACACTGCCACAATAGCCATTAAAACGATTCTAAGCCAATAGATACCACGATAGTCCCTTAGGACAGACTAAAACGGTACACCCCCCTTATTTCGGTGTATAGCGGTATTAACAGTCTGTTTTGGCATCGTTGCTATCTTGCATAACTCAACTTGTGGGACATGAAACTCATTATGTAGCTCATTCATAAAAGCATCACGTTCTAATTGGGTTTTGGTTTCCCTTGGGTTAGTTTTCTTATCAGTCTTCAAGTATTTCTTTAGTATGGCTTCCTTTTTGGTCCTATAAGGTTCTTCACCCACTGGATACCAAGGTTTAGCCCTGTTATCACCGATAGGTGTACCCTTTATCCTTATATAAGGGGTTGGTTTGGTGATAAACTTAAGTGGATTGCTTCTCTTGGCCTTAAAGTACTGTATTATCTGGGTTCTAAATGGTATACCACCCCTAAACTCAGGGTAAACATCAGCATTACCCTTCAGTGTATACATCTTTCCATTGATTCTCTGCCTATTTTCCCATATATGAACGTAAACATCAAGCTTTTGCCTAACAGTCTCATCTAAATTCAACACATTCGGGCAGCACATAAAGATTATGAGGTTCTTTTGCCTGATTTGGTTTATTAACTCAGCGATTATCTTACCTTCCCTGGTCATTGCGCCCCTTGAGAACGCAATTGCTATCCCTTCGTCACCAATAATACCTGTTCCCCTCTTAGCTTCCAGTACTGCCTTTATAAATTCGTCCTTATCGAAACATACTTGCTCAATAGCAAGCCCTTTGAACACAGAATGCAGCCAATGTTGTGCTAGAACCGATTTTCCAGTTCCTGTATCTCCTCCTAACCCAAACCAAACCTCTTGATCCTCTTCAGTTACCTTTTGTTTGGCCCTAAGGAGCATCTTATATATAGTCTTGTCCAAACTATATCTTTCTACACCGTTAGAATCCGTTATCATTACCATTTTACCAAGCATCTATATCTATTTCTGGTTTTAACTTAAGGAATGGCATGTGTTTGTTTGATATGGTATCAATTTCAGATTCAGATAAGAACAAAGCATCATTCAACAGATATATTCTTTGCCCTCTCAACTTTAAACTAGCTTCTGGAGTTCTTATATAGTTTAAATATTTCTTATTGATATCTTTTCTTAGTTTCATAAGGGTTTCTTTCTCTTTATCATTTATAATGCCCATCACCATTGATATTTTTGCCTCGATATTGTTCTTCCAAGACAGTACATCATTGTTAGACTGTGCGTGTCTGCATCTAAAGGTTAATCCAAAGAATAATCTGCTGAAAAGCTGCTGTTCGTTCCACATACTCTGCGTTCCAGTATCCTGCCCATCCATTTAAATCATTTCCAGCTTAACCATCCTGCTTTCTTTTCATCATCTGGCTTTTCCTGACGAGTATAAAGGTTTCTGTTGATTGTTCCTAAGTATTTCTTCTCATTTCCCATCAACGCCCTGAAATAAGTAGGCTCTGCAGTCGCCTGGAATATCCTAATGATTGGGGTAAGATTATTCATACGAATGCCGAACCTTTTTCTGTCTGCAATTGCAAGTAGAGTAACAGTATTGCTCATATCAATAAGCTTTGTTCTTATAAAGTCCTCTGACAAGTGACTCATCATTAAATTACGAGAGGTAGCTGGCTCGAGTATAGCAATCAGTTCAGATATGAACTCTTCAGAGCATAAAGGTTCAAGTTCATCTCCATCAACAAACCTTGCAACCCATACTCCCTCTTCATTCTGGTAATAGTTCCTTAATCTCATGCCCATCTTCGTCAATTCAGGATCTAACTCTTGTTGCCACCGAGTTAAGTCCGCTTTTGCCTGCCCATCAACAGGAAGCTCACCTTGTGGTATGTCTGCCATACCAAGCTCTGCCATTCTTTGATTTTCTATAGAAGATATTTCCTTCTCTCTTATCTTAACTTCAGTATTGTCTTTCTTTACAAAAGAAAAAGGGTTTATTTTCATTTAAGTTCACCATAAGCTTATAAAAGGAGAAAGTATTTAAAGGTTTCTATGAAAAAGCCGCAAAAACAAGCTTTGGCTATTAACTAGCTATAAACCCATTCTTTAAATCATAACTAAGCAAAGCCTCAGCTAACACAACAGCATTATGACAACAAACCCGTGATAGGATTTCATTCTCCTGGCTGTTTGGCTTCTTACACCTGCAGAAGTCACCAAACTTCCTCTTAACCATTGAAAATGTCCCCTCTACATTACTACGGCGGTGATAATGCTCAGAAAAGAACATCTGTTCTGTTTTCCACAGCCTCAGCATCAGATTCCAAGGGCTGTAGTTCTTTCTGGCATAGCTGACATTCTTTTTCCCCATAATATAAGGCTCTGCTCCGATTTTAGCAATAGCTTTGACGTTATCCTTAGAAAGATAGCCTGCATCAGCACTAACTTCCTTTACATTGAATATCTTGGCGGTATCATCCAACAAAGGCTTGAAGAATGGGCTTTCGTGAGCTGATCCTTCAGTTATCTTAGCAGAACATATCACATTAGTCTTGCAACCACTGATGATATGCAGCTTAGAATATTCTCTATGGTGTTTTGCTTCTTCTTTAGTGTGCCTTATATTCATCCAACGAACATTGCCATACTTATTGCTGATACCCGTTGCGTCAGCAGCAAAGTATATCTCAACTTGTGACAAAGGCTCTGCAATAGTCTTGTAAAGCTTATGCAACAGCTTTGTAATCTTCTTGTCCTGCAGATATTTAAGCAAGGTACTCCTCTTTGGAACAAAATCAATGACCCCCATTGCTTTTGCAATCCTTAATTCACTTTCAGTTCGCCAAGAGGAGTAATTGCTGTAGGACTTGATGCAAAGCGACTTCAAGATGTCACCATAAAAAGCAGGCGGCCTACCATTGCCTTTGTAACTGTCGCCTATTATCAGATTGTCCACCGCGTCCTTCAATATCTTGAAGAACATTAGCTTCTCTTGCGAGCAAGCCTTTGCATAGATAGGCCAGTCCTGCGAATATGTTTTTTTCACTCCAAAAGGAACTGGATTATATTGATTTAGCCTTTGTTGTATTTCTTTTGTGGCAGGATTTACATTAGGATATAGCTGATGGAATAGCCTGTCCCATTCTTTTGTCCTGGTTGTATGATCCATCTTAGTTAAGCTCCTGGATTACTTCTAGAGCCATTTGTTTTAGATGTTCACATTCTACAACGTCTGCTACGATTAATTGTTCTCTCATTTTCTCCTCCTTTTTAATCTTGGTCTATTGCATAACAGCATATTGCACAAACTAATACTAAGATTCCTGTCATCACTAACTTCCAGCTCAGTTTGTTTATCTCAATGGTCGATCCTGCTATGAACAAACCAAACGATGCTGTTATCCATGTCTTCAATCTTGTTTTCTGCATTGTGTTGTGCCTCCATAACTGAATTATAGTTATATTACCAAAAGAATAACCAATCTTATATAAATGTTACTATTACTGAATAATAGTAATATTATTTTTAGAAAGTTTTATATATAAGTTATATTACCTTAATAGATATGGATAAGGTAGAAGTTAAAGAGGAAAAAGAATTTGAAGATAGATTAGAACCAAAAGAAACATTCAAAGATCCAATCAAAAAGACTGTTGGCATACAACAAGTAGTTCATAATAATAAACAGTCTTTTTATATAAGAATCCCTATGCAAATAGTAGACGAGTTACAAATAAAGAAAGGAGATAAATTTACTTTTGAATTACATCTTGGAAAAACACAAAAAGAAAACAAAATAAGTTTTAAATTGGAGGGACATTAATGGTAAAGAAAATTGGAAAAAGACCATATCATCCTTACGAAGAAAGCATACTGAGAACACTCTATAAATCAAGACAACAATTAACTCCAACGAGAATATCAAGGTTGGTAGGAATCCATCCAGTAACTGCACAGAAAAGAATGGAAAGATTAAGAAAAAGGAACTTAGTCTCTTCTAAAAAAAGAGGCAAAAGAAAATATTATAGAATCAACTTAGGTAAGTTTATAAAATGACAATAATAAAACTCTCTCCAAGCAGGATCAACTTAATGCCAGTAGCAGCTAGTGATTGTGAGTATTGTGGGCTGAAAAATAGAAACCTTTAAAAATGATTTTACTTATAATGATTATCGTCAGAAATTAAGTAAATTAACTAAGTTAAGTTAAATCAACAAAAAAAGAACATGGAGGGTCATAATGGATATTTTGTCTTTGCAGTTAAAAAGGTTTTGTGATTTACCGGCGGCAACACAGCAAGAAATATATGGTATGCATCCCGGTAAACAAATACTTCCTGAAAATTTGATTGAAGTAGTAGTTGAACATGGGTCAGGGCCAAAAAATGTAAGATTTAATGTTGTGGAAGGAAGATATTCAGATATCATCCGAAATGATATTAATAAAACGGATTTTAAAAAGAATAGCTTTTTTGACTATTAGGGGGGTTCTTATATGGCATGGATTTTAGATAATAAGATAATAGATATTATATTCTTTGATGAGTCTCCAAGACCATTTTTGGATGGGAGTCAACTTATATTTAATTTCGTGGTAAGTAAACGAAATAAAAAGTTTTGTATCCCTTCTAATATGATGGAAAGAATAAAAACAAATCCTGCGATGAAGGGAAAAGAACAGCTTCTTAAAAGGATTGAAGCAACATTTGATCCATATGGTTATGATGATAATTTGAATGATGCTTATGAAGGTGTGGATTTTGTCACAGCATTAGCTAATATGTGTTTAGTAAAAAGCAAGAGTGAAAAATTTGTCAATGTTACTACAAATGATAAGGTGCAGTTCAATTCTGCAACAAAAAAAGAATTGCCTAAATTTCAACTTAGTAAAATTCCAGCAAACATAAAAGTTATGGATGTAAATGAAACGGAAGAACTTATCAAGACAATCGACAATGAATTTGTTTCTTCTTATAACAGTGTAGTAGAGAATTTATTTGGTGATGGATAGATTTAACCAACAACAACTAACTCCGCCCAACCAAAAATACTATTTCCCTGGACAAGCTAGAGTTCGAGTTGGACCTATGTTACTTTCATTGCAGCAAAGAAAATCTGTATCATTACCAACACTATATTCTGTGTAAGTGTCAAAACCTCTTTCTATACAATATTGTTCTCTGTCTATTGGTACTTCAGTGCAACCAACTAGAAATAAAGCTAATAAGACTAATCCTAGAACTAATACCTTTTTCATAATATCTACCCCCACTTACTATTTATACCGAGAATAAGTATTTAAACCTTTCTCAAAAAAATATTATCTAAGGTTTTACCTCTTGTAGGTAATATTTCATCTCACAATTGTCAGGATACATCCAATCACAATCTTGATACTCCATGACTGTTCCTTTAATGGTATAATACTCTCCTGCAGTTATACTTCTCTTGCCTCTTGGAACAAAACTAACATGAAATCCATCATTATCAAATAATGGTTTGTATAATTTCCCATCCACTGTGCCAAGTCCAGGCATACCAACTTTGCCTTTCACCGTTATATTCTTTCCCACCAATGATGATAAATCTAAATCTTCAAAGTTAGTTATTGGCTTATTTAATATCTTGGATTGTTTTCCAACACTAGAATTATCCTTAAGCTTATTAAAATCAATAGTCAACTTACCATCTTCATATTGGCAACCGACAATAGATATAACTAGCATCAAAACAAAGATGGATATCATTGTTTTCATATTCAACTAACCCCCTTAAATAAGTTATATACTAGATTGATTACAAGGAATATAAAATACCATAAAAGCCATGTGCCAAATAGGTATCCCAACAAAAATCCAAATTGATTGGCTAACTCATATATATAACCAGTTTCAAAACCATACTTGGCAGTTAATAGAACTGCAGGAAGCAAAGCCCAATTCATTAGTTTCTTATGATCAATATTCTTCCAAGCTTCTTTTAATTTCATATTATCTATTCCTTTGTTAATCTAAATACTCAACCCACCCAGTCACAGTAATATCATCGCCTCTATTTCCGTTGTATATCAGCAGAACATTACCTTTGCTAACAGATTCAACTACATCTAATTCTCTAACGCTCTGCCAGGTTCTTTTTGGACTGATAGGACGGGCAGACATAAAGAGATCATAGTCTCTCTTTGAGTTTAGGATCTTTATCTGGGCTGGATAATCGCTTTCTAGGTTTATCCTGACTTTAATCTCAGGGCCATAATCATATGACTCAGGATATAAATAATAGATAAGGGCATGTTGTCCAACTAGGTATACATATATCTCCAAATCCTCTATCATGTCAACTTCTTCTTCAGGATAAACAACTTGAACTTCCTCTTCAACTTCTTCTATTTTCTCTTCATCTTCAACAGGGATCTCTTCTTCATCAATTACAGTAGGGCAGTCTTCTTTGCTGCCAACAAAAGAACCATCATAGCATTGGTATTCATATGTAATTATGCTTGCTTCGTCTGAGCAAGATACCAACAATATACTCAAAATTAATAACCAAGTCATCGCTTTCATAATAGTTCACCACCCTATAGTCATAAGAGAATCACTTATCCTTTTTATACCTTTCGGTACGCTTTTGTAAAATGTCCCTATCACTGTTAATATAGGCTTGTAACTTATACAACTAAGAGAGGTGATTATTAATGCCAAGAAAGGGTTATACGACGATAGCTTTGCCTAATATTCTTATTGATCAAGTTGATGAGATAGTCAAGAACAAAAAGCACACTTATATTTCTAAACCAGAGTTTATCAAGGAGGCGATACGGGAGAAGATTAGAAGCATAAAGAAGTAGGTTTATAGCTGCAAAACCCACTACCTTAAAAAGCTAAAATAGGGTTTATAGCCACAGTGGGGGTTTATAGCCAAAGCCGCAAAACCGTGAGCTGTTAAGTTAGAGGGGTATGCATTCTATTTTAGATGTTAAGTAAGCGAAACCTAACCTAATTAGATTATCTCAATAAAAGCGTATATAAATATAAGAAGAATAATACTGAGCATTACAAAATCCACTAAGTTCATATGCCAAGACCCTGAAAAAGGGATAACATATTGTTCAATCTCACTTGTTTTTCCTTTCTTTTCATCAAAATAGAGAGTTTTCCTCTTGTATCTATATCTATCCATATAATTGTAGAAGATTCCTTGTACAAAATTTATTCTATAAAACCTAATGATTGCACCAAACAATAAAAAGAGAAACCCTAATTTCATACCTAATAAATATTCATTATAAATTGATATTAAGAATGAAAATATCCCAACAATCAGTAAAGAATTTTCAACTGCTAAATATTTAAATAGTTTCTCAAAATCAAATTCTACCATATAAACAGGAAATTGATAGATATATATAAAAGATAGGTTAAACGATACCTAATTTATATTCTACATTACAATAATTTATTTATAGTTGTAGTCTATAGTAGTCTAATATAGTCTACAATGAAAGAATTTGATAAACAAATAAAAGGAGAATTGACTTTACAGAAGATAGATTTTGAAAGGGTATTATGTCGCAAAGTGATTAAATCAAATGATAGAGGTAGTAAGATTTCGGTTCCAAAAGAGCTAGAGGGACAATCTGTTTATATAGTAGTTCCGAAGGACAAAGCTTAAATATAAACCCATACTACTTTTGTGTAGTTACAAAGATTTAAAATGAGACAAAACAAGAAAAATAGTAAGAGGTGTTTAATGAATAAAAGAGGTCAAGTAGAGATATTTCTAGGTATTGTATTTATCATTAGTTTAATTACTATTGGAACATTTAGTACTAAAGAAGTTCTAACAGAAAATCGTTATGTTGGTGATTCATCTAAAAATATCTCTTATGATTTATCTAGTTGTAGAGTTAATATAGAAGAATATAATCTTGTTAAATTTAGTAATCAAGAAGAAGCAATATCAAGAGGTTATAAAATTGTCAGATGTTATGTAAAGAAGACAATAGAATAAAATCTGGAAAGTAAAAGGTATAATTTCTTTTAAATTTTTTGTATAAAGTTAACTTAACAACTCATGTTTAAATAAGGTAAAAATATGCCCCTTTAACTTAACAGCTCACAAAACCGAAAATTATTTAAAGAATAACTTTATGTTACAATAATAACACATTGTTATGGTGAAAAATGGGTGTTAATACAAAAGGATGTTCTTATTCTTACTATTTCTTAGAGGGGGGATTGGATAATGGCTAAACTAGGCGGAGCAGTTAAGAAAAGGGGAAGAATTACAGTAGAACCTGGTGTAGTCACACAAGTAGCAGCAGGAACAATAGGTGGAAGGCAGCCAGGTCCAACAAAAGAAGCTGCAAAAGAGATAGCAGCAAGAGAACCAAGCAAGGTTACACCAAGAAGAACTAGTGGAGAACCCTCTCAACCAAGACTGCCAACACAAGTACAACCAACTATTGCAAGAACAACAACTCCAATCGGAGAACAACAGTTAAGGACAAAAGAAGTAACTATTTCTGGAAGGGTTGTTGAACCAGTAAGACTAAGGAAAGCAATTGTCGAAGAACAGAGAAGAATAGCTCCTATAAGTACAATAACTGCTGCCCCTCCACCAAGAGGTTTTTTAGAGAGGGCAACAAGAACAATTAGACAAAAACAATTCCAATTAGAGAGGGAAGCAGCCAAAAGACCAGGAGTTGGAATACTGGGAATACCCTGGGCCTTTGCAGAAATTGGAATTGGAGGGTTAAGATTTGGAAAAGAACTATTTATAAGACCATTACCAACACTCAAAGCAACTGGAGTTGGATTATTTGGATTTGGAAAGAAATTAGTCACTGGTGAAGGATTCCCAGAAGTAGGAAGAATGTTAAGACAACAACCTGGTAGGGCAATTGGTTTAATTGGTGGAGAATTATTACTTTTCAAAGGAACTGGCAAGGTTATTTCTGCTGGAACCAGAGTAACTAGAGTTGTTACAACAAGAGTGTCCCCAAAGTTTAGACCTATCGAAACAACACCACTTGGAGAGCAGATAATCACAGGAAAACCAGCAGTTGGATTAATTCCAAAAGGAAGAGTACCAAAAGTTCCAGTCAAACCATTAGAAGCAGTAAGAGTTGCAGAGATACCAAGAGTAGCAGAACCAGTAATACCAAGACTTACACCTGCACAAAGAACAATATTGGGCATAGCAAAAGAAAAAGGGGGTGTTGTTACTGGAAGCTTGGCAGAAGCTGTATTAGTCAAGCCAAGACCATTTGCAGATGTTGATGTGTTATTAAGAAGGCCTGCACCAGCAGTTCAAGAGGCATTAAAAAGGATGGGGCTTGGAGTAAAGGCAAAGAAAGTAACTATAAAAACACCAACAGGAAAGATTGATATTTCTAGGATAGTTACAAGAAGAAAAGGCAAAGTAATAGCAGACATAGATCCTTTATTAAAAGGAGAGGAAGGGTTTGCCTTAAAGTTTCCAACCGTAACTGTTGAAGGAGTTAAATTTGTAAGTCCAGAAGCAAGATTAGCTGCAAAGGTTACACAGTTTGGCAGAGGTAAAAGATCAGCAAAAGTATTAAGAGATATTGAAAGATTAAGCGGAGGAAAACTAAAAGCAATCCCAGCAGCAAAAAGCCCTTTGGTAAAAGGAGCATTTGGTTTTACTAAAGCAGAACAGGCAAGGTTTATAGGAAAGAAAGGAGTTGTTGTAACATCTGCAAGAGGATTATTTAAACCATTTAAACCAACTGTCAAGATAGAAGAACCTTTATTCTTTACACCACCAGATCCAATAACCGGTTTAGCACAGACAAGAGTATCAAGGTTAGCTATAGAAGGAACAAAGGAAGCAACCATATTAGATATGTTGGCAGGAGATATTACATTTAGAAGGCCCAAGCCACAGATTGTATTAGTACCAGAAATAACTGTTGGAAAAGAAGTAAAACCTTTTGGTTTACCAGGTGCAATATCTCCAGAGCTTGAAGTTGTAAGGCTTGGAGGTAAGATAAAGAAAATAAAGACTGTAGGTGTAACATTGATTGAAGGGGAGAGAGTTCCAATCATAACAGCTAAATTTATTAAAGGAAAGAAACTTCCTAAAGGGCTGATTGGTAAGGAGACTAAACCTCCAAAACAAATATCAAAAGCCGTAAAAGTAAAACCATTCATATCTCCAACTGGAGTTTCAACAAAAGGATTATTGGCTGCTGGAAAACCACCAAGTGTAGCTCCAAAGATTACTCCTAGAGTAAAGATTAGTGTTCCTCCAAGTGCAAGGGTTAGATTAAAGCCAAGTAAGATTCCTTCTATTATTCCGATAATAAGAGTTCCGGGTAGACAACCAAGTAGACCACCTATTAAGATTCCAAGCAAAATTCCATCACTTCCTCCAAGTAAACTACCATCTTTACCTCCTTCAATTCCTCCAAGCTTACCACCAAGTATCCCGCCGTCAATCCCCCTAAGTAGACCGCCAAGTCTTCCACCATCAAGGCCCCCTATTATTCCACCAAAAGTTCCTACTCCACCACCACCAAGATTAATACCATTTAGATTACCAAAGAAATTCAGAATATTAAAACCAAAGAAGAAGAAACGTAAAGCATTAAGACCAACTCGTTTCCAACCATCACTATCAGCAGTCATACCAGGTGAAGAGATATTTGGGAGAAAACCAGAGTTGTTGACTGGAATCAAAACCCGTCCAATCCCCGTAGAAAGAATGCTAAGAGGTAAGTTCTGATGCCAGGCTTCCAAGTATTCATGGTGTTCCTTTTGATCGGAATATTCTCATATCCTTTATGGAAGAATTACATACCATCAATATCCTTAAATGGGTGAACTAAATGGAGGAGATATAAATGGATTATGAAACAGGAAAGGCATTAGAAGCGTTGGAAGCACAGTCAGACTTTATATATAAAGTCTGCCAAAAGCTTAACAAGCTTGTTGTTGGTGGTGGCGGTACTGATGTCTTTGAAGAGATAAAACAAGAGCAGGAGGAAGAAGCTAAAGGAGAGGAGAAAGATGATCCTCAGCCAAAAGGTAAGAAGAAGAAAGGTCCTCTTGTTTAGTACTTGGTTTGGAGTGCTAATATTATCAATGGGAGCATTGCTCCTATTCGATAATTTATATTGGGCAATTCCAATGGGAATTGGAGGCGGTGGAGTTTTAAGATGGAATATATGAGGGATTCTATAAAAGAAATGTTGAAAGGAGAAATATAATGGCAAAAAGAAAACGAAGTTTAATTGATGAAGTTGGTCGAACATCTAAATCTGTAGTTGGTGTGGGCGTTGGCATCGGAGTAGGTGGTGCAACACTAGCTGGGTTAAGTGCAGCAGCTCCAGGTTCTCCAAGTGCAACTGGTGCTTTAGCAACTACTGCAGGATTCTTACCAGTAGCAACAACAGCTACATTAGGGTTAGTAACAGTAAGAGGATTAAGAGGAATACAAAGGGTTGGTAAAAAGAAAAGAAGAACACGGAGGTGAAAAACCATGGTAGCAAGAAATGCAAGAACCAAGACAAGTGCTAAAATGAAAGCAAGGATAGCAAGAAAGGCTGGCCTTAAGGCATCAGTCTTTAAAAAGAAAGGAGGATATGGAGTATCTATAAGAAGAAAATGAACAAACCAAACATAAAGAAAATGATTGGCAATCCGTTCCATGTCCCAAGAGGATTGAGAGATTCAGACGGAGATGGCGTAAAGGATATGTTGGACTGCAAACCACACGACAAGACAAAACAAGGCTTTATCCACAGAGTAGCAAGGCAAGCTGCTAAAGCAATACCTGGAAAGAAACTAAGGGTAGAAGCACAGGCAGCTATAACAAGCAGGGAAGAGATCTCAGAAGCAAGAAAGAAAGCCGCAAGAGCAGAGAGAAAGATACAAGAAGTAAAGATAGCAGAAGCAAGAGAAAGATTCAGAGCAGAGAGAAAGATAAAGTTTATCAGGAGTGGCGGTGTAGCAGGATCAATAGGCAGAGGCATAAGAGAAACAGGAAGAGGTATTGGTATGATAGCAAGAGCAGCACCAAGAACACAAGTGGCAACACGGACTAGAAGAAAAGGCCAGAAAGGCAGAAGGAAAGTTACTACAAGAGCAGCATCAGTTGCACAAACACAACCAAGACAACTGCCAAACATTGCAGACTTTAAAATATTTCCATAGTAGGTGAACTATTCATTAGGAGGTGAAGCAGATGGCACTTACGCCAAAAGAGATAGGAGGATACTTTGACCAGTTTATGGATATGGCTTTGTTCGGCCAGTTAATAACCTGGATTGGATACTTTTTGACGGCAACAGTGGTGCTCGGAGTATTACTGGGGTTTTATTTTGCATTCAAATATAAGTACAAGGTTACATATCCAATATTAAATTATGAATCAGGAAAAGAAACAGCACAGATCATAAGGTATAAGAAAGACAGGGCAAGAACGATAAGGCATAAGGATGGAAGGGTTGAACAGCATATATTGTTACTGAACAGAAAGACAGAGCAGTTCAAGGAAGAAGATATAATCCCAAAGAACAGGATCAATATATTGAAAGTAAACAATGACGGAACTTACATACCAATGCCAGTGATTCAGTTGAGCGAACCTATAGCTGACTTTGAAACATTAACACCAGAAGAAAAGCATTGGGCGATACTTCAACTGAAGGAGAACGCAAGGACTTATGCAGACTCAGACGAACTGAAGAAGATGAGGAACATGGTTATGTTCACAGCAATACTCTGTTTGGTATTGGTAGGTATTACAGTTTACCTTGCATTTAAAGCACCCAACAAAGCTGCAGAAGCTGCAGATGCTTTGAGGGCATCATTTGAAGGCATTGCAGGTAGTTTGGGTGGAGGAACACCACCAAGCTGATGAAAATGGAAAATGAAGGATGAAAAAAACAATTTTTATTTTATTTTTATTACTTTTGATGGTGGTAACTATAGGTGATGGTGTGTTAGAAGTAGACATAGCAGACTTAGGAGGGAACATCACATACATAGCCAGCCAAACAGTTAATGTAGCAAGCGGTGTAGCAAACGGAACAGACCTCTCGGCAATGGCTATAAACGTAACAGATCTGAATGTAACAAACAGCTTATTCTATCTCAATAAAGAATTGTCCGATTGGTTCTGGAATCTTCTGAACTTTACTAACGCTTTCAACGCTATATATAATATATCGGAAGAGGATGTAAGGCAGTCTATTGTAGACAATGTAACTGCAGTAAGGAATGACATAGACAATAACATAACAGATGTAAGGAACTCTATTAACCTTAACTGGACTGACTTAGATGCAGAAGATACTTTGATAAGGACTTCTATTGATGATAACATAACAAAAGTAAGAGCAGACTGGTGGGAGCTTATCAATTTTACAAATGCCTTTAACGCAATATATAATATATCGGATAGTTCTTTGTTGTATAACGGATCAGATGTTTCTTTAAAAGCTTTGAATTTGACGGATTTAAACGCTACTGGAGACGTATGGATTAGGGACTCTGGCGGAGAGTATCATTTAATGGGCAGAGAATTAACATTAAGAGATGAAATGGCTAAGAACATAACACTTACTGGAATAAATGGTACTTTTGTTGATGGTGTTGTTACAATAGAATCAATAAGTGGTAATGACATAATAGTCAACATCAACGCTAATGAAAGCAGTATTGGAAGCAATACAGATAGTATAGAATTAACCCCTGGCACTAATGAAAGTCCTATACTTAATCAAATTTATTATGAAAATATATTAAATCCAACTCTAGCAATCAGAACAACATTCTCGGAGTCAGTACCTTCGGTAGCAACATTCTTAATGGGCAGTGATAATTTCACTTATGCTTCAGCAGTGGGTGCAACTACTACACAGGATTTTGTAAGGGGAGTTTATAATCGTTTCTTTGATGACGGTGCTATATACAAAAGTGGATTTAATATGAGTGTTTCTACTACAGAAGTTAACATAACAGAACCAGGAACCTTAAAAGTTTTGTTAAGCAATTTCAATATAGTAGAAAACCACTCTACCTCTGATTTTTACATACATCTTCATGTTGATGGTAGCTTCCATCAACATACTAGCTTAGATGATTGTGCTGATTATAATAATGGTGTATCCGTTGGAAATAATAAATATTTTAACATGGTATTTGGTATGGTTATTACACATGATGGTGAGGGAAGAATGATAGTACTTACTCAAAAAGAGCCAAGTAATGAATATACCAGAGCCATAGATGCAGAAAACGATATAGAAAACACATTAGTCTTTTTTCCATCACATGAAATAATGAAGAAAGCGTTTATTCCTATTGTTAGGGTTATTGTAAAACGTAGTGGAGGAGTTAATACAATACAAACTTTAAGCAGTGGTCAGTTGTTTTTCGATGTTAGAGGAACCGTTCAAGCAACTGCTTCTAGCCCTCCAACATCTGGGATTAGTTCACATCCAGATTTGACTAATTTAGGGTGGGGTGTAGCAGGACATATATTTGATACATTTATAGACTTGTTAGGAAATGATATATTGGGTGCAAAGAACATCCACATTTCTGGTTATTTAAATGTCAGCAAAAGAATGCAGGTAGGTAATGAGAAGGTCAACATAAGTTCTGCTGGAGATGTAAACGCAACAAAGTTCTATGGAGATGGCTCTGGCTTGACAAATGTTGCTGCTTCATTGCCTTCTGAGCTATATGGGCATGATAACTTCACAGAAGATTATGGAGCATTAGGCGGTTGGGTTATTGCTAACTTCACAGAAGCGTTTAATGACATCTATAATATTTCTGATACTGGGTTATATAGAATTGCTAACTTCACAAAGGACTTTAATGCTGCATATAACCTATCTGATAGTGCTTTGTTGTTGAATGATACAGATGTTTCTTTGATGTTTATTAATGCTTCTAAGATAAATGTTACTGGTAATTTAACAGTTGTTGGGAGGGTGGGAATAGGAACAAATTTACCAGACTCCTTATTTCATATTAAAGGAAATTTTCCGGGGATAGTTGGTAATGATTATGCAGGACAAATAATTATTCAAAACCCTGCTGATGATGTAACATCTAATGTAGTTATTACAGGTTATGAATCAGATGGCAGTGGAAATCCCGACCAACAACTTTGGTATCTTGGAAGCTCATCAGTTAGCAATTCAGATATTATTTTTTTAAATCGAAGAAATGCTAAACTTGCACTGGGAACAAATGATGTTGTTCATATGACAATTTTAGGTAATGGAAGCGTAGGAATAGGAACAGCTAGTCCAGCAGCTAAGTTACATATTTCTACAGTATCAGGTGGAGAAGATTTATTATTTTTGAGAGACCAAATAAACACAGCCGATTTAACTATTAATTCTCCAACAGGTGCACTTATGGAAATCAGAGCAGGTGTTGGTGACCATCTTCAATTATCAAGTGATGCAACAGCTAATCAAGGTATAAGAATAAGGAATGACGGCAACGTAGGAATAGGAACAACAACACCAGCAGAAGATTTAACAATAGGAGCAAACAAAGTAAACATTTCATCAACGGGTGATGTAAACGCCACTAAGTTCTATGGTGATGGTTCAGCCCTGACAGGAATTACTGGAGGCCAAGTAAGCGGAGCTTGGGTATTGAGTAATTTTACTAATGCTTTTAATGCAATCTATAACTTGTCGGATACAGGTTTGTATAATTCAACAAACTTTACGCAGGACTATAATGATTTATCAGTAGCTTGGAAGCTAACCAACTTTACAGCTGCGTTTAATGCTGCTTACAATTTAACTAAACCAATAGAAAATGACAGTGATGCTTCTTTAAAGAAAGTAAATGTATCTATTTTAAACACTGTAACTGCTGCTAATTTTGCTATGGTTTTTGATAACTCAATGTCTGACACTTTACATAGGCATAGTGAACTTAGTGCGAGTGATGGAACACCAGACGCTAAAATTCAAGTGGATGCAACAGGATTAATCGGGATGGGGATAACACCGGCAAATGCTCCATTAAGTATAGCTTCTAATCTAAATCATGGAATAATAGTTGATGTTTATAAGTCAATAGCTTGGGATGCAACAATAGCCATAAGAAAATCCTCCTCAAATACTATAGGCACAGCATTAGTCACGGCAGATGGAGAAGAACTAGGGACATTAGTATTTGCAGGTGTAGCATCAAATGATGTATTCTCTTCCGGCGCTCAAATAAAAGCACATCAACAAGGGGCAGCTGCTCCAGGAAGAGTCCCAAGCAGAATGACATTCGGAGTACAAAATTTAGTAGGGCAGATTGGAACACCTATTATGGTTATTGATGGTCCAACTCGAAGAGTAGGAATAGGAATTGGAGATGCTGAACCTGCACAAGCGTTGGAAATTGGCGGTGGAAATATAATGCTAGAGAACACATTCGCGTATGGGATAAGGTTAGCTGATACAACCCAAGTAAGTTTGATGGGTGTAAGTGCTGGGGATGATATGACTATTGGAAGTGCTTCAATTAATAATTTAATTTTAACAACAGGAGGAAGCACTATTTTGAGTGTTGGAGGCGTAGCAACTGCATTAGCTATTATAGAAACTACAGGAAATGTTGGTATTGGAACTGGCACACCAGAAACAAGATTAAAAGTAATTGGAAAGGCGAATATAACAGAAACAGTTTATGCTCATAACTTTTCTTCTAATTCTGATATTGTTTTTGTTAATGGTAGCGGGATAGGAGCAGAACTTATGAGGATTACTGAGAGAGGATTTATGGGAATTGGAACTATCCCTTTAGTAGCACTTGATGTAAAAGGAATGGGTAGGTTTAATCAGTTTAATAAAGCTCCAGCCTCAGGCTCGGGAGTCGAAATCTATCTTACCAGTGCAGGTGGAAATATAAATCCATTTAATAGGTCATTAGCAGATTTTTTACCATTGATGATTTGGGGAACTAATATAACTCTAACGCCAAAAACAAATGAACCAGTTTTAGTTGATGGTGATATGAGGGTTGCAGAAAATATGACTGTAGAAGGAACTTTCTTCAGATTTCCAGTATCAACAACCGAACCAACAGACATGACAGATGGAAATGCGTATGTAGATCCAAGTCAACCAGCACTATGTGTTGCAGCCAGTGGAAGTTATGGTTGTATATTACTTAGTTAAAATGTTTGAAGACCAAGATTATCTAAAATGAAAAAAACAATACTTTATATAAGGGTGTTCTTATTGTTAATCATTGGTATCTATGCAGTTTCACTCGCACCATCAGATAAAGAAAGAGTTGAGAAGATCATTAATGATGATTCTATTATTGTTGAAGGAGGATCTAAAGATTATAAATATATGTTAACAAAAGACTTATCAGTTCAAAAAGGAAAGTACATCTGTCTTGGATGTCCAAAAGAAAAGGACAATAGTAAATTAACGGGTGATAGCAATTGAGAATAAAATATATAATGATATTATTTCTCATCTTATTAATCCCATCAGTCTCTGGCATTACATTCTTCACAGATTCAGAAGCTACATTATGGGCTGCCTGCAAGAATCAAAGCTATGTGGAAAGCACAGCAAACATATCAATATGGTATCCGAACAGCTCTTTATGGATAGCAAACGAGACAATGACTCCAATCACTTTAGGGAGATTCAACTATACATTTATTGCACCAGGTGTAGAAGGGAACTATCTAAGCTCGGTGCTTTGCACTATTGGGGGGATTGAAGGATATGATGAAGATGATTTTTGGGTTAGGCAAGCGGAGGAAGAAATGACAAGCATGGCTGTAGTTATATTCATAATGCTGATTACAATAGGGGTATTCATAGCTCCAAGATTCTTTAAGGCAAATAACAAATATCTTGACTTTACATTAAAAGGATTGTGTATTATATTTGGCTTGTTCCTGCTTTCATTGGATGCAGTCATAGTTGTTACTGTAGCTGATAAAGCAAACCTTGGAATTAGCAGCGAGATATTCACATATCTATGGATTATAAACTGGGCTACTTATCTCGCCATGGTTATAGTTATACTTTCGTTTGGATATAAAATGCTTCAGATGTGGAAGATTGATAAACATAATAAAAGGATGGGAATAGATCCAAATGAGCAAGAATGATACTGCTGCAATAAGGGTTGATAAGAAGTTTGTCATAAATTTGAATGAATTGTATCCCCAAGAGACAGGCTTCAGAAAGAAAACAAAGAAGTTAAACACTGTATTGGAGGAGATGCTTTACGGCAAGAAGAAAGAATAAGAAGGCGAGCATACAGGACTTGATTGTTATAATGGTAATGCTTATTTCTTTTGCTGTAGGCACTCTTGTTGTTTATAAGATATCAAATGAACTGAACATTGAGTTCCAGGCTAGCGATGATATAACTGGAGAGGGGAAGGCTGCTTACTCAAGAATAAATGATATGTATCCCGGAGTGATAGACAACTCTTTCTTGCTGTTGGTTATTGGGTTAAGCATAGTAGCATTGTCTTTGGCGATGTTAGTAAGAATCCACCCGGTATTCTTTGTATTCTTCCTGTTGATATTTATAATACTCATATTCCTATGTGGTGTTTTCAGCAACATATATCTTGAGATAGCAAACGACCCTGAGATGCAAGATGTTGCTGGTAACTTAAAGTTCATAACAAACATCATAGGTAAGCTGCCTTTGTTCATAGGGATACTTGGATTTATTTTAGCAGGGATAATGTACAAAACGCGGAGTACGGAACAATGAGGAAACTATTGATATTGTCAATTGCTTTTATTATTCTAATGATACCTATTGTTCTTGGTGGTATTGATGGAACTGATGCGTATTACAAACTAGAGAATGCTACAGAACAAAGTGGAGGAACTTCTTTATCCCTAACAGGCACTCCTACATTTACACCAGCAAAAATAAATGATGGGATTAATCTTGATGGATTAACACAAAGTGCAAATGTAAGTCTTACTTTTACATTTACAGATCGGTTGACTATAAACTTTTGGTTTAATCATACTGAGGACCTTGCTAATGATTATATCATCACAATATGGAATGTAACTGTTCCACCCTCAGGGGGTAATTCTATTAGATTTGATACAACTGGACATTTGGGTGAGGGGATTAGAATTGGTACTTTTGTTGATGGTATTCCAAAATTCCAGTTAAAATATACTACTCCCTTAATTAATTCTCAATGGTATATGGTTACCCTAGTGTTGGATGGGACTAAGGCAATATTTTATCTTAATGGATCTCATTTAGTTAATACTACTTATTCAGGCGACCTTCCAGAAACAGCAAAGATACTCGGTATTGGAAGAAACTATGAGGCTGGCCAAGAGTTTGCTGGTCAAATTGATGATGTTTCCATATTTCCAGTAGCTAAAGATGGAGCTTGGGTTTCAGACAGATGGAATGATAGTCATGGTGCAGAAGTAACTAGAAACTTACCAGAAATAACAACAACAATTAGTGACAATAAAACTCTTGTCTTTAACAACTTAACTTTCAATATGAATCTAACTGATGATATTCAAGTAGCAGTATATAATATGACTTTAGACACGAGATTGGTTAATGAAACTCGTATGAACCAAACTTTATTTGAAGGAAACTTTAGCTGGGACTTAACATATAATTCTACTGGTAAACATAATATAAACATAACTATGTGTAATGATGTTCCTACTTGCGTTGAGAGGGATATAATCTTCTATAGCTATGATGAACAGCATACTTTCAATCCTTCAACCATAGAGGGCAATGAAGAAGAGATATTTATGACTTTAAACTTAATTGGAACTCCCTATGCTGGGGAGAATGTATCGGCCATATTGATTTACAATGGCACAAAATATGCTCCAACAAAAACTGGTACTAATGTTGTTGAATTAAAAACCAGTGTAAGTACCCCCTACACAACTATTGCTACAACAGATATACCCTTCTATTGGGAGTACAACATAACTGGTAATGTATTCAATAGCACTTTCCAAAACCAAACATTAGGAGATCTATTGTTGATTGAATGCGGCAACGTCTATAATACCTACACATTGAATATATCTATTTGGAATGCAACAAACACAACACATAATATAATAGTATCAGATTTAGACCAAACTTACCAGACATTAGATAGTAGTGGAGTTCCTTACAGGAGCTTTAATTTCACTAATCAAACTGCATCTAACTTTACTCTTTGCATACATCCAAATGCAACAGTAACAACAAACTTCCAGATTGATTATAGATATAGTGGTATTACTTTTTCATACTTTGGTTTCCAGATTAATCTAAGCAATGCTACAAAGACATTAGATCTATTTGTTACTGATGGAACAAGCCAGATCATTTATAATGTAGTCGATAATTTTGAAAAACCAGTTGAAGATGTGTATATCACTATCGAAAGATATGATGTTGGTACAAATAGTTTTAGTGTTGTAGAACTTTTAAAGACAGATTCAGATGGTAACGCAATAGGGAGACAAATTTTATTTACAGAGTGGTATAGGTTTACTATAAGCGAAAGTGGCATAGTTAGATTAATAGAAGGCCCTCTAAAGCTAACTAGCACTACAAAAGACTTTAAAATAAATTTAAGAGGTCCAGACTGGACAGACAACTGGGAGGGCTTTCACGGGGTAAACACAGCAATAGGTTGGAACAATGCTACAAACAGATTCCATTTAAACTATACAGATAGTCAATTAGTACTAGATGAGATATGCTTAAAGGTTGTTAATAGTTCTATAAGAGGAGATACAACCCTATATGAGTTTTGCGATACCTCGCCAGGAGCTAGTGGCCAATTATTAGCTACACCTATAAACGGAGCTTTAAGCAATCAAATATTTACTGGAACAGCTTGGATGATAATAGGCGGAGATGATTTTTACATTGGAGCTTTAGAAATAAGCTTCCAAACTGCTGTGGACTTTTTTAAAGATAGTGGTGGAATGGATATATTTGTAACCCTTATCCTAGTGTTAGCTATGTTTTTATTAGGGGTATGGCATCCAGCCGTATCCATCATATTGGGATTAGTAGGTTTTGGAGTAGCTAGGATATTAGGTATTCATATTATGGGTTGGGGAACGTTCATAGCATTAATATTAATTGGGATAATTATGATCTGGAGGATCAATCAAGCAAAATGAGACCAGACAAACTGTTTATTAGTGCAGTTGTTGTTTTATTTATTCTAACTGCTGGACTTTTAATAATAT
>SDBS01000549.1_pt1 | contig 36833 bp, 30 predicted proteins | sample 2277091 | NCBI WGS metagenome assembly SDBS01 (sample SAMN10404972, study PRJNA504765) | marine sediment metagenome | isolation source: marine sediment core GS10_PC15, 163 cmbsf | place: Arctic Ocean: Southern Knipovich Ridge | collected 2010
TGTCACGGGTTCTGTGAGGGGTTGATAAAGGAGGAGCAGCGCGATTAAAAGACTCGCAACCGCGGCAGATCCTGGGGAAAGCAGCCACCCAGTTAAAAGGAACACCACGCTTCCTAGTGGGATCAGACTTCGGCGTAAATTGTCGAATATCTTCCATCGATTCAGATATGAGAGAGGGTTTCTGATCCGGGCTCCATCCTGCCTGCGGACTCGCGGTAATATCCAAGCGGCAATCTGCCAATCTCCCCTGATCCAGCGGTGCTGGCGTCGGGTATAAGTCTGATAATCCGGTGGAAACTCATCAAATAGCTCAATGTCGCTTGCTAAACCCACCCTGACGTACGCGCCCTCGATTAAGTCATGACTGAGTAATGTTTGCTCTGGGAACCTCCCGGATATTTCATCATAAAATGATCGAGGATCATAGATCCCCTTTCCAATGTAAGAGCCTTCACTAGAGAGATCTTGATAAACGTCCGAGACGGCTTTGGTATAGGGATCAGATCCAACAGGATCTGTAAATAAGCGACTGAAATTTGTGGCTTGCGCACTCGGCAATGCTGTGCTCACACGAGGTTGGATAATTGTGTATCCCTTTGAGTCAGGACCCGAGACACGTCTGTTCAGGGGGTGTGCAATAGTTTCGATCATCCTCCTTGCACTGCCACGAGGCAACTGCGTATCGCTGTCAAGTGTGATGACATAGCGCACTTCTTCTAATTGGTCAGCCTCACCTACCTTAACGATCCCACCTTCACTGCGTGGCATTTCTCCATTCAAGAGTTGATTGAGCTCTTCAAGCTTGCCTCGTTTGCGCTCCCAACCGATGAATTTCCCCTCTGAATCACACCACTCACGATCACGATGGAAGAGGTAGAAGCGGTTTTCGCCATGACGTTTGTTCAGATCCCTGATCCCGTCCTCCGCCACCTTGAGTAGCCCGCCGTCATCTTGCTGAACCTGCACATCCGAATCTGAATAATCAGTGAATAACCCGAACACCAAATTCGGTTCTTTATTCGCCAGAAACCGCACTTCAAGCTTGCCAATCTCATCTTTCAATTCTCCCGGATCGATAATCAGGATTGGAACAACGATCAAGGTCCTGAATGCATCCGGGATCCCAGTCTTCTCAAAATACATTTTTGGGAGCGTTTGTGGCGGGAGGATGCGCGTAATCCAATAGTTAACCGATTGAATAGCAAGTTGACTGGCAGGGAGCGCTGCGGCAAGCGCGATGAGGACGAGCTCCAACGGACGATCTACGCCAAATAAGGATGTCAACCATACAGCGATGATGACGAATAGAGCCGTAAAGCTGGCGATCGAGGTCAGGTAGATAGAAGTATGATGCGAGAGGATCCAACGCAGCCGACGTGATCGAACCGAATCTTTAGATTGGAGTTCTTTGAGCAAGTCCTCCCGACCCTGATCAACCAGATAATATCCAATATGTTGATAGCGAAGATCGACATCACGCGAGCTCTGTATCCTGCCGAGTTCAACTGCTTTTTTTGCAACAGTCACTTCGGAGATCCGTGCCTCACGAGCGATCTCTTCTACCACGCCGCGGTAGCGGTCTCTGGTATCAAAATCCATCTGAGAGTAAATCTTAGCCGGATCTCGTCGCAATTCGTCTTCTACCCGGCTTTGAGTTTCAAATACCTCGCGCCAGTCCAGTAAAGATAAATTCCTTAGACTTGTGATGGCATTACCGATCGAGACCTGATCTGCAGCCAAGCGGTTTTGTTCCTGGATGTTCAAATCTGCGAGGGATATTTTCAGGGTCCGCTCCAGCCAACTCTGCACAGGAACGAGCGCCGATTCTTCATCATAGAGGTGCCCGGTCAACTGAGATGCAAAGTAAGGACTTGGATTCGGTTCATCCTCTGCTAACGCCGCCAGAATTGAGAAGAGCTGCTGTGGCGCTCTCCTCGCAACGATGAGCAATCGATTGGCCCAATAATCCGCCCGTTCTCGAGCTCTCATACGGCTGTCGACTCCGACTGCAAGCCTGCTCAAGCGATCGATGAGGGCGATGCGCAGCGTTAGCGGTGCAGCCCACAGCTCACCAGTCGCGAGCGTCGATTCAGTTTGGTAGGCGGCCAGGAATTGCTCGATGATATCTCGATCTACTCTTCCATCTGTATGCAGGACCAGCTCTGCTGCGAGACTGAAAACGCGTGGTTCACCCTTTTGAGGTTCGGCAGTCTCGAAGCTCCTTGTTGATGACGAGACCCCCATGTGATTGGTTTGGGAGAGAACAGGAAGTTCATGGTAGAACTTACTCGGTAAATTGAGACGAACATCGCTGATATGACCTTCAATGATGTAGCTGTTATCAAGCAGCCATTCTGCCGAGGATCCGATGCTCGGTTCGATTTTTTGAGATTCAGAGAGTTCTAAGCAAACCTCCGTCAGGATCTCCTCCGCCTGAGATAACCTCTCTAAAAGTGGTTCATCACGACCGGTAGAAGTTTCAATGCTTTGTTCCAACGCCATGCGCTCAGCGTGCTTTAAGATTTGGGGTGCAGAGAGCGGAGCCGTCTGGGTGGTATCCAAATCAATCGGGAACTCTGCTTCTCCACGAACGATGAAAATCGACGGCGCCGTCTCACCAATCCTTCTTAGAATGGGGACAGCACGAGTGAAGGTAGAAGTATTGTCCTGGAGCAGTGTGAGCGATTCATCTTCAACGATCCATTTCGCATACCATTCGATAACCTCTGGATCAATACCTCGCCTCATGCGTCGTATCCCCCACCCTCCTGCAAGTGAACCAAGGACGGCAAAGGTCAATGGGATGATGATGAGCAAGCTTTCAGCCGATGAGTTGAGGGAGGTGATAAGAAAGTATCCAAAGAGGATACCCAATAACGCGCCCATGAGAAGAGATGCGATCAATGAGAGCCTCCCCGATCGCTTAACCACCTGGGTTTCTCCACCCTTCAGGCCATGGATCAAGGCGATGCGCTGAAAGCGGGAACGCCGTAGGCGCCGATATGCCTCATGAGCATCATCGTGGTTTGAATAAAAACTTAATAGGACGCCTTTTTTTTCCATGAAAGTTGAGGGCGATGCCCCTCGCATCTAATGAGAGAGCAACATTAATCGCATCCGAGTCTCCATTGACGCTGGTCTCTCGAGATAAACTCGTCTGCCTCCTGTGGTCCCCATGATCCTGGAACATAACTCGATAGCGGTGGAGCTTCTTCCATTTGTTCCCAACCTTTGATGACCGGTTCCACAATCGCCCAGGCTGCCTCGATCTCATCACTGCGGGTGAAAAGTGAGGCATCACCCTTCAACGCATCAATGAGCAGTCGTTCGTAAGCATCTGGGAGGCGATCTTCAGTAAAGGTGGTCTGATACTTAAATTCCATATCCACGGAGCGGGTCTCTCGAGGAGTATCGGGTACCTTGGTCTCAAAGCGCAGATGGATCCCCTCATCTGGTTGGATGCAGAGGGACAGAAAATTGGGTGTGAGGCGGTAGTCGTCAGGGAGTGGGAACATTACGTGGGGTGGCGGCTTGAATTCAATGACAATCTCGCTCGTCTTTTCCTTGAGCGCCTTTCCAGACCGCAGATAGAAGGGAACCCCCTGCCAGCGCCAATTATCGATGAAAAGCTTCATTGCCGCATACGTTGGTGTCTGGGAACCGTCCTTTACCCCTTTTGCAGAGCAATAGCCATCATACTGCGCGCGTACAGTATTTTTGATCCCCTGGCATCTGACAGCAGAGAGAACTTTCACTTTCTCATTGCGGACATCATCTGCATCAAATGCGGCTGGTGGTTCCATCGCCACAAGACTTAGAAGCTGCAGGATGTGATTTTGAAACATATCGCGCATGACACCGGCTTGATCATAGTAATCAGCTCGATGTTCGACATCTACCGTCTCAGACACAGTAATCTGAACATGATCGATATGGTTACGGTTCCAGATCGGTTCGAAAATGCTATTTAGAAATCGAAAATACAAAATATTTTGGGCTGTTTCTTTTCCCAGGTAATGATCGATACGGTATACCTGATCTTCACGGAAGACGCGATGAACAACCTCATTAAGTGCGAGAGCAGAGCTGAGATCGCGCCCAAAGGGCTTCTCGATGACAATCTTTCTCCAGCCAGAAGTCTCTTCAGATAAGCCTTCACGTCCCAGGTTCTCGATAATCTCTGGGAAAATCGCCGGAGAAGTGGCGAGATAATAAAGCCGATTCGCAGATGGAGCTTCGATGTCCCTCAGGAAATTATCCAGGGCCTGATAATCTTCACCCGCTTTCACATCCCCACATTGATACCAGATGTGTTCTGAGAACGAACTCCAGCTCTCCTCATCACATTCCATGTTAAGGAAGTCGATTCCGTCTCGTAATTTCTGCCGAAAGGCTTCATGTGAATATTCTGTTCTAGAGGTACCCAGTATCTGAAAATTATCAGGGAGTCGATCCTTACAGAAGTTATTGAAAAGAGCAGGAATCAATTTTCTGTGTGTTAGATCACCAGAAGCGCCAAAGATGACGATCGAGGTGTGTTCAAAATCAGATCTTATCGCTGACATTCCGTCCCTCAATTTGTGGGGGTATCTCACGACGATACAAACGTGTCATGAGTTTCTCCTCATTGATGCTTGACCTCGTGACCACCGAATTGGTTTCTCATCGCCGCGATTATCTTCGCGGCATAACTCTCGTCCTGTCGACTTACAAAACGCATAAGTAGTGAAGATGTGATGACTGGAGCAGGTACGCCCAGATCTATCGCTTCTGCCACAGTCCATCGTCCTTCCCCACTGTCAGCAACCCAGCCTTTGACCTCATTAAAGTCCTGGTCTTCCTTCAAAGTTTCCGCTGTTAAATCTAGAAGCCACGAACGGACCACGCTGCCATACCGCCAGATCTGAGCGATTTGATGAAGATCGAGATCAAATTCTGTTTTGGCTTTCATGATCTCGAATCCTTCAGCGTACGCCTGCATGAGACCATATTCGATGCCATTATGCACCATCTTGACAAAATGCCCAGCGCCATTCGCACCTACGTGCCCCCACCCAGTTTCCGGTCCTGGCGCCAGAGCTTCAAAAATCGGGGTGAGATAATGGATGGCCTCCATATCGCCACCCACCATCAAACTGTAACCTTCTGCGAGACCCCAAATTCCCCCACTTGTTCCCGCATCGACCAGATGGATCTGTTTCTCTTTGAGTGTCTCAGCCCGTGCCTTTGTATCTTTATAGTTGCTATTGCCCCCATCAACAATCATATCCCCGGGTTCTAACAAGCTACCTAATGATCCGATCACCGCATCAGTGGCATCCCCGGCCGGCACCATGACCCAAACGGCGCGCGGTACGGACAACGCTTGTACGAGCTCTTCGAGCGACTGGGTACCAACCGCTCCGTCATCAACGACCATCTGCACCGATTCCTCATTCCGATCGTACACGAGAACTTTGTGCCCGTGATCCAACAAGCGCTTGGTCATGTTCGCGCCCATTTTTCCAAGTCCTACCATGCCAATTTCCATCAACATGCTCCTTATTTATGATCGCCCGCTAAACGAAAGCCGCACGATGTTAGTATGTTCTTTTAACCGGTCCCATAAGCAGGAATCAGTGCGCCATGGATAGGACCGGCAGCGTCAGAGGTCAGGAACAGGATGACCCCTGCCAGCGCCTCAGGCGTGACCCATTGCTCGAATTTCGCATCCGGATTCTGTTCACGATTCTGTGGAGTATCTATCGTCCCTGGAAGAATTGCATTGATACGAATGCCTGCGCGTTTATGCTCGGCTGAAAGACTTTCAGTTAATCTGAGCACCGCACTTTTCGAAGCTGAGTAAGCCGCTCCTTTCGCGATGCCCTTTAACCCCGGCCGTGCTCCAATCAGGACGATCGCACCCCTCCCTCGACTGATCATATGGGGAAGGACGGCCTTACAGATTATGAAGGAAGATCGGGCGTTCAAATCGAACATAAAATCCCAATCTTCTAAGGATGTATTTTCAACCGTGGTTCCATATCTGAACCCACCCATCGTATGGACAAGGACATCGATCTTGTCATATCGCCCCAGAGCTGCTTCGGTGGCTCGATCTACAGTTTCGGGATCCGTCAGGTCGACCGAATTCAACAGCAGATGATCGGAAGACTCTTGATAAATTCCCTGCAAACGGTTTTCCGCACGATCGAGCAGCACAAGGCTGCATCCATCAGCGGAAAAAGCCTGAGCCGTCGCGATACCAAGATTCCCGGCGGCGCCAGAAATCATAACAACACGCTTTGAAAGATCTTTCATCTCGTCACACTCTGGGAGAATCCTGGATTTATGTCATCTCCCCCTATGCACTCCCCACTGATTAGATTGAGTAAAAAAGGGGAATCTTACTTTTCCAACCTTTATCCCACGAGCAAAATGCAATTATAGCAGACCAACCCCACCTCCACCTTGCTGCAACACATGGGTGGTGCTGAACAAATCCGCTAATATCACGCACGGCCCAATGGTTTGCGTTTCGGTTCATCCGAACGCGTGGGGGCGGGTTCGCGAACCGCCCCTACCTGATTCGTTCTCACACAAACCATCCGATCATTGCCCGGCCTCCTGATCCGACGACCGAACAGAAGGATTTTCCCGATCGAATTCCCGTTTCGCCGGGTTTTGGGAAATATATGTACGAACCCGGTTTATTTCATCGTCACTTCGGATGATGTGTTCGTAATTATTGCGCTGCCACAATTTCGCGCCGGGTGTGTTGTGAATGGTGTTTATCTGTCGCGTCACAGCGGATTTGTATGATCCAATGATGGCGCCCAACGATCCGGATTTCACCCCTCCCGGCCAGATGCGCCTGGGTTGCTGGGCGGTATTGAGGATCGGTTGTAGGGCCGACGTATGCGTCGCCCCTACGATCATAATCAATCCATGGACATGGTTCGGCATAACGATAAAATCATCTTGCTCCACATTTAGAAAATGATCCGGGATTTCGTGCCAACAGCGTTGTGCAATTTCCCCTAATCTATTCAGCGCCACGTTCCCGTCCACCACATCCCCAAACAGGCATTCTCGGTCCAGGGTGCAAATGGTGACGAAATAGGCGCCGGGTTTGCGAATAAACGAAATCCCCAAGGCGGATCGAACGGCGCCCCTTTTTCAACTCATCACCCCCTCCAACACGTCCTCGATCTCCTTCTCGAGTACCGCTATATCCGGATATTACCTTATATCTTAAATCCTTTCTTGTACAAACCACATTTCAAGACCGACACGTCTTTACACCTATTCTACCGAGGCAACTGCGCCAAATAGGTGAAAATCGCGACCCATTTCAACTGAGGATGCACACTGAATTTCCAGACCTTAACAAGATACAGGAAGGGTCCCTGTCTATGCTGGCAGAAATTAACCAACGGTCTATCGAGCTTGTCTGAGAAGGTGGTTTATTAGTTGGGGGCTATTCCGAGCTTGAAGGACGTAGCAGGAGTTGTGACCCATGAGTCATGACGAAGTTGTTCTCTTCCAAGCAAATTCTGACGACACTTTCCCCGCCGTCAGGTGGAGGACTTTCAGGCCATATTCGCTGAACTGCTGCTTGCATCAACATGATCTGGCTTGGGTACACCTGCCAATTCGTCCTCAGAAAATGTCGAATATCTTCATCTGTCACAGGGCGATCACTCATACGAAACCCCTAAAATACTAAATTAGATCCAACTTCAAATTAACATAGGTTTGAGAAAGATGACATTACAGGTTCCTAACAAAGTTCACTGAATAAAAAAGATACCTCCAGATTGGATGATAAATTTCGTCTGATGATTGAATTTGAAGCAAAATGCCAGTAACCTTATAATCTGGATGGTTCGATGGATTACGCCCTCCTTTTGCACGCGAATTGCTTTGCTTATCATGGAGTCATAGACGAACGATGAGTAAAATAACACACGTCGTTAAACGGACAGGAGCCCTTGTCCCCTTCAATCAGGATCGGGTCACGAACGCGATCTATCGCGCTGCCGTCGCTGTAGGAGGGCGTGATAGAGAACGATCGGAAATCCTGGCCAGGGAAGTCATAGAGATTTTAGAAAAATCGCATCCTGAAGGAGATCCTCCCCACATTGAGGAAATCCAAGACACCGTAGAAAAAGTACTCATTGAAAACGGCCATGCGAAAGTGGCGAAGGCTTATATTCTCTACCGAGAAGAGAGGAATCGCCGCCGCATGGATCTTTCAAGGCGAGCGTCAGTCCCTTCTGAGAATGTGCCTTGGGCGAAGATCTGGTACGTCCTTGACTGGGCAGTTTCTCATAATGTACACACGATTGATGGTTTAAATGAACGATTGCTGCTGGGGGAGTTTCCACATATTGTTCATGAATCCGAGTCGATGTATGAAGATGATATCGCTACAGTCACCGAGATGATCCATGAACGATTGAAGGATCTCCGAGCTGTCATCATCAGCGGCCCTTCATCCTCCGGAAAAACCACTACAACGACTAAGTTGGAAAATCGATTGTCCAAGGTTGGATTCAGATTTCGGGCTTTAAATATCGACCATTACTTCTTCGACCTTGATATGCATCCCAAGGATGAATTCGGTGACTATGATTTCGAAACCCCTCAAGCGCTCGATATAAATTTGATCAATGAACATCTTCAAAGGCTCGTCGCTGGAGAAGAGGTCAGGGTCCCGAAATATGATTTTAAAACCGGGAAGCGGGCACTCGAACATACGCCGATGAGGCTGGAGAAGGAGGAAATCCTCCTCATCGACAGCCTCCATGGTCTCTACCCCCCGATGACCGATGGCATGCCGGATGAGATGAAGTTCAAGGTGTATCTGGAACCCCTTCTTCAAATGAGAGGTCCAGACGGAGAATACATTCGCTGGACAGATATCCGGATGATCCGGCGGATGCTTAGAGACGCCGAGCAGCGGGCTTACGACACGGAGAAAACATTAACGCATTGGCATTATGTCAGGTCAAGTGAATTGCGGAACATTATCCCCTATCAGGGCACAGCCGACTTCATCATTAACAGCGGTATGCCATATGAGGTCTCCCTCTATCGACCCAGGTTACTGAACGACTTCAAACAATGGGAGGAAAAATACCGGGACGATCCACTGCGAGAAGATGCGTATATTCGAGCTTCTCGCGTGAAAGACATTCTCAGCGCAGTTCAACCTACCGAGGACGATTCCCCGGTTCCTGCAGATTCAGTACTACGAGAGTTCATTGGAGGCAGTCGCTATTCCTACTAGGAATTCCCCCTAAAAACTCATCGTCGATTTGCTTTCTACACCGATGTCGAACTCAATATTTAGCTATCGCCCAAGATTTTTTAAAAAGGGTTCTGCTGAGGTTTTAAAGATTTCCCATTTGTGCTGCTTAGCGAGAGCCAGAAGTTTTTGGTCGGGATCAACTGCGACAGGATGGCCTGCGACCTGAAGAATAAAGCGATCACCGAAGCTGTCTGCGTATGCGTAGCTCTTTCCCAAATCCTCCCTCTCGGTGTTTGACAGATACTCACCCAATCGTAGGACCTTGTCGCGTCCCTGACATACTGGACGTTCACTGTGACCAGTGTATCGACCGTTGTTTACTACGATGGGCGTACCGACCACGTCAGGTACCCCAAGCAACCTTCCGATGGCTGCCAACATCGGTGTAGGGGTCCCGGATAGCAGGATGACACGATGCCCACGGTCCTGGTGTGATTTTAAACGAGCGACGATATCAGTCTTGAAACGCGGCTCGATGTACTCATTCGCAATCCAATCAAACGCTCTTTCGCCTTCATCTTGGGTCCAACCCTTAACGAGCCAGGGGATATCCTGTGCCCAGGTAGCACGCATTTTTTCATCTGAGATTATTCCAGCCCGCGTTAACCACCAAATCGGAATGTGAGTTGCAAGGAACAACGCTAGATCGAAACGTTTTACACCATGTGTATTGTGGTGAAGCGCAAGACCCCTGGTAATATGTCCATCATACAATGTTCCATCCAGGTCGAAAACAGCCGTCGTCATCCCTCCTCCTCGGGACTAATCCAGAGACAACCGGCTGGGACTCCCCCTGGGTTATCTTTTAATTTGTCATCGGATATCGAATAGGGCCCCAGGCTGATGACATAGAACCCCGATGTTTCAGGCCTATAGGTCATCTTGTCCTTCGAGGCGTTCTCGAACGATTTTAGTACGACCATACGATAGTCATGCAGTGTGGTCGAGCCAGAATCAAAATCCGATTTGATCGTGTATTTCTCATCTTCGTTGAGTTCCACCCAGTACAGCAATCTTCCACCGGGCGTGATCAAACGCAGAGGGATGCACGCCCCCCCTGCATAGGCTTGCAGCGCATGGAACCCGCGAATGAGGAAAACCAAATCTCCTCTTTTCCCAATAGCTCCAGGTTGAGGATCCTGGTCGATGATCGTACCTTGTGGATATTCTAGATGCAGCACATCCTGGAAGAGGAACGTGAATCCACCCTCGAGTAAGAGCTCACGAGCCTGCACATAGGGCATCCCGATAAGATCAGGAATGACGACCGCGCCAGGAGGAAGTGGTGTATGTGTGATGGTCGCTGTATGCGGGATGGTTGGCGAAGGTGGTTGCGTACTTGTCGAAGTACTGCTGGGCTTCGTCGTCGGTGACGCGGTCATCGAGGGGATGGGGTGTGTGATGCTGGCCTCGGTGGCTGTATTTTGAGTAACCCTCACATCCGCCATGGTTGAACAAGCGGGGGTAGCTATCCATAACCCGAGTGCGAGCACATAGTAACAAAGATGCCTTTGCCAATTATTTCGTAGTAGGATACGATCTTCCCACTTCTCACAAGAACCCGCCGTGTGTGTAAGACGAGGGACAATACGGATCGCTATCAAAGTTCACTCCCCGGGCAAGTGTCTTCAAAGACCAGACGCCGGTCCCGTTAGATTGCGAACTCGGCGTCTGTGTCAGGGTTCCAGGCGGTGCAAACCCATAAACCCTGACTTAGTAGCGGATATTTTAGTGATTTTACGTAAATAGTCAAACGCCCGGAAAGGCAATTTTAATCCTATCTCAGGGATCAATTGACGGTCATAGACGCCTTTGTTCTGATACGGACAAAATGCTTTTATGATATAGATTATCCTAAACTTGAGGAAAAGGGTTTGAAGCGAGCCTGCCTAAACGAGTTAGAGTTCTTGGAAGCAGACACAATATTGTCACAATTAGATGGTTATAATACGCGTGAAGAACCCCGCAGCAAGCTGCTGGGCATCTTCCAAGGAAAAAGCCCCCCCGCCTTGCCATTCATCCTAGCAAGCTACAGGATATTCCGGCTTTTTCCCTTAAACTGGAACGTGGACTGAACAATCGTGGCTACCATACTCGTGGTTGATGACGAACCCGCCATTATCGACGCACTCAAATATAACCTTGAAAAAAACCTCTACCGGACGCTCGTCGCGCTTGATGGCGAACGTGCACTCGAGCTCGCACGGCGAGAGAATCCTGATCTCATCATCCTGGATATTATGCTTCCTGCCCGGGATGGAATCGAAGTCTGCCGAATCCTCCGTCAGGAAAGCGATGTTCCAATTATCATGCTCACTGCACGGGACGAGGAACTAGATCGAGTTCTTGGTTTGGAGATCGGCGCGGATGACTATGTAGTAAAACCTTTTAGTATGCGGGAACTCATGGCGAGGGTGAAGACCGTCCTCCGAAGGTCTCAAGCCGTGAACGTCCGAAGCGATAAACTCATTACCATCGGGAAACTCACACTTGATCCTGGTCGACATGAAGCTCGTTATCATGATGAGGAGCTATCGCTCTCTGCATTGGAATTCGATCTGTTGTATTGTCTCGCGAGGCACGCTGGTCAGGTGATGACCCGCGAGCAGCTCCTCGACCAGGTCTGGGGATACGATTATTTTGGCGACACACGCGTGGTCGATACAGCGATAAAAAGACTTCGTGGAAAAATGAAGCAATCTTTAGATCTTCCCGAAAGCCTGGTCATAACAGTGCGTGGTGTTGGGTATAAACTTGACTCCAAAGACTGAGACGCCAGATAAATCTGGCGCAATCATCTCGACGATTCGCGGGAAACTTATGGTCACACATGTGTTCGTGATCCTCTTCACGATGACCGTCTCAGCGTTCCTGCTGCTCACCCTCCTGGAGGATTATTTTGAGGACGCCCTTGAGGAAAATTTAAAGACCCAGGCGCATCTCATCATAGAGGCAATTCTCCATGGAAACATGCCAGACCCTCCTTCATTTGAACAGCAAGCTGCGATCAATACAGTCAACCAGCAGCAATTGGAAAACCTGACGGTGCAGATCGGGGGCGGGGATGCAGGCCTCCCTGATCCCGCAAATCTCGATCTAAGTTCAGATGAGGCCATTGAGGCCTTAAGCCGCACAACATTCGAGATAAGTTCTCTTCTTGATACCCATGTTCGGATTCTCGATCAAACCGGGACTGTTGTTGTCGACTCAATAAACATTGAGCTCGGCGATAATTTGCTTAGCCTCCCCGCGATTTCCGCAGCGCTCGAAGGTCGTACCACAACGACATCTGAGAGGCTCGGCGGAGATCCATGGTTGTTCGTGACCACACCCTTCCTCGTTGAAGATCGAATCGCCGGAGTTCTCCACATAGGGCAAGCGAGACGGGATAGTGCCGCGCTGCTCAAGGACCTTTATGTCCGCTGGCTCGTAGCAGCTGCGATCGCCGTTCCCGTTTCGATCCTCTTATCCCTTTTTATTTCTAGCTCGCTATCAAAACCGGTGATTGCCCTTACGGAAGCAGCGAATGAATTAAGCCGGGGGCAGTTCAGCTATCCTCTTCCCGATCCCAGAGATGATGAAATTGGTCAGCTTAGCCTGGCATTCATGAAAATGAGGGATCAGATCCAGGCTGCGGAGGATCTACGAACACAATTCGTAAGTGATGTCTCCCATGAATTGCGCACACCACTCACCGGGATTAAGGGGTTGGTGGAGACATTGCTCGACGGGGCGATGGATGACGTCGATGTCCGCCACCGCTTCCTGCATTCAATCGAATCGGAAACCGATCGCCTCATTCGTCTCGTGAATGATTTACTCATCCTCACGCGCATGGATGCACAAGCACTTCAGCTTGACAAAGTGGGATTCAGATTAAATGAACTGCTCAGCACAGCTGAGAATCACATGAAGCCATTGGCGGAAAAGAAGGGTATCTCCCTCGTCAACAAATCTGGGACGACGCCTCTGATGATCCTGGCAGATCGGGACCAAATCGAACAGGTGATCCTCATCCTCCTGGATAATGCGATCTGCCACTCCCCTGTAGGCTCGATAGTTCAGCTGAAATGTGAGGGATTTTCGTACCGTGAAGGGCGATTGATAGAAGGCTTATCACCCACAGCAGATTGTTTGAAACGGCTGGAAACCAACCCAGAGGAACTTCAGGTTGGCAGTTGGGCACTCATTTCCATCACCGATTCAGGTGAGGGCATAGCCGAAGAAGAGCTGTCCCATGTATTCGATCGTTTTTACAGGAGTGATAGGGCACGATCCCGAGATCGAGGGGGAAGTGGTCTTGGTCTTTCCATCGCCAAGGGCCTCGTGGAAGCTCACCGCGGTAAGATTTGGATTGAAAGTCCCTCGCCGTTGCAGCTAAGAGAAGGCTACCCAGGATCGGTTGCCTGCTTCGTCCTCCCCGCAATATAACTGCATTCAGTCACGAAATCTCTTCCCATGGTAAAGAGTGAAGAAACCCGCGGCGAGCTGCGGAGCATCTTATAAGGAAAAAGCCTTAAGGAGGCTACTCCCCCGCTTGCCATTCATCCCTGTTCCAAGCTACAGAGTATTCTGGCCTTTCCCCGTAAATAATTAATGGAGCGTCTGGTCCCCTCTTCCCGCACGCTGTGTGCATCCCGTCCCCGCTTTGGTGTCAACTTGTGAAATTTTCGACTCCCTAATGCCACACGCCTGACACATTTCCGACAAACTCATCCGATTATATAAAGGTATTCAGGCCGATGTCCTTCATTCCTGGAGGGCGAGCCGAAACTTTGACAGGAGGTCCATCATGATGAACCGTTCAGTATTTCTTGCTGCAGGTGCGGCGCTATCCTTCTTCCTCTCCTCATACCTGCCCATCCAAACCGATACCTACAGTGGCGGCACGATTTCTGTGACAGGGGATGCTGCCGTGAAGGTCCCGCCGGATGAGGTCATCATCACGCTGGGTATCGAGAGCTGGCACCCTGAATTGAGCACGGCGAAAAAGCGCAACGACGCGCGAGTGGAAGATATCATCGCAACTGCGCGTCGCTATCAGATCCCTGACAAGGATATCCAGACGGATCACATCAGCATCGAACCTCGATACCGGGACAGTTACTACAGAGAGGATCTTGAGGGGTACTTTGTCCGCCGGACTCTTGCCCTGACTTTGGCAGATATATCCAAATTCGATGATTTGCTCACAGACGTAATCGAAGATGGCGCCAACTATGTCCACGGCATCGAATTCCGCACGACCGATCTTAGAAAACACCGCGATCACGCACGATCCCTTGCAATAACTGCAGCCCGGGAAAAAGCGGAGGCGCTCTCAAAAGTACTGGGACGCCAAGTCGGTGAACCTCAAAGCATTCAGGAAAATCACTCCGGTTGGTGGTCCTGGTACGGATCAGATTGGTGGGGTTCGCGCTGGAGTGGAGCACCGACTCAAAATGTTGTTCAAAGCATCGACGTCGACAGCGCGCTCGTTCAGGGCTCGATTGCACCCGGACAGATTATGGTCAATGCGCAGGTAACCGTCACCTTTAATTTGAAGTAGCTTGAATTGGATGGACAGCTCTCATTCGAGAGTAAAAGATGACGGGATTTACGCTGGAGCGCCTGGAGAGCCGCTCAGCCGCCTTCTGCAGGATGAAGGTAGAGAGCTTCAACGAGCCCTCGATTAAAAGCGAGCGCAGGCGCTTCTGCTCGAGCATTGGGGAATAGAATGGCTACCAGTTTCGTATCGAAGAGGGGGACAAAATCGTTGGATCCTTCAAACATCACCGCTCCAAAATCGAATCTCCCCCCTGCCTGGATCATCCCGAAAATGTCAAAGCCGCCCACAAGAACACGTATAAAATGCGGGAATGGCTTGGTGTAGCCAGCCCGCACAGCACTGGAAGTTCCCAAACCAGCGCGATTAGCGACCAATACGGCGACGATTTCTTTTTTCACAAGCCATATGTTGCCGACAGTTTCCTTCGATTTTGATATCATATGTAATGGGCTGATTTCTCCATCGAGCACTTCGATGTAGGACTCGGTCGGCATGTTCAGATAGCTAAAAAGTCCATGTGTGCCGGGAAACACAGATCCTTTGATCCTGTGTGTGGTCGTGAAGATATCGACTTCCACCGATCTTTTCGTCGCCATATTTCACTCGCTTTGATTGCGGAGAGAAGCGCCAGGCGCTTAATCCAGAAACTACCTAATATTCTAGGTCAGTTCATGACGTTGTTCAACTAACAATTTCCATGCAGGTTCGTCTCAAGGTTCAATAAATGCCTATGCGCATTAATGGTCGTGCCGAGATCTGGATTGACCGAATTTACACTTCAGTGCTATCCCCGTACGGATGATAGAATGACCCTAGAATTAAGCCGAGGTATCCTATGCAATTTCAACCGATCGAGAACTACGGCATCATCGGCGACTTGCGCACAATCGCCCTGGCAGGGATGGACGGCTCTATAGATTTCCTCTGCTTACCCAGGATCGACTCCCCCTCTGTCTTCGCCAGGCTGCTCGATCATGAACGAGGGGGCTACTTCCGGATTTCACCGATTTTGAGCGACGCCCAACAGAAACAGATCTATGTGAGCGATACAAACGTCCTGCTCACTCGTTTTCTGTCCGAATCAGGTGTCGCTGAGATATCGGATTTCATGCCGGTAACAGATCCTGCGCAAACCAGCATGCTCGTTCGGAGGGTGAAGACGGTGCGCGGGGAGCTTGAATTCGAGATGGTTTGCCAACCAGCTTTCGATTACGCGCGCGCAGGCCATAAAGTCGAGCTCAGAGATGATGGAATCTTATTCATCTCGGATGATGACGTCATCTTACGGCTGCGAACCCAGAGATCCGTCAAGATTGAAAACGGCGCGGCCCATGCCCGCTTCCGTTTGGGCGCAGGTGAAACGGCAGTATTTATTCTGGAGTACGTCGATCCCGATAGGGAATCACAAGCCGGGACGCCTCACTTCGTCCCAGGGGCATTTAAAGATACGGTTAACTTCTGGCATTCATGGATAGGCCAATCGAAATACGATGGTCTCTGGCGCGAGGAAGTTAACCGCTCAGCGCTAACTCTAAAACTGCTCACGTCGCGGGACTACGGCTCGATTGTCGCCGCGCCCACCTTCGGGCTACCTGAAACCATCGGGGGGGAACGTAATTGGGATTACCGCTACACTTGGATTCGAGATGCCTCCTTCACGCTCTATAGCCTGATCCGCCTGGGCTACACGTCAGAGACGGCTGCTTTCATGAAATGGATCGAAGATAGATGCAGCGACCTCCAAGCGGGGGAATCCCTGCAGGTAATGTACGGGATCGATGGGCGCGTGGATCTGGAAGAGGAAATATTGGAACATCTGTCCGGCTACCGAAACTCCTCGCCGGTCCGCATAGGTAACGGCGCAGCTAATCAACTTCAACTGGATATCTATGGCGAGTTGATGGATTCTGTTTACCTCTTTAATAAATACGGGGAGCCGATTTCCCACGATTTGTGGAATCGTCTGGTCCCCCTTGTCGACTACATAGCTGAGGCGTGGAACCAACCGGATGAAGGTATCTGGGAGATTCGAGGCGGCAGGCAGCATTTTCTCTTTTCCCGTCTTATGAGTTGGGTGGCCATCGATCGCGGCTTGCGACTTGCACAGAACCGATCCTTTCCAGCCCCCGTCGATGCGTGGACCCATGCGAGAGATGAAATCTATCACGATATTTTCAGCAATTTTTGGGATGATAAAGTCGGTGCGTTCGTCCAGCATCTTGGCACGAATGCCCTGGATGCTTCAAGCTTGTTAATGCCCCTCATGAAATTCATCAGCCCAACTGATCCTAGATGGTTGTCTCATCTCGATGCAATCGAGCGTGAGCTTGTGTCCGATTCACTCGTGTATCGCTACAGCCTCGATTCAGCCGCACAGGATGGACTTACGGGTGATGAAGGTACGTTCAGTATTTGCACATTCTGGTATGTCGAATGTCTCTCCCGAGCAGGAGAGGTCAACAAAGCCCGATTCTATTTTGAAAAGATGCTTGGATATGCGAATCACCTCGGATTGTATGCGGAAGAGATTGGACCCCGGGGTGAGCAACTTGGTAATTTTCCGCAAGCCTTCACACATCTTGCGCTTATCAGTGCGGCATACGACATTAATCGACGACTGACGGATGAGGTGCGATCCTGATCGAACTTCAGCCATCCGCCTTTGAGGAACAACAAGGATCCATGCTTTCCACACAGAATGAGCATCAAACGTACGAGGTCAGCCCTCATGCGTGATGAGCCCTGCAGTACGGAGAGACTGTAGCTCATTGGACAGGTCACCCCGGAATCAACCGACCATCGAAAGAGGATCCCGAGATTTTTGGTCCAATGGATGTAAACTCATACGTACTCTGGACTGACGAGTGCATCATCGTCCTGAATAAACCCTCGGGCCTGCTCACCCTGCCGGACGGTTATGAACCGTCCAAACCACACGTTCGTGCCATCATGGATTTGGAGTATGGTCGTGTATGGATTGTTCATCGTCTGGATCGCGAAACATCTGGAACCCTGGTGCTGGCCAGGACCGCAGAAGCGCATCGAGACTTGAATTCGCAATTTGAGAATCGAAGCGTCGAAAAAACTTATCATGGGTTGGTGATTGGAAATCCAGCCTGGGAAGAAATCACCGTGGAGCTCCCCCTTAGAAAAGACGGGGACCGAAATCACCGCACAGTGATCGATCAAAAAGATGGAAAAGAAGCGCTCACATCCTTCTCTATTCTGGCAAGGTATTCTGATTTTTCTCTGTTGGAAGCCAGACCAAAAACCGGGAGAACTCACCAAATTCGTGCACACCTTGCTGCGCTGGGGCATCCCATCATCGGAGATTCCCTCTATGGAGACCTGACCCACCCTCGGTATAATCTCATGGATCGCCAGGCTTTGCATGCGTATCTCTTAGCTTTTATTCATCCAGGATCCGGTGAGAGAATTGAGTTTCAAGCCGCGTATCCGGATGATTTTTCCTTAGTGTTAAGATCAAGCTAAGATAGAAGTTGCCTTCCTGATTACATTGAAAACTATTTAGAGAAGATCGAGGTCTTCAAAGATGAAGCAAGAGATCCATACATATCTGGTCGAAAAATCTAAATCCTAGATTCACACCACTGTACGAAAAGGAGACTAACCAGAACGGCGGGGCAGTCTACCCAGACACATCATCCTGGTCCGCAGCAACAATACTAACCAACCCCGGAGAATTTACATCGTATGCATGCCGTAGAAGTATCAGAACTACATCGAATATATCGTACAACCATTGGGGTCATCAGAAGGAAAACCAAGGAAGTACTTGCGGTAGATGGTCTCACTTTCAACGTGAGGCAGGGAGAGTTGTTCGGGCTCGTGGGTCCAAACGGTGCAGGTAAAACAACCACTGTGAAGATGCTTACAACACTATTAATCCCATCTGGCGGGAAGGCGGTCGTCCTTGGCTATGATGTCGAGAAAGAACCGGGACCGATACGATCTCGTATAGGATTCATCTTCGGCGGCGAGCGCGGCCTTTACTGGCGTCTCTCCGGGATCGATAACCTGCGCTACTTCGCCAGTCTGTATCACGTCGATCCGGAAGTCACAAAATCGCGCATCCCCTACCTCCTGGAGATGGTTGGACTGACCGGCCGCGGCGATGAGAAAGTAGAGGGTTACTCACGCGGGATGAAACAGCGATTACACATCGCTCGGACGCTGCTCCACGACCCCGAAGTACTCTTCCTTGACGAGCCGACGATGGGACTTGATCCTGTAGGCGCTCGCGAAGTTCGACAGGTTATCAGGGATCTTCAGGCCGAGAAAAAGACCATCCTACTGACCACGCACTACATGTTCGAAGCGGATGCCCTCTGTGAGCGCATCGCCGTGATCAATCATGGGCAGGTGGTAGCGTTGGACACACCCGAGGCGCTTAAACAACTTGTGAGCGACCTTTCTGTCGTCGAGCTCGAGGTTTTTGGTGTACAGCCCGAAGTTCTGGACGATGTGCGATCGTTACCCTTTGTAGATTCCGTGTCTGTAAACGAACAGGAACAGCGTCAGGCGCTCTTGATTCAAACGTCGCGGGGGTCTGAAGCCGTGCCTGATCTTCTGGCAGCCCTCAAGGACGTCAGGGTCGGAAAAGTTGTCGTCCGCGAACCCACGCTGGAAGATGCTTACATCAGATTGGTTGGAGACCAGTCATGAGACTTGGTCTGCTGAGAGGATATGGTCGTGCAGCTTATACGACCTTTAAGATGACTCTCCGGCAGAACGTCATGGATGGATTCATTATTTTTACTGTACTCATCCAGCCACTCATCATTGCCGCGATGGCGTTGTGGATGCTCCAGGATAGCATCGAGAATCCGGCTATGTTCATCATCGTAGGGAGTGGGCTCACGGGGCTATGGAGCAGTCTGTTGTTCGTCAGTGGAAACAGCATCACCACGGAGAGGTGGACCGGCACGCTCGAAATGCTTGTTGCGCAGCCGACTCCCTTCGCCATCATTGTGTTCGGGAAAAATCTTGCCCACGTGAGCCAATCGCTAGGGTCGATGATCGTGGCCTACGTTCTCGCTGTCGTAATCTTCGGGCTACAGCTGACGATAGGGGAGCCCACATTGTTTGTGATCGCAATTGGATTCACCGTTGTTGCATTCGTTTGCTTTGGTTTAGTCGTCGCACCGATATTCGTGATGAACCCGGGAGTTCAGGGGTGGCAGAATTCGATGGAATTCCCGATTTTCATATTGAGCGGCTTCCTGTTTTCGATCGCGCTCCTCCCCGGTTAGACCACGCCCCTTAGCTACATCCTGGCGCCCTATTGGGCAGCGAGGGCTTTGCAAGGCGCGTCGAGCGGCGGCGCCTCGACTGCAGATATTCTGTTTTCGTTGGGGATGCTCATCTTATTCAGTGTCATCTATTTAATCATTGCTGCATTTCTCTTTCACAAGCTGCTGATCAAGGCAAGATCAGACGCGACATTGGCTGGTCAATAGACGGAAGGGTCAAGGTTGGATCGGTTGGACGTTCGATGATGCGAATATCAAGAAATCTCAATATATTCTTTCAGGGAGCCCTCCTATCCTACATCGCCCTCTTCCGCTGGCTGCGACCTACGACCTATATGGCCTCGAAAATAGTGATGCCGCTTTTTCAGCTTCTCTTCTTTACATACCTGGGGGTAAACGCCACCGGGGTAGAAACCGCCAGCTTCTACGTGGTTGGCAACGCCATGCAAATCACAGCGATTAGCGGCATCTACGGCGTTACGATGAGTATTGGGGGAGATCGCTGGTCAGGGAACCCTCCCCTACCTATTTGGTTCCCCGGCTAACCGAATCACGATGTTCCTGGGGCGTGCTTTTTTCCATATCTTTGATGGAATGCTTGGTGTCTTCATCGGATTTGCGTGGGGGGTTTTCCTGCTAAACCTAGATCTCTCAAACACGGACATTCCAGCACTCATACTCACGATATTAATCACGACGATCAGCACCGCGGGACTTGGTCTTCTAATGGGATGCCTCGCCCTTATCACCCGGAATATCATGTTCGTGAACAACACGGTGTATTTTCTACTGCTCATCTTCAGTGGAGCGAACATACCCGTCCAGGTGCTGCCGTCTGCTCTGCAAATGATCTCCTTCATATCCCCCCTGACCCGAGGGATCGCCGCTGCCCGTATTCTCATCCTCGGGGGCGATCTGTCACAGGTAGCTGGGCTGCTCTCAGGAGAATTGGTAATCGGTCTTATTTACGGCGTGCTTGGGTACTCGCTATTCCACTGGTTTGAAGTCCAGGCGAAAAAACAGGGTACCCTCGATAGTGTTTAATGCACGCGCAGGTTTTTGATCGATGAAATATTTCCACGCATTCAAATGAACTTTCGCGATGTCATTCAAGCAATACGCTACAGAGGCTTTTGTCCTATTCGGTATCTTTGTCCAACCACTGATCATCGCAATCCTCGGAACGTATGTCTTAGGTGACCGGGGAGGAAACATCGCCATCTTTGTTGTGGTTGGAAGTGGGCTGACGGGGCACTGGACGGGACTGCTTTTCTCAAGCGGAAACAGTATCAAGGAGGAACGTGGGACTGGCACCTCGAGCCCCTCATCGTAACACCTACTCCGCTGCTCTTGGGAGAACTCCTCATCGGTGCAGCTTATCTTATTGTCGGATATGTGATCTTCCGCCGCTTCGAGCTGCTCGTAAAACGCAAGGGAACGCTTGAGGCAGCCTGATTTTCCGCGATCTCCATGATGTTCAACCGTAGTTATCCAATTGTTGGACTCAGATATACGGTCGCGTCACCGTTGATCCGGGAATCGAGATCGCTCATGATGCGGTTAGACGGTATGAATTTCAATACTCGTGGAATGATGGATAAATCACAGCCAGACAGGGAGGATGTGTCAGGTCCCTAAAGTGATTAGAGGAAGCGGCATAAATACAAGGATGAATAACACCAACCCAGACATCGCGAGGACTTTGTGACGGGAATCGAGCTCTGTGATTTCATCACGGGGTTTTGCATAGGAACGCCCCATGAAAAAAATCAACATCGCCCATATATACCAACCCTCCCAGACCAGGAAGCCCATGAGCAGCAGGGCTATGACAATAAAGGGCCACATTCTTTTCGCAGAATCACCGATGAGAGTGTAGACGATATGCCCGCCATCAAGTTGACCAGCCGGGATGAGGTTTAGCGCGGTAATAAGCAAACCTGCCCAACCTGCCCAGGCAAGCGGATTTAGAAGCACGTCCCGACCACCATAGGGAATGGGCGAACCAATCAATAAGTACCTTCCCCAATACAATAAAGGTGATACCCCACCATAGTCGATCGGACTTGGTAGAAGTTCACCCAATACAACATATTTTGCCGCAATATAGAAAATTGAATTGCCTTCAAGCACATGACCGAAGGCTGCTTCTGGTGTGGGTGGAAGAGTGCCGATCTCCGAAAGGCTCAATCCCAATATCAGAACCGGGACGGCTACGATGAACCCCGCAATGGGACCTGCGATTCCAATCTGCAGCAACCCGCGCTTATTCTTGGGGGGTTCTTTGAGTCGGATGAACGCGCCCAGGGTACCGAACAAACTCCCCGGAAAAGGAAGGAAATAAGGCAGTGTAACTTCTGTTTTGTTGTACCTTGCGGCCAGGTAATGACCGAATTCATGCGCTAACAAGATTGAAAGAAGTCCGATCGTAAACGGTATCCCTTTTGCGAGATTCTGGAATACACCGGTGAGGAGCTGACCGAAATCATCGACGACTGGGCCCTCATAGCCATAGAGTGTTCCGGCGATGAGCATGCTGAATACGGTGAGAAGAAAAAGGATCAGATTGATCCAGGGGTTGGAACGTTTTTTCGTAATCGTCCCGGTCATCCCGATGATGAATTGATCCTCGCCTTCCTCCCGGAAGAGGAGTGTCAGATCTTGATCTGCAAACAGAGGATCCAATATGTTGAACGCTTTTTCTGAAGATATAGACAATGTCCCGCGAAAACGAATCGCGTAATCTTCATGCTCACCTCCCGAGGTCACATCGAGTATGTCCATCACATCACTGACATAAGGGAGGAGCTTCTCACTGATATCCGTGGTTCTAATGTCGCTTTCTGTGTCCATGCCATGTCCTGTGAAATGAAAAGGCGGGAGTGGATGGGAGTCGAACCCACCGCGGCCCGTAGAACGACCCGCCACCGGTTTTGAAGACCGGGGAGCCCACCGGGACCCAACCACCCCCGTTGCGAGGTTAAGGATACCGCATCGATACCACATGGACAAGATTCCGGAGTCCGAGGAGGGTTAGATAATTCAAATCTAATAACTCTACATTGCCCCAAACCTGCTACAATGAGTGCTCTTTTTATCCACCCGAGAGACGATAACTCATCGTTTCAGGTGACGCGGACCTAAATTCACCCTGAGTGATGAAAGCGACTATAAAAAAGAGAGAATGTTGTTCGAACATGCTTGAGAAATTCAGAACATCAACCACTTTCCTCATAGTCTTCATCTGCGCGATCTACCTGACCGCATGCTCAACTACGACGCCATCTGGACCCTCACCACCCACCTCACCTACAACAACCCCCGTCAGACTCGGCCCCACCAGCACCCACCCACCGGTGACGCCCTCGCCCTCCCCGGTCCCCCCGACAGCTACACTCATACCGATCCAACCGGTTTCGGATAAAGATTGGAGCAGAGGACCGGTAGACGCGCCCATTACGTTACTCGTCTACTCGGACTTTCAATGCCCTTACTGTGCTGATCTCGAGGGTGTCATGGAACAACTCCGGGAGACTCACACAGATGATATCCGATTTGTTTTCCGGCATTTTCCTCTCCTTACGATTCACGATAAGGCCTCCCTGGCTGGGCAAGCTGCTGAGGCGGCTGGGGTTCAGGGTGAGTTCTGGGCCATGCATGATTATTTATTTGAGCGTCAATCGGAATGGGCAAATTTGAGCCTTCCAGAATTCAATACCTGGCTCATTGATGCCGCCGCAAAACTGGGACTCGATGAAGAAATCATGGCAGCCGATCTTCACTCCGAACGTCGTGAAGCAGCTATGGAGAATCACTTTCAGCAAGGCCTGCAATCAGGTCTCACAGGAACGCCCTTCATATTCATCAACGGTACTTGGATGCGACTTGATCCAACCCGATTGAACATGGAAGCGATGGTACGCCTGGAATTATTGAAGATAAACCAGTACGAAGCAGCTCCGCCGATGTCCATCGAGGCAGATCATCAGTATTTTGCCCGGATACAATTAGAAACCGGCGATGTCGTGATCGAACTACTTCCCGAATCCGCTCCAGAAAATGTAAACAACTTCATCTTCCTGGCAAAGGCAGGGTGGTTTGATGAAAATTCCCTCTTCCGAGTCGTCGAGGATATCCTCGTCGAGACAGGAGACCCAAGTGGGACGGGTTATGGAAATCCAGGATACTTTCTCAAGGATGAGATCGACCCCGATCTAAATTTTAACCAGGCTGGAATGGTAGCCATGTCAAGCAATGGTCCTGATACAAATGGAAGCCAATTCTTCATATCCCTATCCCCATTGCCCGCGTTGAACGGGGCCAGGACCATTTTTGGTCGTATCGTGGAAGGACTTAATTTGCTCCAGAGCCTAGCGCCGCGAGAACCGTCATCGGATCTCCTCACCAAATCTTCCGATATTATCCAAACCATCGATATTGAGGTGAGATGAGCGAACAGGATACAATCACCAATAGCATAGACTACGTACTTTTCGTCGCATCCATAATTGCCATTGGTTTTAGCGCCATTGGCGCTCTAGGGATGATTATCGTAGCCGGTATGGCAGTGTTCTTGGGAGATCCACTCGAAGCAATTGCACCTCTCGCTGCCAGCGCATCCCTTCTTGTGATGGGTCTCTGCAGCCTCCCTCTCCTCTATCTCAGCCTCCGCAATATTTTCAACCAGAAGCCACCTGCGCCGTATCGACCTCCACAGGCATGGACCCTCACTGCGCTGCTCCTCCCAGTCGGTCTGGTATTGGGTTTTCTCGCATTTGAGGAAGCGGTTCTTCCCTGGATATTGGGTCCCACTGCCCACGTCTTAGCTGCCCTCGGCCCAGTTGCTGCTACCGTGGTCATGGTTTTGCGCCGAGGTCCACAATTGAGCAGTCGTCGGAGATGGGGTCAGTTCAATACTGGTTTATGGGTTTCTCCATTTCTGGCATTTATGATCGAAATGATCCTGCTCCTTCCAGTGATTGTTTTGTTGCTTACGGGGCAATTCGGGGAACTTAACATTCTGCCGATAGTAGATAGTCTAAGCGCCGGGGAAGCGTTTTCGGATCCGACGTTAGAGTCCGCATTCGTTGATTTTCTTTCCCAACCTATCGTGATCGGGTTGGCATTACTTTACCTGGTCATCCTCGTGCCGATGGTAGAAGAAGTGATTAAAACAATCGCCATATGGCCTTTCCTGAAGAGAGGGCTCACGAAAACAGAAGCCTTCCTCGGAGGTGCGCTTGCTGGAGCAGGCTATGCACTCTTTGAAGCATTTTTCCTGGCTCAGCCAGGAGAAAACTGGGGGATTACGATGATCGCCCGCGCTGGCGCGACCTTGATCCACATGTTCACGACAGGTCTGACTGCAATCGGGTTGGCAAAGGCAGCGAGAGAACATTCGTTTAAAAAGGCGATCCCTTATTATTTGATTGCAGTCGCTATCCACGCAATCTGGAACTTGTGCGCACTTGCACTCGGTGCCGGTGTCATCGTAAGTGAATTCGACCTTTATGGCGCCTCAACATCGCGGATCATGATCGGCGCCGCCGTAGGGACGCTCATAATCTTGTCCATCATCGCTTATGCTGGACTTCAGCGATTCTCCACGCCACCGATAGAAACCATCCTTGAGGCAGGAGACGCATAGAAAAAATCAGCCATTCATTCACCCGATTGGCGTGAATATGAACCAAGGACAGGAGATTCTCAGCCTTGAACATCCAGCGTAATGCAGCGTATTTACCCACAACCTATCCTCCGGATCCCTCTTGCTTGACAACAAGAATCCGCTATGCTACAGTACCGCCGCTCTGGCAACCACCAGCCCGACATATTCTTCCTGGGGAAATATTAATTTGACGAAATCACGCACTGAACTCATGGTCGATCGCCTGCGCGATCTGAGAGCTTCCTCGCCCGATGTCGAGGCATCCGCAGTTGTAAGCGTCGATGGTCTGACCATGGCATCTGCCTTGCCGGAAGATGTCGAGGAAGATCGAGTATCAGCAATGTCGGCAGCCATGCTCTCCCTCGGGGAACGCATCGCTACCGAGATGGGTCGTGGTAATCTCGACCAAGTTTATATTCGAGGATCAACCGGATACGTGATCCTCATGTCCATAGGAGAGGAGGCTGTCCTCACCGTGCTTGCGAGGAAAGAAGCGAAACTCGGGCTGCTTTTCCTTGACGTACGTCGTGCCACAGAAGATCTTTCCGAGCTTCTGTAAGCATCGGATCTTCCCCTGTGAGTTCAAATCAGAAGAGTATGCTCTACCTTCCGAATACTTTCTGCAGAACCTTTCTTGACGCGCTGGATCATCTTGCAGGTAAAAACGGCGTAAGTACCGTCCTGAATTTAGCATCTCTGAGAAACTGGATAGACGCTTATCCACCTGATGATCTCGAAAAGCAGATCGACTTTGCTGATTTCGCCAGAATAAACCAATCTCTGGAAGATCTATTTGGCATCAAGGGAGGTCGAAGTCTGTCCCGGCAGGCCGGCTGGGCCATCTTCGATCACAGCCTGATGACCTTACCCAGGATGGAGGAAGCGATCGGGGATGCGCAGGCTGATCACGACCCCGAGGAGAGGTTCCATCTTGCGATAAATACGCTGTCAGATACCATCAACGAAATCAGTGACATCACCAGCGCAGCCGAGATCACCCAGAATAAAGCGCTTATCAGCATCACGACCTGCCCCGTATGCTGGGGTCGAGGTGCAAACTCACCTACTTGTTCCATGCTCCTTGGGATCATAGAACGGAGTCTTAATGTGTTCGCCGATGGAACGGAGTATGCCATCCTGGAAGATGAGTGTATCGCAGCCGGTGACAGCGGATGTGTATTTATAATTCGTCAAAACCATCAGAGATGAATGTGCTCCGGGAGCGATACATGCACAGTAACACGGGAAAGACCGGACGATTTCCTGCTTTCATAAAACCTCGCAGTGAAAGCGCCGTCTACGATGTGCCGAATGGCCTATATTGATTCCATGAAGTATTCTGTAATTATGTGTCCGAGATTGGAGCCAACTTGAGACAGCTCACGGTCGTTATCCCGACGTACAATGAGGCCGACAATTTGCCCACCCTGGCAGCAGAGCTCTGGGCGCTCCCGATCCCTGAGCTGAGGATCCTCGTTGTCGATGACGCCTCCCCGGACGGCACAGGCGCAATCGCGAAGGAGCTTGCTGCACGAATGCCCGGTCGACTGGACCTTATCGAACGAGCAGGCAAGTTGGGTCTTGGAACAGCATATATTACTGGTTTTAAATACGCTCTAGAGCAGGGCGCCGAGACCATTGCGCAAATGGATGCTGATTTTTCTCACTCCCCCTCCTACCTGCCTAAATTTATGGAAGAGCTAGAGAACGCGGACGCAGTTTTTGGCTCGCGCTACATCCCCGGAGGAAGACTGGATGAACGCTGGGGTATTGGTCGAGTGCTATTGTCCTGGTTTGGGAATGTGTACGCTCGGACAATTCTTCGTCTCAAAGTAAAAGATACGACGGGGGGATTTCGAATGTGGAGGCACGAGACTTTAGCTGGAATGCCTCTAGATAAAATACGGTCCAATGGTTATGTATTTCAAGTAGAGATGGCCTATGTCGCCCAGAAACTCGGATACACGCTCAAAGAATTCCCCATTTATTTCGAAGACCGCCGAATCGGGCAATCCAAAATGACCCTGCGAATCCAGATGGAAGCTGCATTTAGAGTTTGGCAAGTACTGCTGACCCACCGCTCCCTCAAATCTCAGTCTGATTAGCCGCCCCCTCCAGGTCCCCAGCTAAACTATTCAAGTTAGTCTACATCAGGCATGACCTGCGCCAGACGTATCCAATCCTCGATATCGAGTTCCTGCGCTCTGGCCGAAGGCATAATCCCTGCACCCTCAAGCCACTGGACCACATCTTCACCTTTCATGCCCAACGAGCCCGAGAGGGCATTCTTTAGCTGCTTCCTCCTTTGACTGAACCCGGCCTTTGCCGTTCGAAAAAAGCGCGGGAGCAGCTCCTTTTCCACACGGGGAACAGGATAAGTATCAATTCTCATGATTGCAGAATCAACTTTCGGTTTTGGGTAGAATGCCTCAGCCGGTAACCGAGCGATGATTTGAGGTAATCCGTAAACCTGGACGCTCAGAGCGAGCAGGTTCATGGAACCCGGCACTGCCAAGATTCTCTCAGCCACCTCGAACTGGATCGTAAGAACAACCCGTCGCGCTGGAATAGGAGCTTCCATCAACCGTCGAATCAGCCTGGAGGTGATGTTGTAAGGGATATTTGCGACAACCAGATAAAATCCAGATCGAGCTATGGTGCCAATATCCATATCCATGATGTCCCCATAAAGAACGATGACGTTCTCGAGATCACCCGTGCTCCAATCCAGGGCTGGCATAAGCTGGGTGTCAAATTCAACGGCAATAACTTGCTTCGATCGTGCCGAAAGCTCACGAGTAAGGGCTCCCAATCCGGCACCTATCTCGACGACCACATCCTCAGGTTTAATTTCTGCAGCGTCAGCGATGCGGAATAGGAAGATGGGGTCGATGATAAAATTTTGTCCCAATTTCTTGTCAGGACGGATGCCATACGCCGCCAAGATTTTGCGGCTGTCGGAGCATTTAAAGTTCGATGAGGGTGTATTCCCCATTTTCAATGTCCCCAGTTAGGAACCACACGTGACGATGCGCGACTTGCTCCGCTAAGGCAGTATCCATGGGATGCTGTCGAGAGATGGCACGGGTGTCAGGAAATAAAGCGTGGTCCATGAATGCCAGGTCTCATAGTCCTCATCTGTGAAACCCAGATCGATCCAATCGCGACCAGCTATCCCGCCGCCAATATCTTCAATGGTTCCGCCCCCGTATCCCGGGACGTACACCGGCCAACCACGCATGTCGTTGTACCAGCTTCGAATGACTCCGATGACCCCACGATCAACTTTTTTCCCACTCGCTGTACGTGAGCCACACCAGGACACCCCTAGATTACAGGGAGAATACGATGTCGCATAAACAGGTACGGATCTCCAGTATTCGATCGATCCACCAGAGGTCGATAATGTCTTTACAACAATCTTTGTGCCGTAGCCGATGATACGGGGTTGAGGTTCTACTGCAACTATGGCTTCTTCAACGGTTCTCTCGACTTCCTCGCCATCTTCGTAACGAATCCGGATGCGATTTTGCAGCACACCATATGTGCCCGGATCGATCACGGATAGGTTGTCAAGTTCAAGCTCATCCGCTGGCTGATAACTCGTCTCAAATGGGATCGGCTCGAGCTCGGTGATGACCTCCTCATCCACTCTGACTACACGAATTCTGCCATCTTCAGGTATGGGTTCAGAAGTGGAAGGTAGGGCATAATCCAACCCGATGATGTGCACTCCAGCAGCAGCCAATGCGTCCTTGACATATCCCCCACTGGACCATGCAGAAAGGACCGTATCGTCAATTTCTAGATTGACAAAGCGTGCACGGTTGATTTCAACTTTACCATCGCGCTCAGGTGAACTCTCTGGCCTCGGTTGGAGATCATCACCTTCGCGTAAAACGATCTGAAGATCCCATAGCGCCTCTCCGAGCGTTGGCGCTGCCGACCTTACTTGCTGCAATCCTGAGCCATCATCCAACCAGAAATTCTCAGCAACCACCAGCTCGATCATCTCTAGCGAATCTGTGTTCATGGAAACGTTTAGCTTCGGAGTCTTGCCATCGCCTGCAACCCTATCCCCGGGGAATATCAATTCTCCTGCACCTGCGAGGATATTTGATACTTCGTCTTCTGCTGTACGGATAATGCGGCTGCCTTCGTTTGAATGGACTACCATCAATTTGGCGGTTTTAACGCGTATCGTCATCCCCTGCTTGATCTGCTCGTCTCGATCCGGCCAGAGTATATCTTCCGCATTGAGTGTGATCCCCGCATCAGAGAGTGCTGCAGCAACACTGCGAGCGTGGGTAGATGTTTGAAATTGAAGGTCATCATGGATGATAGTAACGTTCTTGGCAGTCGCCAGATAAAGACATATGAGCGCGAGAAACATGCTGACGAGTGCGAGAATTAGCATGTGTCCTTTGGACAGTCTTGACGAAAAAACCGAGATTCTTTCCATAGATCGGGGGGAGTATACCAGACTCAACCAGCGACGATAGTTGGGCAGAATTTTATTGAGAGCACTTCTCCAGCTCGAGGGAATATGCAATCAACCATGTGCTTGTACCTCCCACTGTGTAACTTTTTCACCCGTATCGCATCTATATGGATAGAACATCCCCCTGGGATGAATATGCTTTTAACCAACAAGGTAAATAAATATGCCCATTTATGAGTTCGTATGCGAGGATTGTGGTCATCCTTTTGAGGAGCTCCTCCTGAGCGCAGCCGCGTTGGAGGAACTCAAATGCCCACACTGCAACAGCATCACTATTCGTAAAAAGATCTCCTTGTTCAGTTCCAACGTAGGAACTGCGAGCACGGGATCACCTGCTAGTCGAGCTTGCACGACGAGCACTTGAGGGGTTCCACTCTAACTGCTGGCCGGGTGCCAGCATTCCTAAAAATCTATATTGGAAAAAGTCCCTTAAGAATCAGTTCGGGGCTTTTTTTATATGAGCGACCGAAAGAAATCAAAATAGCGTCCGGGTCGGCACCCCGGCGGCACCCGGAGGTGCTCTCTTACCGCTGCTTCCTCTCGGACCTGACGGGTTTCGAAAGTCTCCGCCGCGCCGGACCCACCCGGACACCATCGCCCAGCTTACCTCTCAGACAAAGGGATGTCAATGCGTGCATGCATGCGCATTAAAATGTCGATGAGATGAAGAAGCATGGGGCTACCCTGAGCGATCACATACCACTGAAAAGCGAGCCAACGATAGAGACGACAGTCACCCTCACCCCAACGGGGCTGTCCCAAAAGGGTTCGTGTAGTCGCGTCTGGCGCGTTTTCATCCCACTTGTTACCAATAAATATCGGGAAAATGGGTCAGCACAAGTAGCGCATACCTAACAACAATTTCGTCCCACCATTAATCTAATGACCGACTTTTGAGTCAGCCCCGCTTTGAGTCACGTGCTTGAAAAGATATTTGCTGTAGGACTACCTGGAAGATTTGGAAATCACGATAGGCGCATCTCTTCGGTAGTCTGGGCAGCAGCTCCTGTAGAACGCCTGCCAGGCGATAGAAACCGAGCGTTTTGAGTTTTTATAGACGTAAGCGGTGGTGTAAATAGATCTACCCAAGTTCCACCCCACCTCCTGAGTGTCTGTGTTGGAGCGCGGCCATCGCCAACATTGCCGGTTCTTCGTGCTCTATCCCTCCTCCTTGTGTCATTTCGAGCGCAGCGGGAAATCCCCCTCACGATCGATACCTGCGTTATCTTCTCCGGAAAGAGGACCCCTCTTTACCCAATCCAGGAGTCCTGTGTTTGAGCCTTTCAGGGGATTTCTCACCCCCTTTTGTGGGATTCGAAATGACACATTCACCCATAACAACTTGGCCGGAGACGCTTTCACGCGTCGCTCAGGACAGGCTCCACACAGCAGCTTCTAAAAACTCAATCCTTTCGTGCCTTATCTTTTCTCGCCCCTCCTTTGATTTTGGAAACCGTGGGCCGAACGCGCCGAACTACTCTATACGCCCCTTTTGGGACAGTCCTGTTAGAGTCACCCATACAATTTGGAGGGGGAACCTTTTTTTGACTCCACATAACCCCGTTGAATAAGCTTTTCTCGACTTATAAATCCCCCTATACAAAGCAAAATCGCCCAGCAAATCCTGAGCGATTGGCAAGACAAATCTGATAAATCCGTAGTGAGCTAGCTCCTATCGGCAGATTTGTCTACAGCGGAGAGGGTGGGATTCGAACCCACGGAGCCTTGCGGCTCACGCGCTTTCCAGGCGCGCGCGTTAGGCCAGACTACGCTACCTCTCCTTGAATATCTGATTCCGATATTTCGGTTGAAATTATAACATGGTGCATTTATGGTGAAGGGAGATACAAAACTTGTAGATTTCCATCAATCGCTGATAGGAATACCATCTTTTTACCATCGGGAGATACCTGCCAGTCATTGTTCGCGATTGGGAGAGAAGTTTCCACCGGGTCCGTAATGCGCCATATACGGTCTTCTTCCAGGTCAAATTGAAGGACATATGGGTCTGATTCATCCACGTCTAGTGGAATGATGAGCAGTTGGCCATCGGTTCTCCATCTATACGAGCCATACACTGGCAGTTTTATGGACAGCCTCCCATCCGTTCGAACAGCCCAGATCCCATTTCTCCCAGGTACATTTTCGAATGCGACGGTCACTGCAAGCCATTTCCCATTCGGAGAGAGAAGGACGCTGCGGGGTCTGACCGAATCAAATAACCGCAGGGCGCCCCCATCCGAGATCGATATCTTCCATAGTCCGGCTGGATCCGGTGGTGCGAGCCGACCTGAAACAAGGATAGAATCGTCCCCTATCCAGCCGATGAAACTGCCTCCGTGAAGGGTGACAAGCTCGCGGGGTTCACCCCCGTCATAATTCGAAATCCATGTTTTCCTCTGCCTGCGATCCGGAGATGTGATGGCGCGCGAGCCGATTTCCCATAGGACATACTCCCCAGTTGGAGAGATATGCACCTCGCGCCCCTCGCTTGGGATAGGCCATCGGGAACCATCAGCCCATCGCTCTACATAGGTAATCCCCGCCTCGTGATAGGCCACCAATGACCAATCCTGTGAGTACGATCCCACTCTTGGATTGAATAGGGTGACGTCGCCTCCAAGGAATGGAACACCGTATAAGCCAACCGGGTCATCAGGCGATGGTTTATCGAAGTAGAGTATCCACTCGGAGTCTATCGACCACGCCGAACCCGCACAACAACCCTCCTCGGTAAGGTTGAGAATTGAAGGTGGGTCGTGTTCCAAAAGCACAGGAGAGAACGCCTGCTCCGGCGTGGGATTTGGTACGATGGGTCCTGCAGGTTCGACAGTTGCAAGGGGAGGGATTCGACGATCCACCTGTCGATCCGCAGGAGCATCCGCTGATGCCGGAACCAACCAGATAATTACGGCAATCACGACGCCGACGCCCGCAATACATCCCCGGAATAGGATCTTACCAATCATCTGGCCACACCTCACGATAGCGATTTAGAAGTGGATAACCAAATCGGGTTTCAGGCTGGTCTGCGAGTCGTTGCCATTGACGGGGGTTTTCAAGATCCTGCGCGAAAACCAATGCGTGCCCCCCTGCAAGCGCGAGTCTTTCCCAATCAGCATCAATCAATTCAACTGGGTTGAAGGCTTTTCTATGGTCTGGCGCGTCACGAATTTCTAGATGGAGGTGAGGTCTGGAATTGCAGGTACGATCAGGATCCCCGCTCAGTGCCACTGCTTCTCCCGTCTCGACCTTCTGTCCAACTTTCAGGTTTGGCCGCACTAATAGATGTCCATAAAACGACGCGTATCCATTCGGATGATCGATCATGAGGTTATGAGGACCGGCGCCATGCCAATTGTCGATCGACATCACCTCGCCATCTCCTATAGCTAGTATGGGTGTTCCACATGGAGCCGCCAGGTCAATGCCAAAATGCAATCCCTGTCCACTCCCATAGACCGTGTTCCTATAGCGATATGCGAATGCTGTATTGCCATATGCCTGAATGAACAACCATGTATCCGGACCAGGCTCTCCTGAAAATGGCATGATAAATGGAGGAGGGTCTTCATCAGGAGATTCAGCCCAACCTATGCTTGGAGCTAAGACGAGTACCATCCATAGCATAATGGCAAGACTTCCTTTTATAGATACCTGGAGCAATCCTCGTTCTGGCATACTAGCAGCTCAATTTATTCTCGGTCGCTTAGCTCGGCTGGACCCTTTGGAGGGAATAGATCATCGCTGATCTGAGGTGCAAAACGTCGGACACAATCGGAGGATATCGAATTTGTCTTACAAATTTCCGCGTACAATTCAGAACTTGGTCGACGCGTGCGTTTCTGGCTGACGCGATCCAATTCCCACAATCCAAACCTTTGAGTCCAACCTCGATCCCATTCAAAGTTATCCACAAGAGACCAGTGATAATATCCTTTCACCTGCCAATTCATATTCGCAGCCTTCCAGACTTCAAGTAAATGTCTCAGAAGGTATCCAGGTCGAATCGTATCGCCTTTGTCCTCGATCCCGTTCTCCGTGACGTAGATGGGCAATCCGAAAGCTCGTGCCCATTTCAACGCAATCCGCATCCCCTCCGGGATATTGGCGATAAATCCTGTTGGGCTCTTTTCAGCACTCTCAGGCAGAACCCCCTCACGAAAAAAACTTCCCGGATTCATGGGGTCAAAGCCGAACTCTTCCACAGTGTAGTAGTTCAAGCCCAGGTAATCCTGACTTTTCTTTGCTTCCGGTATTCGATCACGCCAGTGAAGAAGGCGCATATGACCGTCAGTAAACGCCCGAGCAAATAAATTGTTAAACGTTCGGCTCCGAACTCTTACCATCATTCTCTCGATTGGGTTTCTAGCGTTCGCTGGTCGGAATCCCCGGTAGTGATGGGCGACCCCAACGAGTGCATCTTCTTGCAACGAGTGAATCGCATGGTACGCAGCAGCATGACCCCGGATAAGGTTCCGGGCGACATGGGGCCAACTCTTGATGTCTTTTTTTCCTGGGGGGAACATGCCGCTCCCATAGGATTCATACATATACACATTGGGTTCATTAATCGTGACCCATAGGCGAACGAATTCTTTTAACACTGAAACTACCTTATGGACATACCTTTCAAAATACTTCACAGTTTCAGGATTTTCCCACCCCCCCCGTTCAGAAATCCAGAGTGGGTTCGTAAAGTGGTGCAAAGTCACCATGGGGACAAGTCCGCGATCAAGAGCGCCCTGGAGGATTTCACTGTAATAAGCCAGCGCATCATCATCCCAGAGGGCTGGACCTGGTTCAATCCGACTCCATTCGATCGATAATCGATGGGAGTTCTGACCATCCTCTGCAGCGCGATCAAAATCTTCTTTCCATCGTCCATTCCACCAATCACATGCGTTTCCTGACTTCTGATTGTGCAAGATTCGATCCGGCTGATGTTCCCAAGCCCACCAATCATTGTTGTCATTCTGACCTTCAACCTGGTGTGAGGAGGTCGCCGTCCCCCAGAGGAAATTGTCAGGAAAATGGTACTTAGCGTGGATCAAGACAGCTCTCCTTCATCGCCCGCTGACGGGGTATGTACAATTTGACTAATTAGCGTCCTAACACCGGTTGGTCGGAAGCCTACGGAGAACGCGTCCACATACCCTCGAGCATCTTCAACATCGAGCCGATGGAGGATCATACGATCCTCATTCATCAGCTCCTCAATTATGTGCGATAAGACGGATGTGACAAAACCCCGGTTTCTTCCTTCCTCATCAGCATCTGTGTAAATTTCTGCAGCATGGGGGCTCAACCAATTTACACCCGCTGCGGCAAAACCACCTCTACGAGAAGCAATCTCGTATCTTGGCCATCCGCTTGAATTCTCATTTCGTACTGCGAGTATGTTCATAACTCGATCGTAGAAGGCCAAATCCAATCTGTGGATATCGAAAACCCTGGGTTCGGTGACATCGACCACACTCTCAAGCATGTCACTTTGGTCTAAAGGCATAGTGACGAGATAGTGTCTCTGAGCGCTCAAAGCGGTTTGAATGAGATATTTAAATGCCTTGCGCTCGGAGATGAAAGGCACCACAAGAGGAAGGAAAAGGTCAAATCCAGTCTGTGCGATCACCAGGAAATCCGTAGGTTTTTCCCCGGAATCAAAGTACCCAAATAAGCGTGTCTTATTGGCGGGATGATCCAATGCGTAATAAGCCACCATCGCATCCTCTACCGAATACCTATTCAGAAGCGGTTCCAGATCGGATCGCCTGCTGATATCAATAGAATAGACTCTCTGCATACGGGTGGAGATTCTAACCTTTTCACAAGATAAGGGAAAGCTAGTGTCAATTGTCGTGGCTATGCGAAGAAGATACGGCGGGTTAAAAAGGATGAAGCAATCACTTCGGATCAAACCCCTGTGCCTCGGCAAAAACATCCGTCTTGAATATTCGCCCCCCCAATGAGAATACAGTGATATCAAAGGGTATGTTGGAGAATTCGCCCGTGATCTCATCCTCCCACAAAGCATAACCCACGGGAAATCCAGTGGCATCATACGCGACGCCAAGAACTCGCAGTCGATGTGCCGCATAATCCGACGACTCCTCCAGCATCACCTCACCAAAAAGTTGAACGTATTCCCCATCATCCGAGAGTTCATCCTGGAACGCATCAATCGAAACCGCCGCATACCGTGAACCAGGATCCTCGACCCTAACGCCAGACAGCACATTGACGCTCACTCCTGGAACCTCACCTTTCCATCCAGCGATACGGATCATGAAAGGCATTGAGGTCCCCGGCGCAAGTAGATTCAACGGCCCGAAGACCGCGTATTTCCCAACCTCAATCCCAGCCTCGATAATTTCAAAACTTACCGTCATGCCCTCGATCATCTCACCCGTGTCATTGCTGATTTCTGTAATGCAGACCAGATTATCGAGAGCGGCCCGGAAACACTGAGGCCGACCGATCTCCACGAGCATGGGTGTCGGAGACGGGAGGAGAACCCCGACCGGTTCACCTTCAGGTCCGGGGATAAT
>SDBS01000550.1_pt1 | contig 36832 bp, 28 predicted proteins | sample 2277091 | NCBI WGS metagenome assembly SDBS01 (sample SAMN10404972, study PRJNA504765) | marine sediment metagenome | isolation source: marine sediment core GS10_PC15, 163 cmbsf | place: Arctic Ocean: Southern Knipovich Ridge | collected 2010
AACCGGGAGTGTTCAATTTCATAATGCCGCAGAATTGTCTGGATGTCCGCCGCGGGATTGTCCAACATCTTAAATAACAAGTGTTCGACAGTAACCTCGTAATGCGTGCGGGAAACGCAGAATCCAGCGGCGCCCTCCAGCGAACCCGCGCTATAACTGTTCAGTTTTCGTAACAGCGATTTGAGATCGACTTTCGCCATATGAAATCCCCTTATTTAGCCAACACCATCGGCGCCCACGACTATCCCCTGCCGTTCGCACATCCGGGCGATAGAAACTCGGCGCCGATTTTGCGTGTTCAGACGAACACAACCGCGACATCCTTCCGCGCGCGTTTCGCCGCAAAAAATCCCGTCGTCCAACCCAACTGCGATTTACCGCTGAGATCCAGCCGCAGTGATGGTGTCTCCTCCGACTTCAGGATGAGTTCGATATCAAAGTCCAACTGATCGACACAAAACAGCCGGACCAGTTTTTTCAACGCCGTATTCCAATCCCCGCCGGGCAGAAATTTAAGATAGGTGGCGAAATCCAGGGGGCCGATAATGACCCGGAACTTCGAGAGCCGGTCGTGGATGCGATTGCCGATGATAAAGTTCCGTCCCAGGTAGCTGGTATCACTACTCAGTCGCGCCCGCTGGGCCGGTTCCACCGGCAGCCAGCGCCCGAGGGTCTGCCGGATGTGCACCGGTGCCCCGTCGAAATACTCAGCCAACATCCCCCGAAGCGACGCGGCCCCATGCGGTTTCTGGGTGATTAATCCGGCAAAGCGCAGGTAGCGCACCGCGGCAAATCCGCTCGCCTCAACCAGGTGGTCTTCGCCCAGCCCGGTCAGGGCAAACATGGCGCGCGAAAAGCCATCGGTGCCGTCGTGGGCGAAAAGAAAATGAGGGCGAAATCTGAGCCAACACCGGTAAAAAAGCGAGAGCAGCCGATGGTGAAACAGATCCATAAACGCGGCGAGAATCCCCTCGGCCTGTGTATCCTGCAGAACATCCTCGGCATAAAACCCGGGCAAAGGCGAGGTCGAGCCATGGAGGCCGAGAAAATTCGCACTCAGGCAATACGGCGGACCGCAATCACCGTCGGTGACGGTCACCGTGGCAATATCACTCTTGGGAAACCCCATACTCGTGTTGACCGTAAAGCGGACCGGTTCGGCGGCCGGCGGTCCCACGCCGCCGATATCGACGGCATCCGGGCACACTTTATGCAACAGGAGCACGGCCTGGAAAAACGAAAACCGGTATGGCTCGGCCAACAACCGGTCAATCAAAGAAGGTTTTGCGCCCCCATCTGTGGCGGCCATGTGAACACCTCGCCGTATTGGATCCCCTTCACCGTTAAACGGGAATAGGAATTCATCGTTACATACAAATTAAAGAATTGATTCAACACCGAGGCGAACAGATACATGTCCCCCTCACCGGCAAAACTATCCTCATCAATTTCCATTTCAATCGCCAACCCCCGCAGAAGAGAGCCGTGCAAAAGATACGAATCGGGCCGGGAGTCGATTTTTTTTATTCCGTTCAGGCGCAGTTCATTGGCGCGGGCCGCCTGACGGTCATAAAGCGCCTGGAAATTATATAACTCCAGAATTCCGCGCAGGTTGCGGGGATTCATCAAAGACAGATAATTCAAGGTCAGGTGTGAAATAAGCCGCCAATACACGCCACCGGTCATCGGGGGCGAGATGGTTGGTGTCACCCCGGTGATATTGGAAAAATCGGCAAAGGCGGGTGAGTCGGCGGTTGGTACATTGAGATCTCCCACCCGCAGTTTCTCCGCCAGGTCGCGGTTGGAGGCGGTGATATCAATGCTGATTGTCTGGGTGGACGGCGTGACCCCCGATTGCGCGCCGGTGACAAACGAGATATAGGTGTCCGTACCCCGTCCCACGATCGCCGGTTTAATCTCAACCTGGTAGTATTCGGTGGTCTGGTTGGTCGGGCCCAGACTGTGTTTAAACGAAAAAAACGGCAGGTATTCCCGTTTCTCGGAGGTGCCCTGTTCCCAGCCCATCACGTGATCGATGGAAAAAATTTCATAATGGGTGCGGTCCTCACCCTGCGGGCGAAGAAGATACTCGGTCTTGTCATGCTCGACACGCAGGGGATCGGTCTGGCTGTCGAAGAGATTGACCGCCGGCGTACAGAAAAGTTGGAGGTTCTCCCGTTTGATGCGGACCGCGTCATCGGGTCGCCGCGAGAATTCAAAAATGATCTCAAAGCGGTCTTCGGTTTCTAGTCGGGCCAAGACATCAAGGTGGTCGATATCGATAAAAAGGAATTTTTCCGGCAGCGCAAAATATTCCTGCAAGAGCCGGTAGCCGGGGAATGAACTGGCCGGATAGGGCAGGATAGCTTCGTCTTCGGCAAAACCAACCGGACTGACCGTATCGGGGCCCATGGTTGTCTGTTGGCCCACGCGGTCGGTATGTACCGCCCGGAAGGTTACTTTGGTGAGGTAACGGCACATTAAAAGATACAACGCATAACTGACTTTTGGCTCACCGTGGAGAAACAAACGTAACTTATCCAGGATCAATTGGTTGATGTCGACCCCGCCGATCAGCGAAAAGGCCAAACGGAGATGGGCCGGCTGGGACAGCGGCAGTACCAGTTCGACCTCGTCCAGCGCAAACGGGTACAGTGTGGTGGCAAAACAAGTGCGAAAGTGGCAACGGGTACCATCGACCGGCACCGATTCCACTTCCGTACCCCGCTCGATGATCTTGGTTTCCGAGAGCGAACGGCGGCTGGCGTCAAACTGCAAAACGGTCATCGAAGGGATCGGCCGCAGGTAGTGAGGCCATAATAAGCCGATGAGAGAACTGGTTAACTCGGAAAGCTCCCCGTCCAGTTTTTGCCGCACCCGTCCGGTTAGGAAAGCAAAACCCTCCAACAGCCGCTCTACGTCCGGGTCGGCGCTCGACTCGGAGAGCATGTGGGCAATCTTGGGATACGCGCGGGCGAACTCTGCCCCCTGCTCGCGGAGAAAAGTCAACTCGTCCTGATAATACTTGTTATACATAACGGCGTCCGCTACCTGACGATCTCCAACCCCGTTACCGAACCGGTGTGAGTTGAAAAGGAGATCGGAATCGCTTCTTCATCCGTCAACAGTTGTGCGGTTATTTCCAGGTGAATGTCCAGGGGGTTGTCGGGATTTTCAACGTACTTGACGCGGACCGCGCGCAAACGAGGTTCATATTTCTCGACGGCCTGTTGCACCGCCTTGCGCATTGAGCCCAGTGTTTCAGGGAAATCGAAGATAAACTCATTAAGATCGGGGATGCCATAATCGGGCTGGATCAGCGTACACCCGTGCCGGCAGTTCATCATCTTACGCAGGTGGATAATCACCGATTCCGTAAGCTGATGGACATCGATCTTTCGCCGGCGGCTCCCGGCCCGATCGGGCTCAACCAGCCGCTCAAAGAGGCGGCGTTCGTTGACCATTGGCCCTCCATTTCACCACCGTAACCGGGTAACCCCGATCCTTCGTCCAATCGGGGTTACCCTAATCACGACTTAACGATAGGTCCGATGAATCCTAGGCCCGCGGTACCAACCAACTGTCTTCCGTCTCGATACCATCAGCCACCCAAGTCCAGATGATTTTGGTGTAGGTATACGATACGTCTTCCATGTGTGAGAGACTTTCCTTGGCCGGGTCCAGACAGTTGGGTGTCCACCCTTTCATTGCCACGCAGATGGCTTCTTCGAGTTTAATCGTGAAGTAGTGTTCCTCGACGCCTGTCGGGTCGATGCGGTACCATTTGAGCTCGACCGTCATCCGCTCGCCGGAAGTCAGTGCCTGCGCCAGTTTCGGTGAGGCCTTGTCGAACACCTTGGTGATCGTCAGCGGATGGTGAATCCGCTTGCCGACCGGCAATCCGCTTTGCGTATCGCGCGGGATGCTGATCAGGTGATCATAGGCCTGGCAGAGGATGGTTCCCTCACGGCCCTGTTGTTCGCAGGATCCTTCAATAGGTCCCTGATTCTGCCCCTCGACCGTCATATGAAACGGCATTGGCATGGCAAAACTCCTTTCTTGAAAGCCCCTCTTTGTTTGTCAACCTTTCTTCCTAGTCGCACTTATCAGACGCCCTTTTTCGCGTACATGCTCCGGACATGTCTTCCCGTCAATTACTTCTGATCCAGCTTACCCACCAAAGACAGGGTAAAATCCGCGCCCATAAATTTGAAGTGGGGCCGGATCTTCATGTCGACTTTGTACCAGCCGGGGTTTCCGGGGACATCTTCCACCGTTATCTTCGCCTGCCGCAACGGACGCCGGGCGCGCACGCCGGGTTTGGGATTGTCTTGGTCGGAGACGTACTGGCGGATCCAATCATTCAATTCGCGCTCAATATCGCCCCGTTCCTTCCAACTCCCGATATTTTCCCGTTGCAGGACCTTGATATAATGCGCCAGCCGGGAAACGATGAACATATACGGCAACTGGGTCCCGAGTTTGTAGTTGGTTTCGGCTTCCCGCCCCTCGGGGCTGGTCCCAAAGTATTTTTACTTTTGTACAGAGTTGGCCGAGAAAAAGCCCCCGTTGTCCGAATCCTTGCGCATAGTCAGCCCGATGCATCCCTCCTCGGCCAGTTCGAATTCCCGCCGCTCCGAAAGCAGAACCTCGGTCGGGATTTTGGCCTGAACTTCACCGTCGACCTCAAAAGTATGGATGGGCAGGTTTTCCACCGCACCACCGCCACGCGGTCCGATAATATTCGGGCACCAGCGATACTTGGCAAAACTGTCGGTCAGCCGCGTGGCGAAAGCGAATGCGGCGTTCCCCCATGAGTAGTGGCCGTGGCTGGCCGAGACATCCTCGTTATAATTGAACGCCTTGACCGGGTTGTCTTCCTCGTCGTAGGGAACCCGCAACAAGAACCGTGGCAAGGTCAGCCCGAACCACCGGGAGTCATCCGCGTCCCGGAACCCGCGCCACTTGGTATACGCCGGACCTTCAAAGATGGATTTCAAGTCTTTCAGGTTTGGCAGCTTCAAATAATCGTCCTCGCCAAAGAACTGCGACCCCGCCGCGGCGATAAACGGCGCGTGCGCCATCGCGCCAACCGCGGAACAGTATTGCATCAGTGCCACGTCCTTCGAACTAGGTCCGAATTCATAGTTGGCGATCATTCCCCCCACCGGACTCCCGCCGAACTGGCCGTACTCGCGGGTATAAATCAACTTATACAAACCCGATTTGGGGATTTCCGGTGAGTCGGCGAAATCATCGAGCAGGTCCTCCTTGGAGACGTTGATGACTTCGACTTTGATGTTTTCCCGAAAATCGGTGCGGTCGACAACAAACTTCAACCCGCGCCAGGCCGACTCCATTTTCTGGAATGCTTCGTGATGCAGAATCTGGTCCAGTTGTTTGGACATTTTCTGGTCGATCTCGGCGATCATTTCATCGACCATTTTTTGCTGGATACGTTCACCCTTGCGTTCGGGGGTCATCAACTCGGCGATAAATGCCGCCATCCCCTGCCGGGCAATGGCGTACTCCTCGTCCGTCGGTTTCATCTTCAGGGTTTCCTGAAGGATCGAACCGACCAGTGATTCGTCCGCCGCTGTCTCGGCCGCCGCCTGTTGTTGTTCTTTTTCGGCTTCAGCCATTGCGTGTCCTCCTTAATCTTACCCCAAAGGTATTTATTTACTCTCTTCCGAATCGGCCTGCAGTTCCTTGATCAGCTTCTCCCGTGCATCGTCATCCGCCAGGACATCGGCCAACTTTTTGCGGAACGCCGGCACATTGCCTAACGGCCCTTTCAGGGCGGTCAGCGCCGTACGCAAATCCAGCAATTTCTTCAATTCCGGGACCTGGTTGACCACTGATTCCGGCTCGAAATCTTTCATACCCTGGAACTTCAGGTTGACCGCCATCTGATCACCCTTTTCGGCGGAAAGGACATTATCGACGCCCATCGATGATTCCAGGTTCATCCCCTTCATGACGTCATTGAAGTTGTCCTTGTCGATGTTGATTGCCTTGCGATCTTCCAGCGGCGTATCGTCCGACCGTTGCGTGTAATCGCCCACCATTACCACTTTCAACGGCAGTTCTTTTTCCTCGTCCATGCCGGTGGCGGGTTTGTAAACGATATTGACCCGCTCCTTGGGGGCGACTGATCCTTCCATCCCCATCTTATACCACCTTTCCTGAGTTTATTTATCTTCTTTTTGTTGTCTCCATGGTACAACCTCAACCCGTATAATGTCAATTATTTTTTCGCTTCGATTTCCAGGGCCGCCGCCGGATCCAGGCGGCATAACTGCGCATGCAATTTCCTCATTTTTTCAGTTAATTCAGGAAGTTGATTCCGCGCCACCTTGGCCAGCCGCTGCTGGGCGAGATAAAGCGTGCTGTAAACCTCACGGCATAATTGCGGCTCCCACTGTTCGAGGTGATGCTCCTCGATTTGGTTGCACAAATTTTCCAGTTGCGGGATGGCTAGTTGCATTTTTCCCACCCCGAGGCAGATTCGCGCCAGTTCCAAGCGCCAGAGGAACTGCCCCCGCTTGTCGCCGGTCTGGGCGATTCCCTCCTGTAAAATCTCGATGGCACCGACAAGTTTCCCCTTGCCCGCCTGCTTGCGCGCAGTGCGGACCGCCTCGGCCAGCCGGTCATCACCATCCCCGCCACCCGCAGATATCCCGACATCTTTGCCCGCGGCGGCCGCCGCTTCCTGCAACAACTTCACCGTCTCCGGTGTGGCAAACGGCGTCCCATCGGCGAAAGCCAAATCCACTATTTCAGGCAGGCGTTTGATAAAGACAGCCAGCTCGTCGGTGATCGCTTCGCGGGCCTCATCATACTGCTCCCCCGCCGCCGCCATGGCCGTCAGCAGATACTGCTGCAAATCCAGCCAAAAGGGCGAGGTGACGAAACTCTTTTCCACCGCATCGATAACCGTGGGATAGTCTTTCTTGGCCAAACCGTCTTCGATCCGCTTGATCGTTTCCGCCGGCGCCGCGGGAATCTGAGTTTGCCCATCCTTATTCGGCGGCAGGGCGACAATCGAGGAGAAGTTGACCGCCCGCAACAAACGGTAAGGAAATGGATCATCCTTTTTAGCGTGGCGAAAATACTCGGCGATATTCTTGGCGTTTTGTCGCAGGAGTCCGATGGCCTTATTCGCCTCATCCAGGGAGTCGATTTCCGGTGCGCCGCTGGCAGCGGCGGCGGCTTTGGCCGCTTTTTTGGCCTCGGCCTCTTTGATGCGGCGTTCGATATCCTTGACTTTGCCCGCTATATCGCGGCGAAGATCTCCGAGACCCGGTGCGTCGGCCGCCAGTTTATCAGAAAGGATGGCCTCAATCTTGGCCATCACCTCACAACATGATTTAAGGAGGTCCAGATCCGCGTTAGCCGGAGAGATGCCGCCGGCCGTCTTCCCGCCACGCTCGGCCAACCAGGAAAAGGCCTCGACCCGTCCCCGCTTACGTTTGATCGGCGGATACATGGTATCCCAGAAATTAGCCAGTAGACCGTGGCAGATCCGCAATCCATCGACCAGGCCGGGGTAACCGTCCTTCTCAAACAAGGCCAGCGTAAGATAAGTCGCGACTTGGATATGCTTGCACTTGTTGGCCAACAGGTCAGTACCGCGGTCGATGATCTCCGACCATCCGACCTGCTCGCCGGTCACCGAGTCCAACTTGCCGATTTCCAGCCGGATTGTCGCGAAATCGTCGTCGAACTGGATGTCCTCGCCCGCGGGGTTCTCGCCCGCGATCGGCTCGGTCCCCAATTTGGCATATTCAATGTCGCTCACGCGATCTTCTCCTAATCAGCCAACTTTGATAAAAACGCATCGACGGATAAATCAGCATTATCCAATAAGGCCACGATTTCCTGCGGTAACTTTCCTTTCATTTCATCAATCTTGTCGGCGCCGATGGTAGCCATGTCCCAGATGGAATCTCCAGCCGAATCCGGATTGAACAGGAAGGGCAGATACCGTGGTCCCGGCGGTCGGAAAAACAAGTACAGCCGCACTCGTCCACCAACCTGCCGCATATCCCAAAAGGCGACAATCGAATTAACCGGTTGCCCGAGTATCCGGCGGCAGAGCGCCAGGTAGATGGCAATCTGAAATCCCTGTTCGGCGGGTTGTTTGGACAACGGCAAAGCCAGACACAATTCAAACTTCCGTATGTCCTTTCCCCGCAACGGAGTGAGAGCGGAAAGCAGGTTGCGCATCAGGAGGTACTTGGCCGGGTCGGTGAAACTACCAATTGTTTCCGACCAGAAATCGGACATTTTCTTCAGTTCCAGATACCGTTGGAATCGGCGGTCGAATTCGTACAGATTTTGCGGCAGCACGGTGGCCAGCCCCGATACTTTGCCGCTGCGCAATTCCCCGGCGGCGTGGTCCAGGTTAGCCAGCAGCCGGCCGGCGGCCTGCAGAAACACCGCGTATGCTTCGGGAAGCAGGTGGACCAGTTGTCCATTCCGTCCCGACGCGGCGTTGGCAAACAGTGAAAACGGATAACGACGGCCGCCCATATCGCGACTGGGGACATAAATACCGATCAGGATCTTGGACGGGTCATCGGTGTGATAAAGAAAATTCTTTCCGACGCCGGCATCAAACCTGGTCCTCCAGTCTTCCCCGCCCTGGACATTCATCTGCGCCACACCCTCATGGACCCAGTCATCCAGCGCCCGGGCCAGCGCACCCCCGGCATTTTTCCGCACAAAGTCGGGGTATGCCGGAAGTTTGCCGAAAAAACCGACCGGTGATGAAAAGAGTTTCATCGCTGCACCTTGATTCTACCTGCCACCGCAAATCCGACTGGGACAGGAGAACTTAAAGCCCCCACCAAGAATAAAGTCCGCGTCGGGCCCGCCGATCTTGTATTTGACGTCATGCCTCTTGCGGAAAGTCCATGCCACTGTTCTTGAACCCCGATTGATTTCGCCGCGGTCGATCAGGCGAAACAACGACCAGTAGCCCGATGCATGCAACGGGTTCCCGGCCATCGGATAGATCGACAGTTCACAATCGATCTCATTGCCTCTCCACACGAAATCCTTTTCACGCGTGCCGCCCATTTTATATTCAAGACGTTCATTACCCATTTTGAATGATACGCTTTCGAGGTCACTGCCACGGTAAAACGGGGATTCGGCAATTAACTTGAAAGACGCTCTGAACCCAGTTCTCGAAATTATTTTGCGGATACGCTTTCCGTCATTAATCGCCTGCGTATACTGTTGGGGAAGAGTAATGCCTGCGGGTTCTACTTCATCCCGGTGGAATGTGAATAAAACCCCATCTCGCTTAAAAAAGTCGACGACAAGAGCAGGATCGGCGTCCGTTCCATGCTCATTAAACGGGTAATTGCCGTCCAATTCGTCCTGGAACGGTCCGTACACCTGGTCTTCCCAGGCCGCATTGAGGCACGCACAAGCATTGGTGTAGACCGCCGTTCGCGCCTGCTCAAAAGGCGCACCCAACAGTTTGCTGGCCTCATCTCTCGCGGATCCGCCGGAGCCGATAAGTTTCTCGGCTTTGCGCTTGAATTTTCTCAAATCACTCGCCGCGCGATTCCAAATCTTGCCGCAATCCTTGTTACCGCCCAGGTCACTATCACCATCACTCAGGGTGACATCGGCGTCCGTTAAATATCCGAGGAAACTTTCCACGCGGGTTGATGCTTCCTCGGGAATTTCCTTCTCGGGATCATCGCGGTCGAGGAATCGGTTAATACCCTTGAATTCACGCCAGATATCATCGATCGGTTCTTGTCCTTCCAGAAGCACGACCGAGTTTTCGGCGGCCTTTTTTAATACCAGAATTATCGGGGAACTAACCGCGTCATTGATTTCACTCAAACCATCCTGGGCCCGGGAGATATCGGCAAAGCGGACCACCTCGATCCCGCCCAAAAAGTTCTGCCAGGCCTCCAGGTAATGCCGGTAGTACATCCTCCTCAGGGTTTCTTCAAGACGCGGCAACTCGCTTTCGAGGGCCTTACTTTTGAATTCATTGGCCTCGATATCCTCACGCGTACGCGTAATGCGCTCTTCAACTTCGGTTTCCCAGCCGATTTTGGTATATGCGCCCTCTACCCTAACGTCACCGGCCAGTACCGGACTGGAAACAATGTCGACCAACTCAATGCTTTCCAGTTCCCGATTTGCTTTCAAGATCAACTCGGCATACACTCGATTCAAATTATAGTCACGTTGAATCTTGTCATTGATATGATCATAGTCGGCCTGGTTTCTGGAAAGGACGGTCTTGCCGAGGACTTCGCGATGTTTCCACCAGTACTCAGCCAACCGGCTCGCGGGATCCCGGAAATCATCCCGCCACTCCTCGTCTTCGATGTTAATTCCCCAAACAAAATTGAGATGTTCGGTCAGTTCACGGGCGTCGAGATCGGCGGAATCGAGAGGTTTTGTTAGTTCCAGGTAGAGCATACCCATCGCATAAAATTGATCATCAACCGGACTGTTGATCAAGAAACGTTCCATCTTTTGCACCGTCGGCTGCATCAACATCGGGGTCAATTTGATCATCATGTTTCGGCGCGCGCGATGATTGATCTTGTTACCCTTGTACAGCCCCCATCGCAGATGCCACGGCGCGCCATTGTCCTCATAATCATCCAGCTTGAAGAGTTGTTGGCGCGTACGATCCAGTTTCCATAAATCGGCGATATATTTGGGGTCATTGCCAACCGTTTTGACCGCCTCTGCCGCGTCGGCCGTTTCATTCAGGAGGTTACGGTTGGCCAAAAACGAGGTGCCCAAGGCAAAGAGTGCTAACACCGTAGCCAGCACCATCACCCCGGCCAGCACCGCGCGGACCCACCGTCCCCGCCTGACCGAACCGGTCGTCTGGCGCACACCGGCGACATCCGACATGATAATCTGCGAAAAGAGGTCTTTGATGAAGTAGGATTTCTTCTCCGGCGCCTCCTGAACGACCTCGGCGATTTCGGGGGGGATGTCCATCTCCCGTGCCATGCTGTCGATTACCTGGCCAATCGGTGTTCCTTCCTGCGTGCCGCTGGTAAAATACACTCCACGCAGCGGCGGATCCTGCTGGAACGGGTTGGGCTGGAAGAGCGTCTCAACAAAACCGGTTAGTTTCTTGCGCGCGGCGTTAAACTCCAGCGGGAACAGATATACTTTTTTTTCGTCGCCGGGTCGCATATCGGCGTGCAACTTGCGCACACGACGGGTTTTAAGTGCGGCAAACAACGATTCGGTTTCGCGTTCGAATTCCTCATGGGCCGGGGTGGTGCGTTCGGGATCGTATTTGCAGGTGTATCCCCAAACTTGTTCGCGCTCGCGTTTTTTGAAATCACCGAAAAATTCCACGAAACCGGAAACCAAATCGCACTTGGTGAAAATCAGGTAAACCGGAAAAATTATTTCGAGCTTGTTGATTAATTCATCAACGCGCGAGCGGATATTCCGGGCGTGTGCCTCGATGCCGTCCTCGTCTTGCTGCATCAGCTCATCGACCGAAACCATCACCAACAGCCCGTTGATCGGACTTTTTTTGCGGAATTTCTTCAGCAGCCCCAGGAAAGCTGTCCACTCTTCGCGGTCCTCGGCGGCATCCACGGAAATCGTGTAGCGCCCGGCGGTATCGAGAATGATGCCTTCATTGGTAAACCACCAATCGCAGTTACGTGTCCCGCCCAAGCCCTTGATGGCACTTGGATCCTTCGAATCGGGATCGACCGGAAAACTCAATCCGGATTCGCGGATGGCCGTTGATTTCCCGCACGCGGATGGCCCGATAATCATAAACCAGGGCAGGACATACAAGGCCTCGGAACCGCGGCGGCCCTTGGCCAGTTTCGATTGTTTGAGCGTCTTGACCGCGCGCTCCAACTTCTCTTTTAACGCGGCGATCTCATCCTTGACATCCGGCCGGGCGGTGAGCAACTGGTCGTCGGCCTGCTGGTTGAGGAAACCCTCCAGCGCCGAGGCGTTCTTTTTCGCCTGCAGCTTCTGGTATACCAACCAGGCCAGCCAGCCCAGCAAGACCAGCACGGCCAGGATGTAATTGTAAGGACGAACCAGCCCGATGCGCGGGCCCATCAAGATAATAATCAAGGCGACAATCAACACGGCCCCGGCCGCGGCGAATTTCGATTTCATCAATTTGAGTACGAGTGTCATCATCGCAAAAGTCGCCTTTTAATCAGAACCTCGAAATCAGTCGGTTGGCCTCACCATTGAGCAGGAAATTCAGGGCGATAAACGCAATGCAGACCAACCCGGCGGCCACGGCGGTGATTACGCCCAGCGGCAATTGACCACCGACCAGTTCGGCGAGTTGTTCGGGCGACCGCCAATGCGGTGAAAGTTCGGTGGCCCCCGGCCGGACACGCTCCAGTTCCTGACCGACATCCTTGATTAACCGATGGCGTTCCTGCCGATCGGCCAACGCATACTTTCCCTCAAAACCCAAAGCCAGGCAGGTAAAGTATACTTCCAGCAATTCGGGCTTGGCTTCGGCCTGTCGGCGGATTTCCTCAAGCTTGATAAAAAACCCGTCACCGGCATTGTTGTCGTTAAACTCAACTAGGGACAGCGGGTTAAGCGCCCACTCGGCCTTCCCCACCCAGCCGCTGCGCGCGATCATTTCATCGACAAAGGCCGTCAGGGCATAACGCGCCAACCGAACATCCTCCGCAGTATATCCCCCGGCTGATACCGTCGATTCAACCCGGCCGAATGCCTGGGTCAACCGTGAACGCACCGCTTGAAAATCCCCCAAATCCTGCCCCCCGCCCAAGGTGAGAATCATCGAGAAAGCCCGTGAACACTCCGTGCTTAGGGAATCGCGTTTCGTCAGGGTTCTGAAATCCACAAATGGTCCTCCTGATTTGACCGGTCTGCCGCACAAGCTGCGTGCCGGCTAACCCTCAATGGCCATCAATTCCACCATCAATCCCGGAAACGACGCCGGGGGACCGTATACCGCGACGGCATTGGCCTGGCGAATAAATTCCCAACGGTCACCGGTATTCTCCATCCGGAAGTACACCATTGCCGCTTTTATCGGTAACGCGGCCGGCGGATGAGCGGTATACACCAACCCGACTCCGGGAAGGTTTCTCTCGATCAATGCTTTCATCTTGTCGGGCGAGATCACCTTGCCATGCACGGGAAATTCCTTGATTAACTGAGTCTCGGGGATCTCCGACCTGACCCCGAGGTAAAATTGCCCGCTCTCGACAAGTTCGGGTATGGGGATGGTCCCCTCAAAAAGGGTGGTTTCTTTTTGGGTCAACGGGATGGGGATATAACGCCGCACCGTTCCCAGATCCAACAATTCGCGCAACTTGGAATCCAGATCCGCAAAACAATCACCCAGATTATTGTGATCATATACCGGCAATTCACGTGGATGTCGCTCTACATAAAAAGCACACAAGGCACCGGCCAAACGCGATGCCGCTGAAAAAACATCTACCGGATGCGATTGTGGATGGCTGTGAAAATGGGTTAAGATGGGGATGGCCGTGCTCAACGTGTGTAAAAAAAGGAAATTCGGGATCTCCTGTGCGGTCAAGTCCGCCAATTGTGGTGTTCGCTGGCGGAGCTGATCACTTAAAGAATCGCTTTTCGCCGAACATACCTCCAGCAGCCCCTTGACCCAATTTTTCAAGTACGCGGAAGACCCGATGGCCAGCGCCGTGGGAACAAACGTTTTCTTAAGCTCCATAACCCCTTCGGGGTTGCGGATTACCTCGGCGATTTTCAGGCAATCGTACTCATTAAGATCATCGTCGGAGAACAGGAGACACAGTTCTTTTTTGGCATAGGCGATTTCTCGCTCACCCTCACCGGTCACCAAGTCGGGGACGGTGGTAAACTCGCGTGAATACCGTGTCTGGACCGCCCGGCCCTCGCCACCCATCCGCACCGTAGGCAGGCCCGGCCGGTCGACCGGCAGCCCGAGATACACGCCCAGCACCGATTCGGTGGGGGGGAACGCCTCTTCCAAAGAGCGGGTCGGTGGCGGATCATCCACTCTGGGGACCCGCACGGTCGTCCCGTCCGGGAGCATCCCTTCGAACTCCTGCAGAGTAAACATCTTGTTGGCGATGGCGTCGGTGTCAATGCCCAACAGCGACACCCCATAAGAAAACAGCACGGTCGACCGGGCACGGAAACCGATATCCTTATCAAAATACCGGTCGCGTTGTTGGAAATGGTGCTGGGTAACAAACAACCCCTCGCTCCACAGGACCTGATGATATCGAGCCATATTGCGTTATTCTCCGTCGATCGATTTTTTCATTCGGTGGCGCCAACCCGCCGGAGCCGTCCCTGAATTTCACGGATCCAGATGTTTTTCATGTTTTTTCGCCAACCGGCGATCCGCACCATTGATCCCCGGTTTACCGCGTACGCGAAATTTTTTCGATCTGGTCTTCTCCTATGACCACCGTTATTTTCTGTTTAGACTTGTTTTTCAATGCATAAGGCAGGCGCTCCCGCCCGTTCCCCGCCGGGTTGAAGAAATCGCCGATAACGCCCAGGTATACACGATCGGGATCTGACTGAGTGAGCGTATACCGGATAATCTGGGTTTCTTCCCGGCCGGGCCGGATGGTAAAGATCCAACTTTTGATCGTATCGCCCGCAAACCGGTCATAAAAACCCTGGTCGTATTCGGAATCGAAAAACGCGGCGACCTGACCGCTCAAAAATCGATCGGTATCTCTCAACACAAAAACTGCAACCTGCATGGTCTTCGAATCGGAACCGTCCCAATTCAGTCGGAAGGAGGGATCAAAGGTCAATTGTACGGTCCGTTCCTTCGGACCACCCCCGCGGCATAAGGAACAACCCACGAGGAATATCGCCAACACCGGACTTACGTACCAGATCCAACGTTTTCGCTTCCAGCTTATGCTCATGTTTATCCCCGGTCCTGCGGGTCTGACTTCAATTCCCGCGCGATTGATATTTCTCCTTTTGTTGCATCCTGGCCTTGCGGTTCATAACCTCCACGTACCCGCTGGTAAACGCGTTGCGGAACTTGGCCTCAAAAAACTGGACATCCTCCGCCACCAGTTCCTCGAAGGCGCGGCAAAGTTTATTGTACAGAAAAATCCGTTTGAAGGGCAAAAATCGATAGGGGATTTTAAAAGGCCCCACCGACACCTGCTGCCCGATAAACTCCTGTTCCAGACGAGACGGGAACAGCGCCCGAATGGCATTGAGCGTACCTTCCTTGACGCTGCGTTTATATCCGGAAAGAAACGCCAACTGGTGATATTTCAATTCATCCAGCGCGCGCGCCATTTCGGCGGAGGACGCCTCGACGTTTTCCAGGGTGTTCCATTCAAAAAACTTCCGCCCGACATCCTTGTCCTCCCCGGTGCGGATGACCCGCGTTCCATCCATCGACTTGCCCATCCCGAAATACATCGCGTATTCCATTTGAAACCGCTTCCGCCCCTTCAACAGGTCTTTGAAAGCCGACATCAGAATATCAAACGAGCCCTTGATCCGATTGCAAAAACGTTGAATCTGTTCTTTTTCCTCAAACCTGGCCTGATCACCGAGAAAGTGATTAGACAAATCTACCAGGTGATCGTAAGCGGCCGAACGCATTTTCAATTCGGCCTCCAACTCGCTCACGCGAGACTTCAACTCCTGATTCTCGGCCTCCAATGCCACCGTCGACTCGGTGGGACCGGAAATCCCCGTGGATGGCCTCGCACCCGTGCCGGCAAGTTGTTGTTTAACTTCCTCCACCAGCGAACCGGCCTGTTCCGGACTGAGTTCAGCGGTGGCGCTGGAGATAACCCCGGCCAGAGCCGCGCGGCGCTGGGTGGAGGATCGCGCGGCATTCGCAAAAAACGCACTTTCCAAACGGGCGATGAATTCCTCCGGCAGACTGCCCGGCGGCGGGCCGCTCTGAGAACCTTGTCCGTGCACGTTATTCAAAATTCCTATTCTTCCCTCGGCCGCGTATTTTTTGACACGCCGCCGGCAACGTCTATTCTTTTCCGGCCCGTCGCCACCAGAAGTCCACGGCCAAACGCGCCTTTGGCAAATAACCCACCCTCAGCCCATAAATTCAAGTCTTTTAATCGGTCTGGCGCATTTTTTTTACCGACTCGGGTCGGCAAACCAGCAATCCGAACTATCCGGCGACCGGCGGAAAGCCGACGATTTCCGGGGCCGGCGCCAAGTCCACTTTTTGACATCCAACTCCTGCCGGACGAGAACAGGCGAATTCCACCACAGCGTTCGATGCAGTGATCTTTTGGCCACCCCTAAACATCATCGACGAGTGAAATTGCCGCACGCAGCCCGTTTTGACAGTATATTGATTTTTTCAACGAGCCCTTCAGTCCAGGCATCCGATATAGATTACAATTCAAGGCCTATTAAACGTGATCGGCCAGCGCCTGAAGTTCACGGCCCAGTGCTCTTCGCGCAAACAACCGCCCCTCGGCCCACAAGACCAGGTCTCTCAGTTTATCCAACCCCACCCGCACCGGTGCCGAATTGCCGATCGAGCAGGTTTCCGTCTCCATTGCGGCCAATGAAAATCCCGGAATGTCCGTTACCATCGCCAGCCCCAGCTTCTGGCAGGCAAACCATAATTCCCCAGAAATATCCTGCTTGCTCGCCGCGCGGTCCATCGCCCGATAAAATACCGCCTCGGGCCCGAAAAACTCGCGCTTTTCGGCCAGGAACTCACGCAGTTTCCCCTCGATTTCAAGGGGAGACAGTTGATTGGACGAACCGGCAAAATCCGTCAGCCGGTGGCCGATATTCTCAACCTGCCGACACACCTCCGCCTCTTCCCGATGATCGTTGACCAGCAGTATGCACCAGAATATCATCCCCAGACTATACAAATCGCAAGGCGCGTGATAAAAACGGCAGATATTCACGCGGCAATCCCACAATGTATGTTCGACCTGGCCCTCGAGCGCCTGTTTGATATCCGGCCGCACGCGGGAAGCCCGCCCGGTTACCCTGTATCCGCCGCGAACAAGCTCGGCCTCGGCCGCCCATACCACGAGGCCATCTGCCTTATTCGCTGGAGCATTCAGCGTGATTTTCAGGCGATCATGGGGCGTCAGGCGAAATGCGCTGATGACTTCCGAGACCAGGTGGGCTTCGATAATTACACCTGTATCATCTAGTTCAACCCGGCGAATGGTCACGTTGGCGTATTCCTCATGCCCAAAAGGCGGGCGGCGAACAAACGGTGCAGTAAATAATTGCTTGAAATCCGGGCGGGGAAGATATGATTGATACCCGCCATCTTTTTCACCCATACCGAGTTGCACAGCTACCGCAGCGGCAGGGTTGGCCAACCCGACCCGGAAGGACCACCTGGATGATCGGCCTGGGACAGCCAGAATACTCTGCGGATTAAGATCGAGGTGCGGCCGGTCACAGGACTCATACACCCCCAACACTCCCTGGCAAAGCTGTTCGAAAGCGGCCAGTTTCAACCAGAGAATTTCAGCCGCGGATCGTTCCTGGGGGACATTCCCGAAAAAATACCAGCCATCCGGAACATCACGCGATTTCGACCCACCGGCGACTTGCGCGGCCGGCGACGACTGTATCTGTGCCCGCGGCTGCCCACCCAAATATCGATACAATTGCCCGAAATCCATCTCATAAAACTCGCGCACAATGGCGAGAAACTCATAATAAGCCACCGGATACAGCAATTGTTCGGCGGGAATTGATCGTGAGTCATCGGATCGGGCCGGATAACAGGCCTCTTTATGGGGACAACTCATACAGGGGAATTGGCTGATAGCCGGAGAGTATTTATCCGCTAACTCTTTGTCCCCACTGGAGGAACGGACGAGATGTTGATAATCTCGATACAACTGGCGGCCGATCCGCAACCGGATATCCGCCACATATTGCACAGACGGCCCGGTCACGACGGTATAGAATGTCCGCTCTGTACGCGCTCCTCCACCGCATTTCGGACAAAATAGAAAGCGCTGGGCACTGGCAGCATACGGCGGCAAGCTAACACCGCCCAGCAGGACCTCATCACGGCAATCGCGCAGAAATTCCCCGCAGTCCGGGCAGACCGGATGAAAAAATATTGCGGTCTTTTTGCAATAGGAAATTGGCAGGGACCGAATTGGCTGTTGCTCGGCTGCAGCGGGCCCGGAATTCACCCCGCGAACGGATAAAATGGTCCCCTCGCCCTCACTATCCAGCTTCCGCAGGCAATCGGCTTCATCCTGAAAAGCAGCCACGGCACCAGAGTTTGTATAGTGCCGGCCAAACCCCGGGGGCGGCGGAGTGAGGATATCCTTTTGTTTTTTAACTGCGACGGGGACGGTCCGCCCGGCGTCAGTGAGCACCCGCGCCAGGAGGATATGCGAGTAGATGCCGGTGTCATCAATAGTAACAAACGGTTGCTTAATATCTTGCGGCGCAAGGCGGTCGGTCCCCGGCTGCCGGACCAATTCCATACATTCCCTGCCGGCGGCAGAGCCAAAAACCACTTTATGTGGTGCGGCCGGCGGTGAATTCGTTTCACCATTCACTGTCATAGACCTTCCCTGTCAAACGACCACTAACTACAATGTTATAACCACGACCGGCGAAACGCAACCGGAATTGCCGTGTCGGCAATCAAAATACGCCGAGGATCCGGATTTATTGTTGAGAATTTTCCCTTGTTTCGAGCGGAACGATTCATTGTTATGGACTGTAGACCGTCCGCAGCCGACATTTTTGTGTAAGGGCCGGACAGGCGATGGAGGGAACGGTACCGGCTTGGGCGGTTCCCGGTCGGCGGTTATTTGGTTGTTGCGCGGCCGCCCGACGGGCATATAATACGCTTGGGAAATAAAACGGCGCCCATACTGAGGAGGTTAACATGCGCAAAGTGGTTGTATCATTGATTGTCGTCGGGCTGATCCTTACCTCGATGACTATCTCGCTCGCCGGCATCGACGAAGGCCTTAACCAGGCCAAAAAGCTCTATGCCGAAGCCAAGTTCGTCGAAGCAATCGAGTTACTGATTAGTACGATTGAGGCCCAGAAACTCGATCCCGCCCAGGCGCAACGGGCGTACCTGCTGCTGGCGCGGTGTTTTTACGCCCGCGAAAACCAGATCGAGGCCAAAATGTGGCTGGGAAAATTGCGGCAGAATTACCCGTGCCTCGAGATCAACTCCCAGAAACATCACCGCCGTTTCATGGGACTATGGTACTCGGTCGCCAAGGACTCCCTGTGCCAGCGGGAGGACCCGGGGATCAAACACATCGCGGTGGTCGATTTTCGCAATAACTCAACCGTCGATCACGACAAGTGGGAGCCCATGCAATTCGGGATGGCCGACATCCTCATCTCCAATCTGAAACAACTCAGCAACCTCAAAGTCGTCGACCGCGAACGCGTACAGATGATCCTGGATGAAATCCAGGTGCAACAGACCGAGTATTTCGACGATAAAACCGCCGTGCGGGTCGGCAAGATGCTCGGGGTGCATGTTTTTGTGATGGGTTCGTTCATGCAAATCGACAAGAATGAGATGTTGGTCCTGCCCAAGCTGGTCAAAACCGAGACCGGTGAGGTGCTCAAAAGTGAGACCATCAAGGGCAAGCCCAAAGAATTGTTGAAGATGCTGGCCCAGGCCGCCGAGACCGTGGCCGGATGGCTGGAGGTCGTTGTCTCCAAGGAGGAGCAAAAGGCGCTCCACGGTAGTGTGTCGGAATCGACCCAGGCGGCGCTGGCGTATTCCCGTGGCGTACTGTATGAAGACGAAGCGAAATACGCCGCAGCCCGCGAGGAGTATCAAAAAGCATTGGCCGTCGACTCGACTTACTATCCCGCCATCGACCGGCTTGCCGCGCTGGCCATGAGCAAGTAAGCCCGGATATTAATCAAGCAAAAACACTGGGCCGCCCCGTTTATGGGGCGGCCTTTTTGATACCATTCAATTGGTAATTATATACTTTTACGATGTTTTAATTCAACTCCTGGTGAGGCATTCAAACCACCCGGTATCGTTTTAATTACTATCAGGTTAGCGTGTATCTCGTTCGGCTTGCGGCAACCAGGTCCGGCTCATCACCGGCTGGTTTGATCAATTCGGGTTACAAGCTATTCCTTTTCGTGAATCGGGTGGATGGCATTCTTCGCGCTGATGTTCCATCAAAAATGGACTTTCAGATAAATCACCTCTACTCACCCGCTGGGTGAGGTACCTGTTGCAGGCGGTTTTCACGCTGTTCACTACCGTTCGGCAACGCAGGAGTGCAAGTTCTTGTGAAATAACAGGATAACCCTGGCATGATTGAGGGGAATCAGTCGGTCAAAATAGAAACCACCATAAAGGGGACATAATTGTTCGGTAGAAAAGGGACAATCTAATCCCGCCTTGACATAGGTCAGCCTAACCTTACTGGGCTGACCCGGCTTGCAGGCGAGTTGGGTATGCAATAAAGTGCTTGACTTACCTGTTTCCCCGCCTTCATATTGAGTCCGAGATCGAAAAAGGAGATGGCTACGTCCGGAGTCCAATATGCACGTACAAAGCGTCCGGTTGCCACTAGTGATTTTGTTCTTGCTTCATGCAGGGACTGTCCTCGGAGAAGCGCCCAATCCCACCGGCGAAGAGGAACTGTTTATCCATCATGCGACGGAAAATGACCGGCCTAATCCATTTTACTCCAATATAGCCATGGGATTTGATTTTATGATGCATACGAATGCCGCATATTCCTCAGATAAATATGCAGTCGCCAATGATTACTATGAAATCAGGTTGGGACTGAGGAGTCGGTTCACGTTGGCCGACAGGGTGGTAGTAAATCTTGAAATCCCGTCGTCTTTTGCATTTACTTGGGAAACAAAAATCAATCCGGACCTTTATAGCGATGATCCGTTATGGTCAGAAGAGTGGGTAACCGACGCCGGGATACCCGGTTTTCGGGTTGCGACCACCTTCACCCTCCTGGACGAGGTCCGCTCTCCGCTGAACCTAGTCCTTCAAGCCCAGATATTGACACACACTTTGTGGTCAGCCGAAGACAGCCGTCCAACCAATGTTGTTTTCGGTGATGAAAATCTGAGAGTTGGCAGCGAGTTTACGAATGTCTCACTCGGCGTTGGCGTGAGCAAAAGCCTGTCCAAGGAAACCTTGGTCTATGCCAACGCTGGCTATATCAAACGGTATTCTCGTGATGGTGGGTGGATAGTGGCGGATACAATGGATTTCTACCCATACTGGATTAGCCTATGGCAATACCCGGTCCGTTTCTATCCAGGTGCAGTCCGCTTTGTCCGCGCAGGGATAGGCACACTGTTAGGGAAAAATTATTCCATCAATCTGGAATACGAACAGGCAAGGATCGGTGATATGGAAGTCTTAGGATACGTTCACGAACTAATTCCCGGAAGTGCTGAATCGCGCGTGGGGTTGAGTTTAGTGCAAAACAAGAGGAACCGGGTCAGTAGTACATTTCTTGGCGTCGGCTTTACTGACGATCCTGATCGGGAGTCTCCCTTCTTTCTGTTCCTCAGCACTTTGCCTTTCGGATTTGATATTTTCAACATCCGTTTATGAGGGTGTTACAATGAGTGCAGGGTCATGCAAGAGAATGGGTTTGCTAGGTTTTTTGGCGTTGCTGGTGTTGTTCTGGATGCTTCTGGCCACCAACGTCAACGCGCAAAGCGAAAGTCGCTGGAATTACTATTCGAGGCATCCGAGCCAGCCTCTTCCTCCGGTAAGCTCCTGGTCGACTTACACTCAGCCGATGCTGCCGCCCATTTCCTCGTCAAATCAGTATTTCGATATCCTGTCAAACAACATGAGCGGGCTCCAATACCTGCCCATGACGGTGCAGCCGAATTTTGGATTCAGCAGCGGGCTAACCGGAACACAGCATTGGGATCGGCCAATCACCATGTTCCCTGTGTCCACATTCAACAGCCCGCCACAGGATTTCTCATATGGCCTTTCGCCCATATCGACCACCCCTGGTTATAGCTCCATCCAGAATACTGAACACCTTAAATGGTCCGCGAACTGTTTCTCGGCCTCGACCGAGTATTCCAACCTGGCTTTTGAAGGTATGGGATATGATTTGCCTTTACCTCTTCAGTCGGCCTCAACTCTCTACAATCTTGGCGTTGCCGCACACCTAGATATAAGAGATTCCGAGCAGGGAAGGTATGGGGGCTGGTTAGCATCCCATACTTTTGAAACAGCCGCGTCGTCAGTGTATGGAGGCCTTGTTTCGGCGACTACAAATGGAAATGTTGGCCTCAGTTCAGCTGCTCGTTGGATGTATGGCCTGCCCGAGGTAGCAAAGACTGTTGGCTCCTACTATGGGCGTGGCGGCTCTGGTCCACTCACTTTAGATGAGACGACGCATCTATATGATGCGACTGCCATAACGATATGGGGTTATATGTGTGGGCGGGCTGGTGCTGAGTTCGTGCGGGCAATACTACCGCCGGCTCGGCATGTTTCCATGCCGCTGTTCCAATTCGTACATGACTATTTCAACGCACCTGCGCAAAATCAAAACCAACTACTTTGGTCGCAATACAACCGAGATCGATTCGAGCGCGTCAAGTCTGACCTTCCCGTGGTGAGCTACGAAAAGTACCTTGAGGCCAATCCGCCACAAATCCAGACCAGCTTCCGGGAAAGGCTGGGATTCGTCTTCCGGGAAATGGGACAAAACCTGATGTCATACTTCACCAGTCATCCCACCTCGACATCTGGAATCGACGTCCCCTCTTCCTACACTTTCAACCTCCATACAGTTACTCAAACATATTCCGGTGAATGGGGCATGATGACCACTACCTACGGTTCACGTACAGTAACCGATTCACATGGTAATTCGTGGTCTAGTCCAATTTCTCATAGTGACATGTGGGGGTCGCCGCCAGCCCCGATATTACAACAGATGGGCAACTATTATAATACTCCACTTAATTCAGTCCCGCCGATCGATTTTTCTAGCTTTAAATTTCCTGAGCGGAATTTTTCTGAATTCACACTTGGCTATACCCCTGGTTCTCCAAATATGCTGTCGGACATTCTTTCGTTCAATAAACAAATGTTGGATCTATCAGTCTACAATTTGCTGAACAATAGCAACTACCAGTTATATAACGCAAACCTGATGAATCAGTGGAACAACACTTATTTTCAGTCCACGTGGCGCTAGGTCAAGGGAGAATCATATGAACAACAGCCGACTATTACCATATTTTGTGGCTCTCTTCATTGTCACTTTCGCCGTCCAGGCTGTTTTCTTTTCTGCCGTTGCGATCGCAGGCGGTAAAGGCGAATCCGAAGACGTTAAGAAGGTACTTGTTACAGTTCACGACCAGCTAACACTTGAAGATATTAACCGGACCGCAGTCTTTTTGACGGGCGGAGAGCCTCATAATACCAGGGTATTACGAGATGCCCTTTCAATCGAATTGCAGAATATGGGGTGGAACGTTGTCAGCAGGTTGGAACTTGAAAAAAAAGTCACTCATGACTGGGAACAATGGCTATATCTGCCTGACTCACTGAAAGCGGATACCACTAAAGTCATGAGCGAAACTCAAATCGCAAAATTGGTCGATGCGAACGCATTCTTGACCGGAACAGTCCTGTTCGGACGCCATCAATATGCGAACTTAGAAAAAGAATCGAGCGCTAGTTCGGAGAAAATCGTTATTACCGCCATCTCTTTCCAGATCGTTGATGTCGAGCAAGAGAAAACAATCCTCGAGGCAGTAGTGGGATACATTAATGGAAAGAGCGCACCTTACGCTGCAGAGGATGTGCGGCAATTGCTGGAAGAGAATGTTAGGAGGTAGTTGTAAAGGCCGGTCCAAAAGTGTACCGGATGGCGGTCGAAAAGTGTACCAGGCACCCCACCCAATCGGGCTTGTTGAAAAAGTCCTTGTTGTTGGCCGCTGTAAATACACGGCAACGATGTATTCTCGAACGTGCTGGATTTGTCGTAGCGATGCGACTAGTTTCCACCAGACATACCAGGTACCCCATCCAGCCGGGTGGGCGAGGGAATATTTACCTCGGCGTCGACATACGGGGGTGACTAGCTGGATTTATTTTGTAACCAAGGTATCCCACCATTCCGAGACTGTCTCAAAAGCATGATTTTGGATAGTTGGTCGCTCGTAGCGAAAACTTAACTCACTCCATTAGAGTGTTTTAGTTTTGGCTGGTTTCCCGCCTGCGCGGGAAAGACAGACTTATGAGACAGCGTCTTCCTGGTGGGCTTGCCGCACCCTAACCTCAAAAGCAGTAACGAGTAACCGGCCTAGCCCTTCTCCTTACCCCCCTCGCCTTCCTTTTTGCCCTTGGGGACTAGCTTCTGAATCTTCTCTAAAATATTGGGCACCGCCTCGAAAATCTTTTCGAATTTCTGCGACTTGGCGGGCAACAGCGAAACCTTGTCGCCGTCGATGATCAAAAACGCCGCCGGTTCGATCGAAACCCCACCACCACCGCCGCCGCCGAAGCCGGAACGTTTGTCACCCTCTGTACCCTCGCCGCCGCCCGCGCCGAATCCGGCGGTGATCTTGACAATCGGCACCACGGTTTTATCACCCAGGGTCACCGGCTCGCCGATTATTGTCTCCGATTTGGCAATCGTTTTGATCTCGCCGACAATGGCGGAAAGCATATCCACGATATTACTGGCCATTTACGCCTCCTTCTTTTTCATGTCTTTATATAACCGATAAAGCCCCCGTTTGGGCAATTCATAAACAAACCGGATCGTCTGCCGGACCGGGCGCCACGGTTGCAGCCACAGGCAACCGTCGAAACGCGCGGCAAAATGGGCCCGGTCAAAGACCGGCTGCCAGTGGACTTTGACCCGGTCGGCGGCCCAGGCCGAGCGTACCGCATGATACCAACCGTAATACATGCCCGTAACCGCCGGGTTGCCGCTGCCCGCGGCGATGTCCAGGCGCAACCGGCGCAGCCGAGGGCACAGCAGCAACCGTCCCCCCAGGACCACCGCCCGCCCCAGAACCCGGCCGGCCGTCTGCCGATGGCTTAACAATACCGCGGCTATTCGCATTCGCGGCTTTTTAACTTTCTCTTTTTCGACTTTGGCTTTTCGCTTTTTTCCCACCGCCGGTTCGGGCTTAATCTCCGACCGGGACAACTGCAGACCCAGCCAGTCGATGACGTTCACTCCCGCGACGAAATCGGTAGTACGCCCGAACCCCAGGTAGCGAATGACAATGGCCCGCTCTTCGGGGGTCCATACCGCCTTGATTTTGATCGGGGTGGCCAATAGCAGGACCAGCCCCCCGATCACTACGCCGATTATCAATTCCAGCCAGAACATAATCCCTCTCGACCGTCTTTTACCCCCATAGAATACAAGATCGGCCGCAAAAAGTGAAACCAAACCGTCAGCGGCACGGCTGGCGAGCGGCCGGAAAACGAAATTATAGCGCAAGCCATAAAGGAAACGGAACTTACCGCAAAGCTCCGCCGTGATTTTCAGATACTTTGATCCATTATCTGGTCGGCGATTTGTTTGGCGAGTTCCTGGGAATCCTCGGCCACCCAGAGGACGACACTGGCGGACGAAGAGGTGCCCATCTCGGCGAAGCCAAACGCCTCGTCGATCTTGATTATCGAGGGAACGCCCTCGTTAGCCAGCGCCCCGCGGATCATCTCGGCCTGCAAACGGTTGGGGTAGTTGCGAAACGGGGCAAACTTAATATCATCGAGAGCGACATCAGAATCGGTGGGGAGTTCATCGACCAGAGTCACACCGCAATCGATGCATTCGGTCTCACCATTTACATAATCATATTTGCAGACCGGACAGATTGGCATTCCCGGCGCCTCCGAGATCTGGTTGACACGGATAATCAACATAATTCGGCGCCAAAGGGCAATAGGAATTTGACCGGGAACAGGTTGATATTTCCCGCGATGGATGATACCACAGGATTTCAAGCATCTGGTCCACCAAACTCGACAACGAAACATCGTGCGCCTTTGCGGCCCGGCGTTATTCGAGTGATTGCAGGGCGATAACCAGTAGTTGTACCGTAGAATCCGGCCGATCCACCTGCAAATCGCCGGTTTCGTTGCCCAATTCCAGGATTTTCTTCACTAGCTCCTTTTCTTTTTCAAACAGCTGCTGCTGGATGTTGGACCCATCCGGCCAGTGCTCGCTCCAGTTTTCACGGGTCACGCGATAGAGATTGACTAATTCACGTAACTTGCAACGTCACAACGCATAACGACAATCCGGAATACAAATATGGCAAAACGGCCAGGTTTAAATGCCCGTATTTCAGAATCTCCCCTCCATTATTGATTCACTTCTACCTTTTTTGTAATGGTGCCGACAACAAGCCAAAAGTTGCGATTCGCTGAGACGGCATCGGCCCGAGGCGTTTTCAATGCGATCCATGATCTGCCGCCCGACAGTTTCCCCAGGTTTTGACATCAACAATTTACCGCTAATTATCCAATGTCTGCCATACTTCTGCAACATTTAGGGCGTACAATCGAACTGCGGGCATGAATCGGTCCCAGGCAGGGAGTGAAGGTCATGCCGGAGCAGAATATCCTCCGGACGTCGCACGCGGCCGGTTATTGAAACAATGTTTGCGCCAACCCGTCATATTAACAGGAAAGCAGGTGGCGCGGGAATGTGGTATATTCGCCATTGTAAAACTCGTCGATTTTCATACCTATAGGTATGAGGAATGGCTGCCCCGATGGAGCGGTAAAATTGCAGGTGATGCGTTTACCACAAAGGGCCCACATTGCAGATTAAAATCCGACAACTGACGAAACGGTACTCCGGCGGGAAATATGCCCTGCGGGATGTCGACCTGGAAATTGGCGGCGGTTTGTTCGGGCTTTTAGGTCCTAACGGGGCCGGCAAGACCACCCTGATGCGCATCCTGGTCACTCTGCTCAAACCGACCTCGGGCGAGGTATCGGTCAACGGCACGGACCTCCACAACCACCGCAAAGCCAGCCGCAAACTGGTGGGGTACCTGCCGCAGGATTTTACCACCTTTTCCAAACTGGCGGTCTGGGAGTTTTTAGACTATATCGCCGCCCTGAGCGGCATCCGCAAGAAAAGTATCCGGATGGCTAAAGTTGATCGGCTGCTCGAGGATGTCGGGTTGTTCGATGTACGCGACCGCCGGGCGAGCAAGTTATCCGGCGGGATGAAACGCCGGCTGGGTATCGCGCAAACACTAATCGGCGATCCCAAAATTATGGTGGTCGATGAGCCGACAGTTGGACTGGATCCCGAGGAACGTCTGCGCTTCCGCAATCTGGTCGCCGATTTATCCCGGCAGGAGATCATCATTATCCTCTCCACCCACATTGTGGGTGATATTTCATCGACCTGCGGCAATATGGCGTTGCTAAATTCCGGCAGGATTGTCTTTAACGGCTCGCCCGACGAATTAACCGCCGCGGCCGAGGGGAAAGTCTGGACGATTTCCGCCACGGATCGGGAGCTTGACTATTTGAAGGAAAACTACCCGGTGATCTCGTCGGTGCCGATGGAGCACGGGTATCAATTGCGCGTTGTGGCCGAGGAGGTCACCGGGCGGGCGGCCGAGCCGGTTGCCCCCAACCTAGAGGACGCCTATATTTGTTTTATGCAATCGATCGGCCACGGCACGGATTCGGGAGTGGGAAACGGCGAATGGTAACCGGCAGACGGATAATCTTATGATAAACCTATATGCCGTTTGGACTATTGCCCGCTATGAGGCGAAGCTTTTGTTCCGCTCATGGTCCTTCCGGATTTTTTCCCTGCTCGGGCTGGTTATCCTTGCCTTTATGGATATCGGCCTGGGGACCACGCTTGGCCGCTCACCATATTATATGTACGCCCTGTCGAGTTCACTACCATTGATGAATCTCAAACTGCTGAACGTCTACCAGGGAATCATCGCCGCCTTTCTGGCCACCGAGTTTATCAAGCGCGATCGGCGGCACGACACCACCCAGGTGGTTTTTGCACGCTCATTTTCCAACGCGGAATACCTGCTGGGCAAAGTTGCGGGGATACTTGTAGTTTTCGCCGGCCTCAATCTGGCGGCGTTGTCGATTGCGTTCATCATTCACGTTTTTTTCTCACCCACTGCTTTTGCCTGGCAACCATATATACTATACCCGCTTTTTATTAGTGTTCCGACACTCGTATTTATCACGGGGGTTTCATTCCTGCTGGTGACTGTACTGCGCAGCCAGGCTGTGGTTTTTGTGATCATGCTGGGGTATTCGCTGCTCGTGTTAATCCTGTTGGGGCCGCACCTGTTTTATATTTTCGATTTCTATGCGTTTTTTCAGCCGCTGATCTATTCCGATATCATCGGGTTGGGGAACCGAGCGGAACTTTTACTGGTTCGCGGCGCCTACCTGTTTTGCGGCTTTGGCTTCATGGCGTTGACCGTGCTGTTTTCCCGGCGTTTGCGGCAATCACCGATAACTACAGCCACGGTGGCGGTCACCGCGGTTGTTTTCCTGTTTGCGGCGACAGCGATGGGCTTCAATTATCTGCAGGGCAAATTTGCCGATCGTGACTACCGCCGTCTGCTCCAGGAAGCAAGCGCGGCGGTTCACACTATCCCGACAATTACGGTCGATAAGTACAATATCCATTTGCGCCACGCAGGGGAAAAGCTTGCGGCAACCGCGAAGATCGCCGCCGTCAATCAATCGACCACCTCATTTGATTCGCTTTTATTTACCCTGAATCCCGGCTTGACGGTCAGTGAGGTATCCGGTACTGAAGGACAACTGCCGTTCCGGCGGGAGGGCCAACTGCTCTGGATCAAACCTGAGGCGGCCATCGCGCCGGGCGATTCAATCCGACTGACTATCATGTATTCCGGTGCAATAGACGAGCGGTTCTGCTATCTTGATGTCGAAAATGATCGTCACGAAGCCCGGTACCGGATGTGGGTATTTAGCATTCCGAAACATTATGCGTTTGTCCAGCCTGGTTTTTTGCATTTAACACCCGAGGTTTGCTGGTATCCGATCCCCGGATTGTCCCCTGGTGCGGCGTTCCCCGCCGCGACGGGCCATTCTTTTGCAAAATACACACTTGCGGTTGACGTACCTGACGGCCTGATTGCCGTCTCGCAAGGGAAACCCGACAGCACCATCGATAGCGGCCGACTGCGGTGCACATTCCAACCGGAAACGCGGTTGCCCGGGATTTCGCTGACTCTCGGCAATTATCAAACGCGTCGCATCACGGTCGACACGGTGACTTACTCGTTGTATACCTTTCCCGGCCACGATTACTTCATGCCCTTTTTCGACGAGGTAACCGACACCCTCCCCCATATCATCCGGGAGCTGAAAAACGAATATGAAATCGCCCTGGGGCTGGAATATCCCTACCGGTTTTTCTCGCTGGTCGAGGTCCCCATACAATTTTACAGTGATCGGCGGTTGTGGACGGTGGCCCAGGAGATGGGTCAACCGCAGATGGTATTCCTGCCCGAACTGGGCACGATTTGCGCGGGTACAAATTTTCAACGGATGAAACGAAGGGGTACACGGCGGCAGGAGCGCGCCAACCAGGCCGATAGTCCGGCGGAGATTCAATCCGGGTATTTTACCACCTTTGTCAAAACAGATCTGTTGGGCATGCAGGCCGACCGCTGGAGTATCAGGCAAGAGGCGAATATCGAACCCCGGTACGAGATTTTACCCAATTATCTTTCGTATACGACCCGCCTTTCCTCAGAACGCTGGCCGGTCTTGAACTATGCGCTTGAATCCTACTTCCAAATGCGGGTAATTCCGCCACCCGAAGAAAGCCGTTGGTTCCGTTGGCGCGGACTGAATGACCGGGAGAAAGCAAACCTGGCCTTAAAACAATATTCGCTGGCCGACCTGTTGGGAAAAAGCCCGGTAAAAACAAACATCAGAAGCGCCGCGCTGGCGACAAAAGGACAGTATCTCCTATCGTATCTTGAGGCAAATGTCGGCGCGGAACATTTCGGCGATCAGCTCGCGGATTTTCTCAATGATCGGCGTTTCCGTGACATCTCCGACCGGGAGTTGATCGAATTTACCGGTACCCTGGGCGAGGTCGATCCGGCGGACATGATCGACAGTTGGTATTATGACACACTCCTGCCGGGCTACCAGATGGAAAACATCGAAAGTTTCGATGTCATCGACGGCGAATATACGCGGACCCAGATAAAATTCCAGGTCACCAACCCGACCCGGGTGGACGGGGTAATCAGGGTGGATTTCCGTTATCGGCGGCGGGAGGCGAATTTCGGCCCCCGGTGGATGCGCGGACAAAACCAGAGCGATTACACGGAAATGATTCTGGTCCCGGCGAAAACGACCATGGAGGTCGGCATCGTAATCGATCAACCCCCGGCGGAGATGACCGTGGAAACATTCGCTTCGCGGAATATCCCGTCGGTGTTCCGCGTGCCGTTCCGGGAGCAGAAACTCCGGCGCTTCGAGTTGCCGTTTGCCGGCATTGTCACCACACCAATCGATGAAGCCACGATGGATGAGATCAGCGAATACCTGGTGGACAATGAAGATACCGGTTTTGAGTTGCTTTCCCACACCCGGGAAAACTGGTTCAGGCGCACCCTGTTGGGTTTATTCAAATCCGATGAAGAACGCGAGCGCTACACCCGAGTGCGCTTCTGGGACCCGCCCGATAACTGGCAATTGACCACCAGCCGGGATTTTTACGGTGAGTTCGTCCATTCCGGATATTGCAAAAAGGCCGGTGACGGTCAGTACAAAGTCGCCTGGGCGGTGGAGTTGGGTGATCCGGGTGATTATGATATTTACTATTATTACGAAGGCCCATTCGAGGGGCCGCGGTGGTTTCACCGACGTCGCGGCGGGTCCGAGGACGCGGGCCAAAGACATTTCCTGGTGTACCATGATGATGGCGTAGAAGATCTGCCCCTCGACCTCAACGGCGCGGAGGAGGGCTGGAATTACCTGGGGACGTATCGGCTATCGGCGGGAGAGAACCGGATCGAGCTGACTGACGAAAATGAAACCGAGTTCGTGACCGCCGATGCGGTCAAATGGGTCAAGCGGTAGCCGTATCGAAGACACCGGGAATATTGCCGGTTCGGGAGACATTGATGGCACAAGGCACGGGAAATTTAACGAGATTCGAGAAAACGTGGATAATCGGCCGGCTGGCAATTGCCTCTTTATTACTGGCCGGTTGGTCGGTTCCGGCACTCGCCGAACAGATGACCCTGGAACAGGCGCTCGAAACCGCGTTCGCCCAAAGCCCGACGATGCAAGACGCCGCGCTTAGTCTGGAGATCAGCGAACGTAATTTGAAGGCACAGAATGCGGCGCTCAAGTCGCAATTCAACCTGACGATCACGCCCTATCAGTATTCCAGGGACAACGTGTTTAATGAACTGCTTTCACAATACAACACGCAGGAACAGACCAGTTCTGGGGGACGGCTTTCGATTACCCAGCCGATCAAGTGGACCGACGGCACGTTAAGCGTCATCGAAGCGTTCGACTGGCGTGAAGCGGCAAGTTCGTATACCGGTTCGGTTAAGGAAGCCACGTACAACAACTCCCTGTTCCTGAGATTTAGCCAGCCACTGTTTACCTACAACCGGACCATGCTGGCGCTCGAGGAACTGGAATTGGCCCTGGAAAACGCCCAGCTTAACTTCACCATCCAGAAATTAAATATCGAAAGCCGGGTCACCCAGCAATTCCTGGATTTGTTTTACAAGCAACGAAGCGTTGAGATCTCACGGGAGGAATTCGCCAACGCCACCGAAAGCTACCAGATCATCGAAAGCAAGGTCACCGCTGGAATATCCGCCAAAGAGGAGTTGTTCCAGGCCGATTTAACGCAGGCCAACAGCCGCGCCGCGCTGGAAAACAGCCAGATCCAATATGAAAATTCGCTGGATAATTTTAAAATCCTGCTGGGACTCCGGCTGGATTTCCAGTTGGAAGTGGTTGCCGATGTCCGCAAGATGCTGGCGGAAGTCGACCTGGCGCACGCCATCGAATACGGGCTGAAGCATCGCATGGAACTGCGCCAGCACGACATCGCCATCGAAAACGCGATGAACGAATTGATCCGCACCGGCGCGCAAAATGAGTTCAAGGGCTCAGTCGATCTGACTTACGGCTTGACCGGTACCGCGGTAGACTTTGGTGATCTCTACCGTTCCCCGACCAAAAACCAGTCGGTCGCTATTAATTTCAACATTCCACTTTTCGACTGGGGCGAAAAGAAACACCGCCTGGCCGCCGCCGATGCCCAGGTGGAAAGCCGCCGGCTTTCGGCACGGGAACAAGAAAAACAGGTGGTCTATGAAATTCGGCAGGCCTACCGCAATCTGCAAAACCAGAAAACACAGATCGAGATCGCCGAGAAAAACGTCACCAACGCCCGGCTGACCTATGAAATCAATCTCGAACGATATAAAAATGGCGATTTGTCCTCAAAGGACATCAGCTTTTACCAGAACCAGTTGTCCCGCGAGCAATTGAACGAAGTGGCGGCGCTGATCAATTACCAGGTCGCGCTGCTGGATTTGAAGATTCGGACACTATGGGATTTTGCTATAAACGAATCCGTCGTAGAATAAAATCAGGAGATACAGTGTGAAAAACAAATTAATCTTATTTTTGTTGCCGGTTTTTTCCCTGGCGATGATCGGCTGCGAGGATGAGGGCCCGGATATTGATGTCGAATCATCAATTCCGGTGCGAGTGGAACAGGTGGAATTAAAATCGATTGAGGAATATGCCCTGGCCACCGGTACGGTGCTGGCAACCAACGAGGCGTTGCTCAAGGCGCAACAATCCGGTTACTATCGACTACAGGCCAACCCGCGCACGGGAAAGCCGTTTGCCATGGGCGATCAGGTACGGCAGGGTGAGTCGGTGATCGTGTTGTTTAATCCCGAATTTGAAAATCAGGTGACCATCGACTCGAAAAAGCTCAACTATGAAATCTCCGAGCGGGAATTCGCCAAGCAACAGAAGCTCTATGAAAAGGGCGGGATCACCCTCCGGGAATTGACCGACGCCGAGCGCACCTTCATCGACTCCCGTTACAGTTACGACAACGCGAAACTACAATTGCTCAAACTCCGCACGATCGCGCCGTTCGACGGGATCATCGTGGACTTGCCGTATTATACCCCGAACCAACTGATCGAAACCGGGTCGTTGCTGGCGCAGGTGATGGATTATTCCCGGCTCCACGCCGAGGTCACTCTGCCCGGCAAGGAAATGGGGCGAGTGGAACGCGGTCAGCGCGCCCTGGTCAGCGGTTACACCGGTTCGGCGGATACGCTGACCGGCGTGATCACCCAGGTATCACCCGCGCTGAACCCGGACAGCCGGATGTTTAAACTATCGCTGGAAATTGCCAACGACAGTCTGCTGTTTAAACCGGGAATGTTCGTCAAAATCCATATCGTCGTCGATGCTAAAGATTCAACGCTGGTCATCCCCAAGGATATTATTCTCGAACGCCGGGGCGCAAAAACAGTGTTTGTCGTCGACAAGGGCATCGCCGTAGAGCGCCGGCTGGAAACCGGCCTGGCTAACCGGCTCGAAATAGAGGTCATCAGCGGGCTGAAAGAGGATGACCGTCTCGTGGTCGAGGGATTCGAAACGTTACGCCATCGATCCAAGGTAAAAATCACCAAGTAACCGGTGATCGGTATCGCCAATGTATAAACTCGCTCGCTTCTCGGTAAAGTTCCCCACGACCATCTTAATGCTGGTCCTGGCGATTTTGCTGCTCGGCTATATTTCATTTCAACGTCTGGGCGTCGATTTACTGCCCGATTTAAACACGCCGCGGTTGTTTGTCGAAATCAAGGCCGGAGAGCGACCGCCGGAGGAGATGGAGCAACAATTCGTCACCCGGCTGGAAGCCGTCGCCGCGCGGGGACGAAAAGTCGAAAATGTTTCCTCGATCTCCCGCGTCGGCCGCGCGTTGATCACCGTCGAGTACACCTGGCAGGCGGACATGGACGAGGCGTATCTCGACTTGCAAAAGGCCGTGGCCGATTTTTCGCAAAACAGCGACGCCGATGAAGTCATCGTCAGCCAGCATGATCCCCATGCCGTGCCGATTGTCGTGGCGCTGCTTTCCCATCCCGAGATCGATGATCTGGACAAATTACGCCAGACCGCGGAAAACATCATCCGTAATGAAATGATCCGTCTGCCCGGCATCGCGGCGGTGGAAGTCGTGGGCGCGCGTTGGCGTGAGGTGGAGATTAAAACCGACGCCTACACCCTGGAGGCCTACGGACTGACAATCGATCAACTGGCCGGAGTTATTCAAAGTTCCAATCGTAACATGTCGGGCGGCTCGATCGTCGAGATGGGCCGCCGATATGTCATTCGCGGCATTGGTGAGTTGACCTCCGTGGATGATTTGAACGACCTGATTGTGGCCTATAAGCCGGCGAACGCCGCGTCAGCCGACCGTTCGCCCATCTATCTGCGGGAAGTGGCCCGCGTTGAATTCGTCCTGAGTGAACCGGAAAACATCGTGCGCTTAAACGGCGAACGCTGCCTGGCCCTGGAGATCTACAAGGAAGCGCGATATAATACCATCGACGCGGCGGCTGCGGCGCACGACCAACTAGCCGACCTCCAGCAATCGTTGCCCGGTTACCAGCTCCTGGTCATCCAGGACCAGTCCCGGTTTGTCAAATCCGCCATTACCGAGGTTGAACAAACGGGTATTGTCGGGATTTTACTCGCTGTTTTGGTGCTGTACGCTTTTCTCCGCCGTATCGGGGTGACCGCGGTGATCAGTTTCGCCATCCCGATTTCGATCATCACGACGTTCAACTTGATGTACTTTAATGACCTGTCGTTGAATATCATGACGCTCGGCGGGTTGGCGCTCGGCGCCGGGATGCTGGTGGACAATGCCATCGTGGTCATGGAAAACATTTTCCGGCATCTCGAACGGGGCACACCGCTTGCCGAGGCCGCGGTACTGGGCGCCGGGGAGGTCGGCGGCGCGATCACCAGCTCGACTTTGACCACCATCATAGTTTTCCTGCCGATTGTGTACTTGCACGGCGCGGCCGGGGAGTTGTTCCGCGAGCAGGCGTGGACGGTGGCTTTTTCGTTGATCTCGTCCCTCTTTGTGGCGCTGGCGGTGATCCCCATGCTCAGTTCACGGTTGCTCAAGCGCGACGCCGTTCAGGCCCCGACCAACACGATCAAATTCCACTGGTATCGACGGTTTTTAATGGTGGTGTTACAGAAACGAAAAAGGGTGGTCCTGGCCGGCGCGGCGCTGGTGTTAGTGACCGCCCTTTTAGTTCCGTTGGTGGGCAGTGAGTTCATGCCTAGCGCCGACCAGGGCGAGTTATTCATCCATCTTTTATTGCCCGAGGGGACCGATCTCGAACGCACCGAGGGTACGGTCCGCAATCTCGAAGCGGTAATCAACCAGCGTTACGGCGATAAAATCAGCCGCATCTACTCCCGCATCGGCCCCAGCGGCACCACCACCGATGGACTCGACGTCCTGACCGATGAGAACAGCGCGGTGATTCATTTGGTCCTCAACCGGGAAAGCGATATTTCCACCACGGAATTGGTGGCCGGCTTGAACCGGGAACTTTCCACGCTGCCCGATATGGACGCCCGGCTGGTCCTGCAGCAAACCGCCCTGCAGACCACGCTGGGCACGACCTCGGCGCCATTGGTCGTGGAAATAAAAGGTGAGGACCTCGATATTCTCGCCAAATTGGCCGACCAGGTGGCCGAGCGTATCGCCGCCATTACGGAACTGACTAATATCGAGACCAGCTTTCAGGAGGGTCGGCCTGAAATCAACGTCGAGATCGACCGCACGGTTGCCGCGCAATTTTCGTTGAACGCTGCGGACATCGGCGGGCAATTGAAAGACATGCTCTCCGGCCGGGATGCCGGTCAACTGCGATACCAGGGCGAGTATTCCGAGATCAAGCTCCGCCGGCCCGAGGTGTCGTTAGACGAGCTGGAGGGTTTGTTACTGGAATCGTCCTCCGGCCGGCGCGTCCGGCTGGATGAAGTGGCCCGGCTGGTCGCGACAGTTTCTCCACGGGAAATTATCAGAAACAATCAGACCCGTATCGCCGAGGTCACCGCGCACCTTAAAGGGTCAGTGCCGTTCGATAAAACCGCACGCACGGTACAAAACGCCATCGCGGAAATCCCCCGGCCCCCGGAATATTCCTTCGCCGTCACCGGCGAGGAGCAACTCCGTCAAGAGGCATTCGGGAATCTCGGCTTCGCCCTGCTGCTGGCCGTCGTGCTGGTCTATATGGTAATGGCCGCGCAGTTTGAATCGTTGTTGCACCCGTTCGTCATCCTTTTGACCATCCCCCTGGCCGGGGTCGGCGCGGTATTGTTGCTGCTGTTTTTAAACATGCCGTTTAACATCATGTCGTTTATCGGCATCATCATGCTGGCCGGCATTGCGGTAAATGACTCAATTATCCTCGTGGACCGGATTAACCGAAACCGCCGGGCGGGCCAGGATCTCGATCAGGCCATCGTCAACGCGGGACAGATGCGTATTCGCCCGATCATCATGACCAGCGTAACCACCATCCTGGCGCTTTTGCCGCTGACTATCGGCATCGGTGAGGGCGCCTCGTTGCGCTCGCCGATGGCCGTGGCGGTAATCGGCGGGTTGTTCAGCTCCACCGCGCTGACCCTGGTGATTATTCCTTCGGTGTACCGCCTGCTGGCGGGCAAGGTCCGCGCGGAGGCGCCCACACCCAGGTAAGAATT
>SDBS01000551.1_pt1 | contig 36760 bp, 31 predicted proteins | sample 2277091 | NCBI WGS metagenome assembly SDBS01 (sample SAMN10404972, study PRJNA504765) | marine sediment metagenome | isolation source: marine sediment core GS10_PC15, 163 cmbsf | place: Arctic Ocean: Southern Knipovich Ridge | collected 2010
GCTTAACGTGTTCTCTGAGGAGATTGATGCCAAAAGTAGCCATTTCCAAAGCATCGAGAGCGCTCCTCCCCTGCCATGGATCAAAGGCCGCATGAGAGGCTTTGCCGAAAAATTCTATGTAGAGATCATCGACTGCCTGACTTCCTGTGACATCGACACTTGTTTCATAGCTCGGATGCCAAGCCAGGCAGGCATCCAGATCGTCAAAGAGGCCCTCTCTAGCCATGTATAATTTTCCTCCAACATCTTCTTCCGCTGGACAACCATACAGCTTTACAGTTCCTGTAAGTTTACCTTCCTGAATGAGGTCCTTTATAACAAGGGCGGCACCGAGGCTGCCTGCTCCAAAAAGATTATGTCCACATCCATGTCCTGCTCCATCTTCGCTAATGGCTTTTTTGAAGGTGACATTTTCCTGTGACAATCCGGGTAGGGCATCATATTCAGCCAGGATCCCAATGACCGGTTTTCCTGAACCGTATACCGCCACAAAGGCCGTCTCCAAATCAGCCACTCCCCTCTCTACTTTGAATCCTTCTTGTTCTGCGATATCAGCAAGGAGTTTTGCCGATTTAAACTCAAGCAAGGCAATCTCCGCATAATCCCATAAAGCATCCGATACTTTGATCATCTGATCCTTTCGTGCTTCAACTTTTTCTAAAACGTAAGATTTTAATTCTTCAACATCTGAACCTTTGGCCCCCATCATCGTTTGAGTCAAAAGAACGATAACTAATCCTGAAAAAACCAAAAAACGTTTAAGCATATCCTTCCTCCTTAATGATATAAAACATTTAATATCAACTAGTTACATGCTGTCATTTATTTTCATACTTTAATTTACCGCTGACATAAGTCTTTTCCACTCTGAGCTCAAGAAGATCTTTTGAGGAGATAGTTTGTATATCATCTGATAGAACTATAAAATCGGCCAGCATTCCTCTTACTATTTTTCCTTTGTTGGTTTCCTCAAATTCGGAAAAAGCCGCTTCGACAGTATAGGCTTTTAAAACTTCAGCTCGGGTCATTCTCTGTTCAGGATACCATCCTCCAACAGGGATACCTAAAGGAGTTTGACGTGTTTCTGCGGCATACATTCCAAAAAATGGATTGAGAGACTCTCCAGGAAAATCAGAATTCAAAGTAAGGTGTACACCCGTATCCAGAAAAGATCGCCACGCATAGGCGCCCTTAATGCGTTGTGGGCCTATCCGTGTTTCGGCCCACGGCATGTCCGAAGTGGCATGTGGCGGCTGCATGCTGAGCACAATCCCCAATGGAGCAAATTTTGGGATATCTTCTAAAGCCACAACTTGGGCATGTTCGACACGCAGGCGATGATCTTCCACCGGCACATCTCTCAAGGCCTTTCGATAGGCATCGAGTGTGATACGATTGGCCCGATCCCCGATAGCATGAACAGCCACTTGAAAGCCCGACTGAAGTGATCTTTTTGTCAATTGGAACACGGAATCTTCCGTTGTTTCGATCACACCTCTTGTTGAAGGATCATCACTGTAGGTTTCAAAGAACGCCGCTCCTCTGGATCCAAGGGCTCCATCTACAAATATTTTGACACATCTTACGGTCAGCAGATGGTCGGGATCGATTTCAGGACCTCTTTCGAGATAGGTGTCGATGAGATCCTCATCCGTCCAATCCAGCATAACATAGATCCGGATGTCCAACTCCCCTTTTTCTTTCAAAGAATGGAAGGCATCCAGCATTTGTCGCGAAACCCTGGCCTCATGGACAGAGGTCAATCCATTTTTCAGACACTCTTGATGTGCAAGCTTTAAGGCTTTTTCAATTTGACTTTGACTCAAGGAAGGTATTTTGTTTTCAACAAATTCTTGAGCTCTATTGGTCAAAATTCCTGTGGGTCGCCCAGTCTCTGAATCTTTGAGAATTTCTCCATCATCGGGATTTTTTGTGCTGGAATCAATGCCGGCCAATTCAAGAGCACGGGAGTTGACCCAACTGGCAAATCCATGAAGACCTCTGAGATAGACGGGGTTCTCTCCGGAAATTTGATCAAGAGCCTCGTTGTTGGGATAATTGGCCGCCCAGGCGCCCTCGTCCCATCCCCATCCGATAATCCACTCACCCGGAGATGAATTCCGGATAAACTCCTCAACTTTTTTTATGGCTTCCCCAGGTGTTTTTGCTCCCTCAAGATTGAGCTCAAGAAAACTTTTTCCCAAATTCAAGAGATGCCCATGTGATTCGACAATACCGGGCATCACGGTTTTTCCATCTAAATCCACAACCTTTGAATCAGGAAAGTTTTTCAGGATGTCTTTTGATTTTCCAACTTCAAGGAAAAGCCCATCTTTGACAGCAAAAGCTTCTGCTGCAGGCCCATTCTTTTCCATGGTGAGGATGTGCCCATTAATAAACACGGTATTGGCTTGGATCTTTGTAGATTTTGTACAGGAAAAACAGGCTAAAATCCCAAAGAATATTATAATAATTGTTGGGGTTTTTATGTGCGAGTAAAAAGTGTTCACCATATTGTTCACCTTTATATTATATTAAAACAAAACTCTGAAGATCACAGCTTCTTTGTATCCGGTGAAAATCCGATAGTAGTTGCTAAGTATATCATAGCCCAATCCCTGTGTCGCATTGTCCTCACCGATAAAACAATCTAAGAGCAATCTAAAATTTACATGCTTTTGATCTTGACATCCTGTGATGCTTGGAATAAAGTAAGAAAGTAAGATTGTAAAGAAATAAGGAATAATCATGGAATTTACAGAAACCGCAAAAGTAACCTCTAAAGGGCAGGTGACAATTCCCGCAGCTATTAGAGAGGTCCTTAGATTAGAACAGGGCTCAACTATCATGTTTAAAATTACAAAAAATGGAGTTCTGCTGTCCCCCTGTGAAGTGATCGAACGGCCGGCCTATACTATCCAGGAGTGGAAAAAAATAGAAAAAATGGTCGCAGAAAAAGGGAAAGTCTATAAAACTTCCCGCTCAGCCAAGAAGCACTTGGACTCTTTATGAATTTTGACTTCCTTTGACAGGTCATTAAAAAATCTGAGAAAGAATTTCTGTGAGATACGGATAGGAGCCCCCGACATTAGGTTAATGGGCGTTGCCGATGCAGTACTCCAATAGACATCATCATTAGTATCATCTCCCCAGACAAGACCGATACGTGAGGTAGAATCAGGTCTAATTCTCTTTTCAATACAGGGCACTCAGTGGAGTGTATCATTGTTATCTATGATTATAGCAAAGAAGTTAAAGACGCAAATGCCGTCCGTAGATGGTAGAAAATACTACTAAGCTTAGTACCGGTTAACATCCTAAAATAAAAGTATCACATCCAAAACGGCATGCTCCAAAAGCAGAAGCATAGTTAGGTTAAATTTTAGAGGGAATAATTCTAAAAAAAACATTAAGAGAAAGTCCCGCTTCCACTCCGCTCATTTTGATGTTGAGTAAATCCTCCTTGAGTCGGGCGAAATGGAATATGGCGTAGATCTTAAAAGAGAGAAAAGATGTGGATTTGATGTAAGTCCCTATCTGAAGATTTGCTCCCAAAACCTTCCGGGAAATAAGCTGCTCTTCATAGGCTAAAGGAGAATTCTCACTGTAATTGATATAGTCGATTCCTCCACCGATATAGGGAGTCACTTTTTTGTAGGTTTTTTGGAATGAAACGGAAAGTGACACAGGTGTCATTCTCATCCTGATGTACTCTTCGGGATTAATGCCTTCTTGCTCAATGTAGAGAAAGCTTAATGAAATGCCCAGACTGTTTGAATCCCTAAGAGGGAAGATCAGGGCGGCTTCTCCTCCAGTAAACATAGAATTTTTACCGTAATTGTCCTTGATGTATTTTTCAAATGAAAAATACAGTCCACTGTGAATACCGAGGCCGATCCTCATTTTATTTTCTTCTGACTGGGTTGGTTTTTTTTCGATTTCCGGGAATAGGATCTTATGTTTAATTTTCGATATTGGGATAACTTCCTTCTCTTTTTCCAATTGAAAAGTGACCAGGATCCCTGCTGTGTTTTTACTGATTTTGTACGAAGGGAGGGATTCTTCCAGATCAAATACGATCCGAGTTATCTGGGGCTGATTCTTCCCAACTCTTATGTTTTTAACGCCGAAAGCACGGACTTCTATTATATCTTGGCTGTGAAAGACAAAGACTTGATCGAGGTCAATCACCAGCCGGTTGGGCTCTTTCAGGACAAAGGATCGAAAGCTAAACGTTCCTGTAGTTTCAATCTGTACGTTGAGTCTGTCTCCCGGTCTTTCCAGTTTTATATCTATAAGCTCGGCCGCACTTTGTGTTTGGGCGAAAAATAGCTGCGGTAGGATAAGGAGCATGGCAACGGCGGCGATATAAGACAGTTTTTTCTTCTTCTCAAAATTGTATCCGGTGATAATCCGGATGTAGTCACAAAGCATCATGTAATTTATGCAAGGTTGTTACTTGCATTTTCGGATCAATTCATCCAATTTCTGCTTAGAACTAGCAGGGAGAAAATCATAGTATTTTTTCTTATAAAGATTGAAAGTATTAAGAGCTTTAGCTTTATCTCCCTTTTCTAGATATGTTAAACCTAGAAAATAGAGAGCTTCGTCAATCTCAGGATCTAACTCCAATGCTTTCTTTAAAGCCGAGATCGCACCATTCATGTCGCCAACCTGTCTTAAAGCCTTTCCCAGGCCGTTGAAGGCCAGAGGATATTCAGGGTAAAGCTCTAGTGCTTTCCGAAAACTCAGAATGGATTTGTTAAGCACATCTGTATCTTTTGTTTTAACAGTGAGGGAAAATTGAGCTTCCCCAAGATTTGTATAGAGAGCAGTTGATTCACTGTCCAATGGGAGGGCATACTCATACATTTCGATGGCCCTCTCAAAATCTCCTTTTCTAGAATAAGCAATCCCAAAAAAATTCCATATCTCCGGATCAAACGCCATTTGGCGGTAACTATTCTCACCTGACATCTTAATGATTTCATCATACTGGCGAGCATCCAGAAGATTGCTGACATACGCGAAGAAAATGAGATAACTAGAGGTAATAGTCTCATGGCCAATCTTGAGAACCTGAACAGCATCACCTAGTCTTCCCTCCTTTTTGTACAGTTTGGCAAGGTTAATATAAGCAATATCAACGTCCTTCCTCTCTGCAATAATCTCCTTGAGAAGTTCGAAACCTTCCCTGGTTTCTCCCTCCTCATAACGATCCACGGCTTCATGAGCTTTATAATAATAAGGAAGGAGAATTTTCGCATCGTCATTGGGACCATAACTCTCTTTTCTTACATCCTGAGAGCTTGAGATATAACCAAGACTCTCCAATTTTTCAATCGATTTTTTATCCATTTTTTCTCTTGCTCTACTACTCTCAGGAGACGATTGGTCTTTGATTATTTTCTCCAATAGTTCTCTTTGTTTATCCAATTTTTTTCTCTCGGCAAGATTATTATTCTCATTAAAATCATCTTTTAAATCAAAAAGTTCAGGAATAGGGACTTGGATAAACTTTTCCATATTATAGATGTATCCCCTTAAAGGGGCCCATCCTCTGCTGTAATAAGGATGCAGAGATTCAAAATAGATAGGCTTTTTTGGCACCTTTTTCCCTTTCAAGGCAGGAAGAAGAGATATTCCCTGAAGAAAAGGTGGTTTTTTCACTCCCAAAACATCACAAACTGTCGGAAATATGTCCAGATGGCTAACATAATGATCAACCTGGCGTCGCTCCATCCCAGGAGAGACGATAATGAGAGGAATCCAGATCGTTGTGTTATAGGCAAAAAAACCATGGGTCTCTTCTCCATGCTGACCCAGTGATTCGCCGTGGTCTCCTGTTAAGACTACTAAAGTCTTATCGAAAAGATTGTTTTCCTCCAAGTAGACGAAAAGCCTTTTAAGAACAAAATCAACATAGGCAACTTCTCCACCGTAAGGATTCTCTGCATACTGAGTTTTGAACGGTTCAGGTGGTTCGTATGGCTCATGAGGGTCCCAACAATGAACCCAGAGAAACCAGGGAGACTCCTGGCCATTTAGCCAATCGATAGCATTATCTACAACAATTTCAGCTTTTCTTTCTACGGTATTAACTTTTTGGAATTGCTTACGGTCAAAATCGTCATCATAAATGTCAAAACCCTGCGCAAGGCCAAATCTTTCTTCAAGTGGAAAAGCTCCCACAAATGCTCCCGTTGAATATTTGTTAACTTTTAGATGCTCTGACAGGGTCAGAAATTCTTCCCTCACAACAAAATTTGAATTCTCATGCACTCCATGATACAAAGGACTGACTCCTAAAAGGATATTTGCATGGGATGGTAATGTCGTGGAAGTGTTGGCAAAAGCCCGCGAGAATAAGACTCCCTTTTCAGCCAAGGCGTCAATATTTGGCGTTTTGACATTTTCTCTGTCATAACAACTCAGCCAATCCGCTCTAAGAGTATCCACTGTTATGAGAAGTAAGTTCAGCCTTTCAGGTTTCTCGGCTGGTAAAGAATTCAAACGCGAAGCAATAAAAATAAAACAGAGAAGCATAGTGAGTAATGATAGGGAAATTGTAAAAATATTTCTTCCTTTCCTCTTCTTTTTTTCAGCATGACTTCTCATCTTTATTTTTTTTATAACATAGGATAAATTTGTTGTCAATCTTGTGCTGAATCTCCCCGAATAATGTTGACACAGACGTCTTTATTATGACGAAACCCTGAAGATCACAGCCTCATTGTATCCGGTGATAATCCGGTAGTAGTCACAAAGCATCTTGTCTGTTTCCTTATCTCCGGTATCGATTTGCAGTGGACGGCCTTTGAGCGCATTTAATTTATGCTTGGAAGAGATAATCAAAATATTGGATTTCCCGACAATCCTTAGAACTTCAGGCGAAATCTGCTGGTTTCCCCGGCCAAAAAGATATCCCTGACCCCCAACCGGAGTGGCAATGAGCTTTGTCTTTTGGCCTCTGATTCTTTCAAGCAGCTCAAGTTCATTGAGATCTTTTCCAATAAGTTTTTTGTTTTTGACCAAGTCCACTCCCAGAAGTGTGTTGTCCAAATTCATTTTTGTCATTACGGCCCGGGTTGTGGTTCCCGGCCCTATGATATAGCAGCAGTCGTCTTCCATGTTCCCGACGACTTCGTGAGCGATGGCTTCATGCACATACTGTTCACTCACGGCGGAACCCGCCTTTAATCTCTGTAATAATTTCCTTTCCCACGGGATCTTTAAGTATCCATAGAGTTTGGCCGAGAGATGTCCCTGTCTGAATTCCTCTTCATCGATATCCATGACTTCGGCTTCCCGAACATTTTGTATCCGGTTCTGCACATAGAGGGAAGCCAACTCTCCGGCACTCAAAGGATTCAAAGCAAAGACGGCCGAATGGATTTTAACTCCTGTGGGAATCCCAATTACAATGAGCTCGCTGCCGACCGCACTATAAATATCCCGTGCTGTTCCGTCTCCTCCGGCAAAAAGAAGCAGGTCCACTTTTGTCTCCAGCATGGTCTTAGCTGCAGCTTTAGTGTCCTCGGAAGTTGTGTTTTGTCCTGATGGAACACCGATGATTTCCGGGATAAAGCCGCACTCTCTGGCCGCTCTCTCCCCCATCCTGCCGCTGTAGGTTACCAATTCTAAATTAAATTTAGGTTTCAAGAGTACGTTTAAAGCGTCTTTAGTCCTTGATTCTGACTGAGGAACGGCTCCCAATTTTACAGCCTGTCCCAGGATCTTCTCTCCATCCGTTCCCTTTAATCCCACACGTCCCCCCATACCTGCAATGGGATTGATGATCAAACCGATTTTTTTCACGTCTTTGCCAGATTCTAGCACAAATTTCCTTGGATTTTTATTCTCAAGTTGTTTTCGGAGTGATATACTCAATCTTACCCTGGACTATTTGTTGACAGTTTTCATGAATTAGGAGGAAATAATGATCCATCACTATTCCGATAATACGCCGGAAATGAGCCGAAGATCAATACTCAAAGGACTGGCTCATGGAACGGCCGCGAGTATGCTTCTGCCTTTCATTGATTTCGGGCAGACGGAATCGTCTTATGATCTCCTGAAACGCACGGCGTCCGCACTCGATCAAAAGAAAGCATCGGGAGACGAGAGATTCTGGACACTGGTTAAAGATCAATTTCTGATCAGAAAAAACCTCATCATGCTCAATGCGGCCAATCTCTGTCCGGCACCTGCGGTCGTCCAAAGCAGGGTGATCGAGCTGACAAAAAATGTGGACAGCGATCCCTCCTTTGCCAATCGAGCAAAATTCTCTGAACTGAAAGAAAAATCTCGCACGGCCTTGGCGGAATACGTGGGCGCAGAAAACGACGAAATCGCCATAGTAAGAAATACAAGCGAAGGAAACAACTTTGTCATCAACGGCGTGACTCTCGGAAAAAATGACGAAGTGATTATCTGGGATCAGAACCATCCCACAGCCAATGTCGCTTTTGATGTACGGGCCGAGCGCTACGGTTACAGTGTTATCCGGGTTAAAACTCCAGAAAATCCTGAGAGTCCCAACGATCTTTTACAGCCTTTTGTAGACGCCATGACCTCCCGCACTAAACTGCTGGCTTTCTCACATGTCTCCAATGTTTCCGGAATAAGGATTCCAGCTAAGGAGCTGTGTTCAATGGCCCGAAAAAACGGCATATTGACTCTTGTTGACGGCGCCCAGACATTCGGCACACTGCCTCTTGATCTTCATGATATGGGCTGTGATTTTTTTACGGCCAGCTCACACAAGTGGTTCTGCGGTCCCAAAGAAGTCGGGATTCTCTATGTCCATCGTGACAGGATTGAGTCTCTCTATCCGAGTCAGGTAGGTGTCGGCTGGGAATCCGCCGTAAAAGGAGGCGCCCGGAAATTCGATAATCTCGGACAGCAGGACGATTCCCGTGTCTCAGCCATGTTCGAAGCCGCCCAGTTTCACAGCACTCTGGGCAAACTCAGGATCTCCTCGCGTGCCAGAATGCTGGCAGATGCGATAAAAGACGGCCTCAGGAAAAGAACCCCCAATGTCAAGTTCGTAACACCGATGGATCACACCATGTGCTGGGGTGTTGTCATCTTTGAAATACCCGGCCTTGATTCCAGAAAAGCAATGGATGTTCTTTACGGCCAGCACGGCATCGGATGCGCCGCCATGGGTCCTAACATCCGCTATTCACCGCACTTCTACAATCCACTTTCAGAGATTGAGAGAGCCGTCGATGCGGTCACACGGCTCACTTGAGTGTGACGGGCTTTGCGCCTCCTAAGTATATTCCGTTAAAGACAAACTTAAACGTGCCGTGAGGCTGTGCACGGAAGAGAACTTCAGGTCCAAAGAGAAAGAGCTGGCCCTTACCGACTTTAGCTTCCGCCACAGCCACTCCTCCATAGAGACGGTCCTGTCCCCAGGCCCACCCGCTCCGCAGGGGTTTGTCGCTGTCAAACCAGGCGATGGATGTAAATCCCTTCTTGTCCGCCTCGACATGAGGGCGCATAACCCGGCTGTTGCTGAAGAAAACATCGATCCTGTCATCTAATCCATAAGCCAGCGGATGGCGGTTGTTGACTCTTACTTCCAGGACAGAGCTTGGGACAAAATACACATTGCGTGCGAGAGGGCTTCCATTTTGATCGACCATATGATTGCCGACCGGAACACCGGCATGTCCGGCAAGATTCGTAGATGAACCGATGGTCAGGACAGTTCCTCCATCATCAAGGAATTCGAGGAGCTTAGGGATGGTCTTGTCGGCTGATATACTCCCCACCCTATCATGATATTCTGCGGGGATACTCTCGAGATTTGGAGATCCTCCAAAACCGCGGCCACCAAATTGGGATCCCCCCTGGCCGTTCCGGGCAGCGGGAATCGCTCCACTGACAAAAATCAGTACATCGAACCGGCTTTTCAGATCGCCTCCATCGAGTTTAGGTGGATAGACCACCTCAAATGGAAACTCAAACTGCTCGAGCAGCCAGCGTGTCCATCCCGACTGCATGGATCCTCCATAACGGTCCCACAGGCCGATCCGGACCGGTTTCAGCTCTAAGGCTGAACCTAATGGAGCGGTCGAAGTTCCATCAAAGTTGATACCGAGTTCTTTAGCCATATTTTCGGCCATCTTTTGTGTGGCCGAATTTGCTTCAATATAGATGGTTCCTTCCAAATAAGTCTTTCCGTTCAGCTCAACGGGTTGAGTCAACCAGAAAACCTTCTGGCCTTTGGCGAGAAACCGGTTGGTGGCAACGGCGGCGTCATTGTACTTATGACTCAAAAGAAAACCTACGGCTCTGTTTGCTTTGTTTACTTTTCCCGGAAGGGGTTTGGCCAGATCCTTTATTTCCTGAAATGGTCCATCAAATCCCTCAAGAATCCGGTCGAATTCAATGCCCATCTGGAAGGCCAGAGTGTAACCGGCATTGTCATAGGGAGGCCGCGGAGGACCGCCTTCATACATAAAATCATTGGGATGGTCCTGCGGTTCGAACATGTCCATGACATGCGGCCTGAAGGCCTGGGCCGCTTTAACGACATAGGACCCTGCCGGATAACTTTTCCCTCCAACCTCAAAGTCACGGCTGGCTTGATGAACGACAACTCCATTTTTAACAAGTGTATTGACAAACTTAGTGGCCGTGGGAAAGTCGGGTTGATCGGAAGGAAGGATGAATCCGCGTGGATCCCTGTTTTCAGGTTTCCGGAAGAGTTCGAACTGTTTTTTTGTGATTCCACGGCTCCGGCGGCCAAAGGGTGAGGCCGCCTGTTGATTTGCCGTAGAAGTTTGACTCACCTCAACCTTGACCGCATCTACAATTTTGGGGTGAATGGTCCAGTTATCCTGGCTTCCTCTCTCAATACTGTTGCGGCCCATGATGTAGCGGTTGTACAGGAATGTTTCCCTGTAACGCGATGCAAGGTCGATGACAGCCTTATCCATGGTGATGGAGTATTCGATGGCTTCACTGAAATGGAATGTCTTGGGTGAAATAGGGAAAGGAGAATCCATACTCTTGAGCATGCGGTCGGGAACGATGTTGAGTTCTATAGGCGTAGGATTTCCCTTTATTTCGGTCAGTATGCCGATCTGGTTGTGGAAATAGCCGGTCGTCCGGACATTGCCGTTAAACCAGGTCGAGTAGCTTGAGACATTCCGCATTCCGCTGCCCGGCTTCCCTTCTGCAATGAGACGGGAATGCATGGCCGCGCCTACCTGCTCGATTCCTATGATGAGAAGGGGATCGAAATTGTAGTTGGGAGGATCACGGAACGGCGGTACGAATACAACAAGACCGCTGGGTCCAGTCTGATGGTGATTGTACATGATCTGCGGGTACCACTCCCGGTACATGATCTTGTTTAGGTTGATCGTTTCGGGTTGAGTGGACATGTAGGAGTCGCGGTTGTTGTCGTGTCCGATGTATTTATGATAGAGCCTCGGCAGCGACCGGGTTGATCGTTTTTTGAGATCCGGCTCACGCATATACCAATCGGATACCAGCTCCATCCCATCCGGATTGTCATGAACCGCCAAGATGATCACATCATCGAGGAAACGTTTGGTCTCCCGGTCATCCCGGCTGACCATTTGATACACCAGTTCCATCAATTGATGCGAGCCGACAACCTCGGTAGCATGCAGTCCCCCATCGATCCAAACAACGGCTTTGCCTTCCATGGCAAGCTTTCGGGCTTCCTTTTCATCGAGTCCTTTGGCCAGGGCCAGACGGGCAGAAATGTCTTTGTAGAAGTCGAGTTTTTTATGGTTTTCCGGTGACGTGAGGATGGCCATCCACTGTGGGCGGTCTTCGGCCGTACGGCCTATCTCGACCAGCTTCATCCGCGGAGATTCACTATCCAGCTTTTTCCAGTACTCGGTCAGTTGGGTGTAGTTGATCAGTGTGTAGTCATCTCCAATGTTAAAACCGAACTGAGCGGTTGGTGTCGTGACCTTTTGTTCGGCATTTACGGGTTGAGGCCACGCTAAAACAGCCAAGGCCAAAGCAAATAGAATAAATAGGGATAGAGTCGCTTTTTTCATTCTTTACTCCTTTATTTCTTCAAAAACCGGTTGATAAATTCAAATGTCCGGTTATACCCATCCATCCGGTTCTTATAAAGCAGAAACTCATGAGGTTCATCAGGGGCTATCATCAGCTCAATATACACATCCCCCTTGGCTCTCAGTTTCTGGACAATATCGGTTGTCTGTTGAAAGGGAACATTCCGGTCGTCATCACCGTGTAAAAAGAGCACGGGTGAAGTCCAGGTTTTAACACTGGAGACCGGCGATGATTCATAGGCCAATTTTTTCTGGGCCTCAGGGAGATTTCTCCCGCGCAGCGTTGACCAGTCATGCACTCCGGCCAAATCCACACCCACTTTAAAGATATCGGAATTTCTGGCCAGTGCCATGGCCGTCAGCAATCCGCCGTAGGAAAGCCCCCATTTTCCAATCCGGTCCGCATCCACCTCAGGCCGGTTCTGGAGATACTTTGCGCCTGCGAGAACATCCTGGTATTCGGACGCACCCCGCATTCCGGTCTTGGGAGCCCTGCGGAATGATCGTCCGTATCCAATGCCGCTGCGGTAATTTATGGAGATTACGGCATAGCCGTGGTTGGCAAAGTACTGGTTGATCCCATAGGCTTCGGAGTAGAATTCCATGTAGTGCCAGCCCAAAAGCATCTGGCGAATGGGTCCACCATGTGTATAGACAACACCCGGAAGGTTATCACCAGCTTTAGCTCCGTTGGGAAGAAAGAGCTGGCAGGGAATCTCGAGTCCATCCGGGGCCTTAATGATTACAAGTTCAGGTATAACCAGTTCATCCATCGGATATTCCGAAGGGAGGTTTTCCGGTGCCACCACTTCAATCTTCCCGCCGTTTGACGGAACGGTCGCAATAGAGGTGGGATGAATGGCGGTGGCATAGAGAAAAACCACTTTGTCTCCGGAAGCAAGAGCCACGGGGTAAGTGCCTATGGTGGCGCCCTTTGTCAGCTGCACGGGGGTTTTACCGCCTGCAGCAGGAACCTTCCAGATGTGCCGGCCGTGGATATCCGCAAGATTGGTGCTGTAGAACAGAGTTTTTCCATCATTTGATAGAGAGTGGTGTTCCACAAAGGCCTCTCCAGGAGTGAGATCAATGGGGTCCTCTCCCGTCAGCGGCATGGAATACACATGGTTCCAGTTTTCACGCTCGGCTTTAAAGAGAATCCGGCCATTGGCCGTAAGTTCAAAATTGCGAAAGGAATAGTAGCGTGGTTTTTCTGAGGGGAACTGCCATAATTTCTTGGCCGTCGCTTTCTCGACATCGGCGATCCAGATGGCCTGGCTGGCCGCTCCCCCACCGCGACCTCCTCTAAAACCGGAGGCCGCCGAACCATACTGAAGCCCGGGCCGTCTTAAAAAGACAATCGTTTTTCCGTCAGCAGACCAATGGGGATCGCTGTCCAGATCGACATTTGGTGCCATCCAGGTGATCTTTCTATTGGCCATATCAAACACACCGATAAAGCTGTGGTCGTTACGACGAGTGGCAAAGGCGATGCGGGTTCCATCAGGAGACCAGAGCGGAGATCCGTTCTGTCCGGCCGCTCTAAACAGGAGTTCCGGTTCCGGAACAGCGTTGGATTCTGCAGGTGGGGTTAAAGGTAACCGATAAATCAAGCCCTCTCTCACCTGTAAAAAACTTTTTCCATCCGGAGAAAGAATAGGATTGCTGCCGAGAGTCACCCTCCAGGGTTTTCCTCCATCCGTCCTCACTGCCCATATGGCCTGCTCCTGTCCGTCGGGATTGCTGTCTGAATTGGTGACCCACCCCTCGCTGCTGGGCCGGCCGCCTTTGATATAGACAACGGTCTTTCCATCGTCCGTAATATAAACATCCGGGATTTCAAAGACCTCGTCTTTGGCATATCCGGTCAGGTTGAGAGGTTTAAAATCCGGAGCCGCCGCGGTCCAGACATTTCGTTCACCCTTTGAATAGAACACCCAAACGATACGATCCGCATTTTTAGCCGAATCGAGAGCCCATGGATACGGAGGGGCCAAGACTTCCTCCATCGTGAATGTTCCCTGGGTTTGAGCTAAACCTGTTAGACCTGAAACTAAAACAACACACAAAGTGAGAATGACAAGGATTTGTCTTTTCATGATCCCTCCTCAGTCTTTTCACGCCTATTACATTTATATGAGAACGGAGTTTAAATCAATAAAAAAAATGATCCTTTTCATTTCCGTGATTTTATTTAGAGTTCTGGGAAGATGATGGAGAAATCTGTTCACGGGGACGAGCGGGCATGGTTCCTCCCCTGGAAATGCTACTTTGTCATTCCATTTGACGGTATCTGGAACGTATGGTATAGGTTTAGGCTTAATAATATTCAAATTTTATTCATTATCTAAGGAGAGGATTATGAGTCATCTTCTCATCGGTGCGGTCATTGCGGCCGTTTTTTTTCTCCTACTCAACAAAATCCAAAAACACAACATGCGGTTGACGTGGTGGCAGTGGATCTTGACGATATTGGGATTCCTCTACGCCACATTTGTTTTTGAGCTGATTAACAGCTTTCTCTCCGAAGGCGCACCCAGAGCCGCACTCGTCATGGGCATTCTTACAGGATTTATCGCCGTAGTCTGGGGTGTTTTACTGGGCCGTTTTGTTTTTCTTAAAAAAACCGGTAAGTGATCGGATCATAATCTTTATTAGGAAGGAATTATTATGGCTAATTCATCTATCGACAGACGGGATTTCTTGAAACTTTTGGGATTAGGGACATCGGCTGTGGGAGCCGGTCTCCTGGCTCCACGAATTATTGCAAAAACTCCCAATGGTGTCCTAGTAGAATCGGAAAGTGAATATGGGGGATTCCAAGTGGAAAAGCTGAACGGGAAGAAATATCCCTATTTATACGATCCCGATAAGCTAAAAAAAATGAGCGAAAAATCCACAACTTTCAGCCGGAACACGTGGGACCCGGATCGCAGGGACCGTCCGGAAACAAAGGAAAGTATGACAGAGATTAACCTTTTTAAAGGTAAAGGAATCGTCCCCAACCAGACCCGTCTGGACTATGCTCTTATGGATGCAGCCTGGCACGGTGACCGCTCCGGAGGAGGCCTGAGCTATGGATGGGAATCGGGCCGTTACGGCATGATGGGACGGCTTTCAGAGCGGCTCGGCCCTTGGGATCCATCCGGTTTGGATATGACCTGGGAGGATGCCTCTGTGGTTGTCAAACATGCCAGTCTCTTTTACGGAGCTTCACAAGCAGGAATCGCCGAACTCAATCCCCTGTGGATATACTCTGACAATTTTTCTCCTACCCGAGAGAACATAAGCCGGGCCATTCCTGTTCTATCCGAGGGTGAACGCTTCGAACAGGCTGAAGACGCCTGGTATATCCCTCAATCGATGAACCGAGTCGTGGCGCTGGCCTTTGAAGAAAACTACTTCGGGATCGCCAATTCCCCGGGAAGATTGGCTTCAGCGGCTGTGGGTGATGGATACTCCAGGATGGCCTTTACGGCCAACACGCTTGCGCAATTTATCCGCGGTTTGGGCTACAGGGCGATACCGGCCGGCAACGGGACCGGGCTCAGTATTCCCATAGCCATCGATGCCGGATTGGGCCAGCTCGGCCGTATGGGGCTTCTTGTGACTCCCAAATACGGGCCTCGTGTCCGGTTGGCCAAAGTGATCACGGACATGCCCCTTGTTTCTGACTCCCCTATCGAATTTGGAGTGACAGAATTTTGTGAAGCCTGTTTGCTGTGTGCGGAGCACTGTCCCAGCAGCGCTGTATCCGAAGGCCCAAGAACATGGGAAGGACAATCCCCTTCAAATAATCCCGGAACCTGCAAATGGTACATAAATTCCGAAAAATGCTACGATTTTAACGGCTTCAGCTGCTCCAACTGCAAACGTGTCTGTCCCTTTACAAAACCGAACAACTCCTGGCTGCACAGGATGATAAGAACAGTCATTCATGGAAAAATAAATCCGCTCAACAAGGTGATGGTCACTCTAGACCAGGCCAGTGGCTACGGCCAGCAGCTCCAGGATACGGAATTCTGGAAGAGGGATGGTCAGAAGTGCATCACGGCCCGGGAACACATGTGAGAGAGAACCGTAATAAATAATGACCCCTAAACGCCTGGAACGTGTTCTCGCACTTGCGGCTGTGGGTTTAATCGTGATTGCCTGGTTTGCCGGCCTATCCAGGTCTGAGGCCGATCTAGACCCATTTCTCCAAAGCGCAATTCCACAGGCAGGCTATATTGAACAAATACAGGTAGGTATTTATAAAGCTTGGGACAATCCGGACAAAGATAATTTACTGGGTTATATAAGCCCGGGAACAGCCGACGGTTACGGAGGAGAACTAAAAGTTGCTGTTGCCGTCTCCACAGAAGGGACGGTCCTCGGATTAGTTATCGTAGAGCACAGGGAAACCTTTTCCTTTTTCCGGCGTGTGCTCAGAAGCCGGCTGATCGATGGACTCAAGGACAAGTCCTATACAGATCCGTTTATTCTGGAAAAGGATATAGATGCCATTACAGGGGCCACCTACAGTACTCGTGCTCTTGCCGAGGCCGTTAAAAATGCCACCAGGCAGGTTGCTGTAAAAGCTCTAAATTTTCCCGCCATTGAGGAGCCCTCCCCAAAAGTACAATTTGGAACTCCGGAAATTGTTCTGCTTGTCCTTTTTCTTTTTGGACTTATTGCACGACATCGAAGGTTTATGCCGAAAAAAGCGGCCCGATGGGTATCCATGCTGGTCGGGATCGGATTTTTGGGCTTCCTTCTGAACAAGCCCTTTACTCTGGTTCTTATCAATAAGATCCTCCTGGGATACTGGCCAAAGTGGCAGCTCGATCTCTACTGGTATATCCTGCTGGGGGGGATTGTCTTTATCACACTGATCGACAATAGGAATCCCTACTGTGACTGGTTTTGTCCTTTTGGCGCTACACAGGAATGCCTGGGTATTATCGGTGGGGCCAAAAAAAGGATCTCCGATCGAATCCATTCTTTTCTTCGCTGGTTTCAGAGGTTGATAGCTCTCGGCGCCATCCTTATGGCTCTGATTTTCCGCAATCCCAGTGTCTCCAGCTATGAAGTTTTTGGGGCTTTTTTCCGTTTGATCGGTACAAATTTCCTTTTTATCCTCCTGGCACTTGTCCTCATTGTGTCTCTTTTTATCCGCAGACCCTGGTGCAGTTACCTCTGCCCGCTGCGGCCCGTAACGGATTTTCTCAAACTTGTGAGGAACTGGGCAAAAAAATGATACTGACCGTTGTTTTCATCTATCTTCTCTTTACGGTTCTGATAGGACTTTTCTTATCCAGACGTGTTAAATCTGCCTCAGATTTTCTTGTTGCCGGGCGAAACCTTGGTCTCCCATTAATTACAGCCACATTGGCCGCCGTACAGATCGGTGCAGGGGTGATTTTAGGAGGAGCCGAGCTGGGCGCCGAAACCGGAATTTGGCCGGGAATGTGGTACGGCATCGGATGCGGTGGAGGGCTCATACTTGCCGGATTATTGGTGGCTTCAAAATTAAGAAAACACGGTGGATTTGTTCCTCTGGATTTTTTCAGTTCTCGATATGGAGAAAAAAAGTGGATCAGAGTTTGGGGATGGCTGTCTAATATTCCCAGTCTTCTTGGAATTTTTGTCGCTCAAATTATGGCCGCTGGTTCAATTTTCTCAATATTCGGATTTGACTTCAAAAAGGGTGTACTTATCTCCGGAATCGTAGTCATGGTGTACAGCCTTCTGGGAGGAATGTTGGGAGTGGCTGTCGTTAATTTGTTCCAATTAATCATCATTGCGGTAGGAATTCCACTTGTGGCTATTATGGCTGTCACACAACTCGCACAAACCTCCACGGTCACACTCGGCCGTGTTCTTTCGACACCGCTTGTTCCTCACGGCATGTTCTCGCGTGCCGTATTTATCATCATTCCCTTCCTCCTTTCAATATCTGTTTCCTATGATGCATTTATGAGATATCAGTCTGCAAAATCTGCAAAAGTGGCCAAATGGGGATCTATTTTTGGCGGAATTATCGTCATTTTCATCAGCTTTTGCATCGGTCTGATCGGCAGCATCGGCAAGATCCTCTTTCCTTCATTGGAAAACGCCGCCATCCTGCCCCATACCATTCAGACTACGCTTTCTCCTGTTCTTGCCGGTATAGTTGTGGCCGCTCTTCTTGCCGCCGTCATGTCAACCGGGAACTGCCTGCTTATATCCCTGGCAGGATGTTTCTCCAGGGATCTCTACAACAAAGTGCTCAACCCGGATGCCAAACTGGATGAGTTGAAACATTCCAAAACCATCTCCCGTGTGGTCATTCTGGTGGCTGCGCTTGTGGGGATTCTCATTGCCTTCCAAGCCAAGGGCATTCTGTACACCATCATAATTTTCAACTATCCTTACATGGGAAGTATGCTTATACCTCTTTTGGGTGGAGTGCTTTGGTCCAGGGCGACAACAAAGGGAGCCATTGCCGCCGTTTTTACAGGTGGAGTTATTGGCGTGGCCGCCTTCTTTTTCGGCCTACCCTCTCCCTGGCAGGGAATTGTAAATATTGATCTGGGACTTTTTATCGCCTACGCCGCATCGGCAGTGGTTTTTATCGGAGTGAGCTTGTCCACACAGGAGTCGAGCTTGTGACCCAGAATATTTCTTGGCCCTACCCTCTCAGATGGAATAAGAAGAGGGAAGTTTTTGCCGATGTTCTTGTTCTCGGCGGTGGAATTGCCGGCTGCTGGGCCGCTATTTCTGCTGCAAAAAAAGGTGTCAGTGTGGCCCTTGTCGAAAAGGGAGCGACCATCCGCAGTGGTGCGGGAGGTTCAGGATGTGACCACTGGGAGTCCGCAGCTACAAATCCGTGCTCAAAGGTGACTCCCGAAGAACTGACTTTAGCAAAAATAGAAGATCACGGCGGCTACAACAACGGAATCTCCCACTATATCGAATGCCGCGAGGGTTACGACAGACTTTTGGACCTGGAAAAAATGGGGGCAAAAATTAGGGATAGCGAGGATGAGTTTAAAGGGGCTGAATTCCGGGACAAGGAGACAAAATTCCTATTTGCCTACGATTACACCAATAAATTCACGCTGCGTGTCTGGGGGACGACGTTTAAACCCGCTCTCTACAAAGAGTGCAAACGCTTGGGGATTAAGATTTACGATAGAGTTATGGCGACAAGTCTGCTTTTTGAAGACGGAAATTCCGGATCTAGAGCTGCCGGGGCTACAGGAATACACGCCCGGACAGGTGAATATTTTGTCTTCCAGGCAAAAGCCACGGTTCTGGCCATGTCCCGTCCAAGCCGTATTTGGCTCTTCTCACAAGAAATGCCTGGGATTTCCGAGTTCCGACCGCCGCAGTGTACGGGAGATGGTCACGCCATGGCCTGGAAAACCGGTGTCGAGTTCACCATGATGGAAAAATCCGTCAAAGCAGAATGGTCGGGCACCCGTAGTTTTCCCCCTTACGGCACGGGAAATAATCACAATACCTGGTATGCCTGCTCTATGGTTGATGCCGAAGGACGAGAGATTCCATGGGTAAATAGAGATGGGACAATCTTAAAAACAGTCTCTCAAAGGTATCGGCCGACTCCGGGGCAGAAATTTTTCCTCAAAGGAGGCGGAGAATCTGAATTCCCAGTCTATAGACACAAAGGACCCGACACTCTTCCCGTTGAAGAACTATTAAAAAAAGGATATAAACTTCCTTTTTATGCCGACCTGACAAGCATGCCCGAACTCGAAAGAAAAGCCATCTGGGGACTCATGGTCGGTCAAGAAGGAAAAACAAAAATCCCTATTCTCAAAAATTATTCAGACGCAGGTTTTGATCCAAAGAAACATCTTCTCCGGAGCTATGGAGACGGATGGAAGTCGGGAGAATTTCTTCCTCAGGAACGGCAGCTGTTTGGTATTCCTGGGGGAATCTTTAACGACTGGAAATTGAGGACAAACAAAGAGGGGCTCTATGCTGCAGGAGATCAATTGTTTGCCTCAAACTGCTTCGGCCATGCCGCGGCCACAGGATATTATGCCGGGAGGCATGCGGCAGTCTATGCGATTTATGTTTCCAAACCGGTTCTAAATGCTCAGCAGGTTTCCAAAGAACACACTCGTCTCCTCGCCCCAATCCGAAAAACGAAGGGACTCGGATGGAAAGAAATGAACACAGCCATAACAAAAATCATGCAAATTCACTGTGGAGCGGAAAAGAACAGGACACTGTTGGAGATAGGACTTAAGATGCTTAGAGATTTAAAAAACCACACCATCCCAGCGTTAAAAGCCTCAAATCCTCACGAGCTTGTCCGGACACAAGAAGTCATCAATATTCTCACCAATGCAGAAATTGTTATTCTGTCCTCGTTAGCCCGGAAGGCAAGCTCAAAATATCTTCACTTTTTACGCACCGATTACCCGGATATGGATCCAGCCGATTGGCATAAATTCATCCTCATTAAGAAGACAGATGCGGATATCCAAATCGAAAATAAACCTATCGATTATTACGGCTCACTTGAGGAAAACTATAGAGCCCACAACCAAGAGGTCCTGGAAGGGAGGGACAAATAACACATACACCACTTTTTATCGACTCCAATCTGTGCAGCGGATGTAATAAATGCGTGGAGGTCTGTCAGGTGGATATCCTGATCCCCAATCCGGAAAAAGGCCTTCCCCCTATCGTCCTCTACCCTGGAGAGTGCTGGTATGAGGGATGTTGTGTCGATGTCTGCCCAAAGCCCGGGGCCATCAAGCTCAACACCCCCAAATTAGACATAATCAACTGGAAAGATAAATAGTAGAGTATTGCTTGTGTCTGCTTATTAAATTACGTAATATAAATCCCAAATGAATATATGTTTGGAGGGAATCATGAAGAAGAAGGCAAATAATTATTGGCTGCGATTATGGCAAGTTCTCATTGTATTATGTTTTTTATTTACGGTATCTTACGCCCAGCAGGAGTTCGATGCCAGAGATAGTTATACAAAAAAAGAAGTCATGATTCCCATGCGCGATGGAGTTAGACTTTTTACACAAATATATACTCCCATCGACCAGAGCCAACAATATCCTATTATGTTTTTCAGCACACCGTATGGGATACATTTTTACGGGCCGAAAATGAACAGGCTCACATTGGGACCTAATGATCTTTATGCAAAAGAGGGTTTTATTTTTGTTTATCAGGACGCACGCGGCAAGTTTAAATCTGAGGGTGAGTTTGTGGTGATGCGGCCGTATATAAGCGAAAAAAAAGACCCGCAGGACACCGATGAGAGCAGCGATATATACGATACGATTGAATGGCTGCTGCAGAACAGCTCCAATAATAATGGAAGAGTCGGACAATGGGGAATTTCCTATCCAGGTTTTCAAACGGTAATGGGCATGATCGATGCCCATCCGGCCATGAGGGCCTCTTCACCGCAGGCGTCGCCCTCGGATATGTGGATTGGTGATGACTTTCATCATAATGGCGCATTCCGTCTTATGTATACATTCGGCTGGCTTTCAGGCAATGCGGCCGTACGATCGAACCCATCGGAAAACCGCGGCAGCGCAAGATTCGATTATGGAACCCCTGATGGATATAAATTTTTTATGGAGCTTGGTCCTCTGTCCAATGTAGATAAAAAGTATTTTTTTAATCGCGTGCCCACCTGGAATGAGTATATGGAACACGGCGATTACGATGAGTACTGGGAGAGACAAGAGGTTCTTCATAATCTAGACAATATCACTCATCCTATTCTCAATGTTGCAGGCTGGTTTGATGCGGAAGATTTTTACGGCCCCATGAGCATTTATTACACAATCGAAGAGAAGAATCCGCAAAATAAAAGTACGATCGTAATCGGTCCTTGGCTGCACGGCGGCTGGGCCAACGGTACAGGAGAAAGTTTAGGAAATATTCAATTTGGCCAAAAAACAAGCAAATATTTTATAAATGAAGTTGAATTCCCATTTTTTCTATACCATTTAAAAGATAAGGGCCGTTTAAATCTTCCGGAGGCGCTTGTTTTTGAAACCGGTACAAATGAATGGAAATCGTATGAAAAATGGCCACCGGAACAGACCGTAGTCAAAAATCTTTATTTTCATGCCGATGGCTTGCTTTCATTCAACACCCCCGATGGTAAAGGCGGAGATGAATTTGATGAATATATAAGCGATCCCAATAAGCCGGTACCTTTTTCCATCGAAACACGAACAAGGCAGGGACATCTGTGGATGGTGGAAGATCAGAGATTTGCCGCCAGCAGACCCGACGTGTTGGTATATCAGTCAGAAGTGTTATCCGAGGATGTCACAATTGCCGGTTCAATACTAGCCAATCTTTTTGTATCGACTACGGGGACAGATGCGGATTGGATAGTCAAACTCATTGATGTATATCCGGGAGATGCCCCGGATAATGATCCCAACCCGCAAAAAATAAGAATGGGCGATTTTCAAATGCTTGTCGGCGCCGATGTTTTCCGCGGCAAATACCGCAACAGCTATGAAAAACCCGAACCCTTTGTACCGAATAAAGTCACCGAAATAAAATATGATCTGCGCGATAAATATCATTGTTTTCTCAAGGGACACAGAATTATGGTGCAGGTTCAAAGCAGCTGGTTCCCTGTCATAGACCGTAATCCGCAGAAATTTGTTGATATCTATCACGCCGTGGAATCGGATTTTCAAAAAGCGACGCATAGAGTATACCGTTCGGCTGGGTTTGCTTCTCATCTGAAGTTAAGGATATTGGAATAGAAAGCATCGCTTTAATAAAAAAATCTGTTACAGCCGAAAAACATTTTCTTGTCTTTTATGTCCATTGCTATGTCTTCTCTTAAATAGAAATTCGTCAACTTATGTGGGTGTCTATGAGAAGAATAAGACTATTTTTGTTGATAGTCGTTTCTAATTTTAATTATTTTCTTTTTTAGCTCAGGGATTTTGAGCTTTACAACTCTCCAAGTGAGCTTGAGATCTATTCCAAAATATTCATGAATGAGAATATCTCTCATTCCAGAAATTGCCCTCCATGGGATCTCGGGATGTCTATCTTTAAATTCTACTGGAATATTTTTTATGGCTTCTCCTATGATCTCAATTCTTCGAATTACTGCATCTTGTTGTTGCGGAGAGCTCAAGAATTTATCTTCGGTTGTGTCTTTTGTATAAACCTCAATAAGTTCAATGGATTCTAAAATATGTTTGATAAAAATCAGTATGTCTTTTTTCAAAAAACGGCCTCTTGCTCTTGTAATATTTTTTCTTTCAGGAGAGGATGGAGAGAATCATAGGTAAGAACATCCACTTTCTTTCCAAGAAGTTCCTCAAGATCCATTTTTAAGCTAGCGAGTTCAAAAAGACTAGCCGTTTCGGGCAATTCAACCAAAAGATCAATGTCACTTTGACCAGTGTTTTCTCCTCTAACAATAGAGCCGAAAAGAGATGCCCTTATTACTCCATATTTCCTGAGAATCGGAATAATTTTGGTTTTAATACTCAGGATTGTCATTTCGATGCTCCATTTTTATTGAAATTCTCTTTCATTTGCATTTTTTTCAATTCTGAGCTTATCACAGTCAAAACAGCCAGGTCAATTGACCAAAAACGCCTTTCTTCTTTACCGTATAACTGACTCCATCAAGTCTATAATGTTCTTTGCCATTGCCAAAACTTCCTTCATTCCAGTTGCAATGCCCTATGCACAATTCCTTGATTTCTTTTTTTGTTTTTGAGGGAAGCGATTTTACTGACCTGTCAAAGGAAGGTTTAAATTCAAATTTCATAAAGAGTCAAGGTGTTTCTTGGCTGCAAATGATGCAAAAAGCGGCGGGGCGGGCTCTCACTAAAAAGTCAAATCTTTCAAGCTTTTGATCTGCTGGCCGAAGAAATCTTTGATATTCTGCCAAAAATATTGATCCAGCATCTTTAAATCCGCATCTTCATCGGCATCCTTGAAATAGACAAGACTCTTCATTATGTGGACAAAATTGTAATTCTCTCTTCCATACTTGTCTTGGAAAAAGACAAAAAATTCTTCTAAGTTCATGTCGAAGAATTTTAAGATGTAATAGAGGTCCACAAAATCTCTTCGACTCCCTCTGGAGGATATCGCATCGATTTTCATGCAACCTATATCTTTAAGAGAAGAAATTTTTAAATTCAGGAAATCAGATGTCTCTACCAGCAATGTATAATCATAGTGAAAAAAACTAATTTTTGTTTGTTCAAATCTTCCTGTCAAGGTACGCGTATCCGAATAGTCTACAAGAAAACGGCCTTGGGCTTTCAGGGTATTTTGAATTTCAAACTGCGAAAATTCTTTTTGTGAAAAAAAATCCAGATCGTCAGATATCCTATGACCGATATGAATGGCACACCCTGTTCCTCCGGCTAGATAGAAAGATCTGATGAATTTTTGCTCAGAAAGGATATTTATAGTTTTTTTAGTTTCGCTGTTGATAACGGATAAAAACATCCAGCTATCCTTCCAAAATTAGCTGCCAGAAGTTGCGGCTCTTTGCAGAGACTTTTCGACTTTTCTCAAGGACCTCTTTTATCTCATTTTTCGTATAATTTAAAAATAGCCACTTGACGGCGGATAAATTGCCTAACTCAAGGATTCTTTCAATAATATACGGCTTGTTTTTGTTAACGCTGATTTGACTAAATTCGGTCTCCCAAAAAAAAGGTCGAAGATGATCCGGGATTGTTGTCATTAAGTATAGCATATCATATTTATCCTGAAATCAGGATTAGAGAAGTAACACCTTAGCCCATTTTCACCAAAAAGGTTTGTAAAAAAATCAAACTTAAAGTATTTTAATTCCGTATAATGGAATGAAACATTAAAGGAGGACATCTTGACTGAAGAAATAAAAACAACACGATATGTCATCGATCCCGGCGGTCAGATCAGCGGACCTTCCATAGGATTGATTATCACCGGAGTCATAGGCGCACTTTTCTCCATGTTTGCACTTATTGCCTTGGGAATCGGAATGAGTCTGGGCTCTTTATTCGGAGGGCGAGATTTCGGCTGGTATGAAGATTTTTATGGAGGGGCCATCGGAATGGGGAGTTCTTTTTTGGGTCTACTTGTGGCCGTATTTATTATCTATGCCGCTCTAAAAATGAAAGACCTCAAACAATGGAATTTAGCAGTGGTGGCCTCTATTCTGGCAATGATTCCCTGCATCAGTCCCTGCTGCATCATAGGCCTTCCCATTGGAATCTGGTCGCTTGTTGTTCTTATGAGACCGGACGTCAAAGCCGCTTTTAAATAAACGAAGAGATGTTATCCCGGATCAAGCCCGAACTCGCGCCCTCTCTCGTTATTCTTGTGGCTTGTTCCTGTATTCTTTTGGGGGCATTTGTTCTTGTTCCCCCTGTCTCCGGCGGCCATTCTATCGCTGTCGGACGGATTTTGCTGCCCGATATATGTATCTTTAAAAACCTCACCGGTCTCCCCTGCCCCGGATGTGGACTGACACACTCTATAACCTCAGCAGTTCGTGGAGATTTTTCAGGAAGTTTTTTGTTTCACAGACTGGGATTGCTGACGGTGATCTATATTTTGTCCCAGTTTCTTTTGAGTCTTGGTGTGGTCTTTATCTCCGGACTCCGGGACCGGCTTCAACGCGTCGGGAAATTTCTTAACAAAGGGATTATCGTTCTCGGGATATTGTTTTTTATCAACTGGATTTTTACCCTTAAAGAATTAGGGCCAGGCTTTTAAAACATGAATAACTTTCAACAGAATAAAATTAATATCGAGAAAGTTTTTCATGTATTTGAAAGCCTGGCCCTAATTCTTCCTATCTGAGGAGGTTGTTATGAAAAGAAAAAAAATACAATTTGGCGTTTTTATTTTTCTGGTTGTATTCTCATTTCTCACTTCATCCTGTTCCCCATCAAAATATCCGGACGGCCTCTATGCTGAACTGAACACAGGGAAAGGCCAGATTGTACTCCAATTAGAGTTTGAAAAAACTCCGATGACAGTGGCGAATTTTGTGGGATTGGCAGAGGGCACTATAGACAATTCGGCTCTACCTGCGGGCACTCCCTATTTTGATGGCAGCGCATTTCATAGGGTTGTCCCCAATCACGTCATCCAGGCCGGGGCACCCAAAGATGCCCAGAGTAGAGGCCCGGGGTATGAGTTTCCGAATGAAATTCATCCTGACTTAAGGCACAGCGGGGCGGGTATGCTGGGTATGGCCAATGCCGGTCCGCACACCAACAGCAGCCAGTTCTATATCACATTAAGCGATCGTTCCTATTTAGATAATAGCTACACGGTGTTTGGGCACACGGTCGAAGGCATCGAGGTGGTCCATTCGACTGTACAGGATGATGTCATCGACAGCGTTGTGATTGTCCGCATCGGAAAAAAAGCCAAACAATTCAAATCTAACACCGAAGCTTTTCAAAAATTAGTGGCTGAAGCTAATCAGAAATTAAAAGAGGCGGAAGAAGCTGAGCTAAAAAGAGAGGCCGACCTCATCCAGACAAATTGGCCTGAGGCCAATACGACAGAAAGCGGACTGAAATATGTCGTTGTCCAGGAAGGACAAGGCCAAAAACCGGAGTCAGGAGCAGCACTCAAGGTCCTCTATTCAGGCAATTCACTAGACGGTAATTTATCCTTTGCCTCCAGTGAGGATGGAAACATTACTCCATTGATTGAAGCGGCTCCCTTTGAGTTCATAGTGGGACAGAGTCAGATCAATCCTGGAATTAATGAAGCTCTTGCCGACATGAAAAAGGGAGAAAAGCGAATTCTCATCCTCAAATCCGATCTGGCCTTCGGGACAAGCGGTTATTACGCTAGAGAAGTTCAGGGACAAAGAAGGTTCGTGATTCCTCCCAACACCACACTTGTCTACGAAATCGAGGTCATCTCTTATAGGCAAAGATGAGGTGGGCCGATTCAAAATCGGTTTCGACCTTCGCAAACTCCACAAGCTTGTCTTCCCATCCAATGATTGGATATCCGTGAGAAATGACGAATGTGCCGGGCTTAAGTTGTTTCTCGAACTGAGGCCGGAGCAGTGCATTGGAATCAGGAATGAGATAGATGGTCACAACCGTCGCTTCCGATAAATCCGACTTTGTGGCGTCTTCATGTCGGAATTCGACAAGATGTTCGACAAACGATGCTTTGGCATTTTCCCTGGATTCTTGAATTCTTTTAGGGACAATATCTATCCCCACGCCTCTAGCTCCATAAATCTCAGCAGCCGCAATGACAATACGCCCATCGCCACAGCCGATGTCATAGATCACATCATTTTCGTCCATGCCTGCCATTTCCAGCATCTTTTCAATCACAATATAGGGAGTCACCACATAAGGCGCCAAATCCACCGCATCCGCCCGTCCATGTGAACCGAGAAAGAGCTCCAATTGATTCTTTTCATCGAGGCGGAAGACATGAGACAGGCCGGGAGTAATCCGGTAAGTAATGCGTTTTTCTCCATGTGGGAAGGTGACATAGAGTGCCAAATGACCGGGATAACGGTGAATCTCTCCCACTTTGAGAATTTTCTCCTCGCGTTCCTGTTCTGAGCGGTAGAGTCGAATAGAGTATGGGATGTTTTCCTTCGTGGCATTACGGATGGTTGTTTCCCGCTGCTGCTGTGCGATTATTTGTCCACAGAAAAATCCTATAAAAACAAAGATCAGCGAAAACTTTGATAATTTCATGAAATCATTTTATCCTATTTTTCTTTAGGTTTGGATATTATTTGCTTGATACGCGCCATGTCGAATTTTTCTGTCCTATCATAATTGTAGATCCCATTTTGTTCCTGTTCAATATCTGTCAGTTGAGTATAACAAAATCCAAAGATGTGCTCAAAGCCGAGGATAACATCGGTCAAGGCCTCGAGCCTTTCGTAAAACTCTTCCAACGTCTTCGGATCTGTTCCATACCCCCACGAATCTTCTGCATACTTCAGTTCCGATGTGGGAATCCATTTGATCCCTCCATATTCGTCTATCAGATAGGGCTGGCCTCCGTACGGAATGCTGTTTTTGGGGCTGCGGCGCCACACCCCTTTTTCTTCTGAGGGAGTGAGCAGGTCGAGGAGCTTTTGGGGGTCCTGTTCATAGGTGTGTTCTGTCCAGATATCGGTTTGGATATGAAAACCACCGCTGGAATCGTTTACCGGCCGAGCAGGATCGAGGTTTTTTGTCAAAGAATAGGTATTCATAATCAATCGTTCGAGATGTTCTCCCCCACCCCAGGTCTCGTTAAAAGGAGTCCAGGCGATAATAGAGGGATGATTTCTATCACGCACCACAATTTCTTCCCACTCGGTCAGGAAATTTCTGGCTGCCACATCGCTGGTAATATCAAATCCCCAGGAGGATGATTCACCCCAAGTCAGATAGCCCAGTTTATCCGCCCAGTAATGAAAACGTTCTTCAAACACTTTCTGGTGGAGCCGTGCACCGTTAAAGCCTGCATTCTGGGATAACTCGATATCTTTTCTTAATGCTTCATCGCTGGGTGCCGTCCAGATCCCACCGGGATAGAATCCCTGATCCAGAATCAAGCGTAGATAATAGGGTTTGTTGTTCAAAAAGATCCGGTTTCCCTCGATATGGACTTTACGCAGTCCGGCATAACTTTCGACTCTATCGATAACCGAACCGGCATTGTCGATCACTTCAAAAATGATAGTGTACAAAAAAGGATTTTCCGGAGACCAGGTCTTGGGGTTTTTTAGAGACATTCTGCATATCACATTTGGGCCGGCGGTTGTTTCAGTTTCGCTGACCTTTGTCGTCCCCTCTGAAACAGTCACCCGAAATTTCTGGCCCTGTTTTAACGAAAAGAATTGAGGAATAACATTAAAACATGTTTGGTCCAAATCAGGGATGATACGACAGGTTTCCAGGCCGTTTTCAGGAACGGATTCCATCCATACGGTCTGCCAGATTCCTGTTGTCCGGGTGTAATGACATCCCCGTGAATTATAATCCGGACACTGCTTTCCTGAGGGCTGTTCTCCTGAACGCAGATCGTCGATGACATATACAACAAGGCTGTGAGATTTTCCTGGCGTGACATAGGGAGCGATATTAAAATTGAACGAGGAAGTCCCGCCCCAATGTTTACCAACCGATACTCCGTTTATGAAGACTTCTGCCTGATAATCCACGGCTCCAAAATGGAGAAGGATTTTGCTATCCGTCCAATCACTGGGAATAATAATTTCTCTCTGGTACCACATGGCATCGATAAAATCTTTATAATTGACTCCCGAAAGCGGACTTTCCGGACAAAAGGGCACGTTGATTTTCTCTTCAAATCCCCTGCTGCCGGCCAGCCCCCTCTGTTTCCCGGATTTACCGAAGTCAAAAGTGTATGTCCAGGTGCCGTTGAGATTGATCCATGAAGACCGAAAAAACTGAGGCCTTGGGTACTCGGGCCGCGGGATACTTTCTGTCTCTTGAGCTGCTGTACCCATACAGCACATTACCACTATCATTAAAAATAAAAATAACCATATACAAGTCCTTTTCATGATAAAACTCCTTTTTGGTAAATCGGGGTCAGGCCACAAAAATACTACAGACTATGTTGATATTTATAGAGATAAATTTGTTATTAGTAAAAATCGGGGTCAGGCCACATAAATACAACAGACTATGTTGATATTTATAGAGATAAATTTGTTGTTCCTTGAAAAATAGCCCTTAGAGTGCACTTTTAATGGTGACAAAGGGGCTTTTAAGGACGCCATCAAGAAAGGAACATTTAAATTGGAAAAGACATTACTTTGCGAACACATGATGGTTATATTCTGATTTGTTTTGTTTAGGTTGTCTTTTTTAACCCTAAAATGGCATCTCTAAGGCCAATAAATGGATATATTTTTCATGTAACTATATTAATATCATCAAGTTATAGAGAGTTTTTGCGGCCTGACCTCTATCCACAGCTAATCCGCAGAATCCTATAGATAAGGAATTTCAAGATCCTTACAGATTTTCTTGGCTAAAAAATCATAAATCTCTTTATGACGGGGTACGGTTGATATTTTCTTTTTAGCTCTATTCAAATAAACGGAATGGTTCCCACCTTCTCGCAATAATACACATCCATTCTTTTCTAAATGTCTTATCAGTACCTTTCTCTTCATTAAATATTAACTTCAATTTCCTCACGAATAACTTTTTTTCCGGCTATTTCCTCTTCCGCTAATTGTTTATTAGCTTCAAGAACAAGTTTTATAGCTTCTTTTAAATTTTTTCTGGTTTCTGGCAAAGTAGCACCTTGAGTATTTGCTCCTGGAAGTTCTTCAACAAAGGCAATATATCCTTCAGATACTTTTTGGTATATGGCTGTAAAAGACATGCTCTTTCTCCCATAGTTTTTTACTCATTAACATAACGCACTGAGGATCTCCCCATTGTCTGGACAGAAAAGAGGCTTCTTTAAGGTGCATTCTGTCCCTGCATTGAATGATTTCATCTTTTCCATTTGATGTCAATAAATACGAAGCTCTCAGAGTAATATTATATTATATTTGGGGTCAGCCACATAAATACTACAGACTATGTTGATATTTATAGAGATAAATTTGTTGTTCCTTGAAAAATAGCCCTTAGAGTGCACTTTTAATGGTAAAAAAGGGGCTTTTAAGGACGCCATCAAGAAAGGAACATTTAAATAGGAAAAGACATTACTTTGCGAACACATGATGGTTATATCCTGATTTGTTTTGCTTAGGTTGTCTTTTTTAACCCGAAAATGGCATCTCTAAGGCCAATAAATGGATATATTTTTCATGTAACTATATTAATATCATCAAGTTATAGAGAGTTTTTGCGGCCTGACCCCAATTTACAATTTATTTATTCGACTTCGGGTGGAGACGAGAATTCCAGGACAATAACAGAGACAATCGGATTGGGGGCCTCTTGGGGAATCGCAATTTCAGCCGAACCATCTTTAGAGATCACAGAGAGCTCCTTCTCCGGATCATTGAGGAGATAAACTTTTTCGGCCTGGCTGATAAGACCCGGAACTTCGAGAACACCATCCTCCGGCCAATCAAAGACATGCAGATAGAGCTTTTCCCCTTTGGTCGTGCTGCGTCCCCAATCCAGCCGAGAAAACAAACTGGCCGTCGTACCGTAGATACTGTCGCCGTAAACTTTCATCCACTCCCCCATCGCTTTTAACCGGTCAATGGAAGGCTGCGGGAACAAACCCTCGGCTGTGGGGCCAACATTGAGCAGAAAGTTTCCACCCTTGCTGGCGATATCGACGAGCTTGCGTATGAGGTCCTCTTTGGATTTCCAGTTATCATCATTTTTGTTATATCCCCAGTGGTCATTCATGGTCATGCACGTTTCCCAGTCATACCCAAGTCCTGTAGCGGGAATTTCCTGTTCCGGAGTTCCAAAATCCCCCATGGCAGTCTCGGGATCATAGGTTCCCGCCATACCGGCGCGTCCCTTCCCTACCCTGTTGTTGATAATGATATCTGGTGCCAGGCCACGGACAAACTCATAGAGATCTCTTCCCCGCTCCGGGACCCATGTGTTCTCCCACTCGCCGTCAAACCAGAGGACACCGATATCCCCATAATTGGTGACAAGTTCTTTGACCTGGGACTTCATGTATTCGACATAACGGTTTAAATCGGCGCCTTCAACCGACCGTTTTTCCCATCCCCTCCTGGGGAGGTAATCGGGATGATGCCAGTCCATAATAGAGTGATACCAGCAAATCTTGAGCCCCTGTATACGGCATTCATCGGCCAGTTCTCTGAGGATGTCGCGCTTAAACGGTGTGGAATCCATCACATCATAGTCTGAGGTTTTTGAATCGAAAAGGCTGAAGCCGTCGTGATGCTTGCTGGTGATCACGATGTACTTCATGCCTGCATCTTTGGCCATCCTAACCCATTCGACAGCATCAAATTTGACGGGATTAAAGTGAGGCGCAAATGTCTCATATTGCTCGACCGGAATCTGGGCTGTCGTCAGGATCCACTCGGCATGATTGGTTTCGCCTTCCCATTCCCCGGCAGGAATGGCATAGAGTCCCCAGTGGAGGAAAAGCCCAAATCTGGCCTCTCTCCACCACGCCATGCGTGCATCAAACTGTTCTTTTGTCTCGGTCTTCAAGCTGTCCACTGATCCTTCATCTTCGATCGCCTTCTTACACGAGATGGCTCCAATCATTAAAATGGCTAAAAATAAAACTAAAAAGCGAGAATACCCCAGATTATTCTTCATAGTGCCCTCCTTCGTCGATGTCACTTTTGAGTAGAATATGACTTTTTTCTCATATGGTATATTTGGGGCCAGGCCACATAAATACTACAGACTATGTTGATATTTATAGAGTTAAATTTGTTGTTCCTTGAAAAATAGCCCTTAGAGTACACTTTAATGGTAAAAAAGGGGCTTTTAAGAACGCCATCAAGAGAGGAATATTTAAATAGGAAAAAACATTAATTTGCGAACGCATAATGGTTATATTTTAATTTGTTTTGCTTAGGTTGTCTTTTTTAACCCTAAATTGGCATCTCTAAGACCAATAAATGGATATGTTTATCATGTAACTATATTAATATCATCAAGTTATAGAGAGTTTTTGTGGCCTGACCCCAATTCCTCTTCATGTTTTTTTAAATAAGATCTCCACGTAATTGCCCATTTTTTTGGATCATCCAGCCAGGCGGGATCTATTTTATGGACGACACTGTTGTATGGGGCGTTTTTGACAATCTCAGGATTTTCATAGGCTTCTCTAACCACCCGCTCCAAACCAACAAAATACTCGTCGATTTCATCCTTGGAGTAGGACTCCGTAGGCTCGATAGTGAAGGGTTCCGGAACGATAAAGGGATGATGGCTGGACCACAGGTGAAATCCAAAATCGACCATCCTGTTTGTGATATCCTCAGTTGTAATCCCCGTGTCTTCCGTGAGCTTCTCCCAACTGTAGCGCACCTGCTCGATGCGGTGCCGTCCTTCGGCATAAGGGGCCATGGCTCCCTTGAGGTTCCGGATCTTCTTAAGGATATAATTGTTGTTAAGGACAGCGACATTGGCCGTCTCCTTGAGCCCTTTTGCACCAAGGCTCATAATCCAGGCATACGACCGCAGCACAGCCGGAAATACGCCGAGAAAACCCCGGACCTTGCCGATCGTTCGGGGAAGTTTATAATTCAGGCTATAGGACTCCCCGTCAAATTCAACAATGGGCACAGGCAGATAATCGATGAGCTTGTCCATAACCCCCAGGGCCCCGGTAGCCGGCCCTCCGCAGCCGTGAGGCGAAGAGAAAGTTTTGTGCAGGTTAAAAAAGCAGAGGTCGAACTCGGCCTCTTTCGCCCTGGTGATCCCGAGGATACCGTTGGCATTGGCCTGGTCATAACCACACAGTCCCCCGGCCTGGTGAACAATTTTGTTAAATTCTAATATTTTTGGATTAAATATCCCCGTATCTTCAGGATTTGTGATCAGGAGTCCTGCCGTCCGGTTGGAGACCGCTTTTTTAAGCGCCTCAACATCGGGCAACCCATCCTCATTTTGATAAAGAGTGATGATTTTATAGCCCTTCACTGCCGCTGCAGCCGCATCCGAGGGATGAGAGAAGATGGTGGTGATAATTTCATCCCGCCTTTCGGCCTCATCATGAGCCGAGTGATAGGCATGTATTATCGAGGCCATAGCCAATATTGCCGCCGACCCTCCCCCCGGCTGAAATGTGAATTGGGACAACCCGGAAATTTCCCTCAAAAATGTATCCAGTTTATAGATGATCTCCAAGGCCCCCTGGACCGTACTGTCGTCCTGGAATGGATGAAGGGCCGTCACTTTTGGTGATCGCACCAGCGTCTCATTGATCTTTGGACTGTATTTCATCGTGCATGTCCCCTGGCCGATATCCACGTTAAAATCGGCTCCCAGGCACTGCTGGGATATACGGAGGAAATGTTTGAGCACCCTCATTTGAGAGACTTCAGGTAAGGCGGGGGGCTTTGTTCTTCTCATCTTCTCCGGAAGAAGGGACACAGCGTCTCCGGTCTCCTGAGCAATGCTCTCTTCGGTTTCAGGTACCAAAAATCCTCTCTCCCCGGGCTTGCTCAACTCAAATAAAACGGGTTCATCCCATTTGGCCTGATGGAAGTTTCTGGTTTTGGTTGTTCGTTTTTCTTTCATGATACACCTAAACAATCTTTCATGGCTTTTAAAAGTCGGTCGATATGGGATTTCGTATGAATTTCGGTTACACAGTAGAGGGCACACTGTCCCAGATCCGGGAATTCTTCCGAGAGGTCTTTTCCTCCAAACACATTCTTCTCCCGTAAAAACGCATTGATTTCTCTGACTGTTTTTCCCGTGGCATTAAAATCCACGACAAATTCTTTAAAAAAAGATGAGGAAAACCTAGGAGCCACAATGCCCGCGATTTCATTCAGCTTTTTGACTGTATAAAAACTCTTTTGAACAATTGTCTCCCCCAACTCCACCATGCCTTGAGGTCCCAATAAGGAAAGATAGACGGCCGCCGTAATCCCACACAGCGCGGAATGTGTCCCTACAAATTCTTTCCCCTCTTCTCTCTCGGCAAACGACGTCCTCTCATACGCCACATCACCAAATCCCCATTCGCCTTGAACGGTCGTTGGAGTTATCCCGAACAATCGTGAGGGGAACTCCAGTACATATTTTTCCTCATCACGCGTGGCGATAAAGCCACCTAAAGAGCCTCCATAACTGAGGTGGCCGCCCAGTCCCTGGATATCTCCACAGACAATATCGGCTCCATATTGTACAGGAGGAGTTAGGACTCCCAAGGAGATCGGATCCACACCGACAAGACTCAAAGCCCCTTCACGGTGAGCGATTCTGGAAATATCCTCGCCCCGATCTTCGATACAACCCAAATAAGAGGGATTCTCAAAATAAATACCGGCCGTGTTCTTAGTAATTTTCTCCTCAAGTTCGCTCAGATTAATAAGGCCTGTCGTCCTATCGTGGCCTATCATCTCTATTTTCATAACCGGCAGGCAGTAATTCCGGATTGCAGACAATCTCTCAGGAGATATGGTGTCACAAATCAGGACCTCCAGCCGCCCGGTGATTCTGCCCGCCATTCTAATGGCCGTGCTGACAGCCTGGCACCAGTCATAAGTTGGAACATTGACGACATCCATGTCTAAAACTTCTGCCATCAAGCTTTCATACTCAAAGAGGACCTGGAATCTCCCGTGATCTTCATAGGGTTCTCCCCCATAGGCCGTGAGAAACTCCGATCTCTGATTGATTTCATCACATATGGCAGGGACATAGTGCTGCCAGCACCCTCCCCCCAAAAAGCTGACATTTTCCTCACAGGTCCGGTTCTTAGAGAGGATCTCCTCCACATGAGATTTTAATTCATATTCTGACGTTAGGGGCTCGGGAAGATTGAGCTCTCGACGAAACCTGAGGTGATCAGGAATATCCGCATACAATTCCTCGATCTCCTTGACTCCGATCTCCCGGAGCATGCTCGCTTTCACTTCCGGAACCGAATTCGGAATATACGGATGCACAAAATCCTTATTTTTTTTCATTAAGCTAAACCTCCTCCATCAACTACCAAAACCGATCCTGTCACCCAGGAGGACAGGTCACTGGCAAAGAAAAGCACGGCATTGGCGATATCTATGGGCTGCCCCACTCGTCCGAGTGGACGGTCGGCGGCCTCTTTCATAAATTCCACATCCTCCTGCCCTATCTGCACGGCTTCGCCGTGGAGGAGAGGCGTGTTCACATCTCCGGGACAGACACAGTTGACGCGTATATTGTCCTTTCCAAAATCCACGGCCATGGCTTTTGTCAAATTGACGACTCCCCCTTTGGCCGCACAGTAGGCCGCCGCATCCGGCCCGCCTTTAAGCCCCCATCCGGAGCCCGTGTTGATAATGCTTCCCCCTCCGGTGTTTCTCATGTGGGGAATAACAAAACGGGACAGCAAATAGATAGATTTGAGGCCAACATTGAGGACAAGATCCCATTCCTCTTCTTCAAGATCAACAACGTTTTTCCTGATGATGAGACCCGCATTGTTGAACAGAATATCGATGCGGCCATATGTTCGGATTATGTCTTCAGTCGCTGTTTCGCAGTTTGCTTTCGAGGTCACATCACATTTAAAAAATTGGGCTTCCCCTCCTAATTGGAAAATCTTATCTGCGGCATCCTTCCCCGAATCTTCTGAAATATCTAATAGAGCCACTTTGGCCTGAGCTTCGGCAAGTCTTTTTACCGCAGCCAGTCCGATTCCGGAGGCGGCACCAGTCACAACCGCGACCTTCCCTTCAAGTGAAATTCCGGTTAACTTCTTTTCATCTATATTCATGGATTTCTCTCTTTTAAATCAATCCAGCGGTTTCCCCGCCATCTATCGCTATGGCCTGCCCCGTAATAAAGGCCGCCTCCTTTGAAGCAAGAAAAGCAAATAAACTGGCAACCTCTTCAGGAGCCGCCTGCCTTTTCAATGGAATATTGGCACTGATCTCCTCAAGCCTTTCAGGGCTGTATTCGGCTTTCTGCATCGCCGTGAGAACATATCCCGGGCAGACGGCATTTACTCTCAGCCACGGCGCAAATTCCAGCGCCAGAGTTTTGGCAAGCAAAACCACTCCGGCTTTTGAG
>SDBS01000552.1_pt1 | contig 36731 bp, 27 predicted proteins | sample 2277091 | NCBI WGS metagenome assembly SDBS01 (sample SAMN10404972, study PRJNA504765) | marine sediment metagenome | isolation source: marine sediment core GS10_PC15, 163 cmbsf | place: Arctic Ocean: Southern Knipovich Ridge | collected 2010
CCCAAGAATGAGGAGCTGACGGGCTTGAGGGACGAACGAATCGCGACCGAGAACGAGGTCGTCGAGCTCAAGAAGAAAAAGGAACAGCTGGACCAGATCGAGGTGGAGCTGGCCAACATGAAGGTCAAGCTCAAAGAGCTGGAGACCATCATCCCTCAGGAAGAAGAGATCGCGGACATCCTGGAGCGCATCCAGCAGTTGGCCTTCGACTCCCGTCTCAACGTCGACAAATTCATTCCCCGGCCCTTGGTGGAAATGGAATTCTACGCTGAGAAGCCCATCAACATCGAGATGACGGGCAACTATCACAACCTGGCTATATTCTTCAATCACCTGAGCAACTTCGCCAGGCTCTTCACCATTGAGAACTTCTCGATCAAGGTCATGCGGATTCAGTCCGACACCAACACCATAACCGCTGCTACGACCGCCAAGACCTACATATTCCAGAAGCCGCCTCCGCCCACGGAAGCGCCGGCTCAAACACCCGCAAGGAAAAGATGATGAGAAGAGCGTTGATTTTACTGTGTGCTTTTGGACTCCTGTGCGCGACCCTGCAGCCGGCCGTTGCGCAGGAGCCTGAAAAGAAAGGGCAGCAGGAGCAGGCGCAGGCGGTCGACACCTCCGCGATCCGGAAGCGGGGGGCCATCACCTACGATCCCGCCGGGCGGAGAGACCCGTTCCGCGACCTGCTGGGGGGTCAAGAAGTCGGAGGTACGCCCGGAGTCGAGGGTATCGCCAACATGACCATCGACAATGTCGTCTTGATCGGGATCACCCAGGTGCGGGGTAAGCTGAACGCCATCATCGACGGGCCCCAGGGATTCCCCTTCACCATCAAGACAGGAGATAAATTTGCCGACGGTTTCGTCTTATCCATACATGAGTCTAAGGTTGTCTTCCGCAAGACACGCGAAAGAGGTGTCCCCCTTTACAAACCGAAAGACGTCGTCAAAGAAATAAATCCGGAGGAGCGATAACATGAGAGGGAAAACATATTTACGGGTACTCTCCCTTCTGGGTGTCCTTACGCTGGTGTGTGGATTGGGAGCGAGCTTTGACAGACCCCCGGTCAACATAGATCAGATATCCGTGCGGGCCGGAGTGCTTCATACCAAGATCCTGCTCGAATCCAACATGCCGCTGGTCATCCTCGGGTCCCATTATCTAGAAGGGGCAGCCCCCACGCTGGTCATCGACACGAACAAGATATCGTCGCAAGACGCCTCTAACCTGCGGTTCGGCCAATCTTCCATCGTGAACAACATCCAGATCGATAATGCCACCGAGGATACGTCCCGTCTGATCTTCGACCTGAAGGAACAGGTTCCGTACCGCATCTACTCCGATCCCAAGGGTACGGTCATCGAATTCAACCGGTACCAGAACGGACAGAAAGACTATGTGCTCGAAAGTGAGCTGCAGGCCAAGATCGAAAGCCAGTCCATGCCTTCCGCGTACCTCATGGACATCCAGGTGGCGTCCAACCCGGACCGCGTGGATGTGGTGGCGAATCTGACCGAAGCTACACTCTCCCACGTGTTTGTCCTGAACGATCCCCTGCGCCTGGTCGTCGACCTGCACAACACGCTCTACACGCGCAAGGCCACGAATTACACTGTGAACAAGCTGGGTGTGGAGAAGGTCCGGGCGGCACAGTTCCAGATGGGCGATCCCTACACCATAACACGCATGGTTTTCGACCTCAAGAGACCTCAACTTTACTCGGTCGACACCCGGGACAATAAACTGGTCGTGTCCTTCTTTGACAGACAGGAGGGCATCGTCAAACCGAACGGAGACACGGAAGTGGCCTCCCAGCCGGAACCACCCCCTGTGGAGACCGCGGCTCCTCCCAAGACCGATTTTCCGGAAGTCAGTGTGAAGCCGGCCCAGGATCCGGAGCAGACCGCACAGTTCGCGCCCAGAACGATCGCCGAGAAGACGACTCGGTTCCAAGGGGAAATCCTCACGATGAAGTTCCGTGACGCCGACCTGCAGGCCGTGGTCTTTTACCTGGCTGAATTCGCCGGCCTGAACGTGGTCTTCGATCCCGGCGTGACCGGCATCGTCAGCGTCAGTCTGGTAGATGTTCCCTGGGACCAGGCCCTCGACGTCATACTTAAACAGAACAAGATGGGCAAGATCATCGAAGGCAACATACTGCGCATCGCACCCATGTCGGTGCTGACACGCGAACGCGAAGAACTGTTGCGCCTCGAGGAAAGCCAGGAACTCTCAGGCCCGCTGAAGATACGGACATTCTGGCTGTCCTATTCACGGGCGTCCGATGTCCAGGCCCTGCTGACATCGAAGATCTCCCAACGGGGTGAGCTCATCATCGACAACCGCACCAACACGCTGACCATCACCGATGTCGAAGACCGCATGACTATCCTCGAATCCATGATCGAAGTGTTCGACACACCCACACCGCAGGTTTCCATCGAGGCCCGGATCGTGGAGGCCAGCTCCACCTTCATCCGGAACATCGGCATCCAGTGGGGATTCCGCTCCATCCAGGATCCGTACTACGGGAACCAGACGTCCTTGAAATTCCCCAACAAGACCCTGATTGACGGGGCCCTGATCCCGCAGGGTATCGTGACCAAGGGAATCTCCGGGCCCCTGGGTGGATATGCCATCAACCTGCCGGCCCCGGCTTTTACCACAGCCATGGGGATCTCGTTCGCCAACGTGCTGGACACCTTCCGGCTGGATATGGCACTGACCGCGCTGGAGACATCGGGAAGCGGGAAGATCATCTCCGCCCCCAAGATCACCACGCAGAACAACCAGGAAGCCAACATCGTCCAGGGCCGGCAGATCCCAGTCCAGACGGTGGCCAACTTCACCGTCACCACCCGGTATGTCAACGCCGCCCTCGAGCTGCGGGTCACTCCCCAGATCACAGCCGAAGGCACCGTCATCATGTATATCAAGATCGAGAACAACGCGGCCGATTTCGCCAACCTGGTCAACGGCATCCCGCCCATCACGACGCAGAGCGCTGAAACCACGGTCATGGTACCCGACGGCGGGACCACCGTGATCGGAGGCATCTACCGGACAGAGGATTCGATCACGCGGGAAAAGGTCCCGCTGCTCCATAAGATCCCGATTCTGGGAAACCTCTTCAAGTCCTTTGCCAGGACAAAGCAGAATCGAGAGCTGCTGATTTTCATAACTCCCAGAATAATCAAATAACAGGGTGGATACCATGAAAAAAATAACAATAACCTTTAAGCTTTTAGCCGTGATTTCGCTGGCCTTCGCCCTGGCCGCCTGCAATCCCATCGAGAACGAAACGACCTCGGCCAGCATGCTGATCGTCACCAACCTCCTGGGTGAAGACATGGAAGGAAACATGGCCAACTACCTGGAATCGGACGTCCTGTATGAGGATGAGGAGGAAGGCATCACCACCATCTACGCCGATCCCGCCGTCGCCTCGCTCACGGTCAGGCTGCTGGACCCGAATTCGATCACCGGACCCTCAAACCTCAACTCCGTGACCATCGAGCGGTACCAGGTAAGCTATTCCCGGACAGACGGGCGCAGCACCGAGGGTGTCGACGTCCCTTACGCCCATGAAGGCATGTTCTCCGCTACCATCGCCGTCGACCAAACCAGAGACGTCTCCTTCACCATCGTCCGGGCGGTGGCCAAGGCCGAACCACCCTTGGTCGACCTGCAGATAGGCCGCGACTTGGGCGTGCTCACATGCCTGGCCAAGGTGGTGTTTTACGGCAAGGACATAACCGGTCGGGCCGTCAAGGCCACCGGTTACCTGACCATCCACTTTGCCAATTATGCCAACGAAAGTGGCGGGGGATCGGCCTCCGCCGCCGGCAGTAAAATCCAATGAGAGGGACCAGGACAATGAAGCAGAAAAAACACACGATATTAGCGATCGGTCTGGTTATTTTGATGGCTGCGGCCTTGAGCTCGTGTAAGCGGGATACCATGGGACTGCCTGACCCCACCGGTCCTTCCACGTTTGCCACCATCCTCAAGCTCGGCGCATCCCCCAACGTGATCGCGGCCGGGCTGGAAGAACGCCAGACAGCAGTCATCACCGCCCACCTATACAAGTTCGACGGGCAGGCGCTGGGCGGCAAGACCATACATTTCGAGGTGCGGGATGCGTTCGGGTTCAAGGCGAGTTACGGACACCTGGACAGCTCTATGACCGTAGTGTCCAAGGTGACGGACGGCGCCGGCAAGGTCACGGTCACGTACACGGGTCCGATCGCCTCTGAGCTGGATATCTTCGACAACTTCACCCTCTACGTCTACGCTTGGGTGGGCTGGCAGGGCAAGGAAGAGATCAGCGAGCTCTGCCCCATCCACATCGTGGGCGACGTGCTGGCCGACCTGCAGCTCGAGTTCGAGCTGCAGGCCTTCCCCAACGTGCTCTGGGTCACGTCCTCTCCTGCCACCTCCATAATCCGGGGTATCTATTCCTATCAGAACGGCGTGCCCGTCGTGGGACGCAAGGTGTTCTTCGAGATCAAGAGAGGCCCCGGGATGTTCGAGAACGGCCAGACCAGGACCTTTGCCGTGACCGATGCCAACGGTGTCGCGGAACTCCTGTACATGAGCCCCACAAATGCCGCACTCACCGCACCCGAGGTCTGGGTCACCATCGAGGGACAGCCCGAGACGGACTGGGTCCATATCCCGAATCCTTATGATCCGGACGATGAACCAGAAAAGTTCTGGCTCCACAAATCCATGGACATCAAACTGATCAAAGGGACAGGGAACAAATAGAAGTCTAAAGGCGCGCTCCTCCAACCAGAAAAAAGACGTCCTCCGGGGCGTCTTTTTTTTTCCGGGGGACGTTCCCCTAGGGGAGCTTCCTCCAGGATCAGCCGAAGATGTGGACCGAGCGTCGGCCCTTGACGCGGCTCAGCGGGCCGCGCAAAGCCTGGTCCAGCCGGCTCTTGCGGGGCGACTTGACGAACATCTGGACCCGGCTCCTCCCCCGGATGCGCGCCACCGGGGCCAGTGCCGGCCCCAGGACCTCGACGCCTGTATCCGTTTCGCCCACCAGCCGGGCAAAATCCCGGGTCCGGTTCGCCAGGCTCCGCAGGTTCTCTCCCTGAAACACGATCTCTGCCATGTAGGAGAAGGGCGGGTAACCCAGGGTGCTCCGGTACTGGATCTCTTGGGCGTAAAAATCCTCGAAGCGGCCGAAAGCCACGGGACGGATGCAGTGATGCCACGGAAACTCGGTCTGGATCATGAGTTCGCTGTCCCTGGCCGGCGCCAGATGACGGATGACCTGCCGCAGGTTGTGTGCAGCCCGCTGCCCGGCCTGGAAATCCGGCGCGCCCAATGCGGTTTCCGGGTGGAACACGGCCACCAGGCCGGCCGGGGGTAGGTTCAGGCGGTGCGCCAGATAGGGGGTGCCCAGGAGGATATCGATCCGGCCCTCTTCAAAATCGTTCAGGATCCTCTCCTGGTCCGCGCTGTGGGCAGCAGCGTCCCGGTCAAAACTCACTACCCTCCTTTGGGGGAAATGCCTCTGGAACTCCTCTGCGATGACCTCGATTCCCGGGTCCCGGCCGGCGATCAGCCGTCCACCGCACTCCGGGCAGGAGGAGGAAACCGCCTGTGCATGCCCGCAGGTGTGACACAGCAGGCGGTCGCTTTTCTTATGGAAGGGCATGGTCACGTCACAGTACGGGCAGCGGGAGATGTGGCGGCAGCGTGAGCACCTCAGAAACGACGCGTATCCGCGCCGGCTGCAGAAGACCAGGACCGGCTCCTGTTTGATCTCCAGCCGCCTCCGGACGCGCTCGACGATCCTCCCGTGGATCAGGGCCGCAGAGCGGGAATCGTCCAGGATCTCCACAGACCCCATCTGGGGGGAGCCGGGCAGGCGCACCACCTCCCCGCTCCGGTGGGCCCTGTGCAGGGTCTCCACCGCAGGCCACCCGGACCCGAAGACCAGCAGTGCGCCCGCTTGCCGAGCGCGGAGCAGCGCCCCCCTGCGCGCGTCAAAGGCCGGGGTTTCCTTCTGGAAGTAGGACGGGTCCTGCTCCTCCTCCACGATCACGAGCCCTAGGTTGTCCAGGGGGGCGAACAGGGCCGAGCGCGGCCCGATGGCCACATGCACCTGCCCGCTGCGTATCCTCTGCCACTGCACCTCCCTCTGGGCGGGTGTCAAGCGGCTGTGCAGGACGGTCACGCTCTCTCCCAGCTTCAGCTCCAGATCTCGGCGCAGCCCCTCGCTCTGTGCGATCTCGGGGACCAGCACCAGCGCCGTCCGCTGCAGGCCCGAGTTCCGTTTGAGCAGATACAGGTAGATCGCCTTCCTCCTATCGTCCCCGGCCTGCAGATAGACAGCGCGGTGGCCTTCCCCACCCAGGGCACGGCCTATGCTCCGGGCCGCATGCAGTGAATCCCGGTCCAGGGAAAAATCCAGCTCCAACTGGGAGACCGGCCGGGCCGCGGGCTCGGCCGGCCGGGCCCTGACCCGCCTCATCTCCCTCAACCGGGACACGAGTCCCTGCCTCTCCAGCCGGCTCAGAAGAGCGGAGACATCCAGCTGCGGGAACCGTCTCTGCATGTGCCTCTCGGTGTAGGCTTTTTGGCCCAGCAGTTCGACGAGACGCGACTCATCGGCCGTCAGCCGGTCCAGGTCTTTATCTGTGATCGGTTCCTCTCTCAACGCGAAACGGGTCCGGGTCCGGACGATCAGGGATGGGGGAAGCGCCGCCTGCAGCACCTCACCCCACGAAGCATAATGCCAGTCCGCCAATCCCCGGGTGAATTTTAGGAACTCGGGGGAGAAAACCGGGTCTTCGTCCAGGATCTCCTGCAGGGCCTTGAGCTGGAAACCGCCGGACGGCCGCCTGTGCCGGATCCGGGTCACGTAGCCTGTCAGGCATTGGCGGCCGAGAGGGGCCAGCACCCGCGCTCCGACCTCGAGCCTCGGGGCCAGGCCGTCCGGCACGGAGTAAGTGTAGCTCTGGTCAACGGGGAGGGCGAAGGCCACCTCGGCATACACGCTCATTTCTCGCCCAGAAGAGCCATCACCTTCTTCATGTCCTCCCATACCATCCGCTTCAACTCCTGGTTCTGTTCGTTCCGGACTAGATAGGAGGGGTGAAAGGTAGGCATGACCGGGATCCCCGCATGCTCCTGAAAGGTACCCCGTATGGAGGTGATCCCCGACCGAACCCCCAGCAGATGATGGGTGGGGACGTTCCCCAAGGAAACGATGACCTTGGGCTGGATCAACTCCAACTGCTGCCGGAGATAGGGAGCGCAGGCTTCGATCTCATCGCCGCTGGGATTGCGGTTTTCCGGCGGACGACACTTGATGATGTTGGTGATGTAGACCTCTTCCCGGGAGAAGCCCATGGCATCGATGATCCTGGTCAGGAGCTGGCCGGCCCGGCCCACGAAGGGCCGCCCCTGGAGGTCTTCGTCGTGACCCGGCCCCTCGCCGATGAACATCAGAACGGCGTGCGCGCTGCCTTCGCCCGGGACCGCGAGGGTCCGGGTTTTGGCCAGGGGACATTTCCCACAGCGGAGGATAGCTGCCTCCAGATCCCGCAATCCCTTGCCGGAGGAGGGGGTGGATGTCGGTCGGCCGGTCGGGGAGATGAATCCGGCGCCCAACTCGTCAAGATAACGGATATGGTCCTGCAGGTCATGGAGTAGGCGGGCTTTTTTCTCGTGCAATGATCCCCTCGATCTCATTAAAGATGACGCGGCTGATCTCCCGTTTGCTCATTTTCTCAGTCTGGAAAGACCTGCCGTCGCGTGTAATGACGAAAACGCGGTTAAAATCGGAGCCGAATCCCACATCCGGCCGGGACACGTCGTTAGCCACGACCATGTCCAGGTTCTTGTCCTGCAGCTTCGCCCGGGCATTGTCTTCGATCCTCTCGGTCTCGGCGGCGAACCCCACCAGGATGGGCCCGCGCGCGCGCCTCCCCAGTGCCGCCAGGATGTCCGGGGTACGGACCAGGCTGAGCTTCAGGTCCGCCCCGGTTTTTTTTATCTTGTTTTCCTCTGCGCGGGCAGGGCGGAAATCCGCCACAGCCGCCGCCATGATGACGATGTCCACCTCGCCGGCAAGCTCCAGCACGGCCGTTTCCATCTCGGCCGCGGTCTCGACCCTCCGGACATGGTCCTGCTTCACGGGAACGGGGAGCGACACGGGGCCGGAGACGAGGAAGACCTCGGCTCCCCGGCTCACCGCTTCCTCGGCCAGGGCGTATCCCATCCTGCCCGAAGAGTGGTTGGTGAAATACCTGACCGGATCGACGGCTTCCCGGGTCGGCCCGGCCGTTACCAGCACCCTCTGCCCTTTCAGGCTGCTCATCCGGGATAAAGCCTCCAGGCTCGCCTCGATGATCTCTTCGGGCAAAGCCAGCCGCCCCCACCCCTCGTCGCCGCAGGCCAGCCGCCCCCTGCCGGGGAGTACGAACCGGGCTCCTCGGCTCCTCAGTTTGTCTATGTTTTCCTGGGTCTGGCCGTGGAGGTACATGTTTTCGTTCATGGCCGGGGCGATCACCACGGGGCAGGTGGCCGCGAGGTAAAACGTGGTCAGGAAATCATCCGCGATCCCTGCCGCGAATTTCCCGATCACGTTGGCGGTGGCCGGCGCGACCAGGAACAGCGCCGCCTCGCGGGCCAGGTCGATGTGAGCGACCCGTTCCACAGAGGCGTCGGCGAACATATCCAGGAAGACCTCCCGGCCGGTGAGGGCCTGGAACAGCCGCGGCGAGATCAGCTTCCCCGCATTCGGCGTCATGATCACCTGGACCTGAAGGTCACGTTTCTGCAGGAGGCGGACGATCTCACACGCCTTGTAAAGGCTGATCGAGGAGCTCACACCGAGAACGACGCTCTTTTTCATAACAGCGGCCTCCCGCCCTCTATTCGGGCTCGATAAAGCTCCTCAGTATGGGAATGATGTTCTTCTGCCGTTTCAGCAGGCGGCATCTTTCACTCACGATGATGGACTCGAGTTCCCGCTTCGCGGTCTCGAGCGTCTCATTGATGATGATGTAATCGAACTGAGGGTAGGCGCGGATCTCCTTCCTCGCCCTGGCGAGCCGCCTGCTTATGACATCCGGGGCGTCCTGCCCCCTCTTTACGAGCCGCGCTTTCAACTGGGAAAAAGAAGGTGGCAGGATAAAGATAAACAGGCCCTTTTTGTATCTCTCCCTTATCTGCCTGGCTCCCTGGACATCGATGTCCAGGATCACATCCTTATCGGAGGCGCCCCTGAGTTCCAGCTCCCGCTTGGAGGTGCCGTAGTGATTCCCGTGCACGACCGCCCATTCCGCCAGCCGGCTCTCGGCGATCATGCGTTCGAACTCCTCCTTGCCCACGAAATAGTAGTCCTTCCCCTCTTCCTCGCCCTCGCGCCGGGGGCGTGTGGTGTGAGACACGGAGAACGCGAGCCGCGGCAGCGCGGTCAGGACATGATGCGCCAGCGTAGATTTCCCGCAGCCCGAAGGGCCGCTGATCACGAACATCATCTGTTTTTCCCTGTGCCTATATTATCACAATTTCCCATGCAATGAACACGGGCGGAGGCTATCACTCCAGGTTCTGCACCTGCTGCCGGATGCTCTCCAGCTCCCCCTTGACGATCAGGCTCCTCCGGACGATCACGATGTCCTGGGCCTTGGAGTTGATGGTGTTGGCCTCTCTGAAGAGCTCCTGGGCCACGAAATCCAGCTTCTTTCCCACTGGCTCCTCGGTCTTGAGCGACAGGAGTTCCTGGAAATACAGGAGATGCGATTTCAGCCGGGCGATCTCTTCGGACAGGTCATAGCGCTGGGCCATGTAGGCCGTTTCCTCGATCAGCTTCTCCTCGGTGACCCTGGTTTCCTGCCCCAGCTCTTTCAGGCGCTCCCTGAGTTTGTCGCGGATGAGCAGCGGCTGTTTTTTCCCCAGCTTCTCGATCTCGCGCACGGCCTGCCGCAGCGTACGTGCATGGGCCAGGATATCGCTCTTTAACCTGCGGCCCTCACCGCGGCGCACGCGCACCAGCTCCCCCAGGGTCTTCACGAAACACTTCTCGATGAAATCCGCCTCCTCCCGTGTCAGGTTTTTCCTCTTCATCTCGATGACATGCGGAATGCCGAAGATGTTGTCGACCGAAAAATTGACATCCCGCTTCAGCCGGCCGGACACCTGCTCGAGCGAGGCGATGAGCTTGGCCAGCAGTTCCTCGTTGACCCGGACCTCCCAGTGGGCGGGGTCTGTGAATTGTATGTCGATGAACACTTCGATCCGGCCCCGGCTCAAGGCCTTCTGACACTGGCTCCGCAACCGGCTCTCCAGCTCGCTGAGCTGGCCGGAGCGGAAGTTCCAATCGAGGAAACGATGATTCAGGCTCTTGATCGTAATCTTCAAGGAAATAGTCCGGGTCTCGAAGATCTTCTCCGCATAACCGGTCATGCTCTGGATCATGCGCCGTTCTCCTTTTTCTCAGGAAACTGCAGCTCGAACAGCTTCCGGTAGATCCCATCCTGCCGCACGAGCTCATCATGGGTGCCGGTCTCGGCGATCGTCCCTTTGTCGATAACCAGGATCCGGTCCGCGTTGCGGATGGTGGACAGGCGGTGGGCGATGACGATCGTGGTGCGGCCCTTCATCACGTTCACCAGGGCGACCTGGATGAGCTGCTCGGACTCGGCGTCCAGGGCCGAGGTGGCCTCGTCCAGGATCAGAATAGGAGGATCTTTGAGGAGGGCCCGGGCGATGGAAAGCCGCTGCTTCTGCCCCGAGGACAGGAGCCCCCCCCTTTCTCCGATCCGGGTATCATATCCCTGGGACAGTGCCGAGATGAATCCATGCGCCTCGGCCGCCTTGGCGGCGTTAATGATATCCTCTTTCGGTGTCTCGGCCAGGCCGTAGGCGATGTTTCTGCGAACCGTGTCATTGAACAGGATCAATTCCTGCGTCACCAGGCCGATCTGGGAGCGCAGGGAATGGAGGCTGACCTCCCGGATGTCCGTACCGTCGATCTTTATCGTCCCGGAGGTGGGCTCGTAGAAACGGGACAGCAGGTTGATGATGGTGGTCTTCCCGGAACCGCTCAATCCCACCAAGGCGATCAGCTCCGTGGGCTGGACATCGAAGGTGATGTTGCGCAGCACCGGCCCGGAATTGTCGTAGCTGAACGTCACGTCCTCGAACACGACCCTCCCCTCGACCGGCGGCAGGGCCGGGGCCTCTGGCTTGTCGACGATGGAGGGGCGGCTCTGAAGCACCTCTTCCACCCTTTCCATGCAGGCCACCCCGTGCTGCAGGGCAATATTGGCCCGGGAGATCTTGCGGATCGGCATGTACATGGACAGGATGGCGAACATGAATGTGCCGAATTCGCCCGAGGTAATGTGCCCGTCCTGGATGCGCTGGGTTCCGACCAGGAGGATGAAAGCCCCGAGCAGGCCACCCAGGAATTCCATGAACGGAGAGGACAGGCTCCCGATCCAGGCCATCTTGATCGCAGTGCGGTAGAGATCCCGTGTGGCCTCCATGAACTTCTTAATCTCGAACCTCTCCATGGTGAAGGCCTTCACGATCTTGCTACCTGTGATGGTTTCATGCAGGAGGCTGAAGATGTTGGCCACCTTGATCTGGTTCTGCTTCCCGATCCGTTTGATCTGCCGGCTGAACACGGCCATGATTATGACGGCCAGGGGCGTAACCACCAGTGTGGCCAGGGCAAGCTTCCAGTCGAGGATGAACACGGTGATGACCAACGCGATCAGCACAAACGACTCCTGGATGAAATCCTTGGCGCTGCCGGACAGCGCTTCCTGGATGCGGTCCACGTCGCTGGTCAAGCGGGACATGAGCTCTCCCGTGGAGCGGCAGTCGAAATAGTCCGCAGACTGATAGATCAGGCTTCGGTAGAGGTCGTCCCGCATGCGCCGCACGACGCGGATCCCTATGGACTGCATGAAGAAGGACGAGAGGAATGTGAAAAGCCCCTTGCCGAAGATCACGGCCACCAGAATCCAGGGCAGATACCGGACCAGCTGCTCGATGGTCAGATCGAAAGTCTTCAGGATAAAGCCCGTGAACATGGCATCATCCGGGACGCCGGCCGGTGACATTTTAAACATGTAGTCCATGATGGGCTGGACCAGGTTGACGAAAGCGAGGGTGAAGAGGGCGACCAGCACGGTGCAGGCAAAAGAGAGCGCGAGCCTCCGTTTCTCGAACAGGACCCGATTGAGCAGCTTCATCAATTGCTTCATTGCGTTCCGCTGTTTTATATGGCAGCCAAAGACCTGGCGATCTCATAGGCGTTCAATGCCGATCCCCGCGTCAGGTTATCGGCGGCGGCCCAGAGCCAGTAGGTCCCCCGCCGGGACGTGTCCTTTTTCAACTGGCCCACAAAGATCCTGTCCTGCCCCGCGACCGCCACGGAAGAGACCGGAGAGGTTAAGGAGGGAGCCGAAAACTTGAAAAAGGGTGATTTCTTCAAAATGGACCCGATAAAGGGCATATCCAGGTCGTCTGCCAGTTCCAGGTACACCATGAGGGAATAGGCATGGAATACCGGCGCCTGAACCAGGGAGAGGGACAGGGACAGCTTCGGATCGGACAGGACCGCTCTGACCTCCCGCGGGATCTGCCTCTCCCCGGCGGAGAAGCCGTCCTCATCGACCGGTGAGGTCTGAGACAGCAGGTTGAAGGCGGCCTGGGCCCGGAAGACCTTTTTTTTCACGGCCGCACTCTGAAGCATGCCGAGGCTCTGGCTGGCCAACTCCTCTATGCCTGCGTCATCGAAAGCCGAGGCCGGCTGGAGGGCCATCGCCACGGCCCGCCGTATGCGGGACTCCTGGCGCAGGACATTCAGCAGGTGGCAGAGGACGATGGAAACAGGATGCGGATTGGCCACGATCGAGGGGCCGTTTTTAAGGACAGCGCGGTCGTTGATCCCGGACACGACCACGGGTACGTCCCAGTCCTCCACAAAGGCTTCTCCCAGGTCCAGGGCCATGAATCCCTTCTGCCCGGCCAACCTTCCATAGCGCCGGTTGGTTTTATTATCGCCGGCGAGGAAAACCAGGTCCATCCCATCCAGGGATTCAGGGGTCAAGGGGGCGATGACCTTGGGCTCGTCCTGGAACTCAGTCAGGCTGCTGAACTCCTCCTGCACATCCGGATCGAAGAAATCGAAACTCGCCAGGGGAAACGGCCGCGTGCTGAGCAGGTTTTTGATCTCCCGGCCCCGCAGGGATTCGGCCCCGATCAGGGCCAGACGCAGTTTTCCAGTGTTCATTCTATCCGATGGTCGACTTCAGCGGAGGGATTTCTGGTACTGAGTCATCCAGGAATACATCTTGTCTTTAAGGACGAGCTTTTTCTTTTTGAGCTCTTTTTGCTCCCGCTCCTCGTCAGCCGTCATGTAGCCTTTGTCGCTCAGCTCCTGCAGGCGCTGCTCACACTGCTGATGAAGGTCGAGTGCCTTCTTGAATTCCAGGTTCTCCCTGGACAGGCGCTGCTTAAGCTCTTTTTCGTCCATATGGTCCTTCCTCCGATTGCACAGAATAGCACAAATCCCGTCATTTCCGCAATTTATCCCCTGGGACCCGGCCTCCCAATTTTGTGTTTGACTTTGGCCCGGGAGAAATCTATACTTACATGCAATCTGATCAAGGATGGCCGGCGAGGTAGCTCAGTCGGTAGAGCGAGAGACTGAAAATCTCTGCGTCGGCGGTTCGATTCCGTCCCTCGCCACTCCTTCTTCCCTTCATTCTCTTTACGGTATCATATCTCCGTGCTGCATGTCTGTATAGGTATGTTTTAGAGAATCGGATCGAGGCGATATGAGGGGCATCCGCTGAGAGAATCCATGGGGAGGTGGGAGGGTCTTCCGCTCGGACTGATTAGGCCGGGAAGGGAGGCGATTCGGAGCTACAGGTCGAGACCCTTGAGGAACGACCGGAACTCCTCCTGATAGTCGGGCCTTTTGAGGGCCAGGGAGACCGATCCCTTCAGGAAGCCGAGCTTGTTCCCGCAGTCATGGCGGGTGCCTTCGAACAGGTAACCGTAGACGGGCTGTTCCTGCCGGAGGAGCTTGATGGCGTCCGTGATCTGGATCTCACCCCTGGGATCCGGTTCCGTGTTCCTGATCGCCCGGAAGATCTCAGGGGTGAACACGTAGCGTCCGATGATGGCGAGGTCGGAAAAGGCCCGCTCCGGCCCGGGTTTCTCGATCATGTCATCCACCCGGAAGACGCGTTCCGCGACCGGGTGCGGCTTGATGATCCCGTATTTTTTGGTCCCCTCGGCATCGACACGGCCCAGAACGATCACCGAAGCCTGGTACTCCTCGGCGGCCTTGATCAGCTGCCGGGTACAGGGGACCGGACAGTCGAAGATATCATCGGGCAGCAGGACCGCGAACGGCTCGCCGGCCACGAACTCCTCGGCCTGCAGGATGGCGTGGCCCAGGCCCAGCATCTCCCTCTGACGGATGTAGTGGAATTCCGCCAGGGCGGAGATCCTCTCGACCTCTCGCAGAGAGTCAATTTTCTTCTTCTCCCTCAGGAACTGCTCCAGTTCCGGGTTCCTGTCGAAATGGTCCAGGAGGGCGTCCTTGCCGCGGCTGACGATCACGGCGATGTGTTCGATGCCGGACCCGACAGCCTCCTCCACGCAGTACTGGATCATGGGCTTGTCCAGCACCGCCAGCATCTCCTTGGGCTGGGCCTTGGTGGCGGGCAGAAAGCGGGTGCCGTAGCCGGCGGCAGGGATGACAGCCTTGCGGATCTTCATCAATTTCTTACAATTCTGTACGACATAAAAAAAACTGACTCCGTCTGAAGCTCTGGTTTATCAGAACCAGGCGTTCGCGTTAGAAACGATAACCTAAACCCAAGGCGAAGGCCCAGGTCGTACGGCTGTATTTCTCTGGGAAAGTACCGATCAGGGGGTATGTAATATTCTGGGTGTCATCTTTATAAGTGACATAGATGACGCCCAGGTCAATATCCAGCCTGTCGCTGATCGTCAATCTCGCGCCGCCGCCGAAGGTGTCGCTGGAAAGCTCATTGCTGAAGTCGCTCTGATATTCCTTGGCCAGGTCGACCTGTGTGTGAAGATATCCTGCGCTGATCAAGAAGGCCTCAGTGATATCAAACTCGGCGCCAAAAGCGAGATCATACGTGTTGCTGTTGACAAGTTCTTCACTTCCCGCCCAATCCGCGCTTTTGTCGAAGTACAGGTTGAAGGAAAAATGGGCGCGGAGTTGTTCCAAGACAGAGTATTCGATACCCATGCTCAATATTGCGGGGATATCGTTTCGGAATTTGTAGCCGTCCGGAAACAGGCCGGAATCGTCCTTGGTAGTTTTGTTTTCCAATTCCAGCTTGGTGTTGAACTCATATTTGATGCCGATATTCAATTTGTCGCTCGGCCTTAAATTCAGGCTGAGTATCGGAGTGATGCCGGTGCCCGACTGTTTGACATCCACGGCTTGATCTTGGACCTGAGCGGCAAAGCCCGGCATTCCCGCAAGAGTGAAGAACTGGGCTGCGGACATCATTCCTCCCGAGGGATTAATGAGGGGATGAGCCGGATTGATCATTATATTCTCTATGGCCCCCTCATAGGTGTTCTCGGCGATGATATACCGAAGCCCGGCGGCAAGCGCGAACACATCACTGACGGCATAGGACGCATTGAACTGAAGGCCGTAGAAAATGGAACGGCCCTTGAAGGCAATGTCCGTCGAATAGGCCGTGGTCGGGATTCTAAAGCCGCTGATAAGGGGAGGCAGGTTAGAAATCGGGATCTCAAAAGAAGGCAAACCCCTTTTAAAATCGGCCGTTCCCCCTCCCGCGTTGGGACCGAAGCCAAAAGACAGGGCCAGCTTGTCTTTTTTATAGGCCATGAAGAAAGTCGGAAAGAAGGGAATCTTTACCTCACCGATATATTCCGGATCGTTAAGGAACGGATAGCTGTTGGTGACGATCTTTTCCTGAAAAATCGTCTGGTTATGAAGTGCTACATGCCATCCATCCTTGAGCTGGGTCAATCCTGCCGGGTTATAGAAGGTTGCATCGATCGCCATGGAGGCGTTGCGAGCGAGCAGACGATAGTATATCGCGCTCTGGTTCATATTTGTGATGATACTCGCATGGGCCAATGGGACGGTGAGTGAAACCAGAGCAACCAAAACGACAAATTTTTTCATGATTCCTCCCTTAATTCATAAATTTAACGCTAAAAACCATCAAATTTTGGCTCAATTAGTAGAGAATATATAGAAAATCCTACCCTTTTGCAACAAAGATTATCTAGTTTCTTAACCTGGATAATGCACGAGTCGAGTGATATTACATGTATTACATGAAATATCGACATTTTTTATGAATTATTGCGGAACGTGTAGTCGCCCTTCCCGTCCAGATCGACCTGGACCGTATCCCCTTCCGAATACTTCCCTTCCAGTATCTGCATGGCCAGGGGATTCTGGATGTCCTGCTGGAGGACCCGCTTCAAGGGCCGGGCCCCATACACGGGATCGTAGCCCCTCTCCGCCAGCCGCTTCCGGGCGGCCTCACTGATCTCGATATCGATCTTCCTCCCCTTCAACCGCTCCCGCAGCTCCTGGATCTGGATGTCAAGGATCCTCAGGATGACCTCCCTGGGAAGGGCCCGGAAGATGACCACCTCGTCCACCCGGTTGAGGAACTCAGGACGGAAAAGGCGCTCCAGGATGGCCTTGATCTCCCTTTCCATCCTTTCATGATCCTGCCCAATCTCCTTGATCACCTGGCTCCCCAGGTTGGAGGTCATGATGATGAGCGTGTTCTTGAAGTCCACGGTCCGGCCTTTACCGTCCGTCAGGCGTCCGTCGTCCAGGATCTGGAGCAGGATGTTGAACACGTCCGGATGGGCCTTTTCGATCTCGTCCAGCAGGATGATGGAATAGGGCCGGCGCTTGACCGCCTCGGTGAGCTGCCCACCCTCCTCGTGCCCCACATAGCCCGGGGGGGCACCGATCAGGCGGGACACAGCGTGCTTCTCCATATACTCGGACATGTCCAAACGCACCATGGCCCGTTCGTCGTCGAACAGGAACTGGGCCAGGGCGCGGGCCAGCTCGGTCTTCCCCACTCCCGTGGGCCCCAGAAACAGAAACGACCCCAAGGGGCGCGACTCGTCCTGGATCCCGGCCCGCGCCCTGCGGATGGTGTCCGAGACCGCCCTCAGGGCATGATCCTGGCCCACGACCCGACGTCCCAGTTCCTCCTCCATGTGGATGAGTTTCTCGACCTCTCCCTCCAGCATCTTGGACACAGGGATGCCCGTCCACTTGGAGACCACCAGGGCAACATCTTCCTCGTCCACCTCTTCCTTGATCATCTGCCCCGTCATTTTCTGCTTTTCCGCCAGCTGGTTGGAAAGCTCGGCCACCCACTGCTGGACCTCGGTCAGCTTGCCGTAGCGGATCTCCGCCACACGCTCGAGATCGCCCCGCCGCTCCGCGCTCTGCTCCTCGACCTTCAGCGCGTCCATCTCCTCCTTAAGCCGGTTCATGGACTCGATCAGGTCCTTCTCGGCCTGCCAGTTCAGCTTGAGGGCGCCGCTCTTCTCCTTCAGCCCGGCCAGTTCCTGGTTCAGCTGATCCAGCTTCTCCTTGGCGCTCTTGTCCTTTTCCTTCTTCAGGGCCTGCTTCTCGATCTCCAGCTGCATGATGCGGCGCTCCAGCTCATCGATCTCTTCGGGCATACTGTCGATCTCCATGCGGATGCGGGATGCGGCCTCATCCATCAGGTCGATGGCCTTGTCCGGCAGGAAGCGGCCGGCGATGTAACGGTTGGAGAGGGTGGCGGCCGCCACCAGGGCCGCGTCCTTGATCTCCACCCCGTGATGGACCTCGTATTTCTCCTTGAGCCCCCTCAGGATGGAGATGGTCTCCTCCACAGAGGGCTCTCCCACGAACGTCTGCTGGAAGCGGCGCTCCAGCGCCGGGTCCTTCTCGATGTATTTCTTGTATTCGTTCAGGGTCGTCGCCCCCACGCAGCGCAGCTCGCCCCGGGCCAGGGGGGGTTTGAGCATGTTGGAGGCGTCCACGGCGCCCTCTGCGGCCCCGGCCCCGATGATGGTGTGGAGCTCGTCGATAAAGAGGACGATCCCGCCCTCCGACTCCTTGATCTCCTTGAGCACGGCCTTGAGGCGGTCCTCGAACTCCCCCCGGTACTTGGCACCCGCCAGGAGGGAGCCGATGTCCAGGGCGACCAGGCGCTTGTCTTTGAGGGACAGGGGCACGTCTCCGTTGGCGATGCGCTGGGCCAGGCCCTCCACGACCGCCGTCTTGCCCACCCCGGCCTCGCCGATCAGCACGGGATTGTTCTTGGTCCGGCGGGAGAGGATCTGGATCACGCGCCGGATCTCGTCCTCGCGGCCGATCACAGGATCCAGCTTGCCCTCTCGGGCCAATGCGGTCAGGTCCCGGGCATAGCGCGTCAGGACCTGGTATTTTCCCTCCGGTTTGGGGTCGGTGATGCGGTGAGAGCCGCGCACCGAGGCCAGGGCCTTGAAGAACGCCTCCTGGCTCACGCCGCTGGCCTCGAGCGCCCGGCGTGCCTCACCGGCCGGCCCCTTGAGGATGCCCAGCAGCAGATGCTCGGTCGAGATGTACTCATCCTTGAGCTTCCCGGCCTCCCGGCGGGCGTTGCGGATGACCTCGCGGAGCTCGGAGGACATGTACACCTCGCCGCCCCCCTCCACTCTGGGGATCTTGTCCAGCGCCCGTTCGAGTTCGCCCCGGATCCGGGCGGGATCGCTCCCTATTTTGGCCAGGACCGAATTCACGATGTTCTCCTCCTGGCTGATGAAGACCCAGAGCAGATGCTCGGGCAGGAGGGACTGGTGCTGCATCTCCTCCGCTTTGGCATGCGCCTTCTGCAGGGCCTCCTGGGACATGACCGTGAACTTATCGAAATTCATTTTATCAACTTCTCCTTCAGTTTCTTGAGGAGGTCAAAGGCCTCGAGGGGAGTGATCCGCTCGAGATCCAACTCCCGGGCCTCCTCCCGCAACCGGGAGAAGCGCTCCAGCTCCCGATCCTCCTGGAACAGCAGGAACTGGGTCTCATCCCGAGGGGACGCCGTGTGGTAGGCTATGCGAGGGACACCGGCGGTGTCCAGCTCTTTTTTCTCCAGGTTGAACAGAATCTCCCTGGCGCGTTCGACCACTGCGCGCGGGATGCCGGCCAGCTTGGCCACATGGATACCGTAGCTCTGGTCGGAGGGTCCGGGCACGATCTTGCGCAAGAAGATGATGTCGTCCTTATGTTCCCTGACGGTCACGTGGTAGTTCTTGATCCGGTCCATGGTCAAGGCCAGCTCGGTGAGCTCATGGTAATGCGTGGCGAACAGGGTCTTGGCCCGAACCTCTGCGTTCTCGTGCAGGTGTTCGGCGATGGCCCAGGCCAGGCTGAGGCCGTCGAACGTGCTGGTGCCGCGCCCCACCTCGTCCAGCAGGATCAGGCTGCGGGCGGTCGCGTTGTTGAGGATGCCGGCGGTCTCCAGCATCTCCACCATGAAGGTGGACTGACCCACGCTCAAGAAATCCATGGCCCCGATGCGCGTGAAGATCCGGTCCACCACCCCGATCTCCGCCTCCTCGGCCGGGACATAAGACCCCATCTGGGCCAGGATACAGATGAGCGCTACCTGGCGCAGGAAGGTGGACTTCCCCCCCATGTTGGGGCCTGTGATGATCAGGATCTGGTCCTCCTCCCGATCCAGATAGGTGTCGTTGGGGATGAAGGGTTCCGCATGGGTCCTCTCGATGACCGGATGGCGCCCGCCCTTGATCCGGATGCGGTCGCTGTCGAGGACCTGCGGGCGCACGAAACGGTGAAGGGCCGCCAGTTCGGCCAGGGCCGCCAGCACATCCAGCAGAGCGATAAAGCCGGCGATCTTCTGGAGGCGGGCAATGTCGGAGGCGATCCTCTCACGCACCTCCAGGAAGAGCTGGTGCTCGAGTTCGTTGGACCGCTCCTCCGCGTGCAGGATCTTCTCCTCATACTCCTTGAGCTCCGCGGTTATGAACCGTTCCGAGTTCACCAGGGTCTGCTTGCGGATGTACTCCTCCGGGACCAGGTGCAGGTTAGGCTTGGTGACATCGATGTAATAGCCGAATACCTTGTTGTACCGGATCTTCAACGAGCCGATCCCGGTCTTTTCCCTCTCCTCTTTCTCCAGGCCGGCGACGAACTCCTTCCCGGATCGGCTGATGCGCCGCAGCTCGTCCAGTTCCTCGTGATATCCCTCCTGGATGATCCCCCCGTCGGTGAGGTGATGCGCCGGCTCTTCCCTGATGGACCGTTCGATCAGCGCGGCGATGTCCTCTGCACTATCCCACTCCGAGTGGACATCCTTCAGCCTTTTCGCGGCGAAGGTCCCCAGCAGGGAGTGGAGGCGCGGCAGACCCTGGAGCGATTTTTTCAGGGCCACCAGGTCCCGGGGAAGGGCCACGGCCAGGGAGATCCTCCCGGTCAGGCGCTCGAGATCGGAGATCTCTTTCAGCGCCGCCCGTATTTCGTGGCGTTCGATGGTGGCGTCCAGAAGCTCGGCGACCGCATCCTGACGCGCGGCGATCTCTTCGACCTCCATAAGCGGCTGCAGGAGCCAGCCCTGCAGCAGGCGGCTGCCCATGGCGTTGACCGTGAGGTCCATGATGTCCAGCAAGGAGCCGTCCCGCCGGTTGTCCCTGAGGTTTTTGACCAGCTCCAGGTTCTTTATGCTGGTGGAATCCAGGATCATGTGACGGGAGGCCTGGATATAGGTGATGCTTTGTATCCCCGGGAGGGAATCTTTCCGGAGCGCCTGAAGATAATACAGCAGGGCCCCGGCCGCGGCCGCAGCCCGGGGCTTGTCTTCCAGGTCGAATCCCGCCAGCGAACCGACCTGGAAATGATCCCTGAGGAGGCTCTGGGCCTGTGCCAGGTCGAAGATCCAGTCCTCCTGCGGACTAGTCAGCACACCCGACATCCCGTTCCGGGACAGCACGGCTTCAACTGCCTCCGCCTGGCTCTCCGGGAAGGTGACCTCACGGGGCGCATACCTGAAAAGCTCGTCGGCCAGGTTCCTGGATCGCTCCCTTTCATTCTGGGAGGTCAGGATCCGTCCGGCTGCCACATCCACAACGGCCATCCCCCAATCCGCGTCCCCTTTATCGAAACACAGGCTCACCAGGAACGTGGCCTCCCGTTCCTCCCCCAGGTTCAGTTCCACGGCGGTTCCGGGAGTCAAGACCTTGACGACCTCCCGCTTGACCACACCCTTGGCCTGGGCCGGGTCTTCCACCTGTTCGCAGATGGCCACCTTGAAGCCGTGCTTCAGAAGCTTGGTCAGGTACACCTCGGCCGCATGATAGGGGAGCCCGCACATGGGGACCTTCTGCCGGGCAGTCAGCGCGATCTCCAACACAGGGGCGGCGCGTTTGGCGTCGTCGTAGAACATCTCATAGAAATCCCCCATCCGAAAAAACAGCAGGGAATCCTGGTGCTGCTTTTTTATGCGCAGGTACTGCTCCATCATGGGGGTGACGGAATTTTGTTTGGTCATGGCGGCCTCTCAACTATACTGTACTAGCCCTGCATTTTTCAAGCCGCAAGGCCTTTGACAAACAAAACGCGATTTAGTGTACTATAGGGACGAAAATGAATGTGACGTCGATGCAGTTCGTGGACAGATGGGTCGGCGTCCCCCTCTGTTTTGTGCTGACCTGCGCCCGCCGCCTCGGCAGGTGGTTCCGCTCCTCCCCTCCTCCCCAAACTCCCCGGCGGATCCTGTTCATGGAGATCTCGGAGATGGGGAGCATGGTCCTGGCCTACCCACTCTTCCACAAAACCCGGGAACTTTTCCCTGAGGCCGAGCTGTATTTTCTCACCTTCCGGGAGAACCGGCATGCCATCGACATCCTGGGCGTCGTCCCGGAGAAAAACGTCCTCACCCTCGACGGAGAGCGCCCCTTCCGGTTTGTGAGATCGACCTGGGGCGTGCTGCGCACCCTGCGGAAAAAGAGGATGGATGTCGTCTTCGACATGGAGCTCTTCGCCCGGTTCACGGCCGCCCTGAGCTGGCTGAGCGGGGCCGGTGCCCGGATCGGATACCACCGGTTTCACAACGAGGGGCTGTACCGCGGGGACCTGCTCACCCACCGGGTGCAGTACAACCCCCACATCCACACGGCGTACAACCTCCTCAACCTGATCCATGCGTTCACCTCTCCCATGGAAGAGCGGCCTCACACGAAGCTTCCCCTCCCCACGGAAGAGCTGCCGATCCCGGCCTACGCAGCCTCTAAGCAAGAGCAGAACGCAGTGAGGGCGAAGATCGCGGCCCTGGCTCCGGGCGACCCGGCCGATAAGCGCATCATCCTGCTCAACCCCAATGCCAGCGACCTTATCCCGCTGCGCCGCTGGCCCGATGACAACTACGTCGCCCTGGCTGGGCGCCTGCTCGAATCCGACGACCGCCTGGTCCTGATCACCGGAACCGAAGCGGAACGCGATCAGGCCGAACGCATAAAAGCGGCCGTGGGCTCGTCCCGCTGCCTTAACTTCGCGGGACAGACGACCTTCACGGAGCTGCTGGCGCTGTATTCCATCTCCGATGTGCTGGTCACCAACGACAGCGGCCCGGTCCATTTCTCATCCCTGACCGGGACGCGGACACTCGCCCTTTTCGGGCCGGAAACCCCGGACCTGTACGGCCCCCTGGGACAAAACTGCCGGGTCGCGTATGCCCGCTACGCCTGCAGCCCCTGTGTCTCCGCCTTCAATCACCGGAGATCACCCTGTACGGACAACCGCTGCCTCCAGGCCCTGACCGTAGACCGGGTGCTCGCGGACGTCGACGCCCTGCTGCTGCCGGACCCGCCTGCAGCACGTTGACAAATCCGGGACAATACACTAGGCTTTTACACAAATCGAGCTGCATCCAAGGACAAGACTTAATCGATGAACCACGATTCGAGCCCGCCGGATATCAGAAAGGCGACCACCGGATATGTGGCCCTCCAGGTCATGACGCTGATCCGGATCCCCATGGCGGTGGCCTTCGGGCTGATCCTGGTTTACGCCGCCGAGGGCGGCCTTAAGCTCTTCGCCTGCCTGGCCCTCCTGATCCTGATCGAAGCCTCGGATCTCCTGGATGGGGTGTTCGCCCGCAGGTACGACCTGGTGTCGGAGTATGGAGCCATGCTCGACCCCTACGCCGACAGCATCACACGCCTGATCGTGTACTGGTCCATGGCCGCTCACGACCTGGTGCTGTTCCTGGTTCCCCTGGCGATGGCCCTGCGGGACATCACCGTGGCCTACGCTCGGATCTCCCTGGCCAAGAAGAACCGCACCGTGGCCGCGAAGAGGAGCGGCAAGATCAAGGCCATGTTCCAGGCCATAGGGGCGTTCCTGGCGCTGCTGGGCCCCTATTACTGGGACACGGTCGGGAGCTGGAGCTTCCATGCCCTCTCCTGGGTTCTGATCACCGTGACCCTGCTCTCGGCCGTGGAATATGTGCGGGCGGCCCTCCTGGCTCTCGCAGGCAAAGACTAACCCTTTGGAGTGCGAACCATGCCCCCTTCCTTCGACCGTACCTTCCGGAACAAAAAACTCGTGTTTCTCGACCTGGACGGGACCGTTTACATGGGGGACACGCTCATCCCAGGAGCACAAGACTTTTTGCACTATCTCAGGGAACACGGTATCCGCGCCTATTTCCTGACCAATAATTCTTCACGCTCCAAGCGGGAATACGCCGCCAAGCTGACCGGCCTCGGCATCCCAGCCTCGGAGGACGATGTCCAGCTCTCGACGGACGGGGTCATTGCCTGGCTGCAGGCTCGGGGCGTGGCCGACATCTATGCCGTCGGCACGCGTTCCATGCTCGAGATGATGGAACAGGCCGGCCTGCGTGTGGATGCCGCAGATCCCGCCTTTGTGGTGCTGGGATTCGACAGGGAGCTTACCTACGCCAAGCTCCAGAAGGCCGCCCTTTACCTCCAGCGAGGGGTCGAGCTGCTCGCCACCCATCCCGACCTGGTTTGCCCCACGCCGGACGGGCCCATTCCGGATGTCGGCGCCATGCTGGCCCTCTTCGAGAAGGCCACGGGCAAGACCGCAAAGCTCATCTTCGGGAAACCCAACGTGGAGATGGTGAGCCACATCCTGGGTCGGCACGAGGCCTCGCCGGCGGAGGTGGTCATGATCGGGGACCGTCTCTACACAGACATGGAGCTGGCGCGCCGAGTGGGCTGCGATTCCATCCTGGTGTTGAGCGGAGAGGCGAAGGCGGGAGACCTGAAGGACCTGTCCTGGGAGCCTTCCCTCGTGGTAGAGAACCTGGGCGCGATCCTGATCCGGTGACTCACCCTCCCAGGGCAGCGCGGGCCGCGGCCAGCGTCTCGGGATCTCCCACGGCCTGGATTACCGGCCGCGTGTCCCAGCCGCGGGATTCCCGCTTCAGAAGCCCCGAAAGCACGCTGCCGGAACCCAGCTCCACTGCGGCGTCGACACCCTCCTGCCGGAGTATCTCCATGGTGCGGTACCAGAGCACGGTGCGGCTCACCTGGCGTCTCAGGCCGTCACGGGCCGCGGCTCCTGTCCGGATGATGGCGGCGTCCACGTTGGTGATGATGGGGAATCGCGGGTCCCGGAACTCCACATGGTCCAGGTCATACGCCAGTTTTTCTTCGGCGCTCTTCATCAGCTCACAGTGGAAGGGAGCGCTGACGGGCAGGATGACGGCCCGGGGCAAATCGATGAGCAGCAACGCCTCCGCCACCGCCTCTTTGTGTCCCGCTATGACGATCTGCTGCCGGCTGTTCCAGTTGGCGATCTCCACCACGCCGGACTTGACGGCGAGCAGACTCTCTTCCACTTCCGCGAGCTCTTTCCCCAGGACCGCGGCCATGGCGCCCTCGCCCACCGGGACCGCCTGCTGCATGTACTGTCCCCGCTTGTGAACCAGGAGCACGGCATCCTCGAAGCGGAGCGCCCCCGCAGCCACGAGGGCCGAGTACTCGCCCAAGCTGTGGCCCGCGGCCAGATAAGGTTCCATCCCGAAAAGTTCGAACGCGATGGTACTGACAACCAGCAGTGCGGGCTGTGTGTTCTGGGTGAGCTTAAGCTCCTCCTCGGGGCCTTCGAAACACAGTCTCGAGATCGCATAACCCAGGATCTCGTCGGCCCGGGCAAACGTCTCCCGGGCCAGAGAGGATTCTTCATGGAATGCCAGGCCCATCCCGACTTTCTGAGAGGCCTGACCCGGGAACAAGCAGGCTAGTTTCGCCATTCGTCTAAGATCCTTTGCGCTGGATTTTTTCGAAATAGTGCGGATAGTTCTCGGCAAACACCTGGATGTCCGCCTCCTTCCTGAGGTTTCGCACCCATTCCGCGCTCAGGAGGCGTGTTTCCTCGGATTTGACCTCGGCTTCGAGCATGTCCAGGATCTCCACCATGGGCTGGGGCTCCTGGCCCTTGTCCCTCTGTTCGGGGACATAGGTCTGCTCGTAATACTCCGCGATCTCCCTCAGCGTCACCGATACGGTCAGTTGGAAGCGCTGGGCCAGTATCAGGCGGGAGGCGATCATTTCCCCCAGGTACACATAGAGCTCCTCACGCGTCAGGTCGAACTCCGCCATTTTCTGCTGGAACAGTTCTGTGCCCAAGGAATCGGACAGCTGCTGATAGAGGCGCTCCAGCTCGATAACCGGCACGTTGATGTCGGCGTTGGTGATCAGTATGATCAGCTTCTGTTCGATCAGTCCTTCGAGTACATCGCGGGAAGACAATCTCGACCTGTTTTCCCGATCGGACCAGTTGATCCCGAACTCATGAACGATCCTGAAATCGGTCAGGGTGATCACTTCCTCGTTGACAACGGCCACGATCCCGTCCACCGCCACTTCCTGGGACCCGACGGTTATCATAAGGAGGTGGATAGCCAAGACACAACCCCACACTCGCGTGGGCTTCTCGGTTCTTCTGGCAGGTCGTTTCCACATTTTAGAACATATTCCCGATGGTGATGAAGACCAGGGTTTTGCTTTCTCCCGGAGGAGCCGTGAGATTCCATCCAATTTCGAGGCGGACAGGGCCGATCGGGGTCCGGTAACGCAGGCCCAGGCCCACTGCATGCTCCAGATCGTTCAGAGAGAACTGGGATCGCTCGGCCCAGACATTTCCCGCATCATAGAACAGCACGGCACCCAGGTTCTCGAGGCTGGGGTAGATCGGGAAGACCAGCTCGAAGTTCAGCAGGAAGAGGGCCTTGCCGCCCCTTGGGTTCCCGAAGACCGGGTCCTGGGGTCCCAGCTCGTCATACCGGGTCCCGCGGAAGGAGTTGCTGCCGCCGGCGAAGAACCGCTCCGGGATGGGCATATGCCCGCTGCCCAGGCCGAGGCGGGTAGTGAAGCCGAGCTGGATACGGTTGGTGACTGGAAAAAACTGCTGGTACTTGCTGAAGAGCTTGATGAAGTCGGATTCCGTGTTGAAGAGGGGATACGCCCACTCCAAAGCGGTCGAAAAAAAGTAGCCTTTGAATGGGTTGAAGGGGTCGTCCCTGCGGTCGCGCAGGACACTCCCGCCGATCGAGGTGGTGGAGTAGGGCAGAAACTGACGGTCGATCTCATCCTCTTCGATCTCCAGCTCGAGGATCGTGGTGCGGGCGAACTTCAGGGTCGGCACCAGGGTCCAGAACTCCTGCCCCCTGAAGGTCCGGATCCCGGAGAGACTGACTCCGGCCCTTTCGTATTTGAAGCTCGTGCGCTGCTCCTGCTCCCACCAGGCATTGAGGAAGGTGTTGATCGGGATCCCGAAGAAATAGGGCTGCTGCCAGGTGGCCACGACCCGCCGCTCCTGGATGCTCAGCTGCCCCACCAGGCTGAGTGTGGCGGCTGTCCCGAACAGGTTCTGGCGTATGATCTCCCCGGTGCCCCGGAGCCGCACGTCATAGTTCCATACATCAGCGGAATTGGGCGCACCGGCGGTCTCCAAACCCAATCCTGCTGATACATGATGCCTGTCTCCCTCGCTGACCTGGATGAACAGGTTCATGGTATCGGGCGACAGCTGGATCTCCTCGATCCTGACCTCGGAAAAAACGCCCAGGCCTTCAAGCCTGCGCTTGGTCTTCCGGATGGCGTCATAGCGGGCCAGTTCCCCTTCCTGCACCTGCAGCTCCCGTGTGATCACTCGCAAGCGGGTGATATCCTGGCCGGAGATGACGATCTCCTGGATGATGACCCGCTCCCCCTCCTGGAACTGGAAGTTCACGGCATAGCGGTTCTCCTCCACCATCTCGATGCCTGCCACGATGTCCGTTCCGCGAACCCCCTGGTTGCGGTAATAGATCAGCAGCTTTTCGATATCCTGCTGCACGGTGGGCTGGTAGTAGGGCCCATCCTGCGTGCTGCTGATGCGGGACATGAGGTCGGCGGGCGGGAACAGGGTGGCGCCTGCGAACGTGATCTGCGCCACTGTCTCCTGGCGGCCTTCGGTGACGAAATAGATCGGCTTGACCTTTTTTTCCCCCTGCCACTCGAACTGAAGCTGCACATCGGTCTCCGGAAAACCCCGGGTCTTGTAGAGGAATTCCATCTCCGCCGGCAGCTGGAACAGGCGGGCCCCGTCGATCCCGCTCAGGAGCGGGATCTTCACTCCGAGGAGGAGCTCCTCCTTGAGCTGATCCTCGGTGAAGTGGTTCAGACCCCGGAATTCGATGTCCAGGATGCCCACCTTCCGGCCGGGGGCCACCCTGTGGATGACGTGGATCTCGCTCTCCCGCCTCTCGAGGGAGGAGGCCACCGTGGCGAACAGGTAGCCCTTGGTCCTCAAGTATCCGATGATCTTGGCCTCGCCCTCATCCAGTCCCCATTCCTCGAAGATCTCGGCTTCCCAGATGGGTTTGATCAGGTCGACCGGGACCTTGGCGCCCTCTATGTGGCACATGATCCTCTCGTTGGGGATGACCTCCAGCGTCAGGGAGACGGCACCCGCTTTCGCATCAAAATCCTGCTCCATCACCCTGACTTCCGCCCGGCGGTAGTCTTCCCCCAGGTAGAGCCCTTCCAGGCGCTCCACATCCCGGCGCAGGTCCGATGGGACATACTGCCGGCCCTCGCGCGTCTTCATGACGCGGATGAGCCGGTCCCTGGGGAACAGAACGGTCCCTGAAAAAACGATCCTGTCCACCGAGTACGTCTTGGCGGATCGGATGAAGAAAAAGGAATCGACCTGGGTGGTGCCCGGGACCTTTTCCGCGTAGGCCTGGATATCCGCCTCGAAGATCCCCTCCTCGTCCAGGGCGCGGCGCAGCTCCCCGGCAGCACGCTGCAGCCGCTCCTCCGAGAAAGGCTCCCCGCCCCGCACGCTGTAAATCTTGTTCACCAGCCGCCTGCGCGGGATAGATTCCAGGCCGGTGATATTGACTTTGCGGGAAAAAGGCCGGCTGGTCAGCCGGAAGGTGAGCCGGACACGTTCGCCGCCCTCCCTGATCACCCGGACGTCCGAGAACAGGCCGGTCTTGTAGATCTGTTTGATGCTGTAGTTGATCTTCTTGAGCGAGAAGAACTCGCCCGGCTGGACCGAGATCAGCTTCTCGATGTTTTCGCCCCCGGGCTGATCGTCGATCAGCACGGACACCGACTCGACCAGGGTATCGCTGAGGTCACTCTCCGGCCTCGCCGTCAGGGCACAGACCAATATCAGGATCAAGAGCAGACCGGTTTTGGGCATGTTCATTTAACGAAATCGCTTGTGTATCTTGACATCCACGCTTAACCGTCCATTTTCGTCCCGGATCCCGACGATCGATAGGTCCCGTGAGATCTCGAACTCCATGCGCATGATGTCCTTGCGCTCCGTGGACAGGTTGGTGGAATATTGGATGAAGAAGTTGCGGGACAGCCTCTTTCCCACGGTGAGGCGCGCCGCGACCCCGGAGGAGGAGCCCAGGATATAGGGTTCCAGCCGGAACTGATCGATGCTGAACAGTCTCTCCGCGCTCCTCTTCGCCTCTTCGGACAGGGTGAAAGTTAGGAGGGAAGCCGTGCCCTGGCTCCTGGATTGATCGTAGTGGTAGGTGCGCTGAAACGATTCACCCAGGGAGATCAGGGTCAGGACGTCTTCCGGCGGCAGGGGGGGAGAGGAGGTGAGCTCGAGGTCGAGGCCGCTCATGTCGCGGTTGGCCAGCCCCTCCGCCTTGATGGTCACACGGTAGTCCTTGATGAAGGTCTCCACCTGGAAGCTGAAGTAGGGCTCGATGAGGGCCGGGTTGAAAAAGCTGATGCGGCCGTGTATCACCTCGAAGCTGCGGTCTTGAAACTCGATGCTGCCGTCGATGACCTCGATGTCGCCGAACAGGACCGGGTTGTTGATGTTGCCGGAGATGGTCAAATCGAAGCGGGTCCGCAGCCGGCCGAGGGTGTTGTCCATCCAGGCATCGTCTGTGGCCCGCAGCCGGATGTTCAGCGTCAGGTCCTGGAAGAAATCATCCTGCGGCCGCGCCTGCTCGTAGGCGGAGGTGGCAAAGGCGAATTTTTCTGTGACCTCCCGCTTCCAGTTCACGCGTTCCGCCAGGAAATCTCCCTCCAGGACAAACCGGTCGGCATCCTTCAGCAGCCGTATGCCCCCATCTATGCGGGCGGCCGTCCTCTCCATGAGCGACAGGACCATGTCCCTGCCTTCGACGGTGACATCGATCCTCTCGAGGCCGCCCTTGCCCAGGGACAGGGAACCCGATCCGCTCACCTCTCCGCCCCCGAAGGTCCCCTGGAGGCTCCGGACGGAAAGTTCCCCGTTACGCACGAAGACCAGCCCGGAGAAATCCCGGAAGGCGTGGGCGAAGCGGGGGAAAGGAAGCACGGTCCCCTGGATGTCGATCCCTCCACTGATCTCGGGAGAGAGCCGCGGCCCCCGGAGCCCCAGCTGATAATCGATCTTGGCCTCGGCTCCCGGCCAGGGCAGGAGAAGGCCCATGTTGGTGAACGATCCCTTGATGTCACCGGTCAGGGTGTCATCGTTCAGGCCCAGGCCCAGCTCTACGGTGTAGGGGTTGTCTCCCGGGAAAAACCCGCCCCTCAGATCCAGCCGCAAGACGTCATCTCCGTAGTCCAGCGTGAAGTCCGCCTGTGTCCGTGTGGGCTGGAACGGGGAAAGCTGCAGGTTGTCCGCGGTCAGGATCCCCGAGATGACGTCCTGACCGAAGGTCCCCGTTCCCTGCAGCGACAGGGCGCCCTCACCCTGCAGCGAGGGGTAAAGGAGGGACAGGTCAAAGCCCTCGCCCTTCAGATCCACATCGAAACCCATTTCCAGGGGCCGGAACGATATGGTCCCCTGCACGTGCCCTCCATAGGCATCGAACTCGAGCTCGGGAAAACAGATGGACTCGGCGTCGCCCTCGATCGTGCCCCGAACATTGGCCAGCGCCTGCCCGGCAAGATCGATACGCTCACCGGAGAAATCGCCTTCGAAGGCCAGGACCCGGTCTTTCTCCTGATACAAGAAGTGGCCCGAGCCCATCCCCCGCAGCGGCAGCTGGACGTCCATGGCCCGCAGGATGGTCTCGATCTCACCCTTGTCCACCCAGATTTCGGTCCGGACCTCGTCCACGTCGGTGTAGAGCCCGATGCGGCCCGTAAACAGGGGATCGTCCACCTCGAAGCGCCCGAAGAAACTCTCTCGTATGACCTCGGCCTCGCCCTTTATGAATCCGGCGGAAAAGTGATCGAACCAGGCATCCCGCATAGAGAAATCCGCGTTGACCTGGGGCATCAGGGCGTCTCCGAAAATCCTGATCTCCGCCTCTCCGGACCCGCCGATCTCCGGGAATTCGAATTCTTTCTCCAGGATGAGCTCGGTGAAGCGGCGGGCCTGGGTTGCATCCTTGATATCGCCCCGGATGGTCAGGTCCATCTCTTGACCCACCTTCACGATGCCTTCCAGCTCGACCCGCGCGAAACTCGAGTCAAGATCCTCCGATCTCAGCAGCAGGGTATCCACACCGTCCCATTCCACATGGACCTCCCCGTTGAAGGGGAACCTTTCAGGATCACGCAGCTCCAGCTCGTCCCTGAATTCGGCATCCGCCGTCAGGTACTCGTTCACGACCGTGAAGGTCCCCCACGCCGGGGATGCCACCGGCCAGGGCAGATCGAAGTCTTTGATCACCGGATCCAGGTAGACGCCCCGCGCGATCCCTTCCACACGGCCCTGACCGATCCGCAGCCTCAGGTACTCGCGGTCCCGCCCCGGTTTCCGCATATTGAGATCCAGGACCAGACCGCTCGCCTCCTGAAAGGATAGGGATCCGTCCACGTATCCCAAGGGAACGCCGTTCAGCTCCAGGCCCCGGCCCTCGACATTCCCTTGGAAAGACAGCCTTTCGCCGGAACGCCTGAACACGCCCTTCCCTGCTCCCCTCCCCTTCCATGTGAAGGGAAGCGCAAACTGGTCGGCGATGAAATCGATCCGCAGATTGTAGCTGGTCTCCAGCTCGAACTCGGGATCGAAAGGCGAGGTAAGCCAGCCGCTGGCCTTGACTACGCCGCCAGGGCTCACGATCCGGAGCTTCTGGATGTGGATCTCATCCCCCGATCCCTCCAGGGCCAGCTCCACCCGGCCGCTCAAGCTGGGAAGCTTGGAATCCCAGGTAAAGGTATTTTCGGTGAAAACGGCCTTCAGGGAGAAATCGCGGCCACTTTGTCGAAAGATCGCGTTTATCCCCTGGGCGAACACCCGGGTTTCCTTGCCCCAATAATACACCTCCCCGCCCCGGATCAGGCCCCTGTCCACAATGAAAGGGAGAGTCAGGCTCGCCTCCCGGTTGAGCGGTGTGCCGGCGCCCCCGGCCGCGGCAAAGATGCGGAGGGTGGGGTTGTCCACAAAGACGGCGAAGGGTCTCTCCCGGGACAGGAGTGACCTGAAGGTGACCTTGACCTCGATCCTGCGGGCGGAAAAGAACGGGGACGAGGACACGGAACGCACGTCCTCGATGATCAGCGCCGGGGGGAATGTCTGGAAGTAGGCCCGTTCAAAGTGGAGTGTGGATTCGATCCGTTTTCGGACCTCGTTGAGCACCAGGTTTTTGAGCAGGGTGCTGGCCCCGAACAGGACGATCCCGATAATTGCCAGGATCAGAAAGGACCTCAGCTGCCGCTGGGCCTTCAGTATGTACTGCTTGTAGCGCAGGTTGTGGAATAGAGCCATTATACCAAGATATCAAATATAGCATTTTTCGGGAGAATTGCACACCCGGCCCGGCCGATTCAGCCCGAGCGGAAGACCCGCCGTCCAACCTCCCCCTCCCATCCCTCCCTGAAAGGAATCCTTTTTTTTCTTACCTCCCCATGCGCTCGGACCGAAAACGGCCGGCCTCCGAACTCCGCCCAATTATCCTCCGCGTTTGATCTATGACCAGACATCACGGAATTGGGGATGCTCGGTTGGGAGTTATTCGATAACGAAGAGGAGCACGCCCGCAGCCACGGAGTCGCCTGTTTTGGGGCCGATGCAGGTGATTTTCCCCGGTCCGGGGGATTTGATCTCGTTCTGCATCTTCATGGCTTCCAGGATCAGCATCGCCTGCCCCTCCTCCACTTCGTCCCCCTCTTGGACCAGGACCTCGATGATGCGCCCCGGCATGGAGGTCTTGACCTCGCGTCGTTCGGAGCGCAAGCCCTTTCCACCCGGTAGCTGGAGCTGAGGCTTCTTGCCCACATGGATGTTTTTCCCGTTGATGCAGACGGCATAGGAATCGGAATTGGGAGAAACGATGACGTCATACACCTTCCCGTCGATCTTGAGCAGGTACTCCTGGGAGCTGATATATTCGACATCGATGTCGAAGGTTTCGCCGTTCAGGACCACCTGTATATGGTTATCCCCGCGCTCCCGCAGCCTCAAACTGAACTCCTGGCCGGCGAAGAACAGCGAAATATTCATGCTATATCCTTCTCGAGAAGGCCTCCATCCGGCCCTTGATCTTCCAGCTGCTTGGGGCCTTCTTCAGGCCGACGGAAAAGGCCTGCCGGCTCTCCCGGTAACTCCGGATGCCGGCGGCGATCAGGGCCACGGTCTTTTCTTCCGGATCGACCCTCTCCTCCTCCTTCTCGAGCTCCTCGATGAAATGTGTGTTGTATATCCCCTCATAGAAGCTGGGGTGGAGCAGGATCCGCTGGAAAAACGGGATGATGGTCTTTATGCCATAGACCTGGTACTCCGACAGGGCCCGCAGCATGCGGTGGATGGCCTCCTCGCGCGTGTTCCCCCAGGTGATGAGTTTGGAAAGCAGGGGATCATAGTCCAGCGGGACCTCATACCCCTCATAGATCCCATTGTCGTAACGCACGCCCGGCCCTCCGGCCGGGGCGCGCAGCCGCTCGATCCGGCCCGGCGAGGGCCTGAACCCGTTGTATGGATCTTCCGCATATATCCGGCATTCGAGCGAATGGCCCTGAGACCGGATGTCCGCCTGGGAGAAGGGCAGCGGATTCCCGGATGCGATCTCCAGCTGGCATTTGACCAGGTCGATTCCGGTCACCATCTCCGTTACCGGGTGCTCCACCTGGAGGCGTGCGTTCATCTCCAGGAAATAGAACTTCTTGTGTTTATCGACGATGAACTCCACGGTCCCGGCATTCTGGTAGCCCACGGCCGCGGCCGCCTGGACGGCCACCTCCCCCATCTCCCGCCTCAGTGTGTTGTCCAGGAAAGGAGAAGGGGTCTCTTCCAGAATCTTCTGAAAGCGCCTCTGGACCGAGCACTCCCGCTCCCCCAGGTAGACGGTGTGACCGTCATGGTCGGCCAGGACCTGGACCTCGATGTGGTGCGGTTCCTCCATGTACTTCTCGATGTAAACCGAGGAATCGCCGAAGCTCGATTGGGACTCGGACCGGGCGAGGCGATAGGCCGACACCAGGTCTTTCTCTTTCTTGACCAGGCGCAGGCCCTTGCCCCCTCCCCCGGCCGAGGCCTTGAGCAGCAGGGGAAATCCTACCTCCCGGGCCTTGAGCCGGAGCTCTGCCTCGTCCTGGACAGGATCCATGGTGCCGGGGATGATCGGGATCCCGGCCGCCTTCATGGTCTTCCGGGCAGTGGTCTTTTGCCCCATGAGCTCCATGGGCTCGGAGGCGGGGCCGATGAAGACGACGCCTTCCTGTTCGCAGCGCCGGACAAACTCCGCGTTCTCAGCCAGGAAGCCGTAGCCGGGGTGGATCGCCTCCGCTCCGCTCGCCTTCGCGACATTGAGGATGCGCTCGATGTTAAGATAGCTCTCCAGGGGTGGGGAAGCACCGATGGGATATGCCTCTTCTGACAGCCGGACATGCAGGGCCTTGCGGTCGGCGTCGGAGTAGACCGCCACGGGCGTGATACCCATCTCCCGGCAGGCGCGTATGATCCGCACCGCGATCTCGCCGCGGTTGGCGATCAGGATCTTCTTGAACATCTTGCCCATCAGACCTTCATTGTACCTCACAGAGGTATGTTGCCGTGCTTCTTGGGCGGGTTGAGGTCGCGCTTGTTTTCGAGCATGCTCAGCGCCGCGATCAGCTTCGGCCGCGTGTATTTGGGCTCGATAATCCCGTCCAGGTATCCCTTTTCGCAGGCCACATAGGGGTTGGCGAACTTCTTCCGGAACTCTTCCACCTTGTCCCGGGTCATCTTCTCCGGGTCCTCAGCTTTTTCGAGGTCCCGCTTGTAGACGATCTTTACGGCCCCCTCAGGCCCCATGACCGCGATCTCCGCTGTGGGATAGGCGTAGTTGATATCCGCGCGGATGTGCTTGGACGCCATGACGCAGTAGGCACCGCCGTAGGCCTTGCGCGTGATGATCGTGATCTTGGGCACCGTGGCCTCGGCATAGGCATACAGCAGCTTGGCGCCGTGCCGGATGATGCCCCCGTGCTCCTGGGCCACACCGGGGAGGAACCCGGGCACGTCCTCGAAGGTGATGAGGGGCAGGTTGAACGCGTCGCAGAATCGGATGAACCGGGCGGCCTTGTCCGAGGAATCGATGTCCAGCACCCCGGCCAGGTGGTCGGGCTGGTTGGCGATGATGGCCACGGGTTTCCCACCGAGGCGGCCGAATCCGATCACGATGTTACGGGCGTACTGCTCCTGGACCTCGAAGAAGTACAGGTCGTCCAGAACCTCCTTGATGATGTTCCGGATGTCATACGGCAGATTGGCATCATCGGGGACCATGGAGTTCAAGGCTTCGCTGATCCTGTCCGGCGGGTCCGTGGTCTCCTTTTCCGGCGGGTCCTCCATGTTGTTGTCCGGCAGGAAAGAAAGCAGCTCCCGGATCAGTGCCAGGGTGTGTTCCTCGTTCTCGGCAGCGAAATGCGCCACACCGGAGAGCGAGTTGTGGGTCTCCGCCCCGCCCAACTCTTCCATGGTCACATCTTCGTTCGTGACCGCCTTGATGACATCCGGCCCGGTGATGAACATGTTGCTGCGGCCCCGGGTCATGATGATGAAATCCGTGATGGCCGGGGAATACACGGCACCGCCGGCACAGGGGCCGATGATGGCGGAGATCTGGGGGATGACACCGGAGGCCAGCACATTGCGCAGGAAGATGTCCGCATACCCGGCTAAGGAGGCCACGCCCTCCTGGATGCGGGCCCCGCCCGAGTCGTTGAGCCCGATGATGGGGACGCCGGCCTTCATGGCCGAGTCCATGATCTTGCAGATTTTGGCGGCATTGGCCGCGCTCAAGGAGCCGCCGAACACGGTGAAGTCCTGGGCGAAGACAAAGACGGAACGGCCGCTTATGGTGCCGAAGCCGGTGACCACTCCGTCCCCGTAGATGCACTTCTTCTCCATCCCGAAGTCATGGCTCTGATGCACCACGAACTTGTCGATCTCCTGGAACGATCCCTCGTCCAGCAGGAGAAGTATGCGTTCCCGGGCGGTGAGCTTGCCTGCGGCGTGGCGCTGGGCGATCCGCTCCTCGCCTCCGCCCAGCTCGGCCAGCTTCTCACGCCTGTTGATCTCCTGGGTCTTTTTTTCTATCGACATGGTCCTTCCATACCGGGGTGGTCAGCGATTGACCTTCTCCCAGTCTTTCAGAAACTTTTCCATCCCGATGTCCGTGAGCGGATGCTGGACCAGCTTCGCGAATGCCCCGAAGGGGATGGTGGCGATGTCCGCCCCCATCAAGGCCGCCTCGATAACGTGCAGGGGGTGGCGGATGCTGGCCACGATGACCTCGGTCTCGAAGCCGTAGTTGTTGAAGATGGTCACGATCTGGTCAACCAGCTCCATCCCGTCGTGGCCGATGTCGTCCAGGCGTCCCACGAAGGGACTCACGTAGCGGGCCCCGGCCTTGGCGGCCATGAGCGCCTGCATGGGGTTGAAGATCAGGGTGGTGTTGACGGGGATGCCCTCCTGCGCCAGTACCTTGATGGCCTTGAGCCCTTCTATGTTGATGGGGACCTTGACCACGACATTGTCCGCCAGCCTGGCCAGCTCCCGGGCCTCGGGGATGATGTCCTCGGCCTTGGTGGCGACGGACTCCACGCTGACGGGGCCCGGCACGGTCTCGCAGATCTTCTTTATCAGGACCTCGAAGGGTTCGTCCTCACGGGACACCAGGGTGGGGTTGGTGGTCACCCCGTCCAGGATCCCCCAGCTGGCCGCCTCTGCGATCTGTCCCAGGTTAGCCGTATCCAGAAAAAACTTCATTCTCGCCTCCAAA